>JAABUX010001465.1_pt1 | contig 35695 bp, 31 predicted proteins | sample 5561851 | NCBI WGS metagenome assembly JAABUX01 (sample SAMN10711883, study PRJNA513361) | rock metagenome | isolation source: Antarctica rocks | place: Antarctica: Victoria Land, Richard Nunatak red sandstone | collected 2016-01-03
GATGCGGGCGGTGTCGTCGGGCACGGACGGAAGCGGCTGCGACGGGAGCGACATGGGCGACCTCCAAGGCGGAAACCGACCAAACGCCGCTACTGGCTCAAACGCTCCGGACTTCGCCAACAGTGTCTGAAGGATTGCTGAAACGTAAACGCCAAATCCTGCATCGCCGCATTGCCGAAGCCCTGTGCGACCGCTTTCCTGCGCGTGCCGACGCCAAGGCGGAGATGGTGGCACAGCATTTCACCCGCGCCGGCCTCTCTGGGCTGGCGATGGAGTGGTGGAGCAAGGCGGGCGAAATGGCGCTGCGCCGGGTCGCCTGCCATGAGGCGGTAAGCCACCTGAGCAAGGCGATCGAGTTGATGGACGAACTGGGCGAGGGATCGGGGCGAAATCTCCAGCGGCTTCGATTGCACATAGCCTACGCAAAGGCCGTCATGCTCGCACACAGCTACAATGCGCCAGAAGTGTCCGCAGCCTTCGCGCGTGCCCACGAGTTGGCACAGGGCGTCGAAGGCGCATTCGAGCGGTATATCGCCTGCTATGGGCTATGGATGGGCGCCTGGATACGCGGCGAGCTTCGCTTGATGGAGAAGCTTGCGGCAGCCTTTCTAGCTGACGTCAGCTCCCGATCCGGGACGCCAGAAGCGTTTGTCGCTCAATGGCTCGCTGGCATGACCTGCTGGTCCCGCGGCGGTTTCACCGCTGCGCGAACGCACTTGGAACGCGCGTGCCAGCTTCGCGACCCGGAGCGCAACCGTGAGCTTGCCAGGCACTTCGACGTCGCTCCCGGAGTTGGCGCCCTGACCTACCTTGCCCTGACGCTGTGGCCACCCGGCGAAACGGAGCAAGCGGAGCGGCTGTTCGGCGAGGCTCTGGCTCTAGCCAAATCCTGTGATGATGAGAAAATTTTCGGCTATGTCGTGTTGCACAGGAGCATTGTGAAAGGGATGCGGGGTTTGTTACATACTGACGGACGCGATGCCGAAGCGCGGATCGTGCTTGCGTCGGTCCTTGCCGCCTTTGTGGACACTCCGACGCTGCCAGACATAGCAGAGGCGCGGCGGCTGCTCGCAGCGCTGTCGCAGACTGTCTTGTCATGACCTACGTGCCAAAACTGCCGATCTGAAAAACGTGTCGTTTTTGTCCGTTGCACTGCTGGAAGCGTAACCGGAGCAGCCTCCCGGGCAGGGCGGTTGCGCTGGGCGGCGACCGCGAAAGCGGCAGTGTGCAGATGAAAGGCTTCTGGAAGAAGCAGTTCAGTGCAGTCGTCAGTGTGCCAGCCTGGCAGCACGTGCGGGTGCTGATCGTCGTCACCATCCCCAGCCGCGGCGCGGAAAGGGCTCCGACGTGAAGCCGGCCCATGTACGGGCTCACTCTGCCGGCGCGGGCAAGCAAGAACCCTTTCGCTATGCTGGCGAAATTACAGCCCTATGTAGCTATTGCCACCTTTGCCGTGTTCGGGATGAGGGTTTCGCGGCCTACCCTCCACGCCTTGCAGCGCCATCGCGGCTGGCCGTAAGCCGCCAGCACGCGTAGCAGATCGCGCAGCCACAGTCCGGGCACACCGGTTTGCCGTCCGTTTCGGGCCAGCGCAGGCGCAGAAACACGGTTTCGACCCCGCCGTCAGACATGCGCATGATCTTGGCGGCGCTGAGCGAGCGCGCACCGGCAGAAAGCCGGAAATGCTGCGCCATATGGACCGAGCAGGAGAGGACAAACCGGCATCATTCATGGCAGCGTCAGCCGCCAAGTACAAGCCCGATTTCGCCGGTGGCGGCAGCTACATAAGGCCGCGGATCTGCGCGATCGTGCGGTTTGCTTGGAGAATGGTGCGAAGCGGATGGAGCGCAGACGAAAGCGGGTCATGCTGGCCAGACTCATGACAGCGTTCGCGACGGGCCGGCAGACGGTTGTCCGACCGCCTCGGGGGAGTTCCGGGTCTCGAGAGCGCGCTCGACCGAATCGCGAAACCCCAGACGGGCGCGCGGCAGGATTGATCGGATGAGACTCGGGTCTCCGATGCTGTCCGCCGCTATCGCGTCGACGAAGCCGGCAAAGGCGCCGCGTGGCATCCCGGCCATTCGGCCGGCCAACGGAGCCATTGCCCGCAGCAGCACCCTGGGTATGCGAAGCTTTGCAGGTGGTGGGCGGCCGAGCACATCGGCGACGATGTCGATCATGCGGTTGACCGACAGCACGTCGTCACTGCCGACATCGAGCCGCTGGCCATAGGCGCGCGGTTCGTCCTGCACGCCCAGGATGTCATCGACGAGGTCGTCGAGTGCGATCGTGCGGAACAGCGGCCGGTCGCCGACCATGGTAGCGGCGACCCGGCGCCGCGCCTGCGTGAGCACGGTATCGAAGCCCTGGCCGCCGATGCCTACGATATGCCCCGGCCGGATCACCGTCGCGTCGAGGCCGCTGTCCAGCAGGCGCTGCTCGATCCGCCAACGCTCGCGCAGCCATTCGCCGGGGGCGTCAGGCGCGATCCCCAGCGAGGTGACGTAGATGACCCGGCGGCAATCGGCGGCGCGCGCGGCGGCGATGACGTTGTCGATGCCGCACCCCTCAATGTCCATGAAGCGCGCCTGCTTGCCGCCGCCCGGTTGCGGCGAGAGCGTGTGGATGGTGACGAGGACCGCCCCCACCCCCGCCATCGCGCGCTGGACGGCGGCGGGATCGACGATGTCGCCCCGCTCGACCTCGCAGCCGGACGCGGCGAGGTCGGCGACGCGCGCCGGGTCGCGCGCCAGGCAGCGGACCCGCCGCCCCTGGGCAAGTAGGCTCTGGACGAGACGTCGGCCGACCAGCCCCGAGGCGCCGATCACGAGCACCAGCTGTGCCTGGCGGGCGGTCACAACGTCACCACGAGCTTGGTCGCGGACACCCCCCGACGTTGGCGCTCGAGCGCGGCGGGGATTTGGGCCAGCCCGGTGCCCATTACCGTCGGACTCGGCGCCGCGACGAACCGAGCCTCGGCCAGGGCCGCCGGCAGGAACGCCTCGAAGATCATCGGACCGACCTCGTTGGCGATCAGTGCGCTGCCCCAGATGAACTTGGTGCGCACGCCGCGGCGGCGCGTCTTGAGCGTCAGCGCGAGATTGCCGGTGAGCATTCGCGCGATCGCCGGCACCAGCCGCCGCAGCCTGCCGCGCCCGCCGGGCACATCGTCGAACGACGTGGGCGGCGTCGCCAGTGCCACGAAGCGGCGGCCCTTGCAGGCGCCCACGACGTCGATGCACGCCGCCGCCGAGCCCGCGCCGATCGCCAGCGCGCCGGCGATCTCACGCCCACGCAAGGCGCTGATGATGTCGGCGATGACGGACTTCGACCGATAGTCGAACGCTTCCCGTGCGCCGAGCCGCGTCACATAGCCAAAATTGCGTGGCGACGCGGTCGTCACCACGTCATACCCGGCGGCGACCGCAAGCTGGATTGCGTTGCTGCCCACGCTGGTCGATCCGCCCCACACGAGCAGCGTCTTGCCCGCCTGCATGGGCGCCGCCGACGGCGCGTTCAGCGCGAGGAAATCCTGCTGGAACAGGCCGCAGGCCGCGGTCGAAAGGCCGAGCGGCAGAACCGCGGCGTCCTCGAACGACATGGCGGCGGGGATCGGCGCGACCATGTGGGCGATCAGGACAGCGTAGTCCTGGAAGGCGCCCTCGGCCGCGCGGTTGCGCTGTTTGTCCGAGCCGGCGGCATACCCGAGCACGCGATCTCCGATACGGAAGCGAGTGACCTCACTGCCGATCTCGACTACTTCGCCGGCGAGGTCGGAGCCGACCACGAAGGGGTAGGACGTCCAAGGCGTGATGATATCGCCGATCGTCTGTTGCAGCCGGTCCATCGGATTGACGGCCACGGCTCGGACGCGGACCACGATCTCATCAGCACGTGGCGCGGTATAGGGCGCGGGGCCGACGGTAAGGGGCGCGCGTTTGGTGGCGAGCCAAAGGGCATTGTTCTCGGGCATGGCGTGAACTCCTGATGCGGCTTCGGGCTAGGTGCCGCAGCAAGAAGTAGGGGATGGCCTCTGGACGATCCATGCTCTGTGATCCATAAATGTGTCGCAATCGTCCAGGAATGCGCATGGACCCCCTCTCCGACATCCTCTCGCTGCTCAAGCCGAATAGCTACGGGTTCCGAGGCCTCGATGCGGGTGGCAACTGGGCGCTCGCGTTTGGGCCGGACGACGGCATCAAGTGCTATGCGATCCAATCGGGCACATGCTGGCTCGCCATGGAGGGGGTAGCGGAGCCGTCGCTTCTCGCTGCGGGCGATTTCGTGCTGATGCCGGGCGGCAAGGCTTACCGCCTGTACAGCGCGCCCGACGCGCCATCGATCGACGCCTTCCATTTCTTCCCCACGGTTCCGGCGGGCGAGACGGCGGTGCTGAACGGCGGCGGCGACGTGTCGGGCATGGGCGGGTATTTCGGCTTCGAGGGGATGCACGCCGAACTGCTCCTCGGCATGCTGCCGCCGGTCGTCCATATCCGCGCCGAAGCCAACAAGGCCGCGTTGCGCTGGTCGATTGAGCGGCTGATGCGCGAACTGCGCGAGCCGCAGCCAGGCAGCGCGCTGATCGCCGAGCACCTCGCGCAGGCACTGCTGATCGAGGCGCTGCGGCTGCATCTGGCGGAGCATTCGCACCATAGCACCGGGTGGCTATTCGCGCTGGCCGACCGGCAGATGCGCACGGTGATCGCGGCGATGCATGCGGAGCCAGGGCGCAAATGGTCGCTCGAGGCGCTGGCGCGCGTTGCGGGCATGTCACGGTCGAGCTTCGCCGTGCGTTTCAAGGACACGGTGGGCGAGCCCGCCATGGATTATCTGACCCGCTGGCGGATGATGGTCGCGTCCGACCGCCTCGCCAATGGTGGGATGCCCATCGCGGTTGTGGCGCCAACCGTCGGCTATGAGTCGGAAAGCGCGTTCGGCGCGGCGTTCAAACGCGTGATCGGCTGTTCGCCCAGACGATTTGCGAAGGCGACCGTGCAGTAGGACTATGGCGTACAGGGCAGCAATCGGCTTGTGGCCGGAAGCGGACAAGCCGCTTGCGGAGGGAAACACGGGATTGCAGACGTTCGTTCGTGAAGTAGGCCCGACCGATGCTCACCCGAAGCGGAATTTTTATCGTCCCAAACCGACGAGGGTAAGGTTCAGGTCGGCATCGGTCGCTGCCGGCTTTGGGACGCCACGTCACATGCGTGTTTACAAGACCTCGGCGGGACGCAGGCTGCCCGCGAGGGCTGCGTCGAGGTAGAGCACGGCTGGGCCAGCAGAAGCCTGGTCATACCCGCATCCGACGCATGGGGGGCCGTTACCACCCCCCAACCGTCTGAACCTAACCGCTTCGTGCCGGGTTCAGTCCGTCCGTGTGGCCTGTTTCTGGATGTCGGACGTCACCCGCCACACGGTGTTGCCGACATCGTCGGCGATCAACAGCGCGCCCGCCTTGTCCAGCGCCAGGGCGACGGGACGGCCGCGGGCGTGGCCATCGTTGTCCAGGAACCCCGTGATGACGTCCTCGGCCATGCCGTTCGGCTTGCCGTTCGCGAAGGGGATGAACACGACCTTGTAGCCATTGAGGATCTGCCGGTTCCAACTGCCGTGCTCACCGACAAAGGCGCCGCCGCTATACTTCGCAGGCAGGCCGCTGCCAGTGTCGAACACAAGGCCGAGCGGGGCCACGTGCGAGCTCAGCGTGTAGTCGGGCGCGATGGCCTTCGCGACCAGGTCCGGCCGTTCGGGCTTCACGCGCGGGTCGACCTGCTGGCCGTAGTAGCTGTAGGGCCAGCCGTAGAACCCGCCGTCCTTCACCGACGTCATATAGTCGGGGACGAGGTTGGGGCCGAGTTCGTCGCGCTCGTTGACGACGGCCCAAAGAGCGTGGCTTTGCGGCTCCCAGCTCAGGCCGTTCGGGTTGCGCAGGCCGTCGGCGAAGATGCGATGGGCGCCGGTCGCGCGGTCGATTTCCCAAATGGAGGCGCGGTCGAGCTCGGCGCCGATGCCGTTCTCGGTGATGTTGCTGTTCGAGCCGACGCCGGCGTAGAGCTTCGTGCCGTCTTCGCTGGCAACCAGGCTCTTGGTCCAGTGATGGTCGATGGGCCCGCCTGGCAGCGGCGTCAGCACGGTGCCGGGCTCGGTGATGCCGGTGGTGCCTGGGGTGTAGTGGAAGCGCAGGATGGCGTCGGTATTGGCGACGTAGAGGTCATTGCCGACCAGTGCGACACCAAACGGCGAATACAGGTGATCGAGGAAGACGGTACGAAGATCATACTTGCCGTCGCCATGCGTGTCGCGGAGAAGGGTGATGCGGTTGCTGCCCTTGCTCGACCCGGCCGAGGTGACGAACGCCTCGACCCAGGTCATCACGATGTTCTTCGGGCGGCTAACCGGGTCGAGGTCCGGGCTGCGCGACTCGACCACCAGCACGTCGCCGTTCGGCAGGGTGTAGACCGAGCGCGGGTGCTCGAAGCCGGTGGCCATTGCCGTGATCTTCATGCCGGCCGGCATCGTCGGCGCCTCGCCGTCCTTCCAGCCGACCACCTGGGCTAGGTGCATCGGCGGGATTAGATACTGCTGCGGCGCCGGCAGGACGGGGTTGGGGCCGATCTGCGTCTTGACGTCGAAATCGTCGGGAGCGGCGCCGGTGAGGGCAACCACCGCAACGCTCGCGAGCCCGAGCCGCCGCGTCAGTTTGGATGGTCCGGCTGTCATTGGCGTACTCCTGAATATCCCATCGCCGTGCCAGGTCGACGGCCTGCGCCGAAAGGGAGCCAGGCGGTCGCCAGCATGACCAGGACCGTGGCGACGGAGAGTGCAAGCCCCGTCGGCATGACCGAGGTCCAAGCGTCGCGGCTGTGCACTAGGTTGTTGAAAAACGCGATGACGAGCACCAGCAGGCTGCCGACCACGACCGGCCAGACGGACCACCGCGTGCGACCGCGGCGATCGGCTACCAAACCGACGAAGCCCGCGATGGCGGCCACCACGCCGCCGGCCATACCTACCGCGAGCAGCCAGGCGGAGAAGTCCGCCCACATCATGTTGGCGGTCTGCACATAGGCGATGTCTGTCATCAGCGCGCAGGTGAAGCAGGCGATCGGGAAGGAGGCGAGTATTCGCAGGATCGGGTGTCCGCGGTTCCTCGCCATAGGCCCGGATATGTCGCTGTTCATGAAGTCCTCCAGCTGCCGGAATGCCGTCCGCGGGCGATGGCTTTCCGGTAGCATACGGAACCGCGACATGGGGGGTTGCTTCAACTTCCTGTATCGGCCCTCCCATTCGGGACACACCCGCAGCAGCGGCATGGAAGGAAGCTTTCGGTCGAGCCGGCCTGAACGAAAGGCAGCTTTCGGGTGGGCGCTAGCCGCTCCACAGTGACTACGACGGGCGCAGCTTAGCTGAACGAACCGTGTTACGAAGCTTCTCGACGTTGAGGTCGGGGACGAGATGCCGCGCGATCGGCGTATAGGCCGGCCATTGCAGCGTCAGGTGCACGCTTCGCGCGGGGCCGATTGCAGGTCCGGGTTCTTTGGGAGGGACGACAGGGGGAACAGGCCGAAATAGGAAACGGGTTGCCGCCCACCATTGACAGCAGATCGCCGCTGATCGGCACCGCAGGCTTTGGGCCGTAGCCTAGATCACCGCGGCAGTATGGGAAGCAATCCGCCCATCAAGGCCTCATGGAAACGGTCGGGCGCCTGTATTTGCGGCGCATGGCCCAAATCGGGAAACTCGATCAACCGGGCGTGCGGCATGCGCGCGGCAGCGGCCTTGCCCAGCGCCGGGTAGTTGCCCAGGGTCGGCCTAACGTCGGACGGGGCCAGCGCCTTGCCGATCGCGGTGTTGTCCTTGCCGCCGATCATCAGCAGCACCGGCATGCCGAGCTGTTCGAACTCATAGAACACCGGCTGCGTGTAGATCATGTCGTAGAGAAGGGCCGAAACCCAGGCCACAGCCTCTCGCCCCGGCCCGCGATACATCCCGGCCAGCATCTGCACCCAGGGCTCGTACTGCGGCTGCCAGATGCCGGCGTAGTAGGTGGCGCGCTCGTAGTCGCGGATGCTGTCCGCGTCGGTACGCAGTTCCTGCGCATACCAGGCGTCCACGCTCTGCCAGGGCACGCCCTTCGTCTTCCAATCCTCGAGCCCGATCGGGTCCACCAGCACCAGCTGGTCCACATCGGCGGGATACATCAGCGCGTAGCGGATGCCGAGCATGCCGCCCGTCGAATGGCCGATGATGGTCGCATGGGTCACGCCAAGCGAGGCGAGCAGCGCGTGAGTGTTGCCGGCGAGTTGCTGGAAGGTGAACTGGTAGTGGGCAGGCTTACTGGACTTACAGAACCCGATCTGGTCGGGCGCGATCACCCGGTATCCGGCGTCGCTGAGCACGTGGATCGTCGCCTGCCAGGTGGCGGCGCAGAAATTCTTGCCGTGCAGCAGCACCGCCGTTCGCCCGTTCGGCTTGACGGGCGCCATGTCGATATAGGCCATGTCCACAGCGTCGCCCTGGGACGTGAAATGGCTGTGCGACACGGGCGCGGGATAGTCGAAGCCTTGCAGCTCCGCTCCATAAGCCGGCGGCTCCTCGGCACTGGCGCCCCATGCCAGGATGGCCGCCAATGTCACGCCGAGGCAGATCCTTCGCATGGCGCATGGCTAACACTCCTCAACGCCCCCGTCATCGCCCTGCGATGGCGCGCCACTAGGCTGCTGCGCCTCATGACCCGCGCCTAGACAAAAAATTTGCTCCGGCGCACGGTCGCCTGGCGCCCAAACTGACGAAAAAGCAGTGTGGCGCGCCAAACGGGCACTGTCTGGGAGGACGCACCGTGATCTGGACCTTCTACATGCCTACGCGGATCGTCGCGGGGCAGGGCTCGCTGGCCACGATCGGCACGCTCGCCCGCGACCTGAAAATTTCCCGCGCGCTGGTCGTCTCGGACCCGGTCATCTCACAGCAGTCCTTTCACCGCGATGCGCTGGACGCCCTGCAAGACGCCGGCCTGCAGGTCGCACGCTTCGACGAGTGCGGCATCGACGCGCGTTGCTCGCACATCGACGCCCAGGGCGAGCGTGTCCGGCACGAGGGGATCGATGGCGTCATCTGCATCGGCGGCGGCTCGGTCATGTGCATCGGCAAGGGTGTCGCTATCGTCGGCACGAACAACAAACCGATGCGCGACTGCGCCGGCGTCGGCAAGTTCGATCGCAAAGCACTGCCAATGATCATGGTTCCGACCACGGCCGGGTCCGGGTCGGAGGTTTCGCAATGGACCATCGTCAAGGACGAGGAGCGGCATCTCAAGCTGCTCGGCGGCGGCCCGCTCAGCTTCCCCGATGCCGCCATCCTTGACCCGGCCACCCTTCGGTCGCTGCCCATGCGCGTCGCCGCACTGCCCGCCGTCGATGCGCTGACGCACGGAGTGGAGGCCTATTTCAGCGGCATCGCCTCGCCCCTGACGGACGCGATCGCGCTCAGCGCCGTCCGCCTGCAATACGGCTCGTTGCGCGCCTCCATCAACTCGGACGACGAGCGGGCGCGCGAGGCGAACCTGATCGCCTCCTGCATGGCCAACATCGCCTGCGGCAACGCCCGGCTCGGCCACGGACACGCCCTGTCGCTTCCGCTGGAGGGCCATCTCGACCTGCCGCATCCATACGGCGTCGGCGTGCTCCTGCCGCATGTGATCGCCTTCAACCTCCCCGTGCTGCCGGAGAAGACGCAACCGCTCGCCGAGGCGCTCGAAGTCGAAACCGTAGGCCTCACGCGTGCCGAAATCATCGAGGTATGCGGAAACAACATCCGCTCGCTATACGCCGATATCGGCTTCCCAGGCCATTTCACGCCCGACCAGTTGCCCAGACAGCGCGTGCGCGAGATGGCCGGGCGCGCGGTCCCCGGTCTTTATGCCGGCATCGCGGCCGAGGCATTCGATCCGGCTTCGGCCAACGACCATACGGTCATCGCATGTCCCTCGGCCCGCAAGATGACGATACGGCAGGCCGAGCAGATCTTCGAACGCTGCCTGGCCTGAACGAACGCAACATAGATATCGAAAGGACCGGATCGTGGCATCGTTGATCCTGCACCATTACGACTTCTCGCCCTATAGCGAGAAGGTCCGGCTGGCTTTCGGCTACAAGGACCTGGACTGGCATTCGGTGGACACGCCGATCCAGGCGCCCAAGCCAGACTTGATCCCGCTGACGGCCGGCTACCGCCGGGCGCCGGTGCTGCAAATCGGCGCCGATGTTTATTGCGACACCCTGCTGATCCTGCGCGAGATCGACCGCCGCCATCCCGAGCCGACGCTTTATCCAGGCGGCCAGCGCGGGCTGGTTCATGCGCTCAGCGCCTGGTGGGACAGGGCGACCTTCTTTCCGGCCGCCAAGCTCGCCACCAGCATCATCGGCGACCAGATTCCCGCCGACTTCATCGAGGAACGCCGGATCTTGATGAACCAGGACTTCACGAAGGAAGCGTCGCGCAAGGAGCTGCCGCTGAACCGGCAGCGCATGCACGCGGCGATGGCGTGGCTCGCCGACATGCTGAAGGACCGCCCCTTCATTCTTGGGCAGCAGCCATCGGCCGCAGACCTGACCGCCTATCACACGCTTTGGTTCGCCACGAAAAATGGCGGCGCCGAGGCCGAGGCGATGCTGCCGCTGGATTCGCTGCGCGGCTGGATGGACCGGGTCGCCGCCCTGGGCCACGGGCGCCGGCACGAGATGCCTGCCGGGCAGGCGCTCGACGCGGCGCGCGACGCGACACCCGAAGTGCCGCTCATCCGCGCCGATGCCGATCCCTCGGGGCTGCAGCCGGGACGGAATGTGGTGGTCCGCGCCGACGATTATGGCCGCGATCCCGTCCGCGGCCCGCTGGTCGCGGCGGACGCCGAGGAGGTGATCATCCGGCACGAGAACGACCGGGTGGGTGTCGTACATATCCATTTCCCGCGCGCCGGCTATGAAGTGCTCGCCGACGTGGCCGCCCGGCAAGGATGATCAGCAACGCTTGGAAAAGTTCGGAGGAAACGAAATGTCCGCGACGGAAGACAACAAACAGCTCGTCCGCGACTACTTCAACGCGTTCCTGGCCGCTGACGAGAATTGGTGGCGCGAGCATATCGCCGCCACTTTCAAGCGGCACGACCCCGGCCTGCCCTTCGAGGTGGTCGGCCCGGCCGGCGTGAAGCAGCTCGCCGATGCGCTGCTGCCCGGCATTCCCGACATGGAGCTGCCGATCGAGGATATGGTGGCCGAGGGCGAGAAAGTGCTAGCGCGCCTGCGCGTCCGCGGCACGCATAAAGGCGACCTGATGGGCATGCCGCCGACCGGCCGCAAGATCGACATCGCCGTGCTCGATCTTTTTCAAATCCGGGACGGCAAGCTGATCGAGCATTGGGCGCTGTTGGACAATCTCGGAATGCTGCGCCAGCTCGGCGCAACATCGATCTAGCGTGTCCTGGGCGCGATCGAGGCAGGCAGCCAGCGCCGTTTGCCGGCTGCGCGCCATGGGGGAGAGTTATGGGAGCGACCGCCTTGGATCAGGGCACCACCGGACCGGAAAGTTCTATACGCGCCCAGAAGTAGCGGATCCGCGAGTTGATCGTGGCCCTGGACGGCTCCGTCGATTTGATGACGGATATCGGCTGGGCATGGTGACTGAGCTCGTACAAGCCGGCAGACCTTCCGCAGGAGCACCCGCATGAAACCCGGCCGCGTCGTATTCAGCCAAATGGACGAAGTGCTGTTCGGTCATCCAGCCGCCATGGCCGTCGCCGAGGAAGTCGAACGGGTAGACGCGCGCCGGGTCTTCCTCATGGTCAGCGGCACGCTCAATCGCACGACTGACGAGATCGAGAAAATCCGTGGCGCGCTCGGCAGTCGCTGTGCCGGCCTGTTCGACCAGATGCCATCGCATACGCCGCGTCGTGCTGTCATAGAAGCCGCCGATGCCGCGCGTACAGCCGATGCCGACCTGATCGTCACGGTCGGCGGCGGCTCGATCACCGACGGCGCCAAGGCGGTACAGCTCTGCCTTGCCAACGACATCCGCACGCCTGAAGCCCTGGACGAGCTTCGGCCCGTCAAGGGTCCGGATGGAGCGTTTGGGCCTCCCCGTTGTGCGCCGCCTCGGGTGAGGCAGATCAGTGTGCCGACGACGCTGTCCGCCGGGGAGTTCAGCGCCATCGCTGGCGTGACCGACGAACGCACCCGGCAAAAAGAGCTGTTCCGACATCCGCAGATCATACCGCGTGCGGTGATCCTTGATCCCGCGATCACCATTCACACGCCCGAGTGGCTGTGGCTGTCCACCGGCATTCGTGCGGTCGATCACTGCGTGGAGGGGATCTGCTCCAACGAAGCGACTGCGTTCGCCGATGCTCAGGCGCTGCACGGGCTGGCGCTGCTGCACCGCGGCCTGTCGCGGGTGAAAACCGATCCCGGCAATCTGCAGGCGCGTCTCGATTGCCAGGCGGGTGCGTGGCTCTCCATGGGACCGCTGGCCAGCGGCGTCCCGATGGGTGCAAGCCACGGCATCGGCTATGTGTTGGGGGCAGTGTTCGGCATACCGCACGGACACACCTCGTGCATCATGCTTCCGGCGGTCATGCGTTGGAACGAACCGGCGAACGCGACCCGCCAGATGTTGGTCTCAGCCGCGATGGGCAGTCCGGGGCAGACTGCTGGCGATGTGCTCGACAGCTTCATCGCGAGCCTCGGCATGCCGCGCAGCCTGACCGCAGCGAAGATCGGACCGGAAACCTTCGACCGCATTGCCGCGCAAGCGATGGAAACGCCCTGGGTGCCGCGGAACCCTAGGCACATCAGCGAGCCGGCACAGGTCCGGGAGATCCTCGAACTGGCGGCGTAAGCCGGACAAAGCTACGGGCGATCATCGTCTCCAAGGTCGTCGCGCCAGGCCCGTTGATCGTGCGCCGTCGCGACCCCAGTCCAACATGTTGACGGTGCCGTCGAAGACCCAACCGCGCCAATGCTGTTGGACCCGCGAAAATCTTATATGCAATCGTCCTGGACCGCCCTGTTGCGCTATAGAATTGCCCGCCTTTAACAGGTACGATTGCAAGATAAGAGTTGAGGGGGAAACACATGCCGGCACGGCGGAGTATCACTAGGCTTATCGCGGGGGCGGCGTTGCTGTCCTGCCTCGGGCTTGCAGGGGCAAAGGCGGCCGAAGCGCCCCGGCATGTCCGTGGCACGATCACCGGCTACCAGAACCACGAACTGACCTTGGAGAAGACCCGTGGCGGGTCCGAGACGGTGAAGCTCGGCGACGATACCGGTATCTTCCTGGTGGAGAAATCTAATCTGGCTTCCATCAAGCCCGACCAATTCGTCGGAATTACCTCCGTGGAGGAGAACGGCAAGCGTGTCGCGCGCGAGGTGCATGTGTTCGCAGAGGATCTGCGCGGGCTCGGCGAGGGGCATTATCCATGGGATCTGGATAGCGGCCCCAACATGATGACCAACGCGAACATCGCGAAGGTCCAGGATGTCGGCGGAGACCGGGTGCTCAAGCTGAACTATTCCGGCGGCGAGCAAACGATCTCAGTTCCCAACGATGCGGCGGTTGTGTCGTTCGAGAAGACTTCGGCCGATCAACTCGTTGCCGGGCGCAAGGTGTTCATCCGAATGAAGCCGCAAACGGAGGGAAACACCGCAGCGGGCGTGGTGGTGGGCGCCGAAGGTCTGAAACCGCCGATGTGAACGGCGCGGTAAGTCCGGCAGTAAGCGGGAGGTAGCGATGGCAAGCGAGATCAATCGCGATACGGCCAATGCTGCCGCGAAGGGGAAGACTGGCGGTCCCGTAATTCCATCCGGGGTCGCCGTCCCTCCACGGCTGCTCGTCTACCGGCACTCGGTGGTGGTGCGCGTCACTCATTGGGTAAACGTAGTCTGCCTGACGGTCCTGTTGATGAGCGGGCTGCAGATCTTCAATGCGCACCCAGCGCTGTACATTGGCAACTATTCCGACTTCGACCATCCCGTACTCGCTATCGACGCCGAGCGGCTGGAGGGGGGTCCTCCGAGGGGCATCACCACTGTGTTGGGGCATCGGATGGATACCACTGGCATGCTTGGGGTATCGCATGATGGGGGAGGGAATACGGTGACGCATGCGTTCCCACCCTGGGCGACGCTGCCGTCGTGGTATTCGCTTTCGGACGGCCGGCAAGGGCACTTCCTCTTTGCCTGGTTGTTCGTTTTGAACGGCCTCGTCTATCTCGTCCACGGCTTCCTCACCCGTCATGTCTGGCGGGACCTCGTGCCGAGTCGACACGAGATGCGCCGGGTGGGGCGGGTGTTCTGGGACCATCTACGGCTCCGCTACCCGGAGGGGGACGAGGCTCGGCGTTACAACGTGCTGCAAAAGCTTAGCTACTTGCTCATTGTGCTGCTGGCGCTGCCGTTGATGCTGCTCACGGGATTGACCATGTCGCCGCGCTTGAACGCCGCCGTGCCAGAGCTTCTAGCGATATTCGGCGGACGGCAGACGGCGCGCACCATCCATTTCGTTGTCGCCCTTCTGCTGGTCGGCTTCGTCGTGCTGCACGTGGGCATGGTGATCGCGTCGGGAGCGTGGAACAACATGCGGTCCATGGTGAGCGGGCGCTATGCAATCCGGTTCAGACGCGAAGGAGCGCACCGATGAGCGATCGCGGGCACCCCAGGCTTCGCCGCCGCCGGCTGCTCGCGGGTGCCGGTGCCGCCGGGACGCTGCTGCTCGGCGGATGTGACCGGCTCATGCAGGACGAGCAGGTGCGGAACGTGCTCGGCCGCACGGAAGCTTTGACCCGCTGGTTTCAGCGCCTAGTCGGCTCTCGCCACGCGCTCGCGCCGACCTACACCGAGGCCGATCTGTCGCCTTCCTTCCGGGGCAACGGCACGATCGATCCGGATGACGACGACTACCAGGAACTCGCCTCGAAGAATTTCGAGGACTGGCAACTGGAGGTTGGTGGGTTAGTACGGAATCCGGCGGCGTTCTCCCTGGCGGAATTGCGGAGCATGCCGGCTCGTACCCAGATCACGCGGCACGATTGCGTGGAGGGTTGGAGTTGCATTGGCAAGTGGACCGGGGTCCCGCTCGGTGCAGTGCTGCAACGGGTCGGGCTGCTGCCTGAGGCGCGCTACATCGTATTTCAATGCGCCGATCCGATGACGCCTGGCAGGCCCGAGAGCAAATACTACGAAAGCATTGACCTTGATGACGCGTTCCATCAGCAGACCATCTTGGCCTACGACATGAACGGCCAGGTGCTGCCGGTTCAGCACGGGGCGCCGTTGCGGCTGCGGGTCGAACGCCAACTCGGCTACAAGATGGCGAAATACCTCATGCGTATCGAAGCAGTGGACAGCCTCAAGCGCATTGGCGGCGGCAAGGGCGGCTACTGGGAGGATCTGGGCTACACCTGGTATGCCGGAATCTAACACCGGCATGGCCGCTCCCGGCAACACGGGCCGATCGACGGTTCACCACCCGATACGGCCGGGTCGCCGTCGATGACGGCGCGCAAGACGCTGTCGTGATTGTCCCAGAACGGGCCGAGACGGATCGGCTTCCTGGCCAGCATCAGGATGGACCGCCGCACGTGATGCCAGTTCATGTGCGCCGCCGCCGAGATCAGGCGGTTGCCGGCGAGTTGGTAAACGAAGTCATGGAAGCTGAAATCTCCCGTGTCCAACGCCGCCCGCAACTCGTAGACCTCGGGCGTGAACCGCGCGTCGATCGCCGCCATGGACCGGCAACCGAGACACACCCAGACGTTGCGCGATGTCGTCTTCGACCAGGCGCTGCCCCGGCTCCAGCGAGCCGTCGCAGATCGCGTCCAGGATCGCCGCGTAGGCGAGTCTGCCACGTCGGCGGGATTTGCATCGGTCAGCCCTTGACGCCCCCCTCCCCGAGGTTCGTATACCGTATTCCATGCCGGCAGGCCTAGAACGTCCGGCGATGGGATAGCGCTTTCCAGCACGGCCTGCGTCATCGCACGGAGGCTATCATGGGGTCACCGCCGACCAACTCGTGCGCCACCAGCGCGGGCTCCGCCAGGCTCGGCATCTGGCTCACGATGCTGCTGGCCGTGCCGGTGGCCGTTTTCTTCGTCTGCGCGGCATACAGTCCCGCCACGCTGGCCGTTCAGGTCGTCCCTGGCAAGCCGATGACGGCCTGGATCCTCTACGGGCCGCTGATGATCTTGTTTGCCGTCGTGCTGGGCGGCATCTACGTGCTCGCGGCCAACCGAGCCGCCCGCAACTCCTGCGTCGCGGGCGGGCTGCTGGCTTTGGCCGTCACCCCGGCCCATGCCGCGACCGGGTCGGATGGGCCCAACTACACGGCTATCGTCCTGTTCGTGGCGCTGGTGCTGCTGACGCTGGCCATCACGTATTGGGCCGCACGTCGGACCCGCACGGCCAAGGATTTCTACGCTGCGGGCGGCAACCTCAGTGGCTTGCAGAATGGGCTTGCCATCACGGGCGACGTCATCTCCGCCGGCGCCTTCCTGGGCCTGGCCGGGCTGGTGTACGGCGCCGGGTTCGACGGGCTGCTGTACGCTGCAGGCTACGCGGTGGCCTACCCGGTGATCGGCCTGCTGTTCGCCGACCGCATGCGCAACCTGGGCAAGTTCACCTTCGCCGACATCGTGTCCTACCGCTTGGCGCAGACCCCGGTGCGCACTTTCGCCGCCGTCAGCACGCTGGTGATCGCGATCTTCTACCTGATCGCGCAGATGGTGGGGGCGGGGCAGTTGATCCAGCTGCTGTTTGGCCTGGACTATGTCTATGCCGAGATCGCGGTCGGCATGCTCATGGTCTGCTACGTCATCTTTGGCGGCATGATGGCGACGACTTGGGTGCAGATCATCAAGGCCGTGCTGATGTTGTTCGCCGCGACCGTCATCGCGATCCTGGCGTTGCGCGCTTTCGGATACGACTACAACGCCATGCTGGCCAAGGCGGTGGAGGTGCACCCGAAGCACGGGGCGATGCTGGTCCCCACGAGCTTCGCCGCCGCGCCGGTCTCCACGCTGTCGCTGGGATTGGCGATGTTCTTCGGCGCCTGCGGGCTGCCGCATCTGATCATGCGCTTCTTCACGGTGCCGGATGCGCGGACGGCGCGGACGTCCATGTTCTGGGCGTCGCTGTTCATCGGCTACTTCTTCGCGCTGATCACCATCATCGGCGTGGCCGCGGTGGCGCTGGTGAGCGGCAACCCGGCCTACGTGACCGCGACCGGAGCGCTGCGCGGTGGCGGCAACATGGCGGCGGTGCATCTGTCGCAGGCATTGGGCGGCGACCTGATGCTGGGTTTCGTTTCCGCCGTCGCGTTTGCCACCATCCTGGCGGTGGTCGCCGGGCTGACGCTGTCTGGCTCGGCCGCCGTCTCGCATGACCTGTATGCCAGCATCGTCAAGCGCGGCCGGGCGGATGAACGCATGGAGGTGCGGGTGTCCAAAGCGGCGACCCTGGCGCTTGGCCTGCTCGCCGTGGGGTTGGGCATCGCGTTCCGGACGCAGAACATCGCCTACCTGGTCGGGCTGGTGGTCGGCATCGCAGCGGCGTCCAACTTCCCGCTGCTGGTGCTGGCGATCTACTGGCGAGGCCTGACCACCTGGGGCGCGGTGCTGGGCGGCAGCACCGGGCTGCTGGCCTCCGTGGTGCTGACGGTGCTGGGGCCGGCCGTGTGGGTGAAGACGCTGGGCCATGCGGCGCCGGTCTTCCCGCTCGACCCGCCGACGCTGGTGGCGATGCCGCTGGCCTTCGCGGTGGCGATCGGCGTTTCCTTGCTGGACCGCAGCCGCCGGGCGGTGATGGACCGCGCGGGCTTCGCCGAGCAGCAGATGCGCATGGCCGGGGGCGCTGGCGCGCCGGAGCAGCTTGGCGCCCTGGTGGCAGCCGAGTGATGCTGAAGCTGATCAGCGCGACACCCAGCCCGTATGCGCGCAAGGTGCGGATCACCCTGGCCGAGAAGGCGATCCCGTTCGAGCTGGTGACCGAGGTTCCATGGGATAGCACCACCGCGACCCCGCGCTACAACCCGCTCGAAAAGCTGCCGGTGCTGGTGCTGCCCGACGGCAGCGGCGTTTACGAATCGCGCTTCATCCTCGAATGGATCGAGGCGAAGCACCCAGAGCCGCCGATGCTGCCGCAGGACACCGACGCGCACTTGTTCGCCCGCCAGGTCGAGGTGGTGGCCGACGGGGTGTGCGACGCGCTGGTGCTGTTGTTTTGGGAACGCCACCGCCCGGCGGAGATGCAAAGCGCCGAGTGGCAGGCCAGGCAGTTGCGCAAGGTGGACGGCGGCATGGCGGCCCTGGCGGGCTGGGGCGGCGGCAGCTTCATGGTCGGCAACCGGTTCGGCCTGGCCGACGTCGCCGCCGGCACGGTTTGCCGCTATCTCGACGTGCGCTTCCCCGACTACCCCTGGCGTAGCCGGCACCCCGGGCTGTCCGCCTACAGCGACGTCCTCGAACGCCGGCCGTCCTTCCAGGGCAGCGTCCCCGTGCCGCAGTCCATCAGCGACAAGGTCGTCTGACCCGTGCGCGACCGACCGACCGACCCGCGCCGGAGTGACGCCGCATGAGCGCCGGCGCCTTCGATGCCCCTGCAGCCGCCGTGCAGCCCAGGCTGACGGCCGCCCATCGCCGCGTCATCGTGGGCGCGGCGCTCGGCTCGGTGTTCGAGTGGTACGACTTCTTCCTATATGGCGCCCTGGCCGCGATCATCGCCGCGCAGTTCTTCGCCAAGGCCGACCCGGCGACCGGGCTGATCTTCGCCTTGCTCGCCTTCTCGGCCGGGTTCATCGTGCGCCCGCTGGGGGCGGTCGTGTTCGGGCATGTCGGCGACAAGGTCGGCCGGAAGTACACCTTCCTGGCGACCATCCTGCTCATGGGGTTCGCGACCTTCGCAGTGGGCCTGCTGCCGGGCTACGACAGCATCGGCGTCGCGGCGCCCGTCATCCTGGTCGCGTTGCGCCTTGTGCAAGGACTGGCCACCGGCGGCGAATACGGGGGTGCCAACATCTACGTGGCGGAGCACGCGCCGCCGGGCCGGCGCGGCCTGGCGACATCCTGGATCCAGGTGACGGGCACGCTGGGCTTCGTGCTATCGCTGCTGGTGATCCTCGGGACCCGCACCGCTCTGGGCGAGCCGACCTTTGCCGCCTGGGGATGGCGCGTGCCGTTCCTGCTGTCGATCCTTCTGCTGGCCCTGTCGCTGTGGATCCGGCTGTCGATGGCGGAGTCGCCGGTGTTCCAGGAGATGAAGGCGGAGCGGCGCGAATCCGGCTCGCCCTTGGCCGAAACGTTCGGGCAGTGGCGGCACGCGAAGATCGCGCTGCAGGCGCTGTTCGGCCTGGTCGCCGGCTTCGGCGTGATCTGGTACACGACGCAGTTCTACGTGCTGCTGTTCCTGACGCAAACGCTGAAGGTCGATCCGGTGACCGCGAACGTGCTGGTCGTGCTAGGCATCGTGCTGGCTTCGCCGTTCTTCGTCGCGTTCGGCGCCCTGTCCGACCATATCGGGCGCAAATGGATGGTGCTGGCAGGCATCCTGGCCGCCGCGCTGTCGCTGTTCCCGATCTTCTCCGCGCTGACGCACTTCGCCAACCCGGCGCTGGAGCAAGCCCTGCAGCAGGCGCCCGTGGTGGTCCGGGCCGACCCGGCGGATTGCCAGTTCCAGTTCAACCCGACCGGCACCAAAGTGTTCACCTCGTCCTGCGACCTGGCCAAGGCACGGCTGGTGGCCGCTTCCGTCAACTACCGCAACGAAGCGGCGGCGTCGGGCGCCGTCGCCGAGGTGCGGATCGGCGACACGGTGATCTCGTCTTTCAGCCGGGCCGGCCTGTCAGCAGCCGACGCCGCGGCCAAGACGGCGGCGTTCAACGCCGCGGTCAGCGCGGGGATCGCCGCCGCCGGCTACCCGGCCAAGGCCGACCCGGCAGCCATCAATAGGCCGGCCGTGGTCGGGCTGATCTTCCTGCTGGTCTTTCTGCTGGCCCTTGCCTACGGCCCGGTCGCGGCGCTGCTGATCGAGTTGTTTCCCGCCCGCATCCGCTACGCTGGCATGTCGGTGCCCTATCATCTCGGCACCGGCTGGTTTGGCGGGTTGACGCCGGCAATCGCCTTTGCGCTGGTGGCCTGGCAAGGCGACATCTATTTCGGTCTCTGGTTCCCGGCGGCGGTCGCCGTGGCCACGGTTGCCATCGGGGTGTTCGCCATCCCGGACCGCCGCGACGTCGACCTTTCGCTGTAAGGAGCACGGCCATGCTGGACCACCCCCACCCGCCGACCGCCGTGGACCCGCACGAGGTCGAGACCATGATGGCGCCCTGGGTCACGGCCAAGGTGCTGTGCGGGCCGGGCATTACCGGCCCGGCGGCGATGAGCGCCGTGTCCCTGTTCTTCGACCCCGGCCAGGGCCATGCGCGGCACAACCATCCCGACAACGAGCAGATCATCTTCGTCGTCTCCGGCGAGGCCGAGATGATGATCGAGCACATCGAGGGCCAGCCGAGCATGCGTACGATCCGTGCGGGAAGCTGCGTGCACATCCCGAAGGGCGCATATCACTCGACCTTCGCCACGGGGTGGGAGCCGGTCCGTATCCTGGCGGTCTACTCGCCGCCAGGCCCCGAGCAAGCGATGCGCGAAGGGGCGGAGTTCACGGTCGTCGCCCCCGGCGTGCTGCCATCGCGGATGCCCGGCTGACACCACGCTGAAAGGGTGAATGTCCATGCCTGACCTGTTTAGCCCGTTCACGCTGAAGGGCGTGACGCTGCGCAACCGCATCGCCATGTCGCCGATGACGCAGTACCGCTCGATCGACGGCAAGATGGACGACTTCCACATCATGCTGATGGGGTCGCGCGCGGCGGGCGGCTTCGGCCTGGTGTTCCCGGAGCAGATCGCCATCACCTCGGACGGCCGCACCGGCGTGCATTGCGCCGGCATCTACGACGATGCGCAGATCGAGGGCCTGTCGCGCGTCACCCGGATCATCAAGGACATGGGCGCGGTCCCTGCGATCCAGCTCGGCCACACCGGGCGCAAGGGGAGCGAGCAGCGGCCCTGGGAGGGCAAGCTGCAGATCGCGCCCGAGCACCCCGATGGCTGGCAGGTGCGCGGCCCGTCGCCCATCCCCTATGGCGGCCGCTACACCTATCCGGTGCAGGAGCTGTCGGTGGAGGAGATCGCCGGGCTGCACCACGCCTATGCGAGCGCGGCGGAGCGGGCGCTGGCCGCCGGCTTCGAATGGCTCGAGATGCACTTCGCCCATGGCTACCTCGGCGCGAGCTTCTTCTCGCCGCTGGCGAACCAGCGCACCGACGAGTACGGCGGCAGCCTGGACAACCGGCTGCGCTTCCATCGCGAGGCGCTGGACGCCGTGCGCGCCGTCTGGCCGGAGCGGCTGCCGCTGACGATGCGGCTGGGCTCTGACGACTTCAACGAGAAGGGCGTCCAGTTCGACGATGCCGTGTATGCGGTGGCGATGATGAAGGAGCACGGCCTCGACCTGGCCGACCTGAGCCTTGGCATGAACACCGACGCGATGGCGAACGTGCCGTTCGACCGGGCGGCGTTCATGGTGGAGCGCGGCGCCCGGGTGCGGCGCGAGGTCGGCATCCCGGTCGGCGTGAGCTGGAACCTTGGCCTGCCCGCGGTGGCGGACCGCGTGATCCGGGAAGGGCTGATCGACTTGGTGCTGCTGGGCCGCCCGGCGCTGGCCAACCCGCACTGGCCGGTCTGGGCGGCGCGCGAACTGGCGCATAACGATCCGTTCGAGCTGTTGCCGCAAGACTGGTCGTGGTGGCTGCGCAACCGGCCGGGCTCCGAGGGGTCGCATGGGCTTCCCGAAGCAGGGCGCCGAACCGAGGCGACGCGGGTCGGCTCGGGAAGCTCGAACTGAACCGGCCGGCCGGTCTTCTGCTGTATGACGCTCGCACGTGACCGAACCCGACCGCCAACGACCAGGTCGCCGACCTTGACCTTCACGACGTCACACCCGCGCAGCCGCCCTTTCTGGTCAAGCCAGAACCGGATGGCCCAAACCTGCTGCGGCTTCAGCGCCCGCTTGGCACCGACCATCCGGCCCACATTCCACGGTCGCCGATCCTTGGCCGCCGGATCGTAATCAGGGTGTCCCATAACCCTCTCCTTTTCTTGCCACCATCGGCCAGGAAGAGAACAGGCGCGTGTTGCCCGATCTCGGAAGGAGACACGACCGACCTCACAAAGCCCGTCCGGATAATCCAGATAAACGCGTAGGTGCTTGCCGGACCGCTGCGACAGGCGGTTCCTGTCGACCTACATCTTCGCCGCGATCCGACCCGGCCACGACGACGCGTTCGCCCTGGTGCTGCCCGAGGCGAAGGCGGTGACCATGGACCTGTTCGGGGCACGCTGTGCCGAGACCCTGCCTGCGGGAGCGCTTTGTGTCGTTCCGCCTGTCTCAGGGCGAAGGAGCCATCGTGGACGCGCTCTGCACCGCTTGGAATGCGTTACGTGACGAGGCCAGACGGCTCACCACCCTGACCAGCTAGCCCCGGATCATCCATGCCATCGATCAAGTCAGCAAATAAGGCGATCAGTGTAACGCGGTGTGGACCTCAGCTCAGATACACGCGCTGCAGCGCCTCCTCATCCGCCTCGTCCGGCTTGGCGTGCATCACCACCCGGCCGCGGGAGAGCACGTAGATGTCGGTGGCGAGCTTGAGCAGCCGGGGCACGGTCTGCTCGGCGACGACCACGGTCATGCCGAGTTCGCGATGCATGCGCTCGACGACGTCGAACACCGATTGCACCATCACCGGCGATAGACCCAGGCTGGGCTCGTCCAGCAGCAACAGCTTGGGGTTTCCCATCAACGCCATCGCGATCGTCAACATCTGCAGTTGGCCGCCGGACAGGAACCCGGCCGGGCGCTCCCGCATCTCGCGCAGCACCGGGAAATAACCGAATACCATGTCCAGGCGTTCGGCGGCGGTCTTCGGCGACAGGAACGAGGCGGCGCGTAGGTTCTCGCCGATGGTCAGGTTGCGGAAGCACTGCCGCCCATCTTGCACCAGCGCCATGCCGCGCCGCGTGATCGTGGCGGGGTGCGCCCCTTTCAGCGAGGCGCCGTTGAACGTGATCTCCCCCCGGACGATTTCGCCAAGCTCGAACGGCAGCATGCCGGCGACGGCCTTCATCAAGGTCGTCTTGCCGGCGCCGTTCGGGCCTAGCAGGGCCACCAGCCCACCCGTCTCGACCGCGAAGCTCACCCCCTGGAGTGCCACGATCGCCCCGTCGTAGTGGACCTCCACGTCGGAGACCTGGAGCATCAACGCGCGTCGATCCAATCGCCGGTGGGCACGTATTTACCGCCCTTCACCTCGGCGATCCGGGCCTGGACGAAGCCCTGATGGTTGGAAAAGTCGAGCGGCGGCGTGATGCCGCCGTCATCCAGCTTCGTCTGCGCTTCCATCTGCTGGCGAACCGCTTTGCGGAACTGCTTGATGTCGGCGGGCACCTTGCCGCCGTTCTGCTTGATCGCGTCCTCGATGGCGGCCGCGATCGCGATGCCCTCCATCCATCCTTTCATGTAGTACATATCCTTCTTCTCGATCGAAGCCTTCGCGCCGAACGCCTCGATCTGCTTCGTCGCCGGGATATCGGCGCCGTAGAACTGGTATGCCTGGATGGCGCGGAAGCCTTCTGCCGCCTCCCCGAGCTGCTCCGGTATGGTGGGGCTGATCGTGTAGAGGTTGCCCATGAACAGCTTGCCCGTGAGCCCGGCTTTGGCCGCGTCGCGCAGGATCACGATCGCTTGCGGCGTCGAGGCCTGGATGTAGACCATGTCGGGGTTGCGAGACTTCACACGCAGCATCTGCGCGGTCAGGTCCTGCGCGTCGTAGCGGAACTCAACCGTATCGACCAGTTGTAGCCCGAGTTGGTTGACGACCCCGGACTGGCGTACGACGTTCACCGGGCCGCGGCCGTATTCATTGTCGGCATGCATGATCACGATCCGCTTGCCGCCCTTCGCGGCCAGGTCGCGAAACGCAATGACCATCTGCTGTTCGTAGGTCGGTCCCGCCATGAAGATGTACGGAAATTTCTTAGGGTCCAGCACTTCGCTGGCGTAGGACTGGGTGATGAACGGCACGGCGTCCTGGGTGATTTGATCGCTCAGCGCCTTCACCGACCCGGTGGACCAGCCGCTGATGAACACGGCATTTTCCTGATCCACGCAGCGCCGGTAGATCTTGAGTTCCTCGTCGAGCTTGTAGCGCCCGTCGAGCAGGAGCGTGTTCACCTTCTGGCCGGCGATGCCGCCCTTGGTTTGGTTGAGGGACTCGAGGTAATCGCGAATGCCGTAGCTCATGCCGTTCACCAGCGCGTCCGGACCGGTGATCGTGCCCCAGATGCAGACGCTCACCTGCGCCCTGGCGGGGAGCGCGCCGGCCAGCGTCAGCGCAAGGATCGCAGCAGCATGCCTCAACTTCATGGACGTACTCCTATGGTGATTGGCTTTCACCCGTCGCGGGGACCGCGCCGGGCGCCGCGGCGGCGAGCGAGCGCGGCTTCAGGCGGCTCAGCAGTGCGGTGAGTCCGCGCGGCTCGAAGATCAGGAACAGGATGATCAGCAAGCCGAACGCCAGCTCGCGCAGTGGAGACAGGATGTCGGAGACCCCGGCGGCTTCGCCGACGCGCTGGATCGCCTCCGGCAACAGCACGACGAACGCCGCCCCGATCAGCGGGCCGCTCCAGGTGCCGAGGCCGCCGATGATGATCATCGCGATGTAGTCCGCCGAAAGGTCGAGCGTGAACGCTTCAGGGCTCGCCAGCCGGCTCGCGAACCCCGCCAGCGCGCCCGCCAGGCCGGCGATGAAGCCGCTCGCGAGGAAGGCCAAGATCTTCGCGTGGGCCACGTCGATCCCCATCCCCTTGGCGACGATTTCGCTCTCGCGCAGGACGAGGAAGCTGCGCCCAAGATCGATCCGCATGAAGCGCGACACCGCGACCCAGACGATCACCAGAATCACGAGGGAGGGAACGACCAGGCTCGCGTCGGACGTCATCGGAACGCCGAGGATCGTCGTCGGCCGGATGACCAGGCCGGAAACGCCGTTCGTGATCGGGTCGAGGATCTTGAACAGGTATTCGAGGATGGCCTGCGCCGCCAGCGTCGCGATGGCGAAGTAGAGACCGCGCAGACGCAGGGCGGGTATGCCGATCAGCGCGCCGATGATCGCGCCCATGACGCCGGCGCCGAGGATCGCGAGGAGGCCGTCCCCGCCCGCGTTGCTGATGTTGCCGGCGGTGTAGGCGCCCACCCCGAGCAACGCGCCTTGGGCGAAGCTGATCTGCCCGCAATAGCCGATCAGCAGGTTCAGCGAGAGTGCCCCGATCCCGGCGATCGCGACCGCATTGACCATATATGCGCCGAAACGGCCGAAGGCGAGGCTGAGCGCGCCCATCAGCAAGGCGACGGCAACCGCGATGACGAGATGGCGGGTGTTCATGGCTCACACCCGTTCCGTGCCGCGCCGGCCGAACAGGCCCTGCGGCCGCACCAGCAACATCAGCACGAGCAGGGCATACGGGACCACCTGCTGCAACGCGCCGACCGAGTAGATGCTGGTGTGTTCGCGCAGGAAATCCTCGAGCACCGGCGAGAGCAGGCCGTCGGTGAAGGATTGCAGCAGCCCGAGCAGCAGTCCGGCCACGAGCGCCCCGAACAGGCTGGACAGCCCGCCCACCACGATCACCGGGAAGGCGATCATGCCGATCCCGGCGAGATCCAGCGAGAGGCCGTTCAACGTGGCGAGCAAGGTTCCGGCGAGCCCCGCCAGCGCCGCCGACATGGCCCAGGCGATCGAGACCTGATTGCTGACATGGATCCCGATTGCCAGCGCCGCACGCGTGTTGTCCGCCGCGCAGCGCTGCTGCAGCCCGATCCGGGTGAACCGGTACATGGCGAGGAACCCGAAGCTTAGCACCAGCGCCAGGATGCCCGCGGCGATGTAGTTGTAGGTGACGAAGATGCCCGCCGCGCTGATGGCGCCTTCCGGAAAGACCTTCGGGAACGCGATCTGGTCGGGTCCCCAAATAAGGAGGCAGGTCGCGCGTGCGACGATCAGCAGGCCGAGGGTGACCATCATGACGGCGACGAGCGGCGCCTTCAGCATCGGGCGCAGCACGAGCCGCTCGGTCAAGCTGCCCAGGACGCCGAGCACGACCATGCATCCGATGATCGCCAGGACCGGGTGCAAGCCGGCGCGGAGCAGCGCGTAGCTGACATACGCGCCGACCATCGCGTAGGCGCCCTGGGCGAAGTTGACCACGCCCGAGCACTTGTAGATGAGGACGACCCCGATCGCGATCAGCGCGTACACGCTGCCGATCGCCAGCCCGGCGACGGCGAGTTGCAGGACGAGAATCATGGCTCCCCCAGATAAACGCGGCGGACCTCGGGATCGGCCTGGACCTCGGCCGGCAGCCCCTCGAAGATCTTGCTGCCGGCCGCCATCACCACGATCCGGTCGCAGGTGCTCATGACGACGTCCATCTTGTGCTCGACCATGATGACCGCGCAGCCGAGCCGGTCGCGCACGTTGCGCACCACCCCCGCCATCGCCATGCCCTCGTGCGACGTGAGGCCGGCGACCGGCTCGTCCAGCAGCAGGAGCTGGGGATACGCCGCCAGCGCCCGCGCCAGATCGACCGCCTTGCGCCGTCCATAGGACAGGGTCTGGATCGGCTTGTGGGCGATGTCGGCCAGCTCGAGCGGCTCCAGGATCTGCTCCAGCAGTTCCCGCTCGAGCGCGCCGTCGGAACGGAAGAAGTCGAGCAGAGGACCGCCGGACCGCCGGTCCTTGCGCGCGCTGGCGCCCAGCTTGGCGATGTCGAGCACCGTCAGGTCGTGCAGCGAGGCGACATTCTGGAACGTCCGGGCCACGCCCTTGCGCAGCAGCGTGCTGGGCGACAATCCGAGCAGCTCGTCGCCCTGCCAGCGCACGGCCCCCGTATTCGGCCGATACGTTCCCGAGACACAGTTGATGAAGGTGGTCTTGCCCGCGCCATTGGGCCCGATCAGGCCGACGATTTCTCCGGGCGAGACTTCGAGCGCCATCCGCTCAACGGCGACGACGCCGCCGAACCGGATCGTTACCTCCCTAGCGACCAGACTCATTACCGGCGCATGCCTTGTTTTCGACTGCTTGGGGTACGCTAGGCCGAAGCAAGTTGCTGGTCCAGCGCCGCGCGGATCTCGGTTGCCGTCGCCGGTTCACCCCCGGCTTGGCGGACCAGGCGGACCGCCTGCTCGACCCAGCGGAGGTTGCTGAGCTCGCTGCCCCAGGGCGCGTCTTCGAGCCCCACGCGGACGTGCCCGCCCTGCTCGGCCGCGGCCGGCAGCAGCGGCCGGATATCGACGCCAAGCCCGGCCACCATCCATGGCGCGCCCGGGGCCGTCTCCTCCAGCAGCCGAAGATACGCCTTGAGATAGGCCGGCTTGGCCGGGTAGCCCCAGGCGAATTCGTCGGAGAACATGAGCCGGTAGATCGGCGTCGGCGTCTGCATGGCGCTGGCCAAGGCGGCGCCCAGCCGCATGAAGCCGGGCTCGTAGATGGCGAAGCTTGGGTGCAGCTTGTGCTCCTTGGCGATCCCCATGCCGTCGCGGATATCGGCAAGCGGGTTCTCGTAGATGAAGCCGGCGGACGACCCGGCCAACTCGTCGAAGCGGACGAAGGCGACGGATCCCGGGTCGACGACCATCCATTCCAGCAGGCCACGCCGGGCGAGCTCGGCGGCGTGGCCGTACCGCTGCGCGGCGGAACCCGCGTATTCGGAGCCGGCGAGCGGGATGGTCGGATAAACGATCACGTCCGCCTTCGCCCGGATGCCTTCGATGATCCGCGCGTACAGCGGCCACTCGTCACGTTGCCGACCGGTGGCTTCGTCGTAGGCATGCAGATGCACGATTGCCGCGCCCGCCTGCGCCGCCGCAATCCCGTCGGCAACGATCTCGTCGACCGTGATCGGCATGCCCGGCTGCCGCTCGCGTCCCCATGGGCCGTTGAGCGCTGCTTCGATCCAGACTCTTCCCGATGCGGTCATCTGATCACCCGCGCTTCATCACGATCGTCCCGGTCATGCCGAACGCGAGCGTGGCCGCCGCTCTTGCCGATGCTTTCAAGGAGACGCGTAACGGCAACGAAGTTCAGCAGCGGGCTGAATACGTCTTCCCACGCCAGCGTGGTGCTGCGCGGCACGATCCCAGTCGAAATGCGTTCTCGGGGCGCCTACCGTCTCGGACGGGTCGGCAGATCGATTTTCCCTGCCAGCATGGGCGCGAAAGCGTGCGAACACGCCGACTTTGCGGCCTTTCATGCCATCCTCCCTTTGCGTCATGCGTGGAACGCTGACCCTTGCACCAACCATAAGTGGACCGCTGATCGTGCGGAAGTCATTTTTCCTCCAGTTGATCCGAAGCATTCCCACATCGCTGGATGACTTTCTCGGGTCCAGTTCGGCCGTCCTGGGGACTGGAGCGTGGCGCGGGCCGACGGCCGCAGACGGTCAATTCGAGATGCGGGCAGCCGCGCCATCACCGCGACCCAGGATCTCCAGCCGCGACCGGCTTACGAAGTCCTTCAACTCCTGCCCTGCCCGGCGGAACAGCACGCGGTCGAGGGTCAATTTGCGGTCGGCTGTCGTCTTTTCGCAGCGCTCGTTGACGAACACACCGCCGACCGGCTCCTGATCCGCCGCCGGCTCCTGGTTGGCGCAAGTCCAGCCTGCGTCGCCGTAGCGGGTCCTCACCTGCGCGCCGAACAGGAATGCCTTCTTGCGCAGGTAAAATCGGGCCGCCGGATCGGTCTCGATCACCAAGCCCTTGAGCTGGCCGTCGTCGCCCATCAGCGCCGTGAGCAGCACGGGATGGCCGCCGACCTTGGTGCCCTCGTACAGGCCGTTGACCTTTGCTAGTGGATTCGCTGCTTCGTCGTATTGAAAACGGACCGCGTGCCAGCCGGATTCCTGCGCCGGGCACTCGCGGTAGCCTTGCCAGCCGTCCAGCCTGCGCCCGGGGTCATCGGCACAGGCAAACCCCACATATCCCGTGCGCGGCAGCCGGTCGAGCGCCATGCCGACGCGGAACTCGCGCAAGTCGTTGTCCTCGGGTGCGCCTGGCAGCGTGTCGGCGGTGGCCGGCCACGCCGCAGCGAGCGCGAGCAGCATGGCGCCCAGAGCGAGGGCGCTCGGGAGAACGGTGGCAAAGGTCGCACGCATGTCGGACGGGCCTCCAGAAGCCGCGGGTCCCGCCCGGCAAGCGGGACCCGCGGTCGGGTCAGAGCGCGAAGATATACAGCATCGAACTCGGCGCTATCGTCGTCAGCTCCGGCGTCCCCGCGATGTTCCACTTGTCCCATGCGCCGCCGATGCCGACCAGGACGGCGACATACTGCTTGCTGTCCACGGTGAAAGTCATCGGCGGGGCGGTGATGCCGGCGCCGGTGTTGAACGACCAAAGCTTCTTCAGCGTCTTCGCGTCCAACGCCATCATCTCGCCGTCCGGCGAGCCGGCGAAGACGAGGTCCGGCGTGGCGAGCAGCCCGCCCAGCATCGGATACGGCGTGTCGGCCTTGGCAACGACCTTGCCGCTGCTGACGTCGATCGCGGTGACACTGCCGGGAATCCGCTCGTGGATGCTTGGGCCGCCGCCGGTGAAGAACTCGCGCGGCTTGAACGAGTCCGGCTTCGTCTCCTCAATCGTGAGCGTGTTGCAGCTCTCGATCACCGGGATGTACCAGAGCCCGGCCTGCGGATGGTACGCCGTCGGCGGCCAATTCTTGCCGCCCATGTTACCTGGGCAGATCTGGACCACCCGGTTGTCGCGGGAAGGAGTCACCACGGGGTTGTACTTTTGCACCGGCAGGTTCGCATCGTATTCCGCCGGCTTGCCCGTCTCGGGGTTCAGCCCCTTGGTCCAGGTCACGCGCTTGACGAAGGGCGTGCCCCATACGAACTCGCCGGTGTCGCGGTCCAGGGCGTATGCGAAGCCGTTGCGGTCCGCGGTGACCGTGAGCTTCCGCGGTCGCCCGTCCACCTGGGTGTCCACCAACACCTTTTCCGAAACGCTGTCGTAGTCGAAGGGGTCGTTCGGGGTGTGCTGGAAGTGCCACTTGATCTTGCCGGTGTCGAGGTCGAGGCCGAGAGTGCTGTCGGTGTAAAGGTTGTCGCCGGGCCGGTAGGTGTTGTCCCAGTCCGGGCCGGGATTGCCGACGCCCCAAAGGAGCGTGTTGGTCGACGGCTCGTAGGAGCCTGTTACCCAAGTCGAGCCGCCGCCGTTCTGGGCGGTGTTGCGTTTATTCCAGGTCTCGGCGCCGGGCTCGCTGCCCACTGGGATGGTGTAGGTGCGCCACACCTCCTTCTGGGTCTTGAGGTCGGTCGCCGCGATCCAGCCGCGGATGCCGTACTCGGCGCCGGCCACGCCGGTGATCGCCAGGCCTTTGACGACGAGCGGCGCGGCCGTCAACACCTCGCCCTTGTCCGGGTCGGCGACCTGGCGCTGCCAGGCCACCTGGCCCGTGTTCTTGTCGGTCGCGACCAGGCGTCCGTCGAGCGTGTGGGAGATCACCTGGTTGTCCCACAGCGCCACGCCGCGGTTGTCCACGCCGCAGCAGGCGATGGCGCCGGCCCAGTCATGGTCGGTCTTGGGATCCATCTTCCAGAGCAGCTTGCCTTGGCCGCCGTGGGTGTCGATCTTATAGACGGACCCCCAGCCGTCGGTGACGTACATGGCCCCGTCCTCGACGAGGGGCGTGCCCTCCAGGCCGCCATGCGTCCAGATGCCGCCACCCTCGATGCCGCCCAACGCCATGGTCCAGGCGACCTTCAGCCCCTTCACAGTGTCGCGGTTGATCTGGTTCAACGGCGAGAAGCGCTGGGCGGAGTAGGTGCGGTGGTGCAGGAGCCAATTGCCCTGCTCCTTGTCGGCGTTGAGCAGCCGGTCCTGCGTGACGTCCGCGGCACGGGCCGGCGCGCCGAGCAGCCCGGCAAGCGCCGTGCAACCCAAGACGAGAATACGCAACGTTGTGCGATTTGAATTCATCGAGAACTCCCTGTTTCCTGCCGGCCTTTCCGGATTTACTGTGATCTTAGGCATGGCAGCCGTGCCGAGCCAAGGGGCACTGTCAACTTGTATGGCGGCGGTCGAGTGAATGCTCGTGGCGTGGGCTGGGCGCTCTGACGGCTGACTTGAAGCGCTTGATCTGCCGCTCTCGTCGTCGCGTCAGTTGGCGCAGGATTTCATGGCTGATTTGAACCACGCCGAAAATTCGGCATGCGCCGATTCAGGTGGTAGGATTCTGGCGCAGCCGCGTTATGGTCGGTGGATTGTGGGGTCAAGCGCACGGAACAGTGGCGCGGCTGCCGCGAACGGCGGGTTGCCGCAACGACAAAGGAATGGAGACGGGAGATGACGAAACTCGCGTTGCTCGGCGCTGGCGGAAAGATGGGCGTGCGCCTCGCCGCCAATCTTCAGGGCTCACCCTTCGAGGTCGCCCATGTTGAAATCTCGCGAGAGGGACGCGAGCGGCTCCGCGCGGAGGTGGGCGCCGACTGCATCGAGCAGGACCAGGCGCTGGCGAGCGCGCACGTGGTCGTCCTTGCGGTGCCGGATCAGCTCATCGGCCGGGTCGCGCATGGCATCATCGACAAAGTCGGGCCGGGAACCGCGCTCATCATCCTCGACGCCGCCGCGCCGCATGCGGGGGAGCTGCCGGAGCGCAAGGATGTCACCTATTTCGTGACCCATCCCTGCCATCCGCCCATCTTCAACGACGAAACGACACCGGAAGCGAGGCGCGATTATTTCGGCGGGATCGCCGCCAAGCAGCACATCGTCTGCGCACTGATGCAAGGGCCGGAAGAGCATTACGCGCTCGGCGAGTCCGTCGCCCGCGCGATCTACAAGCCGGTCATGCGGGCGCATCGGTGCACGGTCGAGCAGATCGCCATCCTCGAGCCGGCGCTCTCGGAAACGGTTGCCATCACCCTGTGCCTGGCGGTGCGCGAGGCGACGGAGGAGGCCGCGCGCCGCGGGGTTCCGCACCAGGCGGCGGTCGACTTCGTGCTCGGCCACCTCAACATCGGCCTGGCGATCGCGTTCGACCAGCTGCCAGATGGCCGCTTCTCGGACGGTGCCCTGCACGCGATCGAGCAAGCCAAGCCGCAGATCTTCAGAGAGGGCTGGCTGGACCGGGTGTTCGACCCCGCTGCCGTGCTCCGCTCGGTTCAGGATATCTGCGCCCCCCCGAAAGCGGCGTAGCACGAAGGCGGCCCGGTGTGGGCGCGCTCCCTACCCCACCAAGGCGCGCACGGCGTCCTGCACGGTCATGCCGTCACACGCGCCGTGCCGGGTCGCCGCGCCGTTCACGCGCGAGACGACGCCGTGCTGCCACATGTCCGCGGCGTCGCCGATGCGTCCGCTTTCATGGCTGACGGCGCAGGCCGGAACGCCTTTCCCCTCCAGCATGGCGAGGGCGGCAACCCCGGCCTCGTCCTTGCCGATGCCGGCGTCGTTGAAAAAGACCGCCGTGAGCGGCACTTCCAGCGCGAACTCGCCGGAACTCTGTCCGCCATGCGAGGCGGAGATGACGATCGCACCCACGTCACCCTTCTCGATCTTGGTGATCGAATCGACCAGGATCACGGGATGACCACCCGCATGCGTCACTGTCTCTCTGAGCACGTGCTTCTCCCCTCGATCGGGCCCGTCGGCCGGGCTCGCGTGTTTCCCTCTGATACCAAATCGCTTCCCCCATCGCCAGGGTCCCTGTCATGAGCGTCAGATCGCGCATCGAGGCCGATTACCTGATCGAGACCGCGCTCGATCCGCGCGCGGCGGAGGAGGCGATGGCCGGCGAGCAGTCCAGCGGCACCTTCGTGCCCGTCCCGGGCGAGACGCCGGAGTTGAAGGCCCGCGCCGCCGCCCGGGTGGAGGCGCTCGAACTCCTGGGTACCGTGCCGGAGCCGACGCTACCCGGCGCGCGGCGGCCCCAGGGAGCCGCGTCCGCCTGGCGCCGGCCTTCGCGCAAGTACCGATCCACGCCCACCAGCAACGGCTGGGGCGCCCTGTCGCGCCACCCGGCGCTCGGCTGGTCGTATATCGCTTGGCAGAGAGTCTGGCACCTGGCCGGGGCAGACCACATGCAGGTCAACGGGCTCGCCAACAAATCCGCCGAGGACGACGACAGCGTGATCGCCTCGGCGCATGCCTGCCTGTCGCCGTTGTTTGACGACAAGCCCTACCTGGCAATGCCGGTATTCTCGTCCGGACAGTCGGCCCGGCAGGCGCTTGGCACATTCGCGGCGCTGAGCGAGGCGGCCTGACATGCAGGCCCTGCGCTTCCTCGGCTTCGACGTGTTCGGGACGGTGGTGGACTGGCGGAGCAGCGTCGCTCGCGACCTCGCGACGTTTTTGCGGCGCCATGGCCTGGGCCATCTCGACCCGGCCGCCGTGGGCGACGAATGGCGAGACCTTTATCAGCCTTCAATGGAAACCATCCGGCGGGGCGACCGCGCCTGGGTGCGCCTCGCGATACTCAACCGTGAAAGCCTTGCAGTGGTCCTGCAGCGCCACGGTCTCGACCCCGCCGGTATCCCGGAGCAGGAACTGGCGGACCTCAACCGGACGTGGGAGCGCCTCGACCCATGGCCCGACTCCGTCCCGGGCCTGACACGGTTGAAGACGCGCTTTGCGATCGGCACGATATCGAACGGGAATGTCGGCCTGATGACGTGGCTCGCGAAGTATGCGGGCCTGCCGTGGGACGTGATCGCCGGGGCCGAATTGACCAGGACCTACAAGCCGCAACCCGAGACCTATCTCGGCGCTGCCGAGCTGCTGGGATTGCGCCCGGATGAGTGCGCCCTCGTTGCCGCGCACAACGACGATCTACGGGCCGCGCAGGCATGCGGCTTCAAAACCGTGTTCATTCCGCGCCCAACCGAGCACGGCCCGGGCCAGACCAAGGACCTGCGCGCGGATGGGGCGTGGGACGCGGTGGCGGACAATCTCGTCGACCTTGCCCGGCAGCTCGGCTGTTGACCGTGGATGCGCTGCCGGATGGGCTGCTGCTGAGTTTCTATGGCGACGACTTCACCGGGTCGTCGGCGGCGACGGTGCTGTTCCTCGACTTGCCCACGCCCGAACGCTTGGCGAGGTTCGCGGGATAGCGCGTCGCCGGCGTCTCCCGCTCCCAGAGCCCCGCCTGGATGGACGGGAACTTGCCGCCGGTGTTCCAGGCCTTGCGCGCGATGGAGCAGCAAGCGCTCGTAGCCTATTGGCGGGCCGGCGGGCTGCTCGAAGCGCTGCGCTCGGCGTTCCGCGCCGCCGCGGTCGAGCGGATTGCCGTCGTGTCCGGTTCGTATTCGTCGGCAACGGCCAGCCAGACTGCGTTTGCCGAGGGCCACGGCTTCAGGCCGATCCGCCTCGACGCCACGCGTGCGGTTGACGCCGCGGCTTGGGGACAGGAACTCGGCGCCGGCGCCGATCGTGCGCTTGCGGCGCTGGACCTCGGTTCGGCTGCGAATAAGCGTCGGCGACAGCCACGATGCTGTCACCGATGGTTCGCATCTTCGGGGCACACTGAGTTTCCTCGCTGGCGAAAAGTCAGACTTGCAATAAGCTGCCGTGCAACTGAACCCTACAGGCTTGGGCGGGAGAGAACGGGTGAAGGCTTGGCTGCTTCGGCGGCGCTGTTCCTTTGTGGTTCTGCAAAGCACCGCGGTTCGCGCCGCTGCGGGCTGGTTGGCACGGCGCTGATGCCGCTGTTGCGGATGCTTGGGGTTCAAAAGCGCTTTGGTGGGGTCCACGCCTTGCGCGGCGTCGACTTCGATTTGACCGCGGGCGAGGTGCACGTCTTGCTTGGCGAGAACGGCGCCGGCAAGAGTACGCTGATGGGCGTGCTGTCCGGGGCGATCGCACCGGATGAGGGCACCGTCGTCGTTGGCGGACACTCAGTGCGTTTCGCCAGCCCGCGCGAGGCCCACGCCGCTGGCATCGCCATGATCCCGCAGGAGCTTGATTTGGTGCCCGGCCTCGATATCGCGGCCAATCTCTTCCTTGGCAACGAGCGCACCCGGACGGGCGTGCTGGACCACCGCCGGATGCGTGTCGAGGCGCAAGAACTGCTGCGCCGCGCGGGCGTTTCGCTTGACGCCAGCCAGGTGATCGCGAATCTACGCCTGGGCGAACGTCAACTCGTGGCGATCGCCAAGGCGCTGGCGGCGCAAGCCCGGATCTTGATTATGGACGAGCCGACGGCCGCCCTGTCCGCGGTGGAGGCCGACAACTTATTCACCGTGGTGCGCGACCTGCGCGGGCGTGGCGTCGGCATCGTGTACATCTCGCATCGGCTCGAGGAGGTACCCCGTATCGCCGACCGCGTCACCGTGATGCGAGACGGCGCTGTCGTAGGGGAGACGGCTCCAGACGCGCCGCAAGGCGAACTGGTGCGGCGGCTGGTCGGCCGGTCATTCTCCGAGCTGTTTCCACAACGGCCGGCGCGGGTAGGGGCACCGATCCTGCACTTGAAGGACGCGGCCTTCGATCCGGTGATTCCGCGCGCCGGATGGCAGGCACCGGTGAAGGTATCCCTGACCGTTCATGCT
>JAABUX010001466.1_pt1 | contig 35691 bp, 34 predicted proteins | sample 5561851 | NCBI WGS metagenome assembly JAABUX01 (sample SAMN10711883, study PRJNA513361) | rock metagenome | isolation source: Antarctica rocks | place: Antarctica: Victoria Land, Richard Nunatak red sandstone | collected 2016-01-03
GAAGGGAACAACGATGCTACTGCTCGACATGGCGTATCGGCTCCTTCGGGAGTTCAGGCAGGCCTTCACCCACCTCGATACGCCGCCCTTCTCAAACCGTCGTCACCCAGGTTCGGGCATAGCTCCGCTGCCGCTGAACCTGTTCAAGCCTTCAGCGCAAGCGAAAGGCGTTCTGCAGCAAGTGGGAAGCGTTCTTCTGGATGTGCGGCGAAGCCTGCGAGCAGCGCCTGGCGCTGCCGCGCACCCATATAATAGGGCGACAGCGGCCGCACGGTCACGCCACGGCGCCGCGCCGTCTCCGCGACTTGCCGGTCGTCCAGGCCGGGCCGCAGCCAGATCAGCAGGTGCATCCCTGTCTCGGCTGCCGCCACCTGCTCCCGCGCGTCCAGGGCGTTGCGGAGCGCCGCAACGGCCGCCTGCTGCCGGCGGGCATAGAGCTGGCGCATCTGCCGGACGTGGGCACCATAGCGCCCGCTCTCCATGAACTCGTGCAGCGTCATCTGCTCGATCAGCGGCGGGTGCCGGTCCACCACGCCCTTGGCCGACGCGAACGTCGCGGCCAGCGGCGCGGGCACGACCAGGTAGCCCAGCCGCAACCCTGGCAGCAGTGTCTTGGAATAGGTGCCGACGTGCACCACCCGCGCCGGGTTCAGTGCTGCCAGCGCCGGCAGCGGCTGCCCGGCATAGCGGAACTCCCAGTCGTAGTCGTCCTCGATGATCCAGGCGCCGGTGCGTTCTGCAATCTCCAGGAGGCGTCGGCGGCGGGCGAGGCTCATGGTGACGCCAAGGGGATACTGCCGGCTGGGCGACACGAAGATCAGGCGCGGCGCCGGGTCGGTCCGCAGCCCGGCCTCCACGTCCAGGCCCTCCGCATCCACCGGGACCGGCACCAACCGGGCACCCCCGGCAGTGAACACGCTGCGCGCGCCGATGTAGCCGGGGTCCTCCAGCCACACGGTTTCCCCGCGGTCGAGCAGCAGACGCGTCACGAGGTCCAGCGACTGGGACGTGCCCGACGTCACCACCACTTGGTCCGGCGCCACGGCCAGCCCGCGCCCGGCTGCCAACTGCCCGGCGATGGTGGCGCGCAGTGGCGCCCAGCCCGCCGCCTCCGGCCGGGCGAGCATCGCCGGCGTCACGTTGCGCCAGGCCAGCCCGGCCAGGCGGGACCACTCGGCCATGGGAAAGGCGTCCAGTGCCGGAAGGTCCGGGACGAAGGGGGCCAGGGACTCCGCCCCCTCCACTCCCCCTGACGCGAAGCGGGTGCCGCGCACCGACAAGTCGTGCAGCTCCCCCTCGGCCTCCGCGTCCGTCTCGACCTCGCTTGTAGCGGAGGTCGGGGTAGGCGGAGAGGCTGGGCCGCGCGCGACGAACGTGCCGTCGCCCACGCGGGCGACCAGCAGGCCCTCGGCCAGCAACTGGTCCGCCATGGCCACCACGGTGTTGCGGGAAACGCCCAGCTCCGCCGCCAGCACCCGTGTCGCTGGCAGGCGCGCCCCGGGCTGCAAGGCGCCGCCTTGGATGGCTTGCCGCACTGCGTCCGTCAGCTGCGCATAGAGCGGACGGATGGAGGCGGGATCAAGGGCGACCGTGAGCAGCGCCCCGCCGCCCCGGCGCTTCATAGGCCGGCACCTGTCTGCAATGGTTCCATTCACAAGACGGTAAAGGTCCTACACCGCACCGCACAACTGCAATCATGCTCCCCACCACGCCAGAACAGGTGCGCCCAGCACCGCCACTGCACGTCCATGCGGCATACGCCTCTGTTTCAACCTCTTGCAGGAGATGGCTGGATGACGACGCGACGCGAGTTCGAGGGCCTGTATGCCCACCACGAGGCCGGGCGGATGGGCCGGCGCGAGCTGATCCGCAACCTGGCGGCGACGGGCCTCACCTCGGCAGCCATCGGCTCGGTGCTGGCGGCGAGCCCGTTAGCGGTGCGCCAGGCCCGGGCGGAGGTGGCCGGCGCGGAGCAGCGCGCCTGGGCGGCGGCGGTGGAGGCGGCCAAGACCGCCAAGAAGAAGACCTTGACCTTCCTGCACCCGACCGGCGCCGTCGGCAACTTCAAGCCCTACATCGACAAGTGGCGCTCCATCGGGATCGAGATGGAGTTCATCGAGTTCCCGGATGACGACGTGCATGGCAAGGCGATGCAGGAGGCTGTCGCCAAGACCGGGCGCTACGACGTGATGCTGGGCACCACGGTGTCCCTGCCGGACTGGGCGGAGTCCGGCGTGATCTACGAACTGACGGACTGGGCCGCCAAGTACAACCCGGAGCTGGACCATCCCGAGTACGGCGTCGTCGAGCCGCTCCGCAACTACGGCCAGTACTACAAGGGCAAGCTGTATGCCCTATTCCAGGACGGCGACCAGTGGATGCTGCTGCTGCGCGCCGACATGATGCAGGACCCGGAGCGCCAAGCTGCGTTCAAGGCCAAGTTCGGCCGCGACCTGGTGGCGCCAAAGACCTGGGACGAGTACGACCAGCTCGTCGCGTTCATGCACGCGCCGGACAAGAAGGTGTACGGCCAGCTCGAATACCGCAGCCGCTACTACGTCCACTGGCAGTTCATGCAGCGCTTCGCCTCCAAGGGAAAGCTGTACTTCGACGCCGAAATGAAGCCGCAATTCGACAGCCCCGAGGGCATCGCGACGCTCAAGGAGATGCTGGCGCTGAACGCGAGCGGCCACCCCGACGCCTACAGCTTCACTTGGAGCAGCAACTACAACGCCTTCGGCCGCGGCGAGGGCTTCGCCAACTTCGCCTGGCCATCCGGGTTCAAGTACGCGAAGGCGCCGGAGACCGGGCCGGCCACCACGGGCAAGATCATGTCCGTGCCGGTGCCGGGCGGGCGGCACCCGGACGGGTCCGTGCTCTACACGCCCATGCAGCCCTTCGGCTGGTACTACACGGTGAACAAGTACAGCGAGATACCCGAGCTGTCCTATCTGTGGTCCCAGTGGTTCCAGTCGCCGACCATCTCCGCCGACAACATCCCCTACCTCGGCGGCTACAGCGACCCGTTCCGCACCAGCCACTTCAAGCAGCCCACCCCGCGCCTGCTCGCCGCCTACAGCCAGGAGTTCCTGGAGCAGTCCTACGCCAACGTGGTCAACACCATCCCCGACTTCGTGCTGCGCGCCGGCACCGAGTACGCCGACACGCTGGACAAGGAGGTTCATGCCGCCGTGACCGGCTCCAAGACGCCGGAGGCCGCGATGCGCGACGCCTCCCGCGGCCTGGACCGCATCACCAACCGCGTCGGACGCCCGGCCCAGGCGGAAGCCTGGAAAGGGCTGGTGAAGGGCCTGGCCATGCCGCTGCGCAAAGCCACCGGCGCGGACACATGGGTCTGACGACAACGGCACCAGGTGCCGCGGCGGCGGACGGGCTTGGGGAGGAAGCCTCTCCTCTCCCGTCCCGTCCGGGCGCGGCCGCCTCCGGCCTGCGTTTGGGCCTTGGCGACGATCCGCGCCGCCTGCGCCGGGGGCTGCTGCTCCCGGTGCGGGCTGTGGCGCTGCTGGTGCTGGTGGCGCCGCTGCTCTTCGCCCTGGGCCTGTCCTTCACGGGCTGGTCCCCCACCCAGGGGTCGGTCTGGAACGCAAGCTGGATCGGCCTCGACAACTACGACGAGCTGTTCCGGGACGACGACCGCTTCATCGAGGCCGTGGTCCGGACGCTGGGCATGTCGGTGACCTGCCTGTCGCTGGAGTTCCTGCTGGGGCTGGGACTCGCTCTGCTGTTCCTGCGCCGGTTTCCCGGCAAGCGCCTGGCGTTCTCGGTGCTGCTGGCGCCGATGATGATCCTGCCGGTGGTGGTCGGCTACACGTTCTGGATGCTGTTCCAGTCGGACGGCCCCATCAACCAAGTCATCGTGCTGCTGTCCGGCGCGCGCCCGGGCTGGCTGCGCGACCCGTCGCTAGCCTTCGTGGCCGTCGTCGTCACCGAGGTCTGGCACTGGACGCCGCTGTTCTTCCTGGTGCTGCTGTCCGGCCTGAATGCCGTGCCGGAGAACCCGGTGCGCGCCGCCGTGGTGCTGGGCGCCAGCCCCTGGCAGGTGTTCCGCGACGTGCTGCTGCCGGCGATCCGCCCGGTGATCGTCGTGGCCTTTGTGCTGCGCGGGATGGAAATCCTCAAACTGTTCGACGAGGTGTACCTGCTCACCCGTGGCGGACCCGGGACCAGCACGGAAACCATCGGGCTTTACATCTACAAGCTGGCCTTCAACGACTTCCGCCTGTCCTACGCGGCGGCAGCGGCCTTCGTCGTGCTCGTGGTCACGCTGGTGCTGATCTATGCCCTGCTCCGCACCGTGCGCGACCAGTTGGTATCGGCGCGATGACGCCGCGCCCGCTGTCCCCCCTGGGCTGGGCCGCGCTGCTGCTGGCTCTAGGGGTGGCGTTGTTCCCGCTCTACTGGGTGGCGATGACCAGCATCAAGCCGCCGGCGGAGTGGAGCGTGTCCCCGGCGCTGTGGACGCCGCAGACCCCGACGGTGGACAACTACCGCGTCCTGTTCGACCCCGGCGCGGTGCAGGGCAAGGGGCTGGGCGGGGTGTCAGCCTCCGCGACGCACGCGGTCGTCGGCTCCCTGATCACATCCATCTCCGCCACCGTCATCTCCGTAGTGCTGGGCCTGGCCGCCGCGGTCGGCATCGTGCGCTACGCCCAGGGCGGCAGCCCGCGGGCGGCGCTGAACATCCTGTCCGGGCGGATGTTCCCGCCCGCGGCCATCGCCGTCCCGTTCGTGGTGGTGTTCGCCACCGTGGGCCTGATCGACAGCTACGCCGGGCTGGTCCTGGTCTATGTCGCGGTCACGCTGCCGTTCAGCACCTGGATGCTCAAAAGCTTCGTCGAGGAGGTCCCGCGCGAGGTGGAGGAGGCCGCGATGCTCGACGGGCGCTCCCGCATCGCAGCCCAGCTCCGCGTCACCGTGCCGCTGATCCGCGGCGGGCTGCTGGCGACGGCACTGTTCGTGTTCATCCTCAACTGGAGCGAGTTCCTGCTGGCGCAGGTGCTGTCCTACACGCGGGTCATCACCATCCCCGTGCAGCTTGCCAAGTACGTGACCGCCACGGCCGGCACGCTGTTCGGCGTGCAGGCGGCGTTGGCCGTGCTGGCTGCGGCGCCGCTGGTGCTGGCGGGCTACGCCATCCAGGGCCACCTAGTCCGCGGCATGACCTTCGGCGCGGTGAAGCGATGATGCCTCCGGCAGTCCGTCCGGGCGGGCATCCCCGGCTGCGGCTGGCCGGCCTGCGGCGCATGTTCGGCGGCCAGCCGGCGGTGGACGGCGTGGACCTGGACGTGGCCGCCGGGGAGACTGTGGCGCTGCTCGGCCCTTCGGGCTGCGGCAAGAGCACGACGCTGAACATGATCGTCGGGCTGGAGCAGCCGGACGGCGGCGACATCCAGATTGACGGGCGCTCCGTGCTGGGCGTGCCGCCGGGCCGGCGCGGGGTGGGGCTGGTGTTCCAGGACTACGCCGTGTTCCCGCACATGACGGTGCGGCAGAACCTGGGCTACGGCCTCCGCATCCGCGGCATGGCCCGGCGCGAGGTGGCGCGCGCGGTGGACGGGGCCGCGGACCTGCTGGACCTGCGGCCGGTGCTGGACGCGCGCCCGGCGGCGCTGGGCGGCAGCCAACTGCAGCGCGTGGCCATCGGACGCACGCTGGTCACCCGCCCGGCGATCCTGCTGTTGGACGAGCCCCTCTCCAACCTGGAAGCCGGGATGCGGCAGGCTATGCGCGCCACCCTGCGGCGCCTGCAGTCCGAGACCGGCCAGACCATCGTCTATGTCACGCATGACCAGGTGGAGGCGCTGTCCCTCGCGCACCGGATCGCGGTGATGCAGGCCGGGCGCATCCGCCAGTGCGCGCCCACGGCGGAAATCTATGCCCAGCCCGGACACCGCTTCGTCGGCGGCTTCATCGGCGCCCCGCCGATGTCGTTCCTGGACGGGCATGTGTCGGCGGACGGCGCGGCGCTGGAGGCGGACGGGATCGTGCTGCCGCTGCCTGCACCGGCGCCGCCGGGCGCCGCAGTTACCTTCGGCCTGCGTCCCGAGGACGTGTCGCTGGAGGACGGCCCGCGCGCCGTCCCGGCCACTGTGGCGCTGCTGGAGCGACGCGGCCCGGACGCAGTCGCCACCTTGCAGGCCGGGCGCGCCCGGCTGCGCGCGTTGGTGCCAGCCGATGCCGCCCTGCGCCCCGGCGACCCCGTGCGGCTGCAGGCCTGCCGCGGCACCCTGTTCGACCGGGACAGCGGGCTGCGCCTGCTTCCGGAGGCGGCGGAGTGACCGCGCCGATGCTGTCCTTTGCCGGCGTGTCCAAGCGGTTCGGCGTGGTTCAGGCCCTGCACGGGGTGGACATGCAGGTGATGTCCGGCGGACTGACCGTGCTGCTCGGCCCGGCCGGGGCGGGCAAGACGACGGCGCTGCGCCTCGCCGGCGGGCTGGACGTGCCGGACAGAGGCGCGATCACGGTCGCGGAGCGGGACATGGTGGGCGTGCCGCCGCGGCTGCGCCCGCTGTCCATGGTGTTCGACAGCCTGGCCCTGTATCCCGACCGCACCGCGGCCGAAAACCTGGCCTATCCTCTGCGCGTCGCCGGCTGGCCGGCAGGGCGCATTGCCGCCCGGGTGGACCAGCTTGCGGCGCTGCTGCGGATCACCCACACGCTGCGCCGCCTGCCGCGCACCCTCTCGGGCGGGGAGCGGCAGCGCGTGGCGCTGGGCCGGGCGATGGCGCGCGGCCTGCCGCTGATGCTGCTGGACGAGCCGCTGTCCAGCCTGGACGCGCTGCTGCGCCTGGAGATGCGTGCCGAGCTGCGCCGCCTGCAAGCCGACGAGGGGCAGACCGTGCTGATGGCCACCCCCGACCAGGCCGAGGCGCTGGCCATCGCCGACGAGGTCGTGGTGCTGCTGGACGGCAAGGTGCGGCAGTCCGGCCCACCGCAGGGGGTCTATGACCGCCCAGCCAGCCGCGACGTCGCCCGGCTGCTGGGCGCCCCGCCGATCAACCTGCTGCCGGCCGAGATCGCCGCCGATGCGGGCGGCCGGATGCGCCTGGCCGGCGCCTTGCTGCCGCTGCCGCCGGACTGGCTGCCGCTGCTGGGCGGCCCTGTGAGGTTCATCGAGCTTGGCATCCGCCCGGAGCACCTGCACGCCGCCCCGCCCGGCGAAGGCCTACCCGCCCGGCTGCTGGACGTGGAGCCGCTGGGCCCGGCCTGCGCGCTGCGCTGCGCCGTCGCAGCGGGCGAACTCACGGCCCTGGCCCCGCCCGGGCTGGCTGCGCGGCTGGCGCCTGGCGATGCGCTGGGCCTGATACCGGACACCACGAAGCTGCACCCGTTCGGCGCCGACGGCGCCCGCCTGACCTAGGGAAACCGCCCATGCTCGATGCCCCTGCCCGGCCACCCGACCGCGACACCGTGCGGACCGTCTGCCCGCGCGACTGCTACGACGCCTGCGGGATCGTCGTCACCCGCCGCGGCGGCCAAATCCGAAAGGTGCTGGGCGACGCCGCGCACGCGGTGGCCCGCGGCGCGCTGTGCGCCAAGTGCGCCCTGGCCTACAACGGCGCCTGGCTCGATCCGGCGCTGCGCCTGTCCCGCCCGCTGCGCCGGGTGGGCCGCAAGGGGGAGGGGCGGTTTGAGCCTGCAAGCTGGGACGACGCCCTGGGCGCCATCGCCGCCGGGCTGAACGCCATCCGGGCGGAGGCGCCGGCCCGCATCCTGCAAACCCACTACACCGGGACCGTCGCCATGCTGTCCGGGTGGTATGGCCTGCGCCTGTTCAACGCCATTGGCGCCACCGAGGTGGACCCGGACAGCGTGTGCAACAAGGCCGGCCACCTGGCGCTCGGCTGGACGCTGGGGGACAGCCTGGCGGGCTTCGACCCACGGGACTCCGCACGCGCCGCCTGCATCCTGGTCTGGGGCGCCAACCCGTCCACTTCGGCACCGCACACCGACCGCTACTGGCTGGCGGAAACCCCGGCCCGGGTCATCGCAGTGGATCCCATCCGGCACGACACCGCCACCCGCGCCCACCTTCACCTGCAGCCCCGCCCCGGCACCGACGCGGCGCTGGCCTTCGGGCTGATGCACGTCGCCCGGCGCGACGGCCTGCTCGACCATGCGTTCATCGCCGCGCACGTGCTTGGCTGGGACGCCATCGAGCCGGATGTGGCCGCCATGACGCCGGACCGGGCCGAGGCGCTGACAGGAGTGCCTGCCGCCCTGGTGGAGGAGGCGGCGCGGCTGTACGCCCCCGGCCCGAGCCTGCTGTGGCTGGGCCAGGGGGTGCAGCGCTCCCCACGCGGCGGCAACGCCTTCCGGGCGCTCGCGGCGCTGGCAGCCTGCACCGGCAACCTGGGCGCCCCGGGACGAGGCCTGTGCTACATGAACGGCCCGGCGGTTCGCGGCGTGGACCTGGGGGTGCTGACCTGCCCGGAGCTGGCGCCGCCGGGCGGCGCGCCCAGCATCAGCCACCTCGACTTGGCAGAGGCGCTGGAGGACCCAGCGCGGTCCGGCGCGCTGCTGTGCTGGAACAACAACGTCGCGGCATCCTCTCCCCGCCAGGGCCGTCTTCGCCGCGCGCTGGAGCGCGAGGACCTGCTGCACGTCTGCATGGACCTGTTCATGACCGACACTGCCGCCTACGCGGACTGGGTGCTGCCGGCGGCCAGCTTCCTGGAGTTCGACGACCTCGTGCTACCCTACTTCCAGCACACGGTCAGTGCCCAGGTAAAAGCCGCGGAGCCGCCGGGGGAGGCGTTGCCCAACCAGGAGATCTTCCGCCGCCTGGCCAGGGCCATGGGCCTGGACGACCCGCGGCTGCACGCGCCGGACCGCCCGCTGCTGAACGCCATGGTGGCCGCCACCGGCGCGGCGCCCGACTTTGCCGCCCTGGCCGCAGCCGGTACGCTGGATGCCTGCAGCGAGCCGCACGTGCCGTTCGCCGGGGGCGCGTTCCCGACGCCGAGCGGACGGGTCGAGATCGCCTCGGCCCAGGCCGCGGCGGCCGGGCTGCCGCTCGTGCCGGTGCCGCACGCCGACCCGACGCCGCCGCCGGGCTGGCTGCGCGTGCTGTCCCCAGCGTCACCCTGGACGATGAACAGTTCCTACGCCAACGACGCGCGCATCCGTGCCCGCCTGGGTGCCGCGTCCGTCCGGGTGCATCCGGCGGAGGCGCTGGCCCGGGGCTTGCGTGACGGGGATGCCGTGCTGCTCCGCAATGCCGAGGGCGAAGTACCGATGCTCCTGATGCTTGATCCCACCCTGCCGCGCGGGGTGGCACTGGCGCCCAAGGGGCGCTGGCCCGGCCTGGAACCGTCCGGCGCCAACGTCAACGCGCTGTACGACGGCACCCACGCCGATGCCGGCGGCAGCACCGCCGTGCACGGCGTCGAGGCGCAGCTGCTGGCGGCCCCCGCCGCTCCGGCCATTCAAGTGTCCGCCGCAACCGCAGTGCCGGCATGACCGCCCCGCTACGCGTGCTGTCGCTGCAGCATGTCCCGGTGGAGCACCCCGGCAGCTTCCGCGAGGTGATGGCGGAGGCCGGGCACCGCTGGCGCTCGGTGGAGCTGGGCGGCGGCGAGACAATCCCGGACCTGGACGGCTTCGATGCCATGCTGGTGATGGGCGGCCCAATGGACGTTTGGCAGGAGGACCTGCACCCCTGGCTGCGCGCCGAGAAGGCCGCTATCCGCGCCTGGGTCGGCGCCGGGCGGCCCTTCCTGGGGATGTGCCTCGGCGAGCAGCTCCTGGCCGAGGCGATGGGCGGGCGGGTCGGCCCTATGCCGGGGTCGCCGGAGGTGGGCATGAGCACGGTCTGGCAGACCGAGGCCGGCGCCGCCGACCCGCTGTTCCGCGGCATCCCCGCCGCCAGCCGCTGCTTCCAGTGGCACGGGGCGGAGGTGCAGGAGCTGCCGCCCGGCGCCCGGCTGCTTGCGACCAGCCCGGGCTGCCGGGTGCAGGGGTTCGGCTACGGCGAGCATGCCTATGGCCTGCAGTACCACGTCGAGCTGACCGAGATGACCGCGCGGGAGTGGGGCGCACTGCCCGAGTATGCCGACGCGCTGGCCCAGGTAATGGGCGACGGCGCCCTGCCCCGGCTGGAGGCGGACATCGCCGCCCACCTGGACGAGCTGCGCGGCGTCGCCCGCCAAGTTTTCACCAACTTCGCCGCCATCGCGCAGGGCGTTCTCGCCCAGCGCCAGGCGGCCTGACCCGGAGAGGCCAATGAACGTCCTTGCCCCCATCCCGAGCCACGAGGCCGACGTCACCCGCCACACCGCGGAGGGCGCCAAGGCTTTCGCCGAGGGCCTGCGCGTCAAGGGCGTGGAGTTTGTGCGGTTCGAGATCGCGGACATGGCGGGGCTCAGCCGCGGCAAGACAGTGCCCATCGGCCACGTGGAGTCCTACGTCAAGCACGGGCTGAACCTGTACGGCGGCGCGGTGGCACTGGACAGCAACAGCGTGCCGGTGGCCGGCAGCGGCTACCACGAGGAGCGCAACTTCACCGACGGCGTGATGGTGGCGGACCCACAGGCGGTCAGCCCGGTGCCCTGGTTGCCCAACACCGTGCGGGTGGTCTGCGATACCATGTGGCACGACGGCAGCCCGCAGGAGGCCGCGCCGCGCATGGTGCTGAAGCGCGTGCTGGCCGCCGCCGCTGCCATGGGCTTCGGCGTCAAGATGGGCCACGAGTACGAGTTCTACGTGGTGGACGCCGCCACCCGGCAGCCGATCTACGGCGGCCAGCCGATCTTCGTGACCGCTGCCACCCACCGCCGCCCGGAGATGGAACGCCTGACCCGCGTGCTGCAGGAGAGCGGCGTGGACATGATTACCATGAACGCCGAGCACGGGCCGGGCCAGTGGGAGCTGAATTTTGCCGCGCTCGACGGCATCGCCGCCGCGGACTGCGCCTTCGTGTTCAAGAACACCGTGAAGGAGTACCTGCTGACCCAGGGCCTGCTGGCGACGTTCATGACCAAGCCGTATAAGGGCCTGTCCGGGTCGTGCAGCCACTTCCACGTCTCGCTGTTCAGCCTGGAGGACGGGCGCAACGCCTTCCTGGACGAGGCCGACCCGGACGGCATGAGCGGCACCATGAAGAGCTTCGTGCAGGGCATCCTGGACCATGCGCGCGCGGCGCAGGCGATGTGGAACCCGACCCCCAACTGCTACCGCCGCATCCGCCCGGCGCTGTTCGCCCCCACGGCCATCGCCTGGGGCGTGGAGGACCGCACCGGCGCCGTCCGGGTCAAGGCCAGCAAGGACCACCGGCAGCACTTGGAGGTGCGGGTGCCCTCGGCGCTGTCCAATCCCTATCTGGTCGCCGCCGCAACCATCGCGTCGGGCTTGCTGGGCATGCGGGCCGGCAACGTGCTGCCGCCGCAGGCGCCGGGGCCCAAGGAGTTCGACCCGAGCCTGCCCAAGCTGCCGACCGAGATGCACGAAGCGCTGGCGTCCCTGCTGGAAGACGCGGCGCTGTGCGGGATGCTCGGTCCGGAGGTGATCCAGGTGTTCACCCGCATGAAGATGCAGGAGATGGCCCGCCTCCGCGACGAAATACCGCCCGGCGAGACCGCCGAGTACTTCGAGCTCTATTGATGCTGCCTGCCGCCACGGAGCTGGTGCGGCGCTATGCCGATGGTAGCCTGTCCCCAGTCGAGGTGGTGCGGCAGTCGCTGGACCTAATCCGCCGGCACGAGGCGCGGGTCAACGCCTGGGTCCACGTGGACGACGGCCCGGCCCTGGCCACGGCCCTGGCCAGCGAGGCGCGCTGGCGCCGCGGTGCGCCGATGGGCGCGCTGGACGGGGTGCCGGTCGGGGTGAAGGACCTGTTCGCCGTCGTGGGGCAGCCGATGCGCCGGGGCAGCCCGGCCTACCCGCCGGGCTTCGTGCCGTCCGAGGACGCGCCGCTGGTGGCCCGCATGAGAGAGGCCGGCGCGGTCCTGGTCGGCAAGACTGCGACGCCCGACGCCGGCTGCAAGCTGGTGACGGAAAGCCTGGTGCATGGCATCACCCGCAACCCGTACGATCCGCGGCTGACCCCGGGGGGATCATCCGGCGGCTCGGCGGCGGCGCTGGCGCTGGGGCAGGTGCCGATTGCGCTGGGGACGGACGGCGCCGGGTCCATCCGGGTGCCGGCGGCCTATTGCGGGGTGTTCGGGCTGAAGCCGGGCACCGGGCGCATCCCGGCGCCTCCCTCGCCGTTCTGGCCCCACGCAGTGGTGGGGCCGATGTCGCGCACGGTGGCCGACACCGCGCTGGCCTGGACCGCCGCGACCCGGCCCGACCCGCGTGACCCCTATGCCGTGCACGACGGCACGAATTGGCCCGCCGAGGCCCGGCGCGGCGTGGCCGGACTGCGGGTGGCTGTCACAGCGGACCCTGGGATGGCGGATGCCGCCGCCGCACTTGCCGCAGCCGGCGCCCAAGTGACGCAAGCCGCGCCGGATTGGCCGTGCGACCCGCTGCAGCCCTTCATGGTGTTCTGGTGCTGCATGTATGCCCAAGCGCTGCGCCTGATGCCGCCGGCACAGGCCGAGGCGGTGGACCCGGTGCTTCGCCGCGCTGCGGCCGAGGCGGACGGGATCAGCCGGGACGCTTTCCAGGACGCAACACACGCGAGGCATCTGATGGCGCAGGCGGCGGCAGGGTTCCATGGCCGCTACGACCTGTTCCTGTGCCCGGTCATGCCCTGCCCGCCCTGGGAGGCCGGGCGCGCCACCCCTGCCCCGTACGCCGAGAACGACTGGGCGTGGTGCCCTCACGCTTACCCCTTCAACATGACCCGGCAGCCCGCGGCCAGTGTGCCGTTCGGTTGGAGAGACGGTCTGCCCCTGGCAGTGCAGGTCGTGGCTGGGTTGGGCCGTGATGGCCTGGTGCTGCGGGCTGCGGCGGTGCTGGAGCAGGCCGCCGCCTCCGCGACCACGTCGTGATCCACCCGCGGCGCTGGCACCCCTACTCTGGAGTCCTACAATTTTGGGCACTGGAACTCTTGCAGCTGTGCTCAGATCAGCAGGCTTATTGCCGTGCCCTCCAGGGTCCGAGCAGCGCGTCAGGGGCAGCTGGGCCAGAACCAACGGAACGGCCTGTTTGTCCGCTTATGCGTACAAACAGGCCGTTCCGTTGGTTCTGGCCTGGAAGCTGCTGTTGTCGTCCTTGCGCACGAGGGCAACAGGACGAACGCACAGGTGCCAGCCGGGCCGCCCGCGAGAAGCGGGGCTGTCGCATCGAGCGGGTGGTCAAACCCGACTACTTCCTCATGATTCTGTCGTCCTGCGACCGTTTGTTTCGCTCGAAATCGGACATGCGAAGCGCGAAACCGGCGGGTGGTACTGTGGCGCCTCGGTACGATCAAACATGCCATAGTCGCGTTCCACCTCGCAAACCCTCGCAGTCAGGCCCTTCATGCGCAAATCGCAAGCAAGCGCAAAGGCCTCCGTACCATCGACGGCATCGAAAAGCCAAAGGCGCTCACCGTCCCGGTTCAGACTTTCGAAGGCGTCAGAGGGGGGAGCACACCCGGCGGCGGGTTCGCCGCATCCCTGCGCGACGACCATGATGCGTGCGGGACCAGCAGCCCGATCACGGTAGGTGCTGCACACCTGAGACGATAGATCATCCTGACCTGGTGCGGCCGTGTGCGCCACATACGCGATGCGCAGGCGGTAGTCGTCGAACACCTTCTGCCGTCCCTCTGACTGCGCGCGGTGATGTACTCCATGGGACCGCCAAGCCGCGAGTGCCGCCTCGTCACGCCAAAGGGAATGGGACAGAATGGTGCCAGGCCGCAGCAGGCTGCGGTAGCGGTCGATGAACAGCATGCCCTCCTGCTCCGCCAGGAGTGGCCGCAATCCCGCTGCGATGGCGAGGTAACGATCCCAACCCCCGTCCGACCGTGGGCTCACCTCGAAGAACAACGCGAGCATGCCATCTTCTCCCTTCCGTATCGACATCAAGCCGGCGCGGGCACGGGCGCGCCCGCGCCGCGCCTTGCTTCACGGCGATTTAGCCAGAGCGCATCCAATTTCTCCAGGGCACAGTGCCGAGCGCGATACCAGACAGGATGATGGTGGTTGCGAGTATCAGGGGTAGGTCGATCCGCTCGCCCAGGAAGAAAGCCGAACTCGCGATCCCCACCACAGGCGTGGCTAAGATGCCTAGGGAAGTCACGGTTGCGGGCAGGCTCCTGTTCACCACCGCCATCGCCCAAAAGCCCAGGGCGGTGCCTATGAGGCCGCTGTAGCCAAAACCGAAGACAAGTTGCTTCGTCCACATGACCCTAGGCGGTCCCTCAAACCAGGATGCCAACACCAGCAGGATCGTGGCTGCCAGGAGCGTCTCCCAAAATACCAACTGGAATGGTGTCGAGATCCACCTGTGCGCGCGCACGTAGAGGATGCTCACCGACCAGGCGAGTGCCGACAGCAGCAACAGTATGTTTCCATATAAGGTTTCGCCGTCGCTCCAGTCGAAGGTGAACGGGTTGAACATCACGGCCAGTCCGGCAAGGCCGATCAGAACGCCCAGGATGCGCATTCCCGGCATCGCCTCCTTCAGGAGAAGCCAGGCCCCGGGAGCGACCCAAAGCGGAGTGGTGTATCCGAGAACGATCGAGCGTCCAGCCGGCACGTACTTCAGCCCCGCGGTCATCAAGGCCGAGAAGGCCACCATGTGGCAGATCCCGATCGCCGCCACCACGGGCAGGTCTCCGCGCTTCGGCACGACGAGTTTTCCGAGGCAAATGAGCAATCCTAGCAGGGCGGCGGCGGCAATCGACGTGCGGATCGCGGCTGTCCAGAGAGGGGCGACGTGCGCAACGAGGACCTTCGTCACCGTCCAGTTGATGCCCCAAGCAAATATGATCGTCGCGAACAACACGAAGACCACTCTCGTCTGAAGCTTGTCGTGCATGCGTCCTGCGCCCCAATGCAGCATCATGGTTCGGCTATGAACCGGCCGCCCTGCGCCCCCGAACGTGAGCAGGAGGAAGGACGGCGGTTCCCTTTGCCCAGGTCAAGCGGCAAGCAACTCGATCGGTAATGGCTCGCTGAAAGATGACGCGGCCGTCCGAGCTGCGTCTCACAACCGTCTATTCGCAAGGCAACGTTCGCACCACTACAATAAAGCCGAACTCTCCCTTCCAAAAACTCGATCATTGGCAGCGCCACTCCGGCAGCTTACCGCTGCCCGTCTTCGCTGCATTGTTCACCGCATGACCGCGGCGAGCATGCCGGTCAGGCTGAAAACCAGGCCGCCCGCGCGTGGCGGTGATCCCTGGCAAGGCCGCCCTTTTCCTATCCCGCTTCACGTCATGGGTGCGACAACCGTTGCCCCCGCACGTCAGCCAGCGTGCGGTGCTGCCGACCGGTGTCGTCGAAGTTCGAGGGCTGCAGCCAGTCCTCGAACGCCGCCCTCACCGAAGGCCACTCCTCGCTGGTGATGGAGAACCAGGCGGTGTCCCGGCTGCGGCCCTTCACGACGGCGGCGTTCCTGAACACGCCCTCGAACGTGAAGACGTAGCGAAGGGCGGCAGCCCGGGAGCGGGCATTCAGGCTGTCGCACTTCCACTCGAAGCGGCGGTAGCCGAGGTCGTCGAACGCGTGCCGCATCATCAGGTATGTCGCCTCCGTCCCGGCGCTGCGCCGCTGCATGAGGGGTGACCACCTGATGAAGCCAACCTCGATTGACCCATTGACGCGGTCGATCCGCATCAAGGCCGCGGTCCCGACGGCTTTTCCAAGACCGGTGTCGATCACCGCGTAGTGCAGCGGGTCAGGGGAGGCCGCGATATCGGCGAGATGGGCGGCAAAGGCCGCCTCGGTTGTTGGCCGCTCCACCGGCAGGTAGGTCCAGTCCCGGTCGTCCGGCGCGGTGAAGTGCGCCGCAAAGAGGTCGTCGGCATGCCGGCCGGCATCGACGGATTCGACCCGGCACGTGCGCCCGACCAGGGGTGCGCGGGAAGGCAGCGGGCGCGGCGTCCAGTTCTCGACCGCAGGTCCGACCGGTTGTCCATAGGTGTTCAGCCGCGGCACGGTCATTCCTTTCCGCTTTCTGGTTCCAGGTCCAGCGTCCGCCTCATTTGTCCTCCTGTAGCAGCGCGATGTAGCGCTGCGCCGAGTGCTCGACCGCGGCGCTGCCGTGTTCCAGGATCTGCCGTCCAGTGGAGTACCCGTACACGCGGTCGAAGCGCCACGCCTGGAGGGCGTCGGCGATCCGGCGTACCGTCCGGGCACTGAGGGGTATCCTGTTCGGGTAGCTCCACAGGAAAGTGACCCGGGACGGATCGGCGACGACTTGCACCGTGTCGGCGGTCAGCAACGCTCCCTTGCCCTCCGCACCATCCGCCCAGTGCAGCACGCTGGCGCCGGGAAAGTGGCCGCCAAGCCTGAGCACGGTCATGCCATTGCCGAGTTCGAGCGTGTCGCCGTCCCAGAACCGGATCGCCGGGTCCGGCCGCATCACCCACTCGCGGTCCGCGGCATGGAGGTGGACCGGGCAGCCGAACGCCGCGGCCCAGTCCTGGCACCGCGTGTAGTAGTGCGGGTGCGAGATCGCGATGCTGGTAAGCCCCCCAAGCCCCCGGATCAACTCGACGATCGCATCGTCGATCAACGCGATGCAGTCCCACAGGACGTTCCCGCGCGGCGTGCGGATCAGGAGCGCCCGCTGCCCGATGGCGAAACCGGGGTTCGTGTGGATCTCGAACAGGCCCGGCTCCAGCAGGCGCCAGGTGTTCACATGGCCCGCGGCCAACTGTTCCGGGGTTGTCCATGCCTGTCCGGTACGCGGCACATATTGCCTTTCGTCCTCGCAGACTGGGCACGACGGCGGTGGTGTGGGCGCCTCGGCGAACGAAGTGCCGCACTCCCGGCAGATGTGGATGGGCATGATCCCTGCCTGTCAGCGTTGGCATGATAAGAAAGCAACGGGGCACGCCCCATGAAGGAAAGGGCGGTCCCCAGCGACCAGGGCGACCAAACCGCAGGGACCCACAAGGCCCGCTGCCAGCGCGCACGCGGTTATCAATTCGATCAGCGCATCACCGCCAAGCATGCGACCAACCCAACCTACCAACCTTGGCGGCTTCCATCAGCTACGATAAATAACGAGCTTTCCTTCGGATTCGTCGAAATGCCGTCAGCCCCAGGCGCCCCGACACTCGATCAGCTGCAGGTGCTCGTCCAGGTCGTCGACACCGGCAGCTTCACCGCTGCCGCGAAGGTGATGAACCGCGCGCTGTCCGTGATCAGCTACACGATCAGCAACCTGGAAGCGCAGCTCGGCGTCAGCCTCTTTGACCGCAAGTCGAGCCGGACGCCGCAGCTGACCGAGGCCGGGCGGGTCGTGTTGGTCGAAGCGCGCGCGGTCGTGGGTAGCGTTGGCAACCTCCGCGCCAAGGTCGCAGGGATGCTGCACGGGCTGGAAGGCGAACTCCATGTCGTGCTGGACTGCCTGCTCCCGCCGGAGCGCGTCGCTGACGCCCTGACCGCCTTCCTCGATACATACCCATCGGTCACGCTGCACCTGCATGGGGAAACACTGGGCGCGGTGGCTGACCTGGTGCTCAGGGGAACCGCGGTCATCGGGATCAGCGGGCCTTTCACGGCCGGGTTTGATGACCTCCATCGCATAAGCGTCGGCAGCCTGCGGATGGTCCCCGTTGCGGGCCGTCATCATCCGCTCGCCAAGGCGCCGCCGGGCGGCCACCCGCCGGGGGCCATCAGGGAGCACGTCCAGCTTGTCGTCTATGACCGGTCGCCGCTCACCAAGGGGCAGGATTTCAGCGTCATTTCCAGCCGCACATGGCGCCTTGGGGATCTCTACTCGAAGCACATGCTGCTGCGGGCCGGCATCGGGTGGGGAATGATGCCGCTGGCGATGGTCACGGAGGACCTCGCCGCTGATACGCTCGTCGAACTCGACTTGCCGGACGGCGCGGCGTTCGACTACCCGCTGGACGCGATCTACCGTGCCGACACGCCGCCGGGTCCTGCCGCCTGCTGGCTCATCGAACGGTTCCGCGGCCAGCACTCCGGCTGATCGGAGCATCACCCCTCGTCCGCTACCCCGGCAAGCGCATGTCCACCGCGACGGCAGTGCCGGACAGCGGTGATGCCAAGGACGACATGCACCCTCTCGGAAGCCCCGGCGGCGGGCGGCCAGATCGCGCAAGGCATTTGCCGGAGCAAGTGGCAGAACCTCGGCGCTGCACTCCAGCCAAGTCGGAAGCCTGTCGGTCCGGACTTCGAGAACGTCGAAGGTTTCCGTCCAAATAATGCAGGTTTTTCGCGGCTGGACTCCTCCGTAGATCAGCGGGACGGACGCGGCGAGCGACAATCCGGCCACCCCGCGAACGATGTGCAGGAGCAAAGCCATGGAGCGCAGACACTTCCTAAGAGCCTCTGCCGCAGCCATCGCGAGCACTGGCACTTTCGCGGACACCTGGGCTTCGCCCGCAAGCCCGCAACAACCTGAGGAGCGACGGATGGCTTCGATCAAGACGCGCGACGGCACGGACATCTATGTCAAGGACTGGGGCGCTGGCCGCCCGGTCATCCTCATCCACGGCTACCCCCTCAACGCCGACAGCTTCGACCGCACCGCGATGAAGCTGGCCGAGGCCGGCTTCCGCGTAATCAACTACGACCGCCGCGGCTTCGGCCGCTCGGGCCAGCCCTGGTCGGGCTATGACTGGGACACCTACGCCGACGACCTGGCCGACGTGATGCAGGCGACGGGCGCCACGACCGACGTGACGGTCATCGGCTACTCGATGGGCGGCGGCGAGTGCGCGCGCTACATGAGCCGGCACAACGGCAAGGGCGTCATCAAGCTCGGGCTGTATGCGTCGGTCGTGCCGGGGATGCTCAAGGCTGACGACAACCCGGCGGGCCACACGCCCCAGGATTACGAGGACATCGTCGCCGGCATCGAGAAGGACGCCGCCGCGTTCTACCGCCACACGTTCCTGCCGCCGTTCTACGGCAAGGGCGTGAAGTCGCTCGTCGGCGCCGCGTACTCGGCCAGCGACGACGTGCTCGAAGCGGCGGTGAATGCCGCGATGATGGGCAGCATGAGGGCGCAGACCGCCATGCCGCACAACTTCACCTTCGGCGACTTCAAGGGCGACATCCCGGCGATGACCGTGCCGACGCTCATCCTGCACGGGACCGAGGACAAGCCCGCGCCGATCGACGCCACCGCCCGGCGTGCCCACAAGATGATCCCGGGCTCCCGGCTGATCGAGTACGAGGGTCATCCGCACGGCTTCTACGCGACCAACTCCGACCAGATGATCGCCGACACGCTGGCGTTCGTCCGGCAGTAGCGAGCCGCCAACGCACAGGGCTGGGAGGCTCCTCGCACATGACCTTCACCGTTCGAGAGGCCACCTACGACCTGCTGCGGCAGTTGGGCCTGACCACCATCTTCGGGAACCCCGGTTCCACCGAGGAACCCTTCCTGCAGGACTTTCCAGCCGACTTCACCTACGTGCTGGCCCTGCAGGAAGCCTCCGTGCTGGCGATGGCCGACGGGTACGCGCAAGCGACCGGCCGGCCAGCGCTGGTGAACCTGCATACCGTCGCGGGCGTGGGCCACGCGATGGGGAACTTGATCTGCGCCCACTACAACAAGACCCCGCTCATCGTCACGGCGGGGCAGCAGACCCGCGAGATGCTGCTGTTGGAACCCTACCTGACCAACGTGCAGGCGGTGGAAACGCCGCGCCCGTGGGTGAAGTGGAGCTATGAGCCTGTCCGGGCCGCCGACGTGCCGGCGGCGTTCATGCGGGCCTACGCCACGGCGGTGCAGCCCACGGCCGGGCCTGTCTTCCTGTCCTTGCCGATGGACGACTTCGACAAGCCGGCCCTGGGCGCCGCCGCCGTGCGGACGCTGAGCCAGCGTGTGGGGCCGGACCCGGCCCGCTTGCGGGAGTTCGCCCGGCAGATCAGCGCGGCCAGAAGCCCGGTGCTGGTGCTTGGCGCTTCGGTGGATCGCGCCGACGGCTGGGACGCGGCACGGCTCCTGGCCGAGAAGCTGAACCTGCCCGTTTGGGCGCCGCCCGAGACCGAGCGGGCTGCGTTCCCGGAAGACCATCCGCTGTTCCAGGGCTTCCTGCCCTTCGCCATCGCTCCGCTGAGCGAGAAGCTGAAGGACCACGACCTGGTGGTCGTAGTGGGCGCTCCCGTGTTCCGGTATTACCCTTACGTGCCGGGCGATTACTTGCCCGCCGGCACGCGGCTGCTGCACGTCACCGACGACCCGGCCGAGGCAGCCCGCGCACCCGTGGGCGACAGCCTGCTGGCAGACACCCGCCTCGCGCTGGAAGGGCTGCTGGAACTGGTGGAGCCGGGGGCATACCCGGCCGTACCGCCGCGCAGCGTGAGGCGCGAGCTGCCCGATCCGCCTGGCCCCGTGCTGGCGCCGGCCGAGGTGTTCGCGACCCTCCAGGCAAACCGGCCGGACAACGCAGTCATCCTGATCGAGTCCACGTCCAACATTGAGGAGTTCCACAAGTGGGTGCCCATCACGCGGCCCCAATCGTACTCTTTGTTCGGCAGCGGCGGGCTGGGCTGGGCGATGCCGGCGGCGGTGGGTTATGCTTTGGCGGAGCGGGACACCGGCCGCAACCGGCCGATCCTGGCCATCCTGGGCGATGGGGCGGCCAACTACTCGATCCAGGCGCTCTACACCGCGGCGCAGCACCGGCTTCCCGTCGTGTTCCTGGTGCTGAACAACGGGGAGTACGGCATCCTGAAGTCGTTCGCCAAGCATCAGGGTACGCCCGGGGTGCCCGGCATGGACCTGCCCGGCCTCGACTTCGTCGCCCTGGCGACGGGCTATGGCTGCGCCGCGGTCCGGGTCGCGACAAGGGGAGCGCTGGCCGAGGCCTTGGGGGACGCCTTGGGCCGGTCAGGGCCGACCGTGCTGGACATCCCCATCACGTCCGCAGTGGCGCCGCTGCTTTAGCGCGGGGCAGTCAACCCGTTGGCGGTTTCGAGGCCTTCGAACGGTAGCATCGAGCGTTTCCGCCTGCACTTCCATTCCGCACCTTCCCATCTCTGGGCCTCGGGCGGTTGGAACGCCGCCGCTTGAAAGAGGCCGGATGACCTATCTCGTGTCCCTGCTGGTCGGCGTCGCCGTGGGAGTGGCCTACGCGCTGATCGGCGTCAGGTCGCCGGCGCCGCCACTCGTCGCCTTGTTCGGCCTGCTCGGCATCGTGGCCGGCGAGCAAGGCGTGCCCTGGGTGAAGGGGCTAATTGCCGAGCGGCACGCGACGGCCGTGTCATCTCCGGCGCCCTTACGGCACGGCGGGTCACGCCAAGAAATCGCGTCCGGAGACCCAGCGTCATGATCACGCTCCACACCTGGAAAACGCCCAACGGCCGCAAGCCGGCGATCATGCTCGAAGAGATCGGCCTGCCCTACACCGTGCGGGGGGTTGATATCAGTGTTGACCAGCAGTTCGATCCGGCCTTCCTCACGATCTCGCCCAACAACAAAGTTCCGGTCATCGTTGACGGGGACGCGGCCTGGGGCGAGCAGGCCGTGTTCGAGAGCGGCGCCATCCTGACCTACCTCGCCCAGAAGAGCGGGTGCCTGCTGCCCCCCGCCGGGCCGGCGCACTGGGCGACGCTGGAGTGGCTCCACTGGTCGATCGGCGGCCTCGGCCCGATGCTGGGACAACTGAACTTTTTCGCCGTCCGCTCCGACCAGAAGGCGCCGCTCGCCATCGAGCGCTTCACCAAGGAAGGCAAGCGCCTGCTCGGCATATTGGAGAAGCGGCTGGCCAAGACGCCCTACGTGGCGGGGGACGAGTATTCGATTGCTGACATCGTGTCCTATCCGTGGATGCACGAGGCCAGCACGGGCATGGAATCCGTGCTCGGCGACACCTTCGCGGCGGCGCCGGCGACACGCGGCTGGATGGCGCGGCTTGAGGAACGACCAGCCGTCGCCAAGGGCATGAAGGTTCTGGAATCTTGAGAGAAGGAAACTGAACGTGGCGAAGGTCCTGGTTCTCTATCACTCGTCGTACGGCCACATCGAGGTGATGGCGACGGCGGTCGCCGAGGGTGCAGCCGCCAGCGGGGCGCAAGTCGCTGCATTTCGGGATGGTGATCGTCGGCCTGCCGTACAGCTTCAAGGGCATGATGACCGTCGATGAGGTCGTGGGTGGTTCGCCGTACAGCGCAACCACGATCGCCAACGGGGATGGGTCACGCCAGCCCTCGGCCGCCGAGCTTGCCGGCGCCCGCTACCAGGGCGAGCTCGTTGCACGCACCGCGACCAAGCTGTTCGGCTGAAGGGAACGGCCGACAATGCCTGGTCATGGTGACGCCACGTTGCCGGTCCAATCAATCGAGAGCCGCGCGTCATGGATCGCTGCCGGCGTCACGCTGGCAATTCTGTCCGTCGCCTATGGATCGACGCTGCTTGTCGTCGTCGGGCTGCGCATCATGGAGCGCGACCTCGGCCTTGACCGCTCAGCCCTCGCCTTGGCCGGTGCGCTCACCTGGTTGGGCACCGGGCTCGGCGGCGTTCTGATGGGGTGGATTGCCGACCGCATTGGCGTGCGCGCGACCGTCTCGTTTGGCGCTGCCATGATCTCCTGCGGCTTGGCGCTGTCCGCGACCGGCCATCTTTGGGCGATTTACCTGGGCCACGGCGTGCTGATCGGACTTCTCGGCATGGGCGCGATCTACCCGCCGCTGGTGACGTACGTGAGCCGCTGGTTCGACCGCCGGCGCGGCACCGCCATCGCCTTTATCGCGTCCGGCCAATACGTCGCGGGGGTTGCCTGGCCGGCCGCATTCGCCTCCATCCTCGCCGGCCACGGTTGGCGTGCCGCCTATGTGGGCTTCGCTTGCGTGGTCCTCGTTTGGACGATCCCCCTTGCGCTGTTCCTCCGGCCGCCGCCGGTCCCGCCTGTTGGCCCGCACAGTGGCGCTCGCCGCATTCGTGGGAACCCGGTGCTGGGGCTGCCGCCCAATCTTGTGCAGGTGATCCTATGCGTCGCCGGGTTCTGCTGCTGCATCCCCATGTCGATCCCGCAGGGCCACCTGGTCGCGTTCTGCGGCGATCTGGGCATCACGGCGAGTACAGGCGCCATCATGCTTTCGGTGCTGCTCGGCTGCGCCCTCCTCAGCCGGCAGTTCTGGGGCCTGTTCGCAGACCGCCATGGCGGGCTCCTCACCTTGCTGGCGGGCAATGCCTGCCAGGCGCTCGCCATCGTTGCGTTCATGTTGACCCAGAGCGAAGCCGGGCTGTTCGCCGTTTCCGCCGCCTTCGGCCTCGGTTTCTCGGGCATCATCCCGGCGTACATCGTGGCGGTCCGCGACCTGTTCCCCTCCTCCGAGGCGTCCTGGCGCGTGCCGCTCGTGCTGTTCACCTCGCTGAGTGGCATGGCTGCCGGTAGTTGGCTCGCCGGCACGCTTTATGACCGGTTTGGCTACTACGCGCCGGCCTTCGGTGTGGGCGTGCTGTTCGATCTCGCAAACCTCGCCCTTATCGGCATCCTGGTGATCCGGCAGCACCTGCGTGGCGGGTATCACACGCTGCGCGAGGCAATGGTTCTTGGTTGAGCCACGGAGTCCGGGCTCGTCCACGCCGCCCGGCGCGCTGGTCCGGACCTTGGTGCTGCTGTGGCTCTCGGGTGCGGCGCTTCGCGCGACCATCCTGGCGCTACCCCCGGTGCTGCCGCGCGTCACCGCCGAACTCGGGCTGCACGCCACCGACATCGGCCTGCTGACCGGGCTTCCGCCGCTGTTGTTCGCCCTGGCGGCAGTGCCCGGCGCGGCGCTGATCGCCCGCTTCGGTGCGGTGTCCGCGCTCCTGGCCGGGCTGGTCCTGAACGCGCTCGGCGCTGCGGCGCGTGGCCTGGCGCCGGATGCCACCGCGCTGGAAGCGGCGACCGCGCTCATGTGCCTCGGCGTCGCGGTGATGCAGCCAGCCTTGCCGTCGCTGGTCCGGACCTGGGCGCCAACGCGCATCGGCTTTGCGACTGCAGTCTATACCAACGGCTTGCTTGTGGGGGAGCTGGTCCCGATCGCCTGGGTGCCGGAACCTGTGCTACCCCTGGTCGGTGGCGGCTGGCGGGCCTCGCTGGTGGTGTGGGCGTTGCCGGTGCTTGCGGCGGCGCTGCTGATAGCCATACTCGGCCGTCGGCCTCGTGCGGCGGATGCGCCCGCAACGGGCTGGTGGCCAAACTGGCGGGACGGGCGGGTTTGGAGGTGCGGACTGCTGCTGGGCGGCGTGAACGCCACCTACTTCGGGCTGAACGGCTTCATACCAGGCTGGCTGACCGCGGCCGGCTCGGCCTCCCTGGTTCAACCTGCCTTGATCGCGCTGAACTTGGCGCAGATCCCGGCTTCCCTGCTGCTGCTGGCGTTTGCGGGGCGGCTGGTAAGAAGCCCGGCGGCCTACGGCAGTGCCGGAATCCTGTTGTTCGCAGGAGTGCTGGGCATCGTTCTGATGCCTGGCCCCGCCACCGTAGCGTGGGCGGCTTTGGCGGGTTTTGCAGGCGCGATGCTGCTCACCCTGGCCTTGGCGCTGCCGTCGTTGCTGGGCGATGCGGCGGATGTGCCGCGCTTGTCGGCGGCCATGTTCACCGTCAGTTACGGGCTGGCAATGGGAGCGGCGCTGGTGGCCGGCCGGTTGTGGAGCATGACCGGCCTGCCCGCCCTGGCGTTCCTGCCTTTTGCGCTGACGGCCCTAGCTGCCACACTCCTCGGCGCCACGCTGAAAAGGCACCTCCCAGGACCACCAGCGTGGCGGTGCTCAACATGATGCCGCGCGTGTCTTCCCGACGTTCCTGGACAGGCTGGCCCTACCCTGCGCGCAGCCCTCGCGCCGGAACGCGGTTAGCCTGCCGCAGAGTTGCTGGCTGGACACGTAGCTCGCACTGCAAGGCGTTGCCGGGATCGCCAAGACGGTCATTTCATGAAACGCCCGTCTGGCTGGAGCGCACGGAAGCGGTCCGTCCAGGCCCGCCGCAGCCCGTCCTCCGATGCGCCGTCATCATAGGCAGGCGAGGAGAGCGGCAGCGCCCGTGTCACTGCGATCAGCACGACCGCCCGCGTGCGGGGCACTAGGCTGCCGTGGTCGGCGAACAATGGAAGCAACCCGTCGAACCCCGCGTCACCCCGTCGTATGATCCTTGCCGTGCCGAATAGGCGGCAGCCGCGGCGCGTGAAAGGGTCCACGAAGTTGACCTCCACCGCCGGGTTGGTGGCGAGGTTGCAGAGAGTGCCGGGCGAGCGGATTTCCGCAAAGGCGACCGTCGCCGCGTCCATGACGGCAAAGGTGCCCTTGGGCGACAGGTTGGGCGTGCCGTCCGCGTTCACCGTGGCGACGAAGCCGAGCCGTTGCTCGCGGACCACCTGCATCATGCTGGTGGTCATCGCGGCAGCGCTTCGGCCGCCTTCGTTGCCCTCCAGGGGCGTCACCGCGGGTAGGTGCCGGTGTAAGACTCGATCAACGCCTCTTCCAGCGCACGGCCTGGGCGGTAGCCTGCCAGCGTTTCCGGGCGCGCAACGCCGTCCATCAGCCGGGGGCATGGCTCTGGCTCCCCGATCACCGTCCGCACGGGCAGGCGCTCGGCGTAGATCGGCAGCGAGTAGTCTTCCTCCTCGTCCACCACGCCCTTGGCGCGTATCTTGGCGGACGCGCGCTCGATCTCCATCGCCACGACCGCGGTCGCCTTGATCTCCTGTGTCGAGCTTTGCCGCAGGCTGGCCGTGCGGGCGGGAAACAGCCGATCCACCATGGCAACCAGCGCTGCTTCCTTTTCCGCCGGGTCCTCGATCAGCCGGGCATGGCCGAAGGCCATCACCGAGCGGTAGTCGGCGGAATGATTGAACCCGCAGCGTGCGAGCACGAGGCTGTCCAAGTGCGTCACGGTCAGGCACGCCGGCTGACCGGCGGACTGGTTGCACAGCATCCGGCTGGCGCTGCTGCCGTGCCAGTACAGCGTCGTGCCCTCGCGCCAGAACAGCGTCGGCGTGCAGTAGGGCAAGCCGTCTATGACGTAGGAGACATGACACAGCGCGGCTGCGTCCAGCAAGGCATGGACGGTTTTGTGGTCGTAGAACCCCCGGTCGTGCCGGCGCTTCACCCGGTTCACGTTGTCCACCGGATAAGCGAGCGTTTCCGCGTCCGACATTCCTGATATCCTGGTTGCCTCGTTGCGGCGTGACTATGCGCCGGGTAGATTGGTTGGCGGGAGGTCCAATTGCCCACGCCGACGCCGGCCAATCCGGCCACCAATCCTGGCAAGCTGGACAAGTCCGGCGCGCTGGACCTGCCGTTGCGCCTGGACGGGACGCGCGGCCCGCAATCGGCGCGCGTCCACCAGGGCCTGCGCGACGCGATCCTTGCCGGCCGGCTCGCGCCGGGCAGCCGCCTCCCGGCCAGCCGCGCGCTGGCCGCCCAGCTCGGCATGAGGCGGAACACGGTGGTGGGCGCCTACGAGCAGTTGCTGTCGGACGGGCTGGTGGAGGCCAGGGTGGGTGCGGGCACCTTCGTCGCGGACCACGTCCCAACCGGCCCGGCCCGGCCGGAGCGCGCTCCGGCAACGGACATGGCCCCCGACCGCGAGGTGTTCGCCCTGGGCCGGACAGGTGTTGACGCCCTGTTTCTGAACCGGCTGCGGCGTGCGGTCGGCAAGCGCTTGCGGACCCTCGATCCCGTCCACCTCGGCTACGGCGATCCCCGCGGCAGCCGGGAGCTGCGCGAGCGCGTGGCGGAGCACCTCGCGGTCAGCCGGGGCATGCGCTGCGACCCGGGCCGCATCGTGCTCGTCAGCGGCACGCAACACGGCTTGCAGCTTTGCCTGGGCGTGGTGCTCAGACCCGGCGATACCGCCTGGATGGAGGACCCTGGCTATCCCGCTGCCCGGAAGGCGTTGGAGGCCGCCGGGGCACGGCTGGTCCCGGTCCCGGTGGACGGGCATGGGCTTATGGTGGACGAGGGTCGGCGCCGTGCCCCAGGCGCCCGGATCGCCTATGTGACCCCCTCGCACCAGTTCCCAACCGGCGTCGCCATGCGGATGGACCGGCGCATCGCCTTGCTGAACTGGGCGCGCGACGCGGACGCCTGGGTGCTGGAGGATGACTACGACAGCGAGTTCCGCTACGGCGGGCCGCCGCTCACCGCCCTGGCCGGCATTGATGCCGCCCGGCGGGTGATCTACTTCGGGACATTCTCGAAGGTGCTCTTCCCCGGCCTGCGGCTGGGCTACGTCGTCCTGCCGCCGCCGTTCCTTGAGCCCTTCCTGGCCGCACGGGCCGCATCGGACCGCTTCCCGCCGAGCCTGCTGGAAGGCGCCCTGGCCGACCTGATCGCGGCGGGTGACTTTTCCGCCCACATTCGGCGGATGCGGGGGCGCTACCGGGCGGCCCGCGATGCGGTTGCGGACACGCTGGCCGCGCACGCAGACGGGGCGCTACAGGTGACGGTTCCTGACCAGGGTTTGCACCTTGTCGCCCATCTGCTGCCTGACCCGTCGCCGGGCGCTGCGGCCCGGATCAGGGATGCAGCACGGGTCCAGGCATGGCTCCTGTCCGAAACCCGCCTGGAGCCTGGCCCATCAGACGGCTTCGTCCTGGGTTTCTCGGGTCACGAGATCGGGGCCTTGCGAGATGGTGCCAAGCGCCTCGCCAAGACCGCGGCAGCGTTCGGGACACCGGCCTGACAGCCTGTACCACTTGGTCAAACAATGGACACACCAAGTGCAACACCTGGGGTTCGTTAACGGACAACCACGTCAGGTCATGGAAAGGCTGCTGGAGCCGGCCGTAGGCTGCTGCGCTGGGGAATGACACACTGCCCGCAATGCAAGCCGATTCGGTCCTGGATGTTTACCTAGACGACGTGCGCCGTGTTCGGGCGCTCAAGGCCGGAACAGCGGAAACCAGCTACTATCCGGCCCGTGGGGCGGGACCGAACTGGGCGAGGCGGGCGGCGTGCCCGGGGTCATGCAGGGGCTTGGCGCCCGGCTCAGGCGCGACGCGCTGGGCGTGTCGGGCCAGACAGCCAGGCAGGTTGCCGACTCTGCCGAAATCCTGAACCCGGACTGCATCCACACGGAGGCCAATGCGGTCGAGCCGGAAGGCAGCATTTTCATCCTGCGCGGCTCGCTCGCGCCGGGCGGCGCTGTCGTGAAGGCGTCCGGCGTGGCCAAGGCGATGTGGAACGTCACGCTGCACGCGCGGGTGTTCGAGGATGAGGAGTCCGCGATTGACGAGTTGCGGGCCGGCTGGATCGAGCCTGGCACCTGCGTTGTCATCCGCAACGAGGGCACCAAGGGAGGTCCGGGAATGCGCGAGATGCTGGGCGCGACCTCGGCGCTGATGGGTGCCGGCCTGGGTGAGACCTGCGCGCTGGTGACGGATGGCCGCTTCTCGGGCGCAACCCACGGGCCGGCCATCGGCTATGTCACGCCGGAGGCCGCCCGCGGCAGGCTGATCGCGCTGGTCCACGACGGTGACAGCATTGTCATCGACCTGGAGGGCCGCCGCCTGGACCTGAACGTGGCGGCAGCCGAACTGGAGCGCCGCCGTGGCGTCTACGTGCCGCCAGCGCCAAAAGTGTCGCGCGGCTACCTGAAGTTCTATGCCGAACACGTCGCCCCTGCGTCTGGGGGCGCGGTCATGCCGCGGCTGTAAGGGAAGGGGCAGGAATGGCACAGGACATGGGCACGCGCCCGGAGTGGCTGACCTTCGATTGCTACGGAACCCTGATCCAGTGGGATGAGGGCCTGCTGGCGGCGGTCGGGCGCATTCTGGAGCGGCATGACGCCCAGGGTGTTGAGCCGCGCACGCTGATTGCGGCCTATGACAGGCACGAGCACGCGCTGGAGGAGGAGCGCCCGCACCGCAACTTCCGCACCGTCGCCGGCGAGGGTCTACGCCGTGCGCTGGCGGACATGGGGCTGGGCTGCGACGAGGCCGACGTGGACACGCTCACCTCGTCCATCTCCGCCATGCCGCCATTTCCTGAAGTGCCGGGCACGCTGCGCTTGCTGAAGGAGGCAGGCTTCCGGCTTTGCATCATCAGCAACACCGACGATGCCATCATCGCCGGCAACGTGGCCGAACTCGGCCCATCCGGCACGATCGACCGGGTGGTGACGGCCGAGCAGGCCGGTGCCTACAAGCCCAGCCGGCAGACCTTCGAGGCCGCATACCAGGCCATCGGCGTGGACAAGGGGCAGATCTGCCATATCTGTGCCAGCCCGCACCTGGACCTCGCGGCGGCGCGCGAGATCGGCTTCCGCTGTGTGTGGGTGGACCGGGGCACGGGGCGCCAACCCTTACCGGACTACGAGCCAGGTGGTGTGGTGCCGGCGTTGGACGGGGTGCCGCGGCTGTTCCGTGACTGGGGATGGCTGCCTGGTGAGGGACGGCCTGGAACAGGTGAGTAGCTAACGGCGGCATCTGGGTGCGCGATGCCGTGCCCGGCTGTTCATAGGTGCGAGCCGCGCCCGTGCTGCACTAACATCTTGCCCGGATCACCAAAGGGGGGCTGGTCACATGAGACCATCGCGGAAGTTGTCGCGGAAGACTGCTGTTCTGCGACATACATTTGCAACAGGAAAGTGCCCGGCCCGCTTGAGGCGCGGCGGCGGTCGCGGAACTTAGAATATTTGCGACGGGCTCGCGCCTTTGCCCAGCGATCTACTTACATTGACACCAGGACGCTTTTCTCGCGTTCCAGCGCGCGGCGGGCAGCGGGACGCTCGATCAGTCGGTTCTTCATGGCGGCAAGGTTGGTCAGCTCACCGATGGGCAGACCTAACTCGCGCCCCCAGGGGTAGAAGACCAGCGCGTAAGGGTCGACGACGGTGAACTGCTCGCCCATGATCCACGGACGATCAGCCAACATCGCATCAATCTCCTGGAGGTAGCTCCAGAAGCGCTCCTTGGCGTGAGCCTTCAGCGCGGCATAGCCGTCCACCTCCGCGGTGACACGCTCGGGATGCACGAACTGCGCGAAGGTGGGATGGACGGTGCTGGAGAGCCATGTGCACGTCGCGACCGTCCGCGCCCGGTCCAGCGCATCCGCGCCGAGCAGGTTGCGGCCGGGATAGGCGGTTCCAATCCAGCCGAGTATTGCCGTGCTTTCCAGCAGCACCTGCCCGTTATCGAAGCGCAGCGCGGGCACCTTGGCGCGCGGGTTGATTGCCCGGTACTCGGGTTCCAGGTGCTCGCCGCTGAAGATGTTGACCTTCTTCGCCTCGAACGACGCGCCCGCCTCTTCCAACGCGACATGGGACGCCATCGAGCAGGCGCGGGGGCCATAGTAGAGGGTCAGCATGGCGTGTGGTCCTTGGGCAAGCGCAATTCCGGGTGGTGATGGCCGGACGGAATGTCGGTCCGGCCGGGTCGCACCTAGTAGGCGACCGTGAAGCGCTCGCGATGGTGCAGAGGGCGCTCGGCCTCATCGAGCATCGCGACCGCATAGTCTTCGAGCGAGATGCGGCTTTCGCCGGCACCGTCGGTCAACAGATCGTCCTTGCCGGTGCGGTAGTGGCCGGTGCGCTCGCCAGGAACGAGCATGGTGGCCGGGCTGAGGAACACCCAATCCAGTTCGTCCTCGCCGCGGAGCCGGTCGAGGAACGCGGAGGTCCGTAGCGCCCCCTCCTTCCACCCGGCCGGGAAGTCGGGCTGGTCCACGACACGCTCGCCGGACGGCAACTTGAGCGAGCCGGCGCCGCCGACGACGAGGAAGCGCGCAACACCGCCACGCTTCACGCCGTCCGTGATCGCCTGCGTTCCCGTGCCGGTGCTGTCGCGCCCCGGATTGTAGGAGCTGATGACCAGATCATGGCCGGCGACAAGTTCCGCCAGTGCGTCGACGTCGGTCGCGTCGGCCGACACGCCGGTGAGTGCGGAATGACCGGGCAGCTTGGCGGCATCGCTGACGACGGCCGTCACCTGGTGGCCGCGGTCGAGCACTTCGGCGAGAAGCTTGGCGCCGACATAGCCGGTGGCGCCGATGAGGGCGATCTTCATGGGTTGTCCTTGCATGGAAGTGAAAACGTCGGGCGACCGGCGCGGCAGGTCAGGCGGCGGCCGGAGCCGCCGCGGCGGCGTTGACGGCGTGCAGGAAGGCGGCCGGCCGGCCGTAGAAGGGTTCATGCTGGACTCGGACCAGCTTCGCGTCATGTTCAAGAACGAAGCTGGGGAAGCCGTGCAGCCCGAGCTGCTGCATCCACCGGCGGGTTCGCGCGACATGCTCGTCCACCGGCGCGCGCTGGAAGGCATGGAGGAAGGCGTCCTCCGCCAAACCGACCGACACGGCCGCTTCCGTGAGAACCGGTGTTTCGACCACGCGCCGGCCATTGACATAGTGCGCGTGCTGGATGGCGTGCATCATCTTGAGGTCTGCACCTTCCTCCACCGTGCCTGCCGCGAGAACGGCCGCGATGGTCGGGATTGACCAGAACACCGTCGTGGCGTCGGCGAGCAGACCGTCGAGGTAGGCCGGGCCGAAGGTCATGCCCGTCAGCGCCGCGATGCGGGCGTCGTTCTGCCGGATGTAGGCGCGCTTCTCAGGTGTAGGACCGGTCGCGGGCTCCCACAGCCCGCCCCCGTGCAGCACGATCCCGATGCCCGCCTGCGCAACGGCATCGATCATGGGCGTGACGGCGTAGCACCAGCCGCACAACGGATCATGGACATAGTGGAGCGTCGGAGCGGTCATGCTTCACCTCGTTCGCCCGCCTTCCTCAGAATGCGATGCAGGATGTATTGGGCCGTTCAGGCTGTTATAGGCGCTTCATCAACGGTCGATTAGAGGCTCATTCCTTCAATGCCCTTCAAGCGCAGCTAATAGATGCCCGACCTGAAATCCTATGCCGTCTTCGCCGAGACCATCATGGCCGGCTCGATGAGCGCTGCTGCGCGCCGCCTCGGCATGACTCCTTCGGCGGTCAGCCAGATCATCGGCGGGCTGGAACGTCAGACCGGAGTGACGTTGCTGCATCGCTCGACACGCCGGCTTACGTTGACCGAGGCGGGCGAGCGTTGCTACCCGCATTGCCTGCGGCTGCTGGAAGCGGGACAGGCGGCGACCGCCTCGTTGGAGCAGGCGCGCGACGCACCTACCGGCGAACTGCGGATCGCGGCGCCGGTCGGGTTCGGTGCGCACGTCGCCCCGGCTCTTGCGCCGGTGCTGGCCGAATGGCCGCGGCTGCGGCTGCGGCTCATCGTGGATGACACCCTGATCGACCTCGTAGAGCAGCGGATCGACATAGCCTTGCGCGTCGGATGGGCGTCGGACAGCGTCTGGGACGTGCGCAAGCTGTGCGATCTCGACATGATCCTGTGCGCGGCACCGGCTTATCTGGAACGCCACGGTCAGCCGCAAGCGCCCACCGAGCTAGACCGCCACCAATGGCTGGGCCTTGATCGGGAGACGCCTGGAACGATCACGACCGGCGAAGCAATCTCCAGTTTCCCGCTCAACCTGGACAACGGAAAGGGCCGGCACGAGAGGATCGATCTTCCCGTCCACGTCGTCACGACCAACCAGATCGCGCTCCAGCAGATGTGCGAACAGGGCATGGGGATCGCCTGCCTGTTCTACGCAGACGTGCGGCCAGCATTGGAACGCGGGGCGCTGATGCGCGTGCTGCCGCGCTGGTCCCTGACCACCCGGCTGGTGACGATGGTGACACCCAAGCGCGACGGCGTGCCGGCCAAGGTTCGCGTCACGATGATCGCGCTGGAGCGGCACTTTGCGACGCTGCCGAACGTCCCACAACCTTAGGTGTGAGTGGTCGAGGAAGCGGCGACATATGCGACGTTCGAGACCAAGAACTTGTGCGACCAACGCACCCCGTGCTCAGGCCCCACGACCTTACATAGGTTTTACGTTCCGCTGCTCCCCAGACCCCGAGACCAACGCGAGCGGCTCCTTGGCACCGTCGATCTCCGTTACCGGTTACGTTCAACTGGTCGTTGTCGCCGTCGGCGCGACCGGTATATCGGTTTGTCGAATGACCGGTCGCGCCAGCGAGCGCTTAGTAGGCGGTTATGACTTTGCGCCTGCGGCAAGCTGCTTTAGGAGAAAGGCTGCGGCTGGCGTCGAGGAGGCGGGGTTCTGGCCAGTGATCAGCAGGCCGTCGTTGACGACGTATGGTGCCATATCATCGCCCTTCGAATACGTTGCTCCCTGGGACAGGAGCTCGTTTTCGACCAGGAAGGGCACGACGTCAGTCAACTTGACCGCAGCTTCCTCGGTGTTGGCAAACCCGGTGACCTTCTTGCCCTCGACCAGTGGCTTACCGTTCGGGGCCTTGGCGTGACGGAGGACGCCCGGTGCATGGCATACGAGGGCGATAGGCTTGCCGGCCGCAAAGAAGGACTGGATCAGGTCGATGGAGTGCCCATCCTCGGCAAGGTCCCAAAGCGGACCATGGCCGCCCGAGTAGAACACCGTGTCGAAATCCGCCTGCGAGACGCTGTCCAGGCGCACTGTGGCCGCAAGCTGCGCCTTTGCTGCCGCATCCCCGTCAAAGCGCCGGGTGAACTCGGTCTGGTAGTCCTCTCCGGTGCTCATCGGATCGATCGGGGGTTGCCCGCCCTTGGGGGAAGCCAGCACAATCTCCGCGCCTGCCGCCTGGAACGTGTAGTAAGGCCCGGCAAACTCCTCAAGCCAGAAGCCCGTCTTGCGACCAGTATCGCCCAGTTTGTCGTGCGAGGTTAGAACCATCAAGATTTTCATGTGCTGTTCCTGTGTATGGGAAGTCGGTAAAGACGACTTGGAATAGACCGGTCGTCTATATCTAGGCACGAGAGGGCACCTCAAACTGAGGTGCAGCCGGCACCTTTCCCTGAATCAGGGTGGAAGGTGGAGGATCTGGAGAGTTGTCGCCATCGCCGCCTCGAAGGGCTTGGTATGACGGACGATCTTCACCATCACGCTCGCCCCCAGCCAGAGTTGGTAGAGGCTTTGCGCGACACAGTCAGGGTCGCCGTCGATCGCAAGTGACCCCTCCGCCACGCCGGCCTTGATGGCTTGTCCAAGCCGACCGGTAATCCCGGACGTTCCTCGCTTCAGTGCCGAGCGCATGGCCTCCGAAAGGTCTGCGACCTCCGCCCCTAGCTTCACCGCAAGGCACTTGCCCTGGCAATTGAAGAAGGACTGGGTCTCTTGCCATTCGTAGAAGTAGCTCATCAGACGCTGCGCCATAGTCAGACCCGGCTTGCGCAATATCTCATCAAGGTTGGCCAGGTAGTCTGCGAAGTAATTCTCAAGCAGGGCCTCGCCAAAAGCGTCCTTGGAGCCAAAGTAGTGATAGAAAGACCCCTTCGGGACACCGGCAGCCGCCAACACCTCATTCAGGCCGACGGCGGAGAACCCTTTGCCAGCCATAATCCGCTGGCCCGTTTCGAGGATGCCCTGGCGGACACCGGAAGTCTCCTGTGTGGCGGGATCGCCCATGGGCAGTGTATGGCACCGAATGGACCGGTCGTCTAGTGGCATGTTGAGCTACAATCCATCGAATGTGCCTTACTGAATTTTGGTGGTGCGTCACTCGCTGCACCAAGCCACCACCTCGCGTGATTGGTAACAAGCCGGGCACGATGGCGCACTAACCCTCAGGCAGGCAGCCATGCCGAGGATCGCAGAGGCACCAGGGCAGTGTCGGTCATGTGACTGATCAGCCTGGACGAACCCTGTGCCATACACCAGCGGAAATGGCATGATTGCTCAGGCAAGATGGCAAGGCCCGCTTCCCGGGCCGGTAACCGTGCCGCAATCGTGTTGCAGAAGCTCTCGCCTTCTGCTCAACGCTGTGAGGCGAGCGCATATCCTTGTAAGCCCTCCGCCCCGACGCCTGCCGGCGTGCCGCGACGCTCAGGGCGAGTCTAGGTCGCCGCAGGCGCCGCGGAGCGGCCTGGCCTAGACGCGCGCGCACCATGGCACCGTAAGCCGGCCGGGCACTTCTGCCCGTCCGCCCAATCTTATCCTTTTTACAAACCGTCAGACGGTCGATTGGCAATGGTCCGCCTGTCGTTGGTCAAACGGATGCTACTCACGTTGGGCGTCAGACAAAGCCTCCGAGGTGGCGGCCCGTGACAAGGGTGTTGGGTTGGCGTCCGTCGGCGAGGTTTGCAGCTCGCGGAGGCACCCAGGCCAATCAGAACAAACCTTGCCTCGCAGATGACACAACCCAAGGCGTATGATGCACACCATCATGTACATCGAGTGGTCCACGAGCTTCCCGCACAGGGCCATGGCGTCTGCACGCCGGGGCGGCATGTGGCATTTGACCGTGCAGCCCCGGAAGGAGTGGCCGATGTTCGAGTGGCACATCGCGCACGACACCGACGGCCACCTCAGCAGGGTCGGCCGCGTCAGCACCGCCAACTTCGCCAAGGGCCAAGCGGAGCTGGCCCTCCTCGGCCTGGACGCCAAGGAGGGCTGACCACCGGGCTAGAACCCAGGACTGAACCCAGGTCTGCTGGCCTGCGCCGCCCTGGCCAGTTCCGCCTCGCGCCGCTCGTTCGCAGCAACGACCGCAGCCTTGACCTTTGCGCGCACGATAGCGGGGAAGGCATTGACCGCTTCGGCCAGCTCACGGATGGCTGCCTCCCGCCGCTCCACGGCCGCGACCAGCGGGACGATGTGCTTGGCCAGCACCGCCCGCACCTC
>JAABUX010001467.1_pt1 | contig 35684 bp, 49 predicted proteins | sample 5561851 | NCBI WGS metagenome assembly JAABUX01 (sample SAMN10711883, study PRJNA513361) | rock metagenome | isolation source: Antarctica rocks | place: Antarctica: Victoria Land, Richard Nunatak red sandstone | collected 2016-01-03
GCTATCCTCAGGGCATCGGTCATGGTGTGGTCTCCTTCTTCTCGGCGTCAGCAACCGGAGAGGAACCACACCCTGACCGTCTTCGTCAACAACGATCCCTTTTACACACCTCCGGGGACATTATCCCACGGTACTTATACGCTCTCCAAGAGAAGTAATATCTTCCCTCGACTTCAATGCCCCTTGAAAGCGTTCTTCTATATAGTCGTACATCAGATTAACTATTGGCATAGCCATACTATTTTTGTTTTTTATGTCTTGCATGTCTCTAATGAGGTATTCGTGCCATCGAAGCATTAGTGGATAAAGCCAATCCATTATTCGTCTCGCACGCGATGACTTGAGTAATTGCAGCGCTTTACGCGCCGCGCCCAAACGTTCGGTGTCCTCTGCAACCGCTTGCGAGAGTGCTGACCGGCTCCGCTGCCACAAATCGAGTTCGATTCGGCGATATGACAGCAACGGCCGAAGTGACTGCCCTCCCTCCTGTCCCACCCACACAAAACTACTTGCAACATCAGAAATAGTATATTCGTAGCCGGCTCGAAACCGTAGCGCTGTCTCCCGCCCTTCATTGTAATAAGAAACGACAAGCTTCTTGCCGTCCCAAGAGGCCCGTGCGCTGATAGCTGGTCGAACTACAGCATGCTGTGCCCGTTCTTCACGATCCTCCGCTTCGCGACGAAGCAGGTCTTCACGCTCCATCGCAGTATGCCGTATTTGCGCCTCCCGGTCTTGTGCCTCTCGACGAAGCAGGTCTTCACGCCTTCGAGCGGCGGCCTCTGCTTGCTCCGCCCGTGCGGTCGCATCACGCGCCGTCATCAACGCCACGCCAACCGCAAGGAGCGTCCCGATAGCGGCAAAACCCGTGACGGCAACATTCGCCGCCTCGTTAGAGAAGCCGTGGAGCGAAACGCCCCACCACAGCCGCCAGCCGAACGTGGTAAGAACAGCGAGTATGCCTGCAAGGATAACGATGTATAGGCCGTTGCGACGCAACCAACTCAAGAACTTACCTCTGGCTCTCAGCCGCGCCGTATCTATAAAGCACAACGTGATTATAGCTATGAGGAGCAAGATCCGCGCCGGAAACCGGTTTTAGTGGAGGAAAAGTCGGCGCTGTATGCAGATTCCTCAACTCATATCGAAATGCATGGGTGCGACGGGCTGGCCTGTTACCATTGCTATCATCCTTCTGAGGTTTCACGTTCGTCTCGGTAAGTTTTAGGTGAACAAGAGTTCTGTACGTTTAGACATAGTACACGTAATACAAATAGGAGGCAAGGAGGGGACGAAAAACATCAACGAAGATGTGGCCCGGATAAATTACAAGAATAACGTATGATTGCTACGCGACCCGCCTGGGATTATCACGACTATAGTCGCCAAATACCTCACTCGGGGACCGGCTTATATACACTGGCAGATGCCTTCGGTTTTGCATCTACGAAAATTACGGTTGGCTTTATACCCTCCGTCTGCGTGTCCAGTTCGGTACGCCTTCGAAGCCGCGCCATCAACGACCGACTCCCGTCAACCACATCCACCACGAGGTACACCGAGCGGTCGGTCTTCTCAGCCTTCTGATACTCGCCGACCTGCGTCTCGTACCCGTGGAGGAGTTGGTTGTTGGTGGACAGCTTCGTCTCGACCACGACGCGCCTGCTGTAGCCTTTGCTGATCTTGAAATCGAGCGGCCCCCTGCCGGCATTAGCCTCTTGGGTAAGGTCGAGGTCGTTCATTCGGCAGTAGCCGTCCGCGATCCCGTAGAAGAGCTTCTGCGCGGCGCTTTCGTGCTTCGGACGGTTGTTCTCATCGTAGAGAAGCGAGGACAGGCCATTGTTCTCGATGAGGTCCTTGAATCGCTCGCAGATGGCGATCACGATCTCGTGGACATCGCCGAGCGTAGGGTTGGGTGGCAGGAGCAGCGTCAGGGGGAAGTTAAACGTATACTCTTTCGCCGCCCGATACCATGCGATCTCACCCGCACGGTCAGCGTCGAAGTTGTACCGCTCCGGCTGCTTCGCCTTGTATGTAGCGATGAACTCCCGAAAGAGATCGGGGTTTCTGAGCAGCATGTCCCGCAGGTCCGCTTTCGAGCGGCGATCACGGCTCACAGCATGCTTCCACGAGCTACCTACCGAGATATTGAGCCGGTCGCGCAACGTCCGGTTGGCCGAGGTTACCCGGTCGATGTCGTTCCAATCGGCAGCGATGGGCAGATCGCGGAGGATGTCCCGTGGTACGAGGATGATGGAATGCCTGGTGAAAGGGTTGCGCGCCAAGTGGTACGGCCTATCGCCGACGTGAAACGTTTGGGGTGTGGGGATATCAAGCTCCCTGTAGATCCGCTCGGAATAAGACAGAAGCCGCTCCAGAATGATATTGGCCGTCATGTCGCTGATCAGATCAGCTCCGATGCCTTCCTGCAACATGCCCACGAGTTCGAAGATGGTGGGATCGTCAATGCCCGCCTCGAGGATTTGCTTGATGATGCCTAGCAAGGCAGTAATCGTCTTCGCGCCCATACCCGCGCCCGAGGTACCCTTCGAGGAATAGCCGATGCATAGCCCCTTCACCTCATGGAATGACAACTTCCGGTACGCAGTCTTCCAGAAGAGGTCACCGGATGACTTGGAACGCCCCACGAGACGGATGATATCGTCGAACCACGCATGGATGTATTCGTATGCGCCTTGTAGCTCGGGAGCCTCCACCCCCTTCAGCAGGAAGGGATCGATGAACAGCTTAGAGTCTACGTCGAGGACCGCGTCGAGGGCACCGGTGGCGTCAAACGCTGCGTAATTGATTCCGAAGTGATCGCTAATTGAGACGGGCATATATTGCAACCTCGTAGTATGCATCATATACTTTTAAAAACTGCGGGAAGCATAGCACTAGAAGTTGATACGTACAACCTGTATGTACACTTCTCCCGTCTATATCTCCATCGCCGGTACTGCCATGACTTCGCAAACAAGAAATGATGCGTTCTCGTTTCGACGTGACGATGCATTTTTTCCTTTTGTGAGTAGCAGACTCTCTTGTACTCTTTGAGCCTGTTGCGCCACACTGTGCCGAACCTCAACTGCGAACGTCAATACCATACACTCAAACTCCGATTGCCGAGCCGAACTATTACCAGGTCTTGCAGGTTGACTCCCAAACCGGGGCCGAGGTGGATAAGCAGTTCTCCCGGTATCTCAGGCATCATCGTCCTCCGTGAGGATCATGTCCGGTGTCGCTACCACAATGCCGTAGCGGTCGTTGATCTCGTCGGCTTTTGCAAGGAGGTGCCTACGGTCATACGACGCGAGATGCGTCGCCCGCGCTGCGATCGCCGCCGCCACGATGGGCGCGTCCTTCAACTCGATCACCTTCGCGACCGCCCGCGTCACCTCAACAGTCGGCTCCGCACGGTCGGGAATGGTGGCGAGGAACTCTTCGAAGAGGGGCAGAATGTGGGTGGCCTTGCGTACCAAGTTGCGGCGGCACTCCCCGATCACGTCCTCAGAGACGATCAGGGTTAACTCTCCCCGAAAGCCCGCGTTGAGCAGATCACGCGCACGCCCCCGCGCCGAGATCGTCGCTGCCATCAGCACGCTCGAATCCATGAAGACTCTACGCGTCGGTGAGGCCATATTTCTCCGCGAAGATCGCCCCGCGCTCCTCCCTGCCCTCCTCGATCAGGTCGTCCAGCGTCACCCCACGCTCGCGCAGGGCGTCGCCGATGCGATCTAGCAGGGCGTTCGCGATTACTTCCTGCCGCGTGATCAGGATGCCCGCCTCGGTCTCGGTGACCGCTACGAGGTCGCCTTTCTTCAGTCCGAGCCGCTTGCGCACCTCGGCGGGCAACGTGACTTGCCCCTTCTCCTGCACACGCACGAGGCGCGGATGGACATTTGCTTCAGGTGTGGTCATGATTGCTCCTCCGAAAGTCATACTTTCTCCAATTATAGTCCGCGCCCGCTATCGCTGTCAAGCGACATTTGCGGTCTGCTATACTGCGGGCATCATGAGCGCTGACTACTGGAACCTCCTCGCCACCTTCACTTGCCCCGCCTGCGGCGTCCGCTCCCGTTGGCGGCTCTCCACCCACTTCATGGGCGACACAGGGAGTTGCCTCAACACGTACAAGCGCGGCGAGCTAATCCCCGAACTGCTCGGCGTGAGCGTGCTGCTGGATGGGCAGATCGACGATTTCCGTGGGGAGTGTCCCCGCTGTGACCGGGTCTACGAACTGGGCGCACGGATCACGAAGGGGCGGGTCACGAAGCTCTGGGTATTGCGCGAGATCGCGATGCTCGCCACCATTGGCGGTAGCGCGAAGGAATAAGGGATACGGAACGGTTTCAGTGGTGCGTTCCCCGTTTCTTCGCCTTCACTGCCGCCCGTGCCAGCATCTTCGTGTAGATCGCCCTCGCCTCCTCTGTCCATCGGTCAGGGGTAAAGAAATCGTTGTCTTTGAGAATCAGCATCTCCGCCTGCGTCAGCCCCTTCACTTCCTGGGCGAACAACTCCTGCAATTCGGGAGTTGACGATTCGATTTCGTTCAGCAACCAGCGGTAGTACACCAGGTCGTGGCTCTTCCCCACACTCATGCCGCCTCCTGCTTCAGACTGCCTGCCGCGTGCTCTACCGGTCTCTTCGCCGGTGTCCGCACGATCGCCCCACGCACCACTTCGAGGCTCACCTTGTCACCCGGTGTAATTTCATACCGCTCGCACAACCGCTTGGGCAGCGTGATCTGCCCCTTGGACGTCACCGTAGCAATCGTGCCGATGTTCATGCCACCTCTATTCATACCGCCTCCCCCTCTTCCCCGGGCAACCGGTAGCCATTCTTGGCGAACACTGCGTCAAAGCCAAAGATCGCCGCCGTCGCGAACTGATCGGCACAGGCCATCACGAAACAATCCGTCAGGCTCACCCCACCCGGTGCGGTGGCGAAGTGTGCCATCGCCGCCGTGCGCAAGGCAGGCGTGGTCTCCACCAGGGCAAACTCGCCCGAGGTCTGCAAGCGCTGCCCGACCGCCGCAGCGACATCGTGTCCCACCTTTTTGCCGAGCGTATTTACCGTTTCCGTGAAGATCTCTCCGGGTATCAGCAGGGTGCGACGCGACGCAGTCACCCGCTCGCTCACGACAAGGGCACGGGCGTGGTTACTGTCGGTTTGGGAACGAGGGAGATGAGCGCACTGGTATCAACGATCACGGGTAAGGTGTTCATGGGTCTTCGTAGAGGTATGTATCGATGTTGGCTGACAGGTCGGGTGGGCCTTTGATTCCCAACTCCGCACCGAGACGGGCGAGGGCGAGCAGGGCGTCGCCCCCGTTGCGGGCAGGCTGCCGCACCGCCAAACCCGCGTGCAGCACCTCGCGCACGACCTGCGCCTGGGGCTTGTGTTCGGACGCGGCGGTGAGAGCGATCTGCCGTTCGAGTTCGGGCGTAAGGAAAATTTGTTTACGGATCATGGTGTAGGAAGCATAGCATACACGTTATACTATGTCAATCTCTTGTTTTGGGTGGCGTCCGTTTCGTCTGTGTAATCATCTGTCGTCGCCGTGCCCGCACCGCGTCAAGTACCCGCCGGCGTGCTTCCCGCTTCTCCCGCCACTCCTCTGGTCTGACCGGCGGGCACACACGCAGTTTCACACAACTCATCGCCCTTCCTCCTCGTACGGCGCCATCTCGTGCGGCCCGATCAGCCGTGCGATCTGCGGTGTCGGCACGTAGGTCATGCGTGGTAGTCCGAGCTTGGTGCGCACGACCCCACCCAGCGTCACCAGGCGCGGCGTGTACGAGTCAAACCGCACCTTGCTCCAGATCTCCCGCAAGCTCGGGTCCTCCTCCTCGGGATGCGCGTAGTGCTCCAAGTACACGAACGGCTCGGGGGTCTCGAAGCGGTACGGGAAGTGCTTCGCTCCAATTTCTGCTGCCAGATACTCACTCATGTTCGTAATAGAAGTATTGCGGTTTTCTTCAAGTTGCGAGACGACTACCACCGGCGGCAGCGCCGCTTTCGCAAACAACCGCACCCGGCAGATGCCGCCTTCGTCATAGTTGGGTAGGCCGCTGGCGAGTTGCCCCTTATGGGGGTACTTTTCCATCGGCCCCCCGCCGAACCGGACGTGAGACTTTCACCTCATCCGGCTCTCCCGTGCTTTCCGTTCGTGTCGGGCGTCCCGCATGGATCGCAGCGTGACACGCATGGCAGACCACCAGCGTCTTGCGCTGCCGTCCTACCATTTCCTTCATCCATGTCGGGACCGCCGTTTTTCCCTTCCGCTGGACATCTTTCAGCGCCCGGATGTGATGCACCTCGATCTGCTCCTTTGAACCGCACAGTTCGCAGGTCTCCGCGAGGAGTCGCGTCACGAGTTCTGTTCGTTGCCAGAAGATGGGGCGCGGTTGGTCGTCGAGGATCACCTGCTCCAAGTGCTTCGGTCGGCGCAGAGAAACCCCGCCCCATTGCGCTACCAGTGGCGGTTTGCCGTCGCGTACGATCCTGACTTCCAGCCCCGTGAAGGTGCCGTGGTCATTCACGATCGCGGCGCGATACTTCTTTCGGATCGCGGTGGTACTGACACGCAACTTGTTGGCAAGCGTTGCGAGCAGTGACCGGTCCATTGTCCGTCGTAAGCGGTCGAGCCGTGTCGAGCGGTTGTAGGCCAGCTGATAGTAGTTGGCAATGCCCCGATACTCGCTTTGGTATCCGGCCACGATGGTGAACACCGTGTCCATTGTCCGCTGCCTGAGGTGGATCGGTTTGTTGCCCCGCATGTAGGTGCGGCATTTCTCTTGGACGACGTCACGCGGCACCTTGAGGCCAATCTTCCGGTTGATGACCCGTTTTCGGCTTGCGCCGATCTTGGTGTCATCGTGCAGCACCGTCACCTCGTAGCCGAGGAAGCGTGCCGCCGTTGATTGCCCGTGCGTGATCAGCGTCTTCGCGTCGGAGAGTGCGAGGTTGAGGATGTCGTGGAGATACGCCCCGATGCGCTGCTTGATCGCCGCCGCCTCGTGTCGCGGACCAGCAAACCCCAGTAAGAAGTCGTCGGCATACCGGACGTAATGCAGTCTGCGGTAATCCGGGTCACACGGGTCCACCGACGACATGCTCTGCATACGACGCAGGAGGGCTGTCGCTTGGGTGGTGTGGCCGCGTCGCCGGTGATACCGGCGCAGGCTACTCAGGTTGTAATATGCCGTACTCCGCTTCCGCTGGTCGCCCTTGGTGTAGTCCGGAATGAGCGTGCCCGTGACAAACTGATCGAACCGGTCGAGGTAGATATTGGCGAGGATCGGGCTGACGATGCCCCCTTGCGGCGTACCACTGAGGGTCGCGTGATACTTCCATGCCTCCAAATACCCCGCCTTTAAGAGGCCTTCGAGCAACCGCAAAAAGCGGTTGTCATGAATCTTCTCCCGCAGGATCCCTAGCAGGACCGTGTGATCCAACCGGTCGAAACATTGGGCGATGTCCCCTTCGATAAACCAGACCGTTCCCGTCCACGTCTGTTGGACCTCCCGCAGCGCGGTGTGACATCCTCGTCCGGGTCGAAACCCGTGCGAGTGTGCGCTGAACTGCGGCTCGTAGTAGGCTGCGAGGATGCCTCGCAGCACTTCTTGCAGCAGCTTGTCTGGCCACGTCGGGATGCCCAGCGGTCGCTTCTTCGTTGTGCCCTTTTTGTCGATGTAGACCCGTTTCACGGGCGTCCACCGGTACCGCTCGAAGCGGAGGCGGTCAATGATTGCGGCGATGGTCCGCTGTGACATCCCATCGGCGGTCTCCCCGGTCACTCCTGGGGTCAGCGCGCCACGATTACGCGCGATCTTTCCGTAGGCGTGGTGGTAGAGGTCGGGGTTGTACAGTTGTCGGTACACGTCCTCCAGTGGCAGTCCTCGCTTCCCCCTTTCACGAATGATCGCAAGGACCTGTTCGGCACTCCGCATCTCGCGTACCTCTCCTTTCCTTGCCATCCAAGCACCTGCCTCCCTTCGCCATGTGAACGGCTTTCCCGTTCGCGGACTACTATGGAGGCTCCGTGACCAGCGGGGTCGCCCCCGGCAGGTCATCCCATGTTCCTGAGCCGTTCGACGTCCGAGCACGACACAGATGCCTCGTTCATTCCCTTACCTGCGCTCATTGCGCAGTAGCCAGCAGGGGAAGGATTGGGATGAGGGTTACTAACTCATACCGATCCCGCTGGACCCGCGGAGACGTGGTTCGTGCGGGTGACCTACCGTTGGGTCCTTGGGTACTGAGGTTCAGGCAATCCAGCTTTCACCATATCGCGCGGGTCTTGCGGAGCAGCACCGTACACGTCTTCGGATGCCCGCCGCTTTCCCGACATGCTGTGGTCCCCTTTGGCTTTCGCCATTAGGTCAGTCCGGTGACCCGGAGGTTCTCCTTCCGACCTCCCTCGTCTGCGACGAGAATCGAACAGTCAGTGACATGGCGCGCATACCCCCGGTACGGGTAGCGGAAGTCATGCGTCTTCATGAGGGGCCGTTCCTCCCGTTCTTCGGGTGGCAGGAAGCGCATGCGTTCGCTACTCATTGCCCACCCTCCCCTTCCCCCGTCTCCTCGGGTGACGGCAGGCAGTCGTCGCCAATCGCCGCGATCAGCGTGTGGCTGACGCTGCGGATCATGCCGAGGTTGCGGTCCAGCACTGCCCGTTCCTTTGCCCACCCCGCGACATAGGGGAAGCTGTAGTCCCCGGTGTCTACGCCGTAATGCTGCAAGACCACGAAGGCCGCACTCTCCGCCACCGTTTCCCCATCGGCACGATCAATCGCGCCGGGCCGGTGGTCCGCCAAACAATGCGCCGCCTCATGCACGAGTGTTTTCAACTCCGCCACCCCGGACAGGTCCGTGCTCACCCCCACCGTCTTCGCGCCCGGTTCCCAGTAGCCCCGGCGTGATCCCGGCAAGGCTTCCCGCACCACCCGCACACCCTGGGCATCGAGCAGCTGCATCACCCGTACCTTGAGCGTCAGCGCCGCTTCATCCGTGTCTTCGGGCAGCAATCCCGGCGTCGGGCCTTCGGGCAGCGCCTTGCCCGCCGTCTGGGCGATATCGAACACGCTGCCGGTGGTGAAGCCGCGCACCACCTCGACGGGCTGTTTTGTGGTCTCGTCCTCGGTTTTGACGGTGAGCGGGCGAATGATCGTGATCCCCTTTTCGCCCTTCTGCACCTGCCGCCCGAGCGCTTGCCAGGTGCGGTAGCTCGCCACGCGGGTCGCCTCGGGCCGCTGGGTGTGGATCAGGAGCACGTTATTTGCCGAGTAGTGGTGAAAGCGGGCGAGCGCTTCCAGATAGTCGCGGTACTCCTCGGAGGTGGTGATGCGCTCCACGCTGTGGGTGAGCATCTCCATCGCGCGGGCCACGCGTTCCTGCCGGGCATCAAACACCGTGTTCTCGATCACCACCTTGGTTGGCTTGGCGGTCTCCTGCCGGAACCGGGGGCGCTCGCCTTCGGGTCCGTCGGCAAGTCGTCCGGCCTCCACCGCGAAGGATGGCCCGTACGCACTTCCCCGCGCTTCCTCGTCGTCCTCGCCCGTGTCTTCAGGCAATGTGGGAAAGCGATAGCCCCAGTCGGTCATCTGCGCGAATTCTGTGGGACTGACTGCGGGCAACCCCTGGGCGGCGCGGGTCTCGGCTTCCAGCATGTACTCGGCCCACGCCTCCCCCGGCAGCGGCTGGCTCGATGACACGGGGGTATGGAACTGCGTCAGGGGACGTATGGCCTCCGTGTCGGCGCTGATCGTCGTCTCAGTGGTCGCGGCGACATCGGACGATGGGATGCGGTTCAGATCGAACGCCCCCTGCTGATATTCATTGAGTTCGTGCATGTGGTCTGGCTATGTTAGCGAAAAATACACGAACGAAAAAGAGGGCTTTGTATATCAGAATCGCACAGTATTTCTATAGGATTACCTTGAGGGGGCGGCACCAATGGCTTGTCAATTCCGTTGGCAAATCGGTTGTCAATCGCCGGTGGGGGAAGCGCGCGTCAAGGGGGGGTCACGGCTGATAGATCGCCACGCCCGGCACCAGCCCGAAGTCTTTCACATTGCGCGTCACGAGCGTCAGGCCGTGGTGTAACGCTGTCGCGGCAATCAGGAGATCCATGTCTCCGACTTGCTGGCGCACATTTCGAGGCAACGAGCCCCGCACGATGCCGAACCGCTCGGTGATCGGTCCGGTGAGCGGCAGGATCGTCACCGGTGCGATAAAGGCCTGCAACTGCGCGATCGCTCCCTGCGGGTTCCGACTGTAGTACGCGCCCTCATACAACTCGCCATACGTGACGATGCTGATGCACAGTCCGCCCGGTGCGAGCGTGGTGAGGGTTGCGGTCGCTTGCTGCTGGCCATGAAACACGTCGATCAGCCAATCCGAGTCGATCAGATGGGTCATAGGCGAAGAGAGGGACGATTCGCGGTCGTACGCCGCTGCTGGAGGTAGGCCTTGAAGGCATCGGCATCTATGAGACCGGCCCAGGAACCCGACGCCCGAGTGATGGCGGCAACCGTTGCCGCGACCTGCTTTGGCGTCGGCGTCGGCAGTGGTGCGGCGGTTTCCGCGTCCGCCGCGACGGAATAGATCGTCTCGCCAATATCTACCCGTACCGGTCGCTGTGAACGCGCCGCTTCTTTCAGGCGCTGGGCAAGCTCACTGTGGGGATTGATTTTGATGGCGGGTGCGTGCTGCTGCATGGTGTATTCCGTCTCTGGATGCCAATATTGTACCATACTCACAAAAGGGAATACATCCTTTCCGCGTTGGTGTGGCGCACGGCCACCGTTGACCGGGCGTGCTCCTTACTCCGTTACCCTGCCGCGCCGTGTGGTGCGCACCGGCGGAGGCGTGGCGGGCCGCAGCGCCGCCAATTGCGCCTCCACCACCGCCCCTGGCCAGAACCAGGTCGTCAGGAAGCGTTCTTCCACTGCTCGCACCACCGCCGGGTCTACGGTCGCATCCGGTAGCGGTGGCGCCGTCAGGAGCGGCACCGTGCCGTTTCCCCGGCGCAGGTAGAAGCGTCGTGCCGGGAGTGCCGTGATCGCTCCCACCCACGCCTCGCGCTGTTCAGACAGCGGCACGTAGACGGGGTGCATCCGCCGCCTGAGCGCCTTGTCCCGCACTTCATGCTTGATCTGCCACGGGTCATGGCGCAGAAGCGTCGCCGCCGCGTCTTCTGCATCCCCCCGCCCCACCCGGAAGAGCATCCCGGCCCCAGCGTTCCCCACCGCTGCCTGTACCCGTTCGGAAAGCGCCGCCCCTGTTTGCACGGCAAGCACCAACCCCAGCCCGAACTTGCGGGTCTGCTCAAAGAGGTGCGTTACTGCCGCCTCACTTTGCGCCGCCACATCGCTCCACTCGTCCACGATCAGCGTATGCGGCCTGCCCCGTTCCCCTGCCGGCGTCCCTGCCCGCTCGAGCGCCGCCCGTTCCGCCGCCACCGTCAACAGGCTCGTCAGTAGCCGCCGGGCATCATTATCGGGCAGGGCGAGATTAACGATCAGGCTTTGCCCCCGGTCGAAGCGTTCGCCAAAGCGGAGCGCGTTGTTCTCCTGCCCCAGGCTGTACCGCAGCACCGGCTGGAAGCCGAGCAGAAAGACGCGCCGCAGGGTGGATTCGAGGTATTGCGCCTGCTCCCGGCTCCCCCATCCGTCGAGACGGTCAAAGAAGCTCCGCACCGTCGGGTCCGTCACGCCCGCCACGAGTTGTCGCCGCCAGGGGGCATCGAGCAAGAGATTGCCCAGCAGTACGAGCGGCAGGGTGTGGTGATGCAACACACTGACCCCGGCAAGTACCGCATTGGCAAAGGCGGGGGCGCTCGTCCCGTCAAGGGCGGGCCACGCCCGCTGTAATGCCTCCAGCACGCGTCCGGCGGCGGTCGGGGTATCGATGTGGGGGTCAAGCGGTGAGAGGGGCACGTAGCGGCGCACACGCGCTCCCGCGGGCAAGTCAAGATACGTTACCCGGTCAAAAGCGTCGGGATCGGTGTAGATACCATCCGCCACGAGGTGCGTATAGATGAGGCGGGCCGTATCGCCGTGCGGATCGAGTACCGTCACGCCCTCACCCCGGCGGATCAGGGTGAGCGCGAGGTGTGCGAGCCACCGGCTCTTGCCCACGCCCGTCACCCCCTGCACGAAGACGTGGCGCGTCAGGTCGGCCACGGGAAGGGAAACCCACCGCTTGAAAAACGGCGGGCCATAGAATCCCACGGGCAACTGATCGGGTGTGTTGAAGAAAGGCATAGTGTGATGCTGTGTGTCATTGTTCAGGATACCGGGGACGGCAATGGCACCCCTTCAATGAGCGGTACCGGCACGTCATCACCAAGCCGGTACCAGGCGTCACCGAGAAAGAAGTCCACGACCTGCTCCCAGTCGGTGAGCAGGGCGGCGAAGCGAAACAGGTCTGTCTGCTCCCCCGCCCTCAATGCGCGGACCGCAGCGTCTGTCCAGCGCCTCAGCGTGTCCCGCCGCGTTGTGTCCGGCGTCACCACCGCCACGGTGAGAAAGGGCACGCCGAAACTCTCCTGGTACGGCCCCCGCTCGTACGCCAGCAGGCCCGCCACCTTCTCCCGCCATGCTCGCTGGTACTCGGTGCCGTTGTCCGCCTCAAAGGCGACACACTGCTGCTCGATGCCCTCGCCCGTGGTGACGCGCACATCGGCCCAGCAGTCGGGGATCACGGTGCGGGTCGTGCCGTCGGGCAGCGTCACGGTGACCGGCATCGCCTTGAGCGACCGCTCCCCCAGCACCCGGGCAATCGTGATCCCTGGCACCCGGCGTGCGAGCTGTTCCAGGGCAATCTGCAAGTCAATCGTCCGCAGCGTGTGCCGCAGGAGTGCGGTGCTGCGCGTCTCCTCCTCCGACTGCCTGAGCCGCATCGGTACGACCACGCCGATCTGCTGCAGGAACTGCCGCCCCTGCCGGTCGAGCGTGTACACCCGTGGCAGTGACCCGCGTGACCCGACTCGCCCCAGGCTGATCCCCTGCGCGTAGCCTGCGTCGGCAAGGTGCTTGAGGAGGGCCTGCACGCGCGTCAGCGAACGGTTGTCGTACAGGAGCCGCGTGCCCTGGGCCGCCGTGAGGTAGCCGTACCGGTTCAACGCCACCAGCAGCCGCTCGTGGCTCGGGGTGAGCACGAGGGGCGGTGCGGCAGGCGTGGTGGCGTGTGGGTTGCTCACGGCGGATTCCTATCATACCCCGCGTCAGGGATGGCGGGACAACGGGACGAACTGGCACGAAAAACATACGAACGAGTCAGAACTGCTATGGGCTGTCTGAGGCGAACGCCGGGTATACCGGTCCGAGACGGGAATGGGGATGGAGTGACGCGGACTGCGCGAGAAGCGAATCACGCGGCGATGCACACCAAACACGGTGCGGGAGGGACGAGGAGGCGAAGGGGGCGCGCGTTCCTGCCGATGCCACACCGCATCACCGCAGGGTGTCGCCCATGCGCAGTGGCGGCGGGCGAGGAGTGCGCGTTGAGCGCACAACGAGACGGACAACCGCGCGCATGGCAAAGGAGAAGTCAGCGGCAAAAGGGCGACGAGGAGACAGACCGGCAAGGCAGGAACAACGAGGGAAATGGACGGAATCGCAGAGAGTTTCGACGAGGGTTTCCATTCCTCACCGAGACCCTATCCCAGACCCTACCCACTCAAACGTATTCGTTCACGCGCGGTACTCGGACAGGAAATGTGCACGACCCCGTGCTGCACCGCACGGGGTCCCTTCGTTGCGCGCAGCCGGGCCACTGGCTATCCTTCCCGTACAGTGCCGCATGGGGCACGCCGCGCAGCTGACGGGGTTTAAACGGAGGGATGGGTGATGGACGAGGCGGTCTCTCCCGACGTGCTGGCCGACATGGTGGCCTATTACCGTGCCCGGGCAGCCGAGTACGACGAGTGGTGGGAGCGCACGGGCCGCTACGATCAGGGGCCGGAGCACAATGCCCGCTGGTTCACCGAGCGGCAGCAGGCCTTCGCAGCCCTTGACGCCCTCAACCTGAGTGGCGATGTGCTCGAACTCGCCCCCGGCACCGGCATCTGGACCGCCCGCCTCCTGCGCACCGCCCGCACGATCACCGCCGTGGACGCTTCCCCGGAGATGGTGGCGCTCAGCCGTGCCAGGCTCGGCAGCGACCGGGTGACGTATCAGATCGCCGACCTCTTCGCCTGGCAACCGGAGCGGCAATACGACGGCGTCTGCTTCGGCTTCTGGCTCTCACACATCCCCGCAGACCGACTCGATGGCTTTCTGCGTACCATCGCGGCAGCTCTCGTGCCGGGGGGCACGGTATTCTTCGTGGACGGGCGGCGGGAGCCGAGCACCACGGCGCGAGACCAGATGCTGCCGGCGGTGGGGTCACAGGTGATGACGCGCACCCTGAATGATGGGCGGGCGTACCGGATCGTGAAGAACTTCTACGACCCCGCCGTCCTCACCGCCCGGTGCGCGGCAGCCGGTCTCGTGGTGGACGTGCACGAAACAGCGACCTCCTTTCTCTACGGGGCGGGCAGACGCGGGTAATCGGCACATGGGATGGACAACGATTTCGTGGTGCGGGAAGGCACACGGTTGCCAAAGGTGCCAGGTGTCACGCTACGCCTGCGAAAAGACGCGAACGAGGAAATGTGCATCTTCTCCCCTTTCGCGCGTCCTGGGGCATTCTGGGCAGCGTGGAGGGCATCAGGGGAAGTGGGTCGAGAGCACAAGACGGGGGTGGGATGAGCGACCGTGGATGGGCGGTGTTCGCGTCGTGGGTTCTTCCCTCCCTGCCCCCCTGCCCGGCAAGAGTAACCGCGCTACGCATCCAGCGTCAGTTGCCCGCCGTCGCGCATGCCGAGTTCGTCTTCCAGCAAGGCAAAGTAGTAGGCCATCTTCGCTTTGGGCGCGAAGGGCTCGGCGGCGTTGGGATTCCCACGGATCGCAGCGGTGCGCTCTTTGGTTTTCGCACGGGCCTGGTACATGGCGTCGATAAACAGGGCGATTGATCGGCCTGAGGCCTGGTAGAGGTTCTCGGCACGGGTAATGCTCGACTTCAGGGGGGCTGTGTCCCCCATCTCGCGAGCGAAGTCGCTGATGTACGCGGTGATCTGCTGCCGGTCCTCCGAGATGGGCTGCTTCGGCGGTCGTCCCCTGCCCCGTTTGAGGATCACGCCGATTGCTTCGGGAGCCTCGTTTGCGATACGGGGGAGGGAAGGATCGGTGTTCTCCTTGCCGACAACGGTTGCGAGAGAAGTTGGTAGTGGCTCCGCGTTCCCCTGTTGTGTCGAAACGGACGCCTTGCGATCGGTATTGACTGATTGCGATACAGAGTTATCCCCTAAGTTATCCACAAGAACATTTGAGCGATTTGCCATTCGAATATTCGAAAGATTTATTCCTCTTTCGTTTTCTTCTCCGTTGTCTTCTTCGGGGGAACTGGGCTTCCTAGGGGCCCCGGATAAAAATTTCCTACCCCCCTCGGAAGTATTCTTCCTAGGGGTCAGGGACCGACCTTGACTGATAAGCACAATCGCCTGAAAGAGCCCCGAGAAATCGTACTCGCTCGATGTTTGTCCGCGCCCCGGTTCGAAGCGGTCGTACACATTCAACAGGCGGAGGTCCGGGTATTCCGTGAACTCCTTGCCCTTGAGGCTTTGCACGTAGTTGCGTGCCTGACGACGACTGATATTCATGCGTACCGCGATCGTGTTCAGAGCGGGAAAGGGGTTTTTCTCCGTCCACCAGAACTGCCAGACATGAATGATGAAGAGCATCTCGGCCTGGGAAATACCAAGCCGCGAGTAGTAATTCAGCACAAGGTTTGGCACGCTCGTGAAGCCGTCCTGCATGATCGGATCACCGAAGCGAACCGTAATCCGATCATTCCTGCGTTCTGGTTGTTTTTCCATGTGTGTCATCATAAACCTCGCCTTGGCGCCCACGTGGTGATACCGAAAGGGGTGTGTACCTTTCAAGGGTGCAAGATACCCCGGTATCAGGGTATCAAGGTACCGTGGTATCTCTTACTCATGGAGTGCTTTGAGCGCACGCGCAAGCACGCTTTCGTCCCCGTTTTCTTCGTAGTCACCGAGGATGAAGTTCAGCGCGATACGGCTGATCTCGATTTCCGATGTCCGCACCCCTTGACGTTTGTAGGTATAAATGATGTCCGCGACAGCGGTCTTCTCATCTTGGCTGAGACGGTAGGTTGCGGCCTCTTTTCCCGGTGCCCGTACTACCTTCCGGATCGCCTCGATTGTGGTGTCTTGATACCGTGGTACCGTGGTGTCACGGTATCTCGATTGTCGTGTTGGTTGCATGGGTGGTGCCGAGCCACTCGTTGGGGGGGTAGGTGTCGCTACCGCACGTACCTCATCTATGGATTGATCCTCCGGTACCACGGTACGTGTAACCTGCTTCGTGTTTTCTTCAGACGGCTGCTCGGCTCCATCGGTAGAGGATTCACCTCCAAAGAAGAGTTCCGCGCCTTTGCCTTTCAGTGAGACACGCCGGCTAGCCACGGTCCACCTCCACCGCGAGTTGCTTATAGGCATGTGCAACATCATTGTTCGGGTCATAGTCAAGGATCGAAAGACCGGCGGCGGGAGATTCCTTGACGCGCACGCTGTCTTTAATCACGACATCGTAGACCTGGCCAGGGAAGTTCTGCCGTAGCTCGGTCAGGACTTCGTTCGCATGCGTCGTCCGTCCATCGAACATCGTGGGGAGGATTCCGGCGATCCGGAGCTCCCGGTTCAAGCGTGAGCGAATCTTCGTGAGTGTTTGCAGGAGCAGCGTGAGTCCACGCGTCGCGAGAAACTCACACTGCAAAGGGATGAGGACCTGGTCCGCCGCCGCAAGCCCGTTGATTGTGAGAAGGCCGAGGCTGGGGGGGCAATCAATAAGGATGTGGTCATAGCGGGGCCGCAGTTGCACGAGGACATCCTTGAGCACCAGTTCGCGCAACGTCATGCTCATCAATTCCACTTCGGCAGCGGCAAGGTCAATCGTCGCAGGCAAGATGTCTACGTTCGAGAGTGTGGACTTGATAATGGTGACCGGGTCGATTTTCTCATCGAGGAGGGCGTGGTACACGCTCGTGGTGAGGTGGGCAACGGAGATGCCGGCACTGACGGTGAGGGATGCCTGCGGGTCGAGATCCACGAGAAGCACACGTCGCCCCATGCGATGCAGGGCAACCCCAAGGTTGAAGGTCGTGGTGGTCTTACCCACACCGCCTTTCTGGTTGACGACTGCGGTAATGAGCGCGGTCTCACGCGGCGCCAGCGCGATGTCGGTCTTGTCGAGTAGGGTGGTGAGCGCGCTTTCCGGGATGCGGTAGTCGCGACCGATCCGGGACCCCTTCAGCTTCTTCGCATGCAGATAGCGGAGAACGGTTTTCTTATCGACGCCAAGCCGCGTAGCAACTTCTTGTGTAGTGAGCAGTCGTTCCATGTGTAGTTGTCCTCTGTTCTGCCCTAAAAAGGCGATATGAAGACGAATTGAGGACAGTATGGCACGACGAAAAGAGCACTGTCAAGAGGGAAACAAGGTGTGAAAACAACAAATAATACAGAGTGAGAGGAGCATCATACATATCGCATAAGACATCATGGTACCTTGATGCCATAATACCGTGATACCACGGTACCATCATTGTCGATAGAGGATTCAAGTGGCAGGGATCGCGGCACGCACTCGGTCCCCTGCCACGCTCAGGCCTCACCACGGTCAAGGCTTTCCCGCGCGGCTTGCACCACGCCTGGCGGGGATCGTGCCCATTTGGTTGCGGTCCCGCGTTCCCGCTCGCGCGACCGCACCGGTCACATCCAGTGCCATGCCTGGTGGTTAGGGCTGATGTTTGGCCCTTGCCGTACTAGTCGTGCCACCAAACGTCAACGATTCCCGGTCAGCTATTTCGCCGATTTCCATCCAACGGGAAGCGGCGCATCACGCACTCGCTCCCGCATATGGTTGTCGTTGCCGCTCTCATACGCCAGCACAATTCATTGGACACGCCCTTGTAGCCTACAGCTCGAAGGCGATCTCGACCAGCGGGCTGCCTGCCATCCAGTCTTCGAGGCGGATTGGCTGGCTGATACCGGCGGGGTTGTCCGGCTGGTTGAAGTCGTCAACGATGGCGGTGAAGATGCGCCGTCGCGTCGCCTCGTCCGTGATGGGAATCGCGGTTGCAGGGAGATCGGCGTGAACATCGTTCTTGAGGTGAAAGGTGAAGTGGGGGTTCGCGACTAAATTGGCGTACCAGTCCCGCTTGGCCGGGATGCCGGTCAGGTAATACTTCCCGGAGACGCGATGGAACCAGATCTCGATCCTGCGGGGTTTCCCGGAGTGGCGGCCGATGGTGGTGATGTCTACCGTGCGGTCACGGGCGGACGACGACGGGGTGATGGCAAGCGCCTGTTGTACAGTGTCGTTCATGGCGTACCTCCTCGTGGTGTTGGCAGCAAGGGAAAGCGATGTGTGCGGCAAAGGGCGGGATTGGTTTGATGCGCATCTCCTGCGGTTCTCCTCCATCACCGTGCTCCTGGCGGATCAAGGGCATTGCACGCGTTTCGCAGGTGAGCGGCTCAGTAGCGCGCGTCGAGGTACGTCGCGAGGCTTGTGTCGTACCACGCCAGTGTTTCCGCCACTGCGGTCTGAATGGTGGCCCGCACCGGTGCGGCATCGAGGGCAAAGAACAACGCGCCCGCACCCCAGCCATCCGACCAGGTGACCGTGGTCGCGGCATCGTCGCGGATGAAGAGCTGAATCTCATCGCTCGGGGTATTCAACAGCCGCACCAACAACGCCTGCACCGATGCCGGGGCGGTAGCGATGCGTGCCTCGATTTCCCCCCGGTCATGACGGTCACGGGGAATATCGTGTTGGATCATGGCGACGCGGTCACAGAGGGTGATCAGGAGTTGGGCGAAGGCGTCGGGGCAGTGGGCGAACTGAAAGCGTGGGTCGGGATAGCGGGCGGCGCAGATGAGATGGGGACAGGGGCGGTCGCCGGATGAGGCGAGCGTGCTGCCACAGAAAGGGCAGCGGATCGCACGCTCCTCGCGGTGGGTGTCGAAAGGTTCGGGAGCAGTGGGTGGGTGCATGGGGTGTCGCCTCTCGTGTCGTGGGAGTGGTGGTGACGGGTGTGGGGAATAGTGTCGCACACGGATAGGGAGAACGCTCCGTGGTCACGGCAGGCAAGAGGATGCGCAACGTCCCTGCGACACCGCCGCGATCGTTGTGCCCTTCACGAGCGAGTGCGCCGAAGGGGGGATCTTCCTGTCCAGTATCCCGCTTCCCCTCCGCAGACATCCTGCTCTGATGACCATGCCTTCTGCCGCGCTGTCGCCGCTCCCGAGGCGGAAGTGCGGGCGTTGGGTCGCGGCAAAGAACGTCTCGCCACTCGCCGTGACCATGGAGGGGAGGAACACTTCCTCCATCTTCGCCATGCCAATCTCCCGCAGCGCCATCTGCGCTTCCACCCCGTCGAGGATGTTGCGCCACGCTACCCGGTACGCCTGCTCCCACCCATACGTTTGCTCCTTGCCTCGTTTATGCGCGATGGCGCCGGACTCGTATTGCTGCTTGAGCACCGCCTGGGCCTGCGTAATGCGGGCAGGGAGTTGCACGGGGATGAAGTGGCCCTCGACGCTGATCACGAAGCTGAGGCTGGCAACGGCGCCATCATCGCCGTAGTCAAAGGAGATGCGTTTCGCGCCATGCCGCCCAAGCGTCTGTTGCAATTGGATGAAGATGCGCTCGACGCCGATTTCAGAGGTGTAATTCTTAATTGCCATGTGGGTAATGCGATCATAGCAGACTTCGTGGATATGTTTCTATAGCGCGTTCCGCTGCAATTCCTCGTCCATCAGCTGCCGCGCCGCCACCAGGTAGTCCTCAATGCTCGCAGGGGAGGCGAGACCCAACGCCTGCTGCATGGTTTCAATCGTCGTGCCCTTGGCAAGCGAGTGTGCCGCGAACGTATGACGCAGCGTCCGCACCGACACTCCCCGTAGCCCTGCCATCTTGCAGCACTTCGTGATGATCGTCTCAATCGAACGCCGGCCCAGCCCCTTGCCAACCTTCGTCGTGAAGAGGTGATTATCTCCCGCGTCTTCTCGCTCACTGAGATACGTCTGCAAGGCACTACACGCCCTGCTATTGAGTGTCACGGTGCGTCGCCGCGTATTCCTCCCCGCGATCCGCACTGACCCGATGCCGGGCAGCGTGGCGGGTGAGGGGAGGGTCACGTCATTCAGCGTCAGACGGGCAAGCTCACTCAGGCTCATCCCCGTTTGCAAGATCAGTTCGATCAGTGCGGCAGTCCGGGTATCATCGCTTGCGGCACTACGTAACTGCTCGTACTCGCTCTTTGTCAGCACACGCGGTGGCCGGTCTTCCCGCAGGGGGGGAATGAGATGTTGTGCCGGACTGCGCCCAATCACGTCCTCCTGCACGAGCACCTGGAAGAACAGCCGAATCGCCGCCACGGCCCGTCGCCGGGTACTGGCTGCCTGTCCCGCCGCCGTCAAGGCATCGAGGTAGCGCACAAGGTGACTGCGCTCCACCGCCGTAATCGCCACCAACCGGCACGACCCGGTGAGAAACGCCACGAGGTGTGCCACATCGTCCCGGTACTCGACCCGTGTGCGCTGCGCAAACCCACCGCGCGTCTCCACCCACTCGCCAAACACCCCAAACGCCTCAGCAACCGACACACTTTTCCTAAAGATTCCCATACTATTACTACTATACCACTTCGCCAAACCCCATCGCAACCCCCTTTCCTTAAGCGGCCGCCCCGAGCGGAGGGGGGAAGGGGTGGGGAATAACGGGGGGTTTGGCGAAGCTACTACATAATGCTATAGGAATGGACTACCATGCCTTATGAATTCTGACACCTTGAGCAAAGAAGAGAATAGTTTTAGCGCACAGAACGTGTATGTTTTGCCTGATATTTTCTGGTAATAAGCATGTTTAGTGCTGATCCGATCCACAGGGCAACAATTGGGGCAGAAAAACTAATCAAGAGCGTCTTCAGACCAGCAGTTCCTAAGCGACATTGCTTACATGGCCCGAGAATGACCAGCGGCTCGAAGAGTAAATAATAGTATAGGAAAAGCCAGATAATAATAAACGTTATATAGATGGGTTTGCGATGTCGTTTGGCGAATAAGCCGATTATCAAGCCCAACGCACCTATCAAGTAGCACGGCCAAAATAAAACCAACGCAAGTAGGTACGGATTCATCACTTTGAATTATATCTTATACCCGCAGAGATTTGCAAATCCGTGCCCTTGAACCGTCAAATAATTTTGCCAGAAAATTACCAGCAGATGAAAATACCCCCTTTGGGAAATGGATGTGCAAAGTTGCGCATTTCCTTCGCTTGACTGTATATGACTTTACGCCTACCATGGCACTCACAGTATCCTCCAAAGACCCTCCTGTTCGCGAACAGAAACGTGAGGTCGATCATGCAGTTACACCAGCAAGGCGAAATAATTCGCAGGGAAAGTTTGCCGCGAAAGGTTCTGCTCGGCCTGCTATGTTTCTCGCAAATTGCGGCACTCATTCCAGGGCGTGCGCAGCGTCTGGGCAACCTGTTCGATGCCCAGACGCTCGACCCGGAGGATGCACCGGCGTTTCCCGACGAGCATTAGCGCTGAGCGCGCACCGTAGCGGTCAGGAGTCGCCGAACTGCGCCGCTTGCTCGGCATACTGCGGTGTGTCCTTTTCGGGGGTGTAATCAAAAAACTCGATCAGGTGCCCGTTCGGGTCACGGATGTAGATGCTGTGTTCCTTGCCGGGCCACTCCACCGGGCCTTCCACGTCCAGCCCCTTCCCTTCGAGCCGTTCCTTGATGCCGAGAAGCTCGTCGCTATTGACGCGCAGGGCGAAATGCACATGCACGCCGGGACGGTCGCCAAACTCCCGCTCGCCGGGCAACCACAACCCGATCCGCGTCCATTCGCCCGCCTTCACCCAGACCATGCCCTGATCCGGCTGCCGGTTTGAGACGGGCATATCGAGCTTTTCGGCAAACCATTTCTCGGCCTCGTCGAGGTCACGTACCTGAAGCGTCAGTTCTGAAACGCCATGCACATTGATCGCCACCGTACCGCCGTGTCCTTTCGTTTCGCCACGTGGAAAACCGCTACCAGTAATGTAGCGCGACGCGGGTGGCGCAAGAACAGTGCCGGAAATGCGAGTGCGATACGCAAAAGAGCCACTTGCGGGGAAACACTTAATAGCGGTTGGTCACTCGGCTGTGTAAAACCGATCACATTCAACGAAATGCCCCAAGTCGCACGCGAATACTTCCAACGGAATCGGAGCGTCCTCAACGCCTTTCACGAACGGGGTGCGGTCGCCTATCTCGACCTGATCGGCTTCCCCATTTACCTGCCCTCAGTGATGCCTTCGCACCTCGCCGCCCGTAGTGACTCGTTCGGGTTTTATCAAGTCCGGCGGGGAGAACTGCTCCGTCCCGGTCTATCACAGTGGAGCATCAGCTTTGTCAGTCGAACGGAGGATGGCACGACCGACCTCCTGTCCATCCAATTTCTCGATAGTACGCACCGCGATTACGCCGTCATGAGTGCCCAGTCGCCCTGGTGAGTAATGCAACAACTTGCTCAGGTGGCAAGGGAATCCGACTCCATGTTGTGGGAAGAAGGCGGGGTTCATGCGTTGGTCAACGAGCAGGCGGTGAAGGATGCTCCCATGTCTCATCGCCGCATCCCGTTTGCCTCCGGCGAGGTGGCAGAGTGGGAACTCGTACACCTTGCCGCGCCTGCACCACTCTGCCATGCCTTTGCGCAGGTAGGTGGAACAGACATTTCCGTCGCTGCGGCTGGTCAGGTCGCAGCCGATCTCATACCGTTCATCGCAAGCATGGAGCGAGTGACGCCCACAAGCCCCCAATTGTCACGGATCACCGAGGAATTGCGCACCGCGCAGTTGGCGCGCTACACGAATCCCCGATCCTCCCAGTAGCATCAGCGTTGACACATCGGCGGGAAAACCGTCGCTATCGCTTATCGCGCTTGTGCGACAACACAGGCTTGTTTCGGCTCGTATTTGAGACGCCAGCGAACGCCCGCAACGCTCTGCGTGCTCGTTCACTGCGCGCCTCAGATTGGGGGCGTTATGGCGCGGATGTCCGTGCCGCATGCGTCACGCGCGGCTCGAAGACGGGCGCGAATCCTTGCGAGAGACGCGCAGTTGTGCCCTTCGCCCTTGCCGGTTTCGCGGCGGGTTGTCCGTCCCTCAACACGGCGGCGGGCGCGTTGCCGCTCCTGCGCACACGTGAGTACCGGACAACGCCACAAGTCATCATGCATGTGTTCCTCCTGCGTTCCGTCCGATGGATGAGATAAAGCGAGGGCGGCGGATTCTCCCCGCACCTTGCCTTCCCTTCGCGGAACAGGGGGAAGGGGAGGGGAGATTGGCGATGGGAACCACGCACTTCCCCGCCCCTGACATGGGCACGCGGCTTGCAGCCTGTCACCCGAGCGCGTGCGTGCGCGCTGTCGGGCCATCGCGGACACCGGGCCATCACGGACACCGGGACACTTGAGAGAGGACAGGCACCATGTACTTGCGCATTGACCAGATCCCCGTAGACTTCCCCACCCCCAAGGGACCATCGCCCAATGGGGCCGCCGCGCTGCAGGAGTTGCTTGGTGGCAAGTTCGGCGAGATGAGCACCCTGATGAACTACACCTTTCAGTCGTTCAACTTCCGCGGGCGCGCGGCCGCGCGACCCTACTACGACCTGATCGCCAACATCGCCGCCGAAGAGCTGAGCCACATCGAAACCGTGACGTACGCCATCAACCTCCTGCTCACCGGCAGCACTTTGCGCGGCACGGACCCCACCAAGCACCCACTGAGCAAAGTCGAAGACGCGCGCATGAGCTATCACTTCCTGGCCTCCGGGCAGGCCGCCCTGCCCGTGGACTCGATGGGCAACTACTGGACGGGCCAGAACGTGGTCAGTAGCGGTAACCTGAAGTTCGATTTGATCCACAACTTCTTTCTTGAGTGCGGCGCGCGCGCGAACAAGATGCGCGTCTACGAGATGGTGGACGATCCCGTTGCCCGCGCCGCCACCGGCTACCTGCTCGTCCGTGGTGGTACCCACATCGTCGCCTACGCCCGCGCCTTGGAACATCTCACGGGCGCGGACTTGTCAAAGCTCTTCCCCATTCCCGATTTAAGCAATGACAAGTTCCCCGAAGCACGCAAGCTGGAGGAAAAGGGTTACGCCAACATCATGTTCCGCTTCAGCCCCAGCGATTACGGTCGCCTCGCCGAGGTATGGAACGGTCCGCACCCGGAGAACGGCCAGCCCCTCACCGTGTCCGACTCGCTGCCACAGGGCTATGCCCCGCCGGAACTCCCGGAAGAGCCCCAACTGACCAGCCCCGGCATCGACCCCGAATTCCTCGCTGCCGCCGCCAAGCGGATCCTGGGCTAACTGATCGCGTCCCACGCCCACCCTTCTTCCCTTCAACCAATGGAGGGAAGTTTGGGGGTGGGGAATAGCCGCGCAGTCTCCCTTTTCTATGCTTGTAATCGGTCGCCGTCTTGGGTGTGCATTGATCGGTCGCAGCACGATCTGAATACAGGTGCCGGCAGGGCCGATGGGTGACGCGGTTGCCCGTGTGGGGACACGGGGCAAGGAGACCACGAGACGGAAGCACGCACACCGGCACCTACCGCGCTCCTCGCAATGAATACTCCCCGGTTATTTGCCTCTCAGAAACGCCCCAACCGACGGATGCGGTTCGTCTCTCATCTCCCGCGTTTCCTATTCCCTCTTGCTGACCCTCCTCGAACGCCGGATGGCACCGGTCATGCATCTCCCGTGTTCCCCACTGGTCGCAGCAGGCACGCGGTGGGAAGCAAGCCCGCAGGGAAAGGGAGTACGAGCAATGGAACGGGAGACGCACAAGCCACATGACGGCGACCGGGCAGAGACCACCAAAGCGCCAGCCAAAGAGGAACCCACGCGTGACGAGGGGGGAGCGGACGGGGTGACGGGGGTGTCGCAAACCGCCTACGACAAGGCGAAGGACGACGCGGTCAAGGATGTCCACGGGTAAATGGGGATAGGGGGAGGGGAGAGATGCAGGGCCTAGTCGCGCCGACATGCACCATCGTGATCCCCACGGGACGCACCAGCTGTTGCTGCATCCTACCGTGCGCGCTGATGCTCGTCCTTGAGGCCGGGGCAGGTGCCGCCGCACTCCTGCTCGTCCGGCGCCTCATCCGCCGCCGCGCTGCTGGCAGCAGTGCATGCACTGGCGCATCGAGTACCCTTCCCGTTCGCTAATCAAGTAACGCGTAATGCCAGGGTAGCTCCCGTCCCAACAATCATCGCGGCACCGCAAGCAAACCGGACGGATGATTGCTATCGTACCCCCGGGACGCGAACCGTCAGGTGATGGACACCGCGGGTGCCTCACGTTCGCTGGGCTGCCGCGACAGTTCGTTCGCTGATGCCTGGGTGAGCGTGGTGAGGCGCGCTGCCTCGGCGTCGCGAACCACGACGTCGCGTTGCAGCCGTCCCGCCATGCGCCCGGTGGTGATCCGCCCCGGCACCATCACCAGGAGGCCAAGCACTGCAGCCGCGAGGATCGCCAACGACACGGGCACGAGACGACTGGAGAACCCGAGAAAGTGCAGGGCGACGGGGTCCTGGTTCTGTGCCCCGAAGAGGGCGAGGGCAACACCGAGAATGAGGGCGAGGATCGCCAGGAGTTTGGACATCCGAAAGAGCTTTCTGGCCTGAGGGCGCGTGTGATCAACGCGAACGCAATAATCTGCTCGAAGGAGCGGCACCCGGTACCGACGCATGATCGCGTCCACGGGCATGAAGCGGTATTGATCCTGATTCTCTCCCGGGGCGGTGTGCTCCAGGGGCGCTGATGCGCACGGACAGGAAACGGCCCCGCCACCGCGAGGCCGGGCCGGGTATCGTGGGTGCAGATGGCGGGTTACTGCTTTTGCAGCTCCGGTGTCTGCTTTTGCACTTCCTGCTTCACGCTCTCCCCCACGTCACTGGCGACGTGTTGCACCTTCTGCAACGTGTCCTGCGCGGCGCTCTGCACCTTGCCGCGCACCGTCTCGCGCGCCGGGCCGATCATCCGGTCTTCCCACTCGGTATCGGGCAACCGCAGCCCGACTGCGAGACCACCCGCGAAGGCGAGCGCGGCGATGCTGAGGGGGGAGTCATGCAGGGAACGACGGAACCAGGTCTGTGCCCCCTGTGCACTGCTACCCACGCCGTCCCCAAGCTGTCCGGCCTGCTCCCGCGCGCCGCTCGCGAACCCGCTGACCACGTCCTGCGCGCCGCTTGCCACCTGACCGATCCTGTCACCGGCGCTGCCCGCGACGTCGCCCACCGCGTTCTTTGCCTGCGCCACGGTGTCACCGGCCCGCTCCTGCAGGGAGGCAGCGCGTTCGTGGCCTTGGTTCTGCCACCCTGTGGTGTCACCGGCCCGACCACGCGGGGACACCTCCTGATCCTGCTCACGCAACTCGCCGGCGGGGTATCGGGGAGTCGTATCATACCCGTACGCACGTTCCGCGGGGGTAATGCGGGGAGCGGGCCGGTAGTGCGACTGCATCACCGTACCCGGTTGGGCACCTTGCCGCGACTGCATCCAGAGCCAGCCGAGGCCGAGGCCGATGAGTGCCGCCGGGAGGGGGTTCTGGCGGATCATCCCCACAAGCCCCGACTGTTCCACGTTCCCGATCAGCGGGGCAACCTTTTCCCTGATCGCGCCGCCGCGCTGCTGTCGTGCGGCACCACCTTCCCGATGCCCCGAACCGGTCAGGTGTTCGCGGGTGGTGGCGACGGTTTCCTGTACGGCGTCCGTCACTTGGTCCTTCGTGCTGGCGACGGTTTCGCGTACGGCGCTCGTCACCGCGTCTTTGAGACTTTCGGGAAGCGACCGCGCGGGGGGCGATGGGGGTGCTCCCGCCGACACGGGCGGGGGAGCAGACACAGGCGCGGGCATAGTGGGCGTGAGTGGAGTCGATTGTGCCCCGGCGGGGGGCATCACGATGCGCTCCGTCACGTCCCTTCCGTGCTCCCTACCCATCACCGGGGGGGTGGCGGGGAGCGCACGCGCACCGGCGCCCGCGTCATCAACGACCACCGACGCATTCGTGACCTGCACGGCGGTGGGACGACCGGGCACGGGCGGGGCAGGGGTCGCATCGAGCGCCGCATCATCCACGCCCCGGTAGGCTTCCGGCTGAAAGGGCCGCTGGGTCGCCATGTGCGCGGGCATCGCGTGCAGGATCACCGCCTGTGCCTCATGCCGCGCGACGTTCGCCATCGGGACGAGGAACTCGGCGCTGCCCTTGCCAACGACGAGGTCCGTGACCTGCCGGGTCGCCTCGTCAATGATCACGTGCTCGACCCGACCAATCTCCGTTCCGTTCGGGGCCATCACACGATCCCCACGGTCAATTGCCATTTCTGCCATCACGCAATCTCCTTTTTCCGGTGCAAGCCGGTTCTCTCCCCATATGGGGAACACGCTGCTATTACTGCCGTGGTGGCCGGGGATCGTGTGGGGGTTCAGGACGCGATGGGCCGGCATCGCGCTGCCCGGGGCGGGGGTCCAACCGGGGTGGCAGAAGCGGGCCACGCGGCGACGGCGTCTCGGCCTGCGTGCCGCCACTGCTCCCGCCCCTCGGTGCGGGAGGAGTACTGGGTCGCGATTGTGGTTGTGGTCGTTGTTGCGGTTGCGGTTGCGGGGGGGCCACGCGTGGGCGTTGGGCGGGGGGGCCGGATACCGTCTGCGCCGGTGGGCGGACGTTCAAACCGCCACCGGTCGTGCCGCTACCCGTGCTGCGGAGAAACCGGGCGGCGAGCGCGCCGGCCGCGAACATGCCGCCGAGAAACACGGCGGGTTGCTTCCGGGCGTAGCTTTCAAGGTCCGCGAATAACTCGCTCACCTCGCGCTCATCGAGATGCCCCGAAACCCGCTGCACGCGTGCCGCCGCCCCATCGAGAGCGGTGGCAAAGAAGGCGCCGCCCTCGCTCCCGCGCAATTGCTCACCCGCCTGCCGCAGGGAGTCAGACAGCGCGCCGAGGTTCCGGGTCACGCGCTCTTTCTGGGCGCCGAGAAGCGACTGCGCCGTCTGCTTCACCTGCTCCGAGGCCTGCCCCGCCGTTTCCTGTACCTGATCCTTGAGGTTCTGCGCCGCCGCCCCGGCCCCCTGCTTTACTGCGTCGCCATCCAGCGGCGGTGGCGGTGGCGGTTGTGGAGCAGGGGCGCGGTTGCCCGCAGACCGTTCGGTATTCACCATGCCTGAGACTCCTTTGCCGATACGCACAACACTGATCATGCGTAACGCAGAATGCGGGCCACAAGAGCGTTCTGTGGAGAAATAAAACACATTGTTCGTGGGATTGGCTGTTACCTGTCTCTCTCAATGATTGGATTAAAAAAGGTTTGCTTTGAAAAGCGAGTTCTTGGCATGTAGATTGCTCCCTTTCGTGTCGCACGGGCATCGGCCAGTGTGGCTTGAAGCGTTGGCGATCCGACAAGGAGTAATGATGAAGATCAGAGCGATGATCCTGATGGTGGGCACGCTGGCCCTTCTCGTGGTGGGCATGGTGGCGGTCGCACCGGGCTTCGGCGATACGGTGGTGCGGGCACAGGCACCCACGCCGGTTGTCCCGACGCCGATCGTGGCGACACCGGTGACAAGCATTGCGCCCCCGGCCGCACCACCACCCCAGCAGGACAACAGCGGCCGGTGGGGGCTGCTCGGGCTACTGGGCCTGGCGGGCCTGGCGGGGCTGTTGAAGCGCCCGCAGACCGCGGTGCGCACGATTGAAACGCAGCGCGTCGCGCAACCCCGCGTTGAGCCACCACACGAGCGCACGCGTTAATCCCCCCATCGTGTGACTGGTCAGATCGTCACCATGATTCCCACGCTGCGGCCCGGCCTTTGATGGTTGGGCCGTCGTTGCGTCAGTCTCATATACGTCGGATTACCAGCATGGCGTATTTGGCGCAAAATCCGTCTCAGTGCTGTGTACGCCCTCTCGGTAATGAACACGGAAAGGACTCGCTTCAGGAGTTTCTTCGCGCACACCCGCACCCGATCGCGTTGCCCGTGGGGGCAATGACCCGGGCAAGCCGGTGTTTACGCCCGCGATACCGTTTTGTCCCCCCCTGTTCGCTGCGGGTTTCCGTCATCACACACAGAGACACAACTATGGAGGAAACAGGGGGATGCTGTTTCCTCCATGTCTCGGTGTGTGGTACGCGTGCGAAACCGCTCCCGCTTAATGGCCACTTGGCTGGGCGTTGGGTGTCGCTGTGGGCACACCCGCTCCCTGCGGTTGCACCTCGCTCCCCGTGCCCGTGCCCCCCGGGTGCGCGACGGGTTGCGGAGCAGGCGTCGCACCAGCACTCGGTTGGCAGTACCTGCCTATTCTTGCACGGCAACGAGGCTGCCCAAGGCGATCAATTCAGGTGCGGATGAACTGGCGGCGGGGGGGGAAGCGGGTCGCGTCGCTCCTCAATCGGGATCTCCGTGCGCCCGGTTGCCGCTTCCTGTTCCTCTTGCATATCCGCCGCCAATGCCGTCGCCACCTCCGCCGCCTCGATTGCCGACGCTCCCTGCGTTTGTTCGGCGTAGATCGCCTCGGCCTGTGCGTCGGTCACCCGCTGTGCCTCCTCCCCCGGCAGTTCACCCGGCAACGCGATCCGAAACTGCTCCACGAGTACGCGGATGCCCGCAGCCAGTGGCAGGGCCAGCAGTGCCCCCACAATACCGAGCAGTTGCCCACCAATCAGCAGCGCCACCAGCACCGCGAGGGGGGAGAGACGTAGGGTCTGACCGTAAATGCGGGGGATGAGGACGTGGCTCTCGACCTGCTGGTACACCATGATTGCCACGAATACCAGCACCGCGGGAATCAGACCCTGGGGCAGGGTGGCGAGCACGGCAGGCGCCAGGGCTAGCACGCCGCCCACAAAGGGGATAAGGTCAGCAAAGGCAGCGAAGACTGCCAGGGCTAACGGGTTCGGTGTCCCGGCAATCCACAGGACCACGAAAACGAAAACGCCGATCAATAGCGAGGTGAGCGCCTGACCACGGACGTACCCCCCGACCACAACCCCCATATCCGCGAGAATCCGTGCCGTGCGCAGATGGAAGCGTCGGGGCAGCAGCGCAAAGGCGAAGCCCTTCACCCGCTCGTGGTCGGCGAGCAGATAGAAGGCCATCACAACCGTGGTCAGTGCGAGCACGACGACCTGGGCAACCACTCCCGCCAGGGAGAGCGCGTAGGTGCCGAGCGGCTCGAGGAGCCGCGCCGGTTGCGCGTCCCGCACGGCACTGGCGATCCCCGCGAAGGCGGGCACGCCGACGAGATAGTCGGCCAACCGTCCCTGAAAGGTGGGTGCGCTGACCACCAACCCCCGCACCTGGGTGACCAGGGCGGGGATCAGGAGCGCGCCCGTACCCGCGACGGCCACGACCAGGGCCAGCAGCACCAGCCCGAGACCAAGGGTACGGGCAACGTGGTGTCGCTCAAGCCAGCCGATGAGGGGGCTGAGGGTGCCCGCGAGCACGAGGGCGATGATCAGCAGCAGCAGCAAGATCTGCCAGATCCGCACGAGCAGCCACACGCTCGTGGCAATCGCGAGCACCGTGAAGAGCGAGCGCAGGGAGAGTGCATACTCGTGGCGGATGATGCGCGACTGCGAGTCGTCCCATGGTCGGTCCTGCCCGCGCATCGCGGCCTTCTCTGCAAAATCGGCTGTTCGAAAGGCACGGACCGAAGACAAACCGTGGAGCGCGGACGTCATCGCGCGCTGCCGGTTCATTCGTATCGCAATGGGAAATCGGGCAAGGGTTGCCGAAGCCCATCGGTGAGCAATTCTCGTCTCTGGCAAACCCTACGATGCGGGAGCGGGCGCATCGCCCATGTCCACCGTGACCAGTTCCGGGCCGATGTTGAGGATTGCCTGCGGCGGGATTGGCGTGGTCGTGCCGCCCATGCCTAATATGCCCCCCTTGTGCGCCGCGAGCTGGGTGATCCCTCCGCTCGTGGCATCAATGCTGAGGTGCGCGACCGTGCCGAGAAAGGTTCCGGCCTGATCCACCACCTTAAGTTTGCCGACCTGGTCGAGATCGAGCAGTGCATTTGCCGCGCTGTCCGTGCCGGGGATCTGCGTCACCTGACTGCTCGCCACGGTGATCGCGTCCGCGCCGATATTCTGCAACCGGTCAAAGGGGATCACGAACGTGCCCGATTCGCCCTTCACTTGCACGGCGACAAGGCGCAACGCCGACAGGTCGATCAGGAGCCGCTCGACTGTCCCCAGTTTCGTGCCTTCCGTGAGCGAAACGATTGCGGTTCCCTTGAGCGTACTCGCATCCATAACCGACCCCTCTCATCACACCGACGCGGTACGGTGCCGACGACACCGACCGACGTGCGTGTCCCGTTCTCCCTTGCAACATCAGTGCCGGGGTGAAGCGGGCGGCGGGGGTACTTGAAGGAATCACCGAGCAGGAGCAGCGTCAAGGTCACCGGGCACGCGAGAACGGGCGGTGGTGCGGCAATTGATTGTGGCGGCTCTCGCCACGAGCGGTGGTCACCTTTCCGCACCGTGAACGCGCAAGGAGCGTGCGCGGGCTGCTTTGGCTCGCGTGGTCACCGGCTTTCCCACCACCCTGGCTCCTTCGATGCCGGTCACGATTCGCCCACTGACCATTTCCCTGGTCAGACATGTGCGACAATAACAAGTTCATACCACGCAACGGGCGCGGTGATCGGCAGGGGAGGGACCATGAGTTCTGTGTCATCCACCGGAGTACCCAACCTCGACGAGATCCTCGGCGGTGGCCTGCCTGATCGCACCCTCACCCTGCTGGTCGGTGTGCCCGGTGCCGGCAAGACGATTCTCGCCACGCAGATCGCCGTGCATCACGCCCGCCAGGGCCAACGCGTCCTGATCTTCACCGCCCTTTCCGAGTCGCACGACCAGATGCTCGCCGACCTCGCGGGCTTTGCCTTTGCCGACCCCACCCTGATCGGCGATTCCCTCCGCTTCTACAGTGTGCAGGGCGTGCTCGAGGAGGGATTGCCCGCCGTCTCCACCCTGATCGTCGAGACCACCCGCCGGGAGCACGCTGCCTTCGTAGTGCTCGATGGCTTCCACGGGATCACCGGCTTCGCCCACGGCGACCGGGAGATCAACCGCTTCCTCCATGCCCTACGCTCCCAACTCGCGCTGCTCGGTGCCACGGTGCTCGTCACCTACGAGACCGACGTCCCGCAACGGCACCAGTCGGGCACGCTGACGATTGCCGATGGTATCCTTGCCCTGCACAATGTCCTCAAGGACGAGCGCGACCGACGCTGGCTACAGGTGGTGAAGCTGCGGGGGATGGCGCACTACGGGGGCTTGCACACCCTCACCATCACCGGGGAAGGCATTACCTGCTACCCACGGCAGGAGGCGGCCTACCGGTCCGTCTCCTCCCCGGCCAGCAGGGAGCGCGCCCTCACAGGGTTGCCCGAACTCGACGTGATGCTCGGAGGCGGCTTGAACCGGAACACGGCGACCTTTCTCGCCGGTAGTCCCGGCACCGGCAAGACCCTCACCGCGCTGCACTTCCTGATGACCGGCGCCGAAGCGGACGAGCCGGGGATGTTCGTTGGCCTCGCGGAGAGTGCCGCGCAGTTGTTCCTCAAGGCGCAAACCTTCGGCCTCGACCTGGAAGGGGCGGTGGCACGCGGCACCGTTTCCCTGCTCACGCTCTCAGCCGCCGACGTGGACGTGGACATCCTCGCCACCACCATCCGCGAGCATGTCGTGCAGCGCGGTATCCGCCGTCTCGTGATTGACACAATCGCGGCGGTCGAGGCCGCGATTCCCTTTCCCGATCGCGGCCCGCGCTACATGGCGTCCCTGCTGGATTACTTGCGGGAGCACGGAGTGACGAGCATGCTCACCCAGGAGAGCAATGCCTTTCACGGCGGGCGACTGGGGGGGGAACTGGCGGCGATGCTCTCGGACAACCTGATCATGCTGCGCTGGGTGCAGTACGCCAACCAGTCCGTGCGCATCCTCTCGGTGCGGAAGATGCGTCACAGCGCCTTTGACACCACCGTGCGTGAGTACCACATTGCGGGGGATGCGATCCATGTGTTGCCGGTGGCGGAGAGTGCGGCGGGAGTGCTCACAGGCATCACGGCACAGGAGCAGCGCGAGGAGCACCGGACGCGCGAGAACGGGCGGGAGTAGTGGCAACGATCCTGGTGGTGGACGATGAGGTGCCGATCGTGGATTTGCTGCGAGCGGTGTTCGAGGACGAGGGGTATCGGGTGCTGGTCGCGCACAACGGGCAGGACGCGTTGCGGCTGGCGCGGGCGGAACACCCCAACCTCGTATTGAGCGACGTGATGATGCCGGGGATGGGCGGGGTGGCGCTGGCGGCAGCGTTACACACTGATCCGGCGATGGGGGCAACGGCGGTGATCCTGATGAGCGCGGCGAGGGCACCGGACAACGAGGAGGCCTGGATGGTGACGTTCGTGAGCAAGCCCTTCGCGATCGCGCACGTCCTTGCGCTGGTCGCGCGTTTGGTGGTCGCATGAGGTTGCGTACTGGTAACGAACAGGGTCTTACAAGTGGGTTATGTTTCTATGTTCTGATTGCGCACTGGTAAAGTACAAAGTCTTTCGTGGTAGGTTTTGTCCCCACTGCGGAACACAAGCGCATGTGGTATCCAAGGGGCAGAGCGCACACGCGCTGGCAGGGGTTACGCTTCACGGTGTGTGCAGGATCAGACACCCTTTGTCGGTACAACAGGCCGTCCACTCCGCCGCAGGGGATTGTGTGGTTTGGACGTAGCCCGCTCTCTCAAAGCGCACCAGATAGCCACGGATCAGCGCCGCATTAATACTCGGTGTGTGCATGGCAATCGCGGATTCCAAGGCGGGCGTGTGTGCATCGCGTTGCGACGCGTGGACCGACTGCAGCACGCGATACTCTCACTCCGTCAATGAATCGGGCATGGTGTTTCTCCACGTAAAAGATGGGTACGCGGTCATGGAAAATACATAAAGCAATAATGAGGCCTTGGCGATTGGGGGTGGGAGGGGCGTGAATTGGCGGACACTGGATACTTTGCGTGCCACATGAGCGCATGTGCGGGTGTTGCAAAAACGTCCGGTCTGACAGCGTGATCACGAACAGAGCGATACGATCGCTCCTGCTATACTGGGTTCCATGGAACTCCCACCCGCTGCGGCATCGGGACTGATCCGGCGCGGTCTGCTGCTCGAATATGCCACCCTCGGCTGGAATGTGGTCGGCTGCGTGATCGTGATCGCCGCCGCCCTTGCCGCGCACTCGGTCGCCCTCGCGGGTTTCGGCCTCGATTCGCTGATTGAGATTTTCGCCTCCGTGGTCGTGGTCTGGGAATTGACGGGCACGGGCAAAGGTCGGGAACGTACCGCCCTGCGGTTGATCGGCATCGCCTTTCTTGCCCTTGCCGCGTACATCCTCGGGCAACTCGCCGTCACCCTGTTGCGTCAGACGCACGCGACCAATTCGTCAGTGGGCATCCTTTGGCTGGCGCTCACCTTCGTGGTCATGCTCCTGCTCGCGTGGGGTAAGGGCGTGACGGGCAGCCAACTCGGCAACGCGGTCTTGCAGACGGAGTCGCGCGTCACCCGGATTGATGCCGCCCTTGCCGGGGCAGTGCTCGTGGGGCTGGTGCTGAATGCCGCGTTCGGCTGGTGGTGGGCGGACCCCCTCGCCGGTCTGGTGATCGTCTACTACGGCGTGCGCGAAGGCCTCGCCGCGCTACGGGGTGAGGCGTGATCGCCACGGCGGTGATCTTCGTCTCGCTGGCCCTCGACACCTTCGCCGTCTCGCTCGGCCTCGGCCTCGGCGGTCTGCCCCGTGCGCGCTGGCTCCGGGTCGGGCTGCTCTTTGCCTGCTGTGAGGGGGTGATGCCTGCCGTGGGCCTGCTGATCGGCCAGCGTCTCGGTGCGGCCTTCGGGGAGATTGCAACGTATGGGGCGGCGGCCATTCTGATCCTCGTTGGGGCGCTGGAACTGCGTGAGGCAGTGACGAAGGGCGACGATGGCGATGATGACGACAACATTGCCACTCGGCTTGCACAGCCCGGGGCACCGCCATCCCGGTTACTGCTCGTCGGGTTGTCCGTGAGCCTCGACGAACTGGCGATTGGCTTCACCCTTGGCGTGCTGGGAGTACCGCTCGGTCTCGCGCTCGTCTACATCGCCGTGCAGGCATTCGCCGTGACCACCCTCGGCCTCGCGCTGGGACAACGACTCGGGGCGCGGATCGGCGAGCGCGCGGAGGTGGTGGCAGGCGTGGTGCTGATGCTCCTCGGCATCGCCCTCATTGTGAGCGAAGCGACCGGGCGACACTTCCTGTAAGAACACCCGAACATCATAGCCTCACAAAGGAGCCGAAACGAGCTTGCATTGTCGCATAGTGGCAGAGCCTGTTGAAAATCGGTTGTCGGGAGCGGTAGCATTGTGCCTTCAATCCTACCGAGGGGAGGTGTTCCATGCTCGGTCCGCCCAAGACTCGCGATCTCTCCCGCCCGGTCCTGCTCTCCCTTG
>JAABUX010001468.1_pt1 | contig 35664 bp, 25 predicted proteins | sample 5561851 | NCBI WGS metagenome assembly JAABUX01 (sample SAMN10711883, study PRJNA513361) | rock metagenome | isolation source: Antarctica rocks | place: Antarctica: Victoria Land, Richard Nunatak red sandstone | collected 2016-01-03
GGTATGGAGAAGTGGAAAGCAAAGTGCGCTTCCCACTTCCCCACACCCTCGACGGCGGCGAGATATCTGCAAAACTCGCTGCGCTACACTAACTCGTCACTGGTACAAAAGATCGGGCAGGCCAACCGCTGGAGCGATCGATGTCGATGGTGACATGATCGGCGGCAGCAGAGGCGATGAATTCGTTCACGGTCGTCGGTGAAATCGTCCAGGCGTAGTGCAGGACGCCGATCTGGTTTGGGCGCGTAAAGATGCGTGGATTGCGATTGAAGTTGCCGTAGTGTGGGGTGTAGTCGGTGTAGTTATAGTTCAGGATGGTGAACCGGATGCGGTGAGCATCAGCCGGGTTGAAGTCGATGACGAGTGTTCCACCCATACTGGTTGTAGCGGAAGCCCGGCGGCTTGGACCGAACGGCCAAAGAGTTCGACGGAAGCTTGCGCTGCCAGGTATTTGCGTTCAGGGCGGTGTTGCGGAAGTACTCGTACGCGGTGCCGTGAAAGGTGCTGGTACCACTCTTTGGGACGATGCGAACCTGACCGCCCGAGGTGCGGCCGTACTCCGCCTGGTAGCTGTTGGTGAGGATCTGCACCTGCGACGTGGCGTCCACATCGGCGACGCCGACGCTTGTGCCGTTCGAGCGGGTTCGGACCGCCGGAGCCCCGTCGATCGTGATGAGACTTTCCTGGCTGCGAGCGCCGCCGATGTTGAGGCCGTTGTCGAGGCCGAAGGAGAACGAGGCGATAGCGGCGTTGCGCACCACACCTGGCTCAAGCTGAGAAAGATAGAGCGGGTTGCGGCCGTTGAGTTGGATACTCCTGACCTGCTCCTGGGTGACGAGCTGGCCGACGACGGCGCTCTCTGTCTGCAGGACCTCGGTTCCGGCCTGGACGGTCACCGTCGAGCCCGCGTCACCGACCCTGAGTGTAATGTCCACTCTGCGGCCGATGCTGGGATCGACCTGCACATTGTCGAGAGCGACCGATTGAAAGCCGGCAGACTCCACTCGGACGGTGTAGTTTCCGGGCTGTACCTCCGGAACGGTGAAATTGCCGCTGCTGTTGGTCATCACCACGGTCTCGACACCGGTGGCAGTGTTGCGCACCGTTACCTTTGCATTCGGCACAAGCGCGCCTGAGCTATCGGAGACAGCCCCGGATAATGAAGAGCTGTCCGATTGAGCCACGGCATGGCGCGCAAGAGGGGCAGCAAGGGATACGGCGAGAAGTATGGCTAGAAGAATAGGCCTAGCGTGCACAGTGGGTCTCCGAAGGTGATTCTGCAGGGCGGTGGCTGTTGCGTTCATACAGGCTAATCTGGCTGCGTTTTGAATACGGAGTTGTAATGAACGCCGACCGACTCTGTCAAATGAATTTCTCGTCTGCGTCATGATGAAAAGAGTAGGGGTATGCATCCTGCCTTCCAACTTAGCTTCCCAAACATCCGCACGACTCCCGGGCGTCAACGGGTGTTGCCCCCCGGCCTCATCTGGACGCCGCTCCAGGTCGACGGCGGTGCTCAGCCCGGAGAAATACACAAAGCTCGGGAGGGAATACCGCTCGGCTACCCGCGGCTTGGGGAGACAATCCCGACAACGCGCCTTGTGGAGCATTGTTGAGCGCCTAACTTGGTTGTTTCAGTACGGCGCGACTCATTGGGAGATGGTCACGAATGTTCCTTGGTTCTGATGCCATCAGCGCTAGCCGGTAAGTCTTGTGACCGTTTTGATAACGCATAAACATGGGTGAACTCTGCTCCAAAGAAGAAGATCTGAGCCGAGTAGTACACCCAAACGACCATGACCACGAGCGATCCCGCGGCTCCATAGGCCGACCCCGGGCTTGCCTTTCCCAGGTACAGACCAAGGAGCGACTTGCCGATCGTAAAGAGAAGGGCAGTCGCTATAGCCCCCACCCTAACGTCACTCCATTCCACCTTCGTCTCTGGGACATATTTCAGGATGAAGGCAAAGAGTACAGCAATGCCCGCAAATGAGACCAGGAAGTTGAACGCGCCAAGTACAAAGGAGGGGATAGGGAGGAGGCCGCTGAAGAACTTCGTCATTGCGGCCAGGCCAGCGCTCGCAAGCAGCGACACCAGAAGAACGAAACCGACACTCATTACCATGCCGAAGGAGAAGAAGCGTTCCCGCAACATTCCCCAAAGCCCGGAAGTGTTCTTGGGCTTGGCATCCCAGATTGTGTTCAGAGCGGACCGTAGCTCGCCGAAGACTCCCGAAGCACCGAAGACGAGAGTCAGCAGGCCGATCACAGTGGCAAAGATGCCCGAAGATGCCTTCTGCCCACTTGCCAGCATCGTTTGTACAGCGGCCCGACCATCAGGGCCGACGAGGGATTGCACTTGCGAGAGCAGGTGCGCTTGTGCGCTGGAACGGTCAAAGACCAGAGATACGATCGCAACCACCAGGATCACAAGCGGAGAGATCGAGAGGATCGTGTAGAACGCAAGCGCCGCGCCAAGTCGGGGTGCGTTGTCGGAGTTCCAGTCCGTGAAGCTGCTCTTTAGCAACGGAAGTATTGCGTTGAACTTCATCGCAGAATGTCCTGACCTCTTAAGATAGTCTAGAGAAGATCGCCCTCATCTGGTACCGCCATTTCCACCACGTTCGCTCTTGCAGAGGCACAGGCAAGAATTGGATCAGGGGCGAGATGCCGGGAGGAGTACTCGTTCGAACCTGTCCCGACCGCCTACTCCATATCCGACTCCTGTTGTTCAAGGCTCCGGAGTTCGGTTAGGGAGCGCGGGATACCGTCTACGATTAAGCAGGTCTCTTCGCCAACTGACAAACTGACGCTCTCGCTGCAGGACTCGACCTAGTGACCGCTTTTGCGGAGTCGATCCGCAATGTCCGCTGCTCGTCGAAATACGTCATGGATCTAAATTGTAGTCCTAACAAGTACGTCTACAACACCCGTGTCAAGGAGCTACGGTTCGTAGCGTGTCGCCTGTTCGCCCGAAACGCAGAGGGTAGCCGATTGGCTACCCTCTCGCAGTTACTTAACTGCGCCGCGTTACTTCTTCTTGGGTCTTGGCCTATTTGACGTGGTCTTTCGACCTCCTGAGCCTTCGATCTGCGACACATCGAAACATACAACGCGCGAAAGCCGACCAGAACAGACTTGTTGCCGGATGCGGGGTCTTTGCTCTGTTCGGTCTCGCTGCCCTTCTGCGGCAGGTGTCGATGACATGCTCTAGCGTGCTCTAATTGTACGAAGTGTATAGGAGGGATATGAACGCGCAGAATGATCTAGGTGGCACATTCACGTTTCCCGGAACCTCGATCACAGTGAAGCGAATGGGTTATGGAGCGATGCAACTTGCAGGCCCTCATGTCTTTGGTCCCCCAAAAGATGTCGATGCTGCGCTGGCGGTCCTTCGGGGGGCCGTCGAGAGCGGTGTCAATCACATCGACACGAGCGACTTCTATGGACCACACGTCACGAACCAGATCATTAAGCGAGCGCTGCACCCTTACCGAAAGGATTTGACGATTGTCACAAAGGTAGGCGCCCGCCGTGGAGACGATGGTTCGTGGATGATGGATACCTCTCCCGAGTTCCTGAAACAGTCCGTAGAGGATAACTTGCGCAATCTCGGCCTCGACGTGTTGCCGATCGTTAATTTGCGAGTAGGTGGCGTCTCTGCGCCAAGCGACGCATTGATCACGGAGCCCCTCACAACACTGGCTGAGTTGCAACAGCAAGGTCTGATCCAGTACATCGGCCTCAGCAACGTGTCACAGAAGCAGTTTGATGAGGCTCGCCCCATCGCGAAGATCGTGTGCGTGCAGAATTACTACAATGTGGCACATCGAGAAGACGACGGCTTTCTTAATCGTCTCAACGCTGAAGGTGTGGCGTACGTTCCTTTCTTCCCTCTTGGTGGCTTCACGCCGCTACAGTCGTCGACTTTAGACGATGCGGCTTCGGTACTGCACACGACACCGATGGTCGTGGCTCTGGCGTGGCTCCTCGAACGCTCACCCAACATGCTGCTGATTCCTGGCACATCCTCTGTGGCTCACCTCCGTGAGAACATTTCGGCGGCGGCGCTTCATCTGCCCCAGGGTATTTTACAAAGGCTGAACGAGATGGGTCATGCTTGAATTGATCTGAAGCACGAGGATAAAGGGCGGTAGTCATCACTGGCGCCCTCCGTGGCTACAATCGACTCCAAGAGCGAGCCTTATTTTGGCGTACGAATCTTAGGACGCTGCGGGCGTACAGAACAAGGCCGACACGACTGCATTCTCCATACAAAGTGCTTCGCACATCAGTACCTACGTAGGGCCGCTGCTCCTTATTGAGTTGACTATGTGCTGAGCACCCCTGTAATTTTCGTTCGTTCTTCAATTAGTAGTTACAGCGGTTCCTTGATGTCCTTTCGGAGGTTGTATGTTTGTTCGCAAGATCCTTCTACTCTTCAGTGCTTTGGCGCTCGTCCTCACCTCCTCGCTTCCCGGAGCGGCCCAGGCTGTGAACGGTACGATTCTTGGCACCGTCTCCGATGCAAGTGGAGCTACGGTCGCTAACGCGAGAGTCACCACGATTCAGGCAGAGACAGGCGCAACCCGCAACTCCACGACCAACGAGAGCGGCAACTACACCATGCCCGACCTCCCGCCAGGCACCTACAGCGTTACCATCGTTTCGCCTGGCTTCAAGAAAGAGACGCGCGAAAACATCGTTCTTCTGAATAACACATCGACCCGCGTCGATGTCGACCTCGCTACCGGCAGCGTCAACGAGACCGTCCTCGTCACCACAGCGCCTCCGCTCCTGCAAACGGACCGCGCCGATATCAGTACAAAGATCGAGAGCCGTGAGGTCGCCGATCTCCCCCTCGGTACGAATCGCAACTTTCAGTCACTGCTCAACCTTGTCCCCGGAACCTCACCCGCAACGTTCCAGCACTCGCAATTTTTCAATGCGCAGAGCTCGCTCCAGACGCAGGTTAACGGCCTCCCCCGCCAGGGCAATCTCTACCAGATCGAAGGCATCGACGACGACGAGCGCACCGGTCTACTCCAGATCATTATTCCGCCTGCAGAAGCCATCCAGACCGTCGATATCTCAACGAATAATTTCGAGGCAGAGCTTGGCCGCGCCACGGGCGCCGTCACCAATGTCACGCTCAAGTCTGGCTCGAACGCCTTTCACGGATCCGCCTTCGAATTCATCCAGAACAGCGCGGTTAATGCTCGCTCCTACTTCGGTGGCCCGCTCGGGCATCTCGCCTATAACTACTTCGGCGGCAGCATTGGGGGTCCCGTCCTCAAAGACAAGCTCTTCTTCTTCGGCGATTACCTGCGCACCTCCGATCATGAAAATATCGCCAACACCTTTACCATCCCGCCGCCCGCCTTTTATACCGTGACACCCGCGGGCTTCATCGACCTCAGCGCACCGCTTCAGTCGAACGGCACCGGCCAGGTCTACGATCCGTCCACCGGCGACGGAACCCCCGCCCACCCCCGAACCCCGTTTCCCAACAATCAGATCCCCATCGGCAAGGTCAACCCCGTCTCGCTCGCCATCCTCCAGGCTCTCGGCAAGCAGGCGCAGCCCAACGTCGCCGGCGCCAGCGTCGCCTCGCCCACCAACAACTACTTCACGCATCTGCCCTTCACCAAGGGGACCGACAGCTACGACATCAAGATCGACTACGCCATCCATGAGCGCGACCACCTTAGCGGGCGTTACAGCTACCAGCGCGTCCTCACCTTTCAGGCACCCGCCTTCGGAGCCTTCCTCGGCGGTCCGGCCGGCGGCGGCTTCGAAGCCAATGGAAATCAGGGTTCCTACAGCACCGGGATCAACTACGATCACGTTTTCTCCTCCACCCTCTTTACCGAGTTCCGTTTCGGCGTTGCCCATCTTCGCAACTCCGCCACGCCAAGCGACTACGGGTCGAACGACGCGACCACCCTCGGCATCCCGGGAGTGAATATCGATGGACAGCCCTTCACCTCAGGCCAGGTCGGAATCACACTGAATGGCGGCTTCTCCAACCCGCTGATCGGCTACGCCGCCTCTGTTCCCTGGATCAGGGCCGAAGCCAATATTGATTTCGTCAATAACTGGACCAAGATCATCCGCAATCACACGGTCAAGGCCGGCGTCGACCTTCGGCGCGTCCGCGATGATCTCTTGCAGGACCAGACATTTAGCCCGCGTGGACTCTACACCTTTTCCGATGTGCAGACCTCTAACTCCGGCGCCAAGACCGACGTCGCCAATGACGTCGCCAGCTTGCTGCTCGATGTTCCCAGTCAGGCAGGCCGCGACCTCAACACCTTCTTCCCGGCATACCGGCAGTGGTGGTTCTTCGCCTTTGCCAGCGACAAATGGCAGGTAAGTCCAAAGCTCACCGTCGACCTCGGCGTGCGATGGGAGTTCTACCCGCCTGCCACGCCCAAGATCGCCGGCGGCTTCTCAAACTATGACTCCAATACAAACAGCCTGGTGCTTGCTGGCCTTGGTGGCAATCCCTCCAACCTCGGCTTGACGACGCAGTACAAGTACTTCGCTCCAAGGACTGGATTTTCCTATCGCGCCACCGAGAATACTGTCATCCGGGGCGGCTTCGGTCTCAGCTACACACCGTTTCCAGACAATAACTACGCCTACAATTTTCCCATCCGGGCCAACAACGCCTATAACCCAGGCGGAACCTCCGCCTTCACCCCGGCCGTCCTCGCTGATGGTGTCACTACCGCCACCTTCACTGCGGGCTTTCCCGCTCCTGTGCCCGTTTCCATTCCAGCAAACGGCATTATCCCCGCCAACACCCCTGCGCTCATCAGCCAGAACTACTTCACCGTTCCGAAGAACTACAAGAACCCCTACGTGGAGTCGTGGAACGTCGCCGTCCAGCAGGCGCTCCCGGGAAGTCTCCCTCCAACTCGCCTACGTGGCCAATCACGGCGTAGATATGTCCGGCAATCAGAATGTCAACCTGCCCAGCACCTATGGAGGCGGCGCAGCCTCCGACCCCGAGTACAACTGTGTCGGCTGCCCCGCCAACCTTCACAGGACCGCCTCGACCAACGCCATCTTTCTCCCTTTCTCGTCCAACTACCAGTCGTTACAGGCGCAGCTCACCCGCCGCTTCACCAAAGGACTTGCCTTTACCAGCGCCTTTACCTGGGGCAAGGGCCTCAACTACATCTCAGACGACGACGGCGGCCTCACCTTTTTTATCAACACGCGCCGCAACTATGCCCCGACCGATTACGATCGCACCCTCAACTACGAGCAGAGCTTCACCTATGAACTGCCCGCAGGCCGCGGACACAGCTTCCTTAGTTCCGGCGTAGGAGCCCTCGCCCTTGGCGGATGGAAGGTCTCCGGCATCATTTCCATCGTCTCCGGACTGCCTTTCACAGTGACCGCCAATGGCGGCACCCTCAACACCCCCGGCACCACCCAGACCGCAAACCTTGTCGCACCATTCAAGGTCTCTCACAACATCGGCACCAACACTCACTGGTTCGACCCCACATCGTTCGCCCAACCCACCGGCTGCTCCGGTTCCCCCTGTACCGCGGCCAACGTCGGGCTGGGCAACACGGGCCGGAACCAGTTCCGCGGACCGGGCTATATCCAGGACAACATCTCGCTCTTCAAGAGCTTCAATCTGTTCCGCGAGGCCGCCCTCGAAACCCGCATCGAAGCCTTCCAGCTCAGCAATACACCCCAGTTCAACAATCCCAACAGCGGCAGCATCACTGCCGGAAACTTCGGGCAGGTTACCGGCACCCTCGGCAGCGGACAGGGAAGCGTCAACGGCATTGGCGGGGGTCGTTCCCTCCAGGCATCCGCCCGGATCACCTTCTAGGAGATCCATCGCGATGCCTACTCCCCCGAGCATCTCGGGTGAAGCGCAGGGAAGGGAAGTGAGCGCAGTAGGCCGTTGTGTCCTCAGAATGAGGTTCCAGCAACCACTGCGCACGCCTTCTCCTGAAACCGCCTCACCGTTCTAAGCGACAACACAAGTACAGAGGCTAAGTCAGAACACGAGAGAGGAAGGTACCCATGAACGGCACCACCCGAAGAAATTTTCTCGCCGGTGCAGCCGGCGCCGTCACAGCTTCGCTCACCTCGCGTAGCCTCCTGGCCGTCCAGTTTGCCTCGCCCTTCAAGGTGGCCGTGATCTCGGACGAGATCTCCGACGATTTCGACCACGCCTGTTCTGTCATCGCCCATGACTTTGGCCTTAGCTGGGTCGAGCTTCGCGGACTCTGGGGCAAGAACCTCCAGAATCTCTCCGATGCGGAGATCACGGAGGCACTCAGGATCCTCGACAAATACAACCTCCGCGTCACCGATATTGCCAGCCCGCTTTTTAAGGTCGATTGGCCCGGCGCCCCCAAGTCGCAGTACAGCTCCAAAGCCGACCTCCACGGCGCCGCCGAGTCAGCCCTCAGCCACCAGGATGAGGTGCTCGAACGCTCCATCGCGCTTGCGAAGCAGTTCCGTACCGATAAGGTCCGCTGCTTCGACTTCTGGCGCCTCGACGACGTCGCCCCGTACCGCTCCGCCATCAATGAGAAGCTGCGAACCGCCGCGGAGGCCACCGGCAAACAGGGCCTGCTTCTCGTGCTCGAGAACGAGTTTGCCTGCAACACCGCCACTGGCCGCGAGGCATCCGCCACCCTGGCCGGAATCCCCTCCGCCCACCTCGCTCTCAACTGGGATCCCGGCAACGCCGTGATGCGCGGCGAGTTCGACGCCTTTCCAGGTGGCTGGGAGACTCTCCCCAAAGGCCGAATCCATCACTGCCACTGTAAAAACGCTGTCAAAGACGACGTCGGAAAGGTCCAGTGGTCGCCCGTCGGGAAGGGCTATATAGACTGGGCTGCACAGTTCCGTGCTCTGAAGCAGGCAGGCTTTCACGACGCGGTCAGCCTCGAAACTCACTGGCACGGGGGTGGCACCCCAGAGGAGTCCACCCGCATCAGTTGGTCCGGCATGAAACGGGCTCTCGAAAGCGCTCAAGCCACCTAGAGCGAACCGATTTGTGGCCGCCTGTGTCCTATGACACTGGTTTCGCTAACGCAGCTAGTAATCCGCCACGAACCTAAGCGCTGTGCCGCCAGGAATAATCAAAGTGCTCGGCAAGGTCTTCCCATCTGCACTCAATCTCACTGCAATGCCCTTGGCAGGCGGAATATGGATCGGTGAACTTCGGCTCTTCGAATCAGGGTTGAAGAGGAGGAAGTTGAGCTTGCGCGGAGGAAATGAGTCCGCCTCGATGACATCGAGAAGATCCAGGTTCACGAGCATCAGTTCACGGTCGCTGGTTTGGCCGAGTCCCTCGAACATGAGGTACATCCAAAGCGACTCGCCCGATCCATAGATCTCCTTGCCTACATTGCCGGTCTGCCCATTCAACTCCAGCGTCCCAAGATTTTCATACGGGATGAACTCGGCGGAACTGTGCTGCGAAGGGTGAACACAGCCTTCAAAAAAGGAGAAGTTATTGCGGCGCTGCTGATCCATAAAGCGCAGCATGTCATCGGGCAGCATGCCGCGCCGAGCGACTCCCGTCCAGGGAAGGATTGCCTCGACGTTTTCCTTGAACGCAGGATAGAGAATGGAAGCCGCGGCCTGCACCATGCCGCGCACGCGGTGCGTCTTTTGGCTTGGATCGGAGTACCAATAAAACATTCGCAGCTGTTCCGAAAGCAGGTACTTCGTCTCGTCGTGCATTCCAAGTTCAGCGGCGGCCAGGGCGGCGAAGCCGAGCTCCTGCGGCTCATGAAAGAGGCGGCCGGCCGGCACGTTGTAGAGGACCTGGATGGCTCGACGGGCCTCGTCGCGGTAGCGATCCTCTCCGGTGAAACGCGCGGCCAGAATCGCTGCCCAGGCGTAGAGGCCGCCGATCGCGTAGTTCGATCCAGCACCCTCGGCGCGAAGCGTGCTGGTCTGATAGTAGATAGGAAACAGATAGTTGAACCTGTCCGCCAGCTTGTGTGCGCTCCCGAACGCGTCGAGGAAGTTGGCGATGAGGTCCTTCGAACCGGACAGCGCGCCGATCATGGGGTACTTGACGAGGGCATTCTCGAAGGGATACCAGGAGTCGGCGCGTTCGTCCGTGGGCCGCACGTAATCGTTGCTGATGCTGTGCGTATCGGCGTGATAGAACCCGGGCATGCTCGCGACGAGCTTGCGGCACACCGCTGCGTATGCCGTTTGCGGATGGAGGCGCAGGTACAGCAGCGATGGCCACAGGACATCGGCCACCGCCATGAGTTCGAAGTTGTCGTCCGGCTGCTTCCAGATCTGCGAGCTCGCCCTTGCATAGGCGCGCAGACCGGTGTGGCCGTTGAACGACACCAGCGATGTGCTCTCCTGCTGCAAATCGCCCACCGTTCCCGCCGCATACTGCTCCCATCCCGTCGCGCAAGAAGGCCAGTCAAGCTGCTCCTTGAAGAGCGGCAGCAGAGCTTCGATCCATCGAGTTACTGCGTCCTGCTCTGTCAAAAGGCGGCTCATCGGGCGCTGCAGCAGGTACGAGGTGAAACTCACGTCGCCCGCGGGAAGCACGTTGCCGGTGGCCTGCGACGAGATCAGGCCGATGCCGAGCCGCTGCGTCCCATCGTGGCCAATCTCTGAAATGCTGGAGCAGCGATAGACCAGAAATCGTGGAAGGTTTTCCGTGGACATCCAGCCCATGTCGTCCACGTCGAAGTACATCATAGTTTCGATACCGAGGCTCTGGTCGAGCAGGTACGCCGCCGGCAGATCGTTGCCGTAGGTGCCGAGCGAGTTGCGTGTGGGCTGATCGAGAACGACGCGCCGCCAGCTACCGGATTGGCCCTCCATCAGGGTGGAGGTCGAGCTGAGCCAGGTGATGATCTGCGGCTCGGCACCGTGCCGCTCCTGCAACTTCACGGGCGACGGAAGGTGAAGCGTCGTGTGAAAGCGAAACCATGGCTGCCCCGCGGCGGCGGCGAGACCTTGGATGTCAGAGGTCCAGCGATAGCTGACAGGCTTGCCGTCGAATCCCTCGGCATGACCGGTTCCTTCGACGGCAACGACCGATTCGCGATGGTCGATCCGCGATGCTACAAGAGGGAACGAGGGCCCCACGACGAGGCTGCTCGCCAGGGTTGCAGGCTTCCACTGATCTCCAACTCGAAGATAGTTCTGGAAGGTGAAAGGAGCGCCGACTTCAGAGAAATGCAGCTGCTGATCACCGCTCGTCAGGACCGTCGAGCCTGCTGCGGCATCTTGCGCGCCATCTCCTGCTTTGTCTGGCCGCGAGGAGCGGGCGTACGCCGGCGAGGTCGTCGCCGTCGCGGCCAGGAGCGTCTTGAGAAAGGTCCGGCGATCGAGAGGAATCATCAACGTGGGGCTCTTTCGATGCACAGATGCCCGAGCATCGTAGCTCAGTAACTTGCCTTCAAACCGAACTGTATGGTTCGCGGTCCACTGGCGTTGGTGATGGAGCCGAAGCCGCACGCGAAGGGTCCTGAGCAGCCCGGGCCGCCTGCTGGTACGAATGGACTGGCGAGATTCGGCCCACCTACATTTGGGATATAGATATGCCGGTTGAAGATGTTGAAGAACTCCCCGCGGAAATCAAGCGTGAACTTCCCATCAAAGAACTGTGTCTTCTTCCCGAGCGTTACATCCTCGTTCTTGGAGGCAAAGAAGCGCGCGCTGGCGAGCGAGCGTGGCTCGTTTCCAAAGGTGAGCGGTGCCGGAACTGTAAAGGCTGCCGCGTTCCAGAACGGAGTGGAGAAAGGCTTGAAGTTGCTTTTATTCGTCTGTGAAACCCTCGGGACGACGTTGACCCTGGCGGCACCGGTGAAGTGGCAGCCGGCAAACAGGACGTCACCTGCCGTGCCGCCGCAGGGGCCGTAGACCTCGGTCGGATTGCCGGAGTGATAGCTGGCGATCGCGGAGACGAACCAGCCGCCGGCAACGGCCTCTGTCGCGCCACCCTTGTTCAGGAATGTCTTGCCTCGGCCTACGGGGAGCTCATAGAAGAGACTGGTGACGAGGCTTTGCGGTGTATCCAGTTCGCTGACGGCCTTTTCGGCACGGCGGTCATACGAGTTCTGCCCGATGAACTCGTTGGTGCCGGTGAAGCCGGAGACGCCGGGACCGGAAGAATCGGCGTCCGTCAGATTCTTCGACACGGTGTAGGAGACCAGAAAGCTCAATCCCCGCGCGATACGTTTATCCACCTCAAGCTGCATGGCATGGTAGGTGGAGTTTCCTGTGCGGTCAGGGGTGAAGGAGTTATCTTCCTGATTGAAATCGCCGTACTGGGGAAAGGGCCGCAGCGCCTGATTGATATACCCTGTGAAACCGGCGTAGGGTGCCTTGACGCCGGCCGCGGCTGCCGCCGGACACTTTCCGTTGGACAGACACGTAACGCTCTTTCCAAGATCGCTGCCAAGCGAAAGATAGGTCGGGTTCACCTGATTGGGAATGATGTTGAGCGCGGGCAGGTGGGTTCCCTTGGACCCGACGTACGCCACGCTGAGCAGAAGGTTCGCCGTGATCTGCCGTTGGATGTCGAGGTTCCAGGATTGAACGTCTGCCGGACGACCGCTGTTCGCCGGCACGAGGATGACGTCGTTGCTGCCGTTCTGCCCCTCTGGAGTAAATGGTCCCGACGCGGGGAAGAGATGCGTGATGCCGTTGTCGATCTGGGTCGGCCCACCGTTGCTTGGGCTCACGGTCTGCTTGTTGAAGAAGCCGAGCCCATCCTGGTCGGCGAACGAGCCCTCCTTGAGCGGCTCGTAGAAGATGCCGTACCCGCCACGAAGCACCGTTTTATCGTTGATGCTGTAAGCGAAGCCGGCGCGCGGACCGAAGCCTTTCGTATAGGTGTCTTGTGGGCGGCTCCTTCCATTGCGTCCCGGGCCGCTTCCGAAGTAGGTATACGCGCCGAGCAGACCCCCTGCGCCGGGGTTGGGGAGTGTCGGGTCAACCGCCGAGAAACGGTCAAAGGCCTCGCGAGCAGGGCGATCCAGATCGTAGCGAAGGCCGTAGTTCAGGTTCAGACGCGAGGTGACCTTGTACGTGTCCTGCGCATAAAACGAGATGTCCTTGTACCGGACACCGCTATACGCCCCATAGTTCAAGGTCGTCGTGTCGGAGAGCCCAAAGAGGGCGCTGGCGACGGGATCTCCTCCTGTGCCGTCTGGGGCCGCGGTTTGCCGCGCGTTGAAGTCGAACTCGCCAGAGGCCTGTGTGAGCCGGCGGACGTTGAACTGAAGATCGCGGAACTCGCCGCCGAACTTGAAGAGGTGCTTTCCCCTGGCGTAGGTTACCGACTCGTTTATCTGGTATACGTTATCGGCGAACTGGGAGTCGCCGCAGTTATTGAGGAGATTATCGTAAGGGCCGCCAACAAACTTGACGCACGGGAAGGTGGTGTTCTGGACGCCGGTAAGACCGATCTGCGCTGGATAGCCCTGGCCTAGGGTATTCGAGGATTCCGTACGGAAGCGCCGGCTGAAGCCGAACAGGATGTGGTTCACGACCGAAGGGCTGATGGTGTAGTCGTGACTGACGCGCGCATACCGGGTCACCTGCGGTGTCGAGGATCCAAAGATGGGCCCCAGCTGGGATGTTCCCCCCGTTTTTGTGTCGTCCCAATCGAGCCCGCCGGAGATGCGCTGCTTGTCGGAGATGGTGTGATCGATCTTGATGTCAAAGAGGTTCGCTGTAGTGCTCGATACCGTGCGATCGACGACGTTTTGGGTCAGGCTGCCATTGGTTGCCGGAAGCAGCGCGAAGATCTTCGTCACGACCGCACTTGGCTTGAAGTTTGGATCGTTCGTAAGGATATTCCCCGGAATAGGAAGATGCGTGGTGGGGTCATACAGCTGCGTGGCTGGCAGAAGCGCGGAAAAGTCACCTTTGCGGTACGCCTCAGGGGGAGCGCTTTGAAGTCCTGTTCCTCCAGTGCTGAAGCGGAATCCTTCATAGTCGAAGAAGAAAAACGTCTTATTCGTTCCGTTGTAGATGTGAGGAATGCGGACCGGCCCGCTGAAGGTTCCGCCGAAATCATTCTGCGTATTCACGGACTTGGGCAGACCCTGCGTGTTGTTCGTCCAGCTATTTGCATCGAGGGCCTTGTTGCGGAAAAAGTCATAGACCGAACCGTGGTAGTGATTGGTGCCCGACTTCAGGGTCAGGCTGACGATGCCGTCGCCAGACTCGCCATACTCCGGCGAAAAGTTACTTTGGAGCACCTTGAATTCCTGCACCGCCTCCGTTGAAACACCCTTGTTGAACTGCGTGTTCGGTGAAACGAGCGAGATGGACACTCCATCCACAAGGATGTCTGTGCTGTTCTCCTGTCCACCGTTCACCTTGAAATCATCCGAGTTGTTGCTGCCTGGATTGTTGCCCACACTGCCGACAAATCCTGGGATGAGCGTGATGAACTGGACTGGGTTGCGGACGGTTCCGGAGACTTCAAGGGGAAGGTTCTCGACCAGGCTGCGCTCCACCGTGGATCCGATGTCGGAGGTCGCCGTCTCCAGCTGCACCGCGTCCGCAGTCACAACGACGTTTTCGGTGACTCCACCGGGCACCATGGTGATGTCGAGCGATGCGGTGCTGGCGGTTTGGACTGTGACGCCCTCGCGAGTGTATCTCTGGAGGTTTGGAGCCTCGACCGTTACCGAGTATCTTCCGGGCGGCAGATCGGGAAGGGAGTAGAGTCCAGCGTCTGTGGTTGTGACGTGAACGATGAGGCCCGTCTCCAGGTTTCGAGCGGTGACGGTGGCCTTGGCCAGCACGGCACCGCTGGGGTCACTCACTGTCCCGCGGATAGTTCCGTTGGTCGTCTGCGCCGGGAGGGGGAGTGCGAAGACAAGGCACGCTGCGAACGCCACAAAAAGCTTCATTTTGCCCCTGATTCACGTGCAGTCCTGCTCCCACTTGTATGTGGCGCGATCGCCGCAGCCGCAGAGACCGCTTCGCGTCTTGCCGAAGCCCTCGGGAACATACAGGGAGTGGCCGGCGGGACAGAATCGGTTGCGAACGCAAGAAACCGTGTGTTCTGAGTCAGCGCAATGTACCCCGTGCAGGTAAGCCGAGTCAATCTTTCGATGGAATTTTCTTTCCATCATTGGAGGGGTTGGCTGACGCACGTTCCGAAGGCAGGGCAACGCACGGCGATTCGCACCTGCAACAGGGCAGTTCTCCATGCGTTCTTCCGAGTGAGAGAATGTCTGCCTCAGGAGGAAGCGACACAGTGAAGATACGAAGTCCGCTCCTGGTCTTGTTCTTCTTTTCGTTGGCGGCTGCCGGGGTGGCTCAGCGAGCGACCTCCGAGGCGGACACTCATCTTGCGGCAGCACAGGAGGCACAGCGCACGGAGGACTTCGGCACGGCCGAGCGGGAGTACCGGGCCGCGATCGTGCTGATGCCGCGCTTCGCCGAACTTCACATGAACCTTGGCTTGGTCTACCAGATGCAAGGGCGGATCCCCGAAGCGATGGCGGAGCTGGGCCGTGCGCTCGAGCTCAAGCCGGGCCTCGCAGGCGCGAACCTGATGCTCGGCATCGATCTTTGCAAGCTCGGTGATGGAAGCAAGGCAGTTCCTCTCCTGACGGCAGCCGTCGCGGCCGATCCGAAGCGCGTCGAAGCGTACTCCTGGTTGGCCACCGCACAGGAGCTCGCCGGTGATCACCAGGGGGAACTCCTCACAATTCAGCATGCGCTTGCGCTTCAGGCCGAGAACGTCGACCTCCGCTATCTCGAGGGCCACGCCTACGAGCTGCTGGGGCGGCAGGAGGTGCTGACCATCAACTCGACCTCCCCGGATCCGAGCTTCTCGGAACGCTTGCTGGGTGAAAGCTATGCAACCAGCTCGGAGTGGACCTCCGCCGTTCTCCACTTTGAAAACGCGATCACCTCCTCTCCGCAGGCGCCCGGCCTCCACGTAGAACTGGCTGAGGTGCTGCTGCGGGCAGAGAAGCTCGACCGCGCCATCCGCGAGTTGGATGAGGAGTTGCGCATCGATCCCCACAGCGTGCGTGCGCTCGTCCGAAGAGGCGAGGCAGAGTTGCTCGCCGGTCACCTGGAGCCTGCTCTCAACGACTGGACGCGCGCGCTCGCGACAGACCCCACCTACGCCGCACATCTGCTCGACGTGAGCGGCGCGAAGACCGGCGTACCCACCGTCGAGTCGCTGCCCACGGCAGCTCTCCAGAGAGTCGATTCCTTCGCGCCACAGCTTGCGAAAATTGATCGTCCCGCCTCGCACCTGGCTCTCGCTTACATTGCGAGGCAGCATGGGAGTGATGCTCCGTCGGAGACTTCGGCAGCGTTGGAACGGAACAGCGCGGAGCCAGGGAGAGAGGGGTGTACTGAGAGCGGCGTGAGGAAGGCTCTCGATGCCGGCCGTATCTCGGACGCTGCTGCGTGCGGTCCACGCATTCTCCGTCCCGGATCTCCGCGGGGATTGCGCATTCAGGTGGCATCATCTCTGCTCGATATGGGAGAGGTTGAGGCCGCGTTGAAGGTGCTTGACCACCTCGGACGCAGTTCGCCCGATGCAGCGGAGGTGGCCTATGTGCGCGCCCGATGCTTTGAGGAGCTTTCCGCCGGCGCCTATCTAAGGCTCTATCACACAGACCCGAACTCATTTCGGCTTCATCAGCTGATGGGAGATCTTGCGGCGGCGCGCAACGACGATACGCATGCGATCGAGGAGTACCGCGCAGCCATCGCTCTCAAGCCGTTGGCGCCCAACCTGCACTACAGCCTTGGACATGTGCTGTGGAAGAACTCCGACATCGCCGCTGCCCGGTTGGAGTTCGATGCCGAGCTGGCCATCACGCCAAACCACGCTGGCGCGTTTCACGATCTCGGCGAGACGTACCTGATGGAACACCAACCGGAAAAGGCGCTCTCGTACCTGAACGAGGCGGGGGCCGCTGGCGGCAAGGGTCCGGACCTCGATCGTGATTTAGGCACCGCCTATGCTCAACTTGGCGACTACCGCAGCGCAGAGGCGAAGTACAACCTCGCGCTGGCCAGCGATCGGGATGGTTCGATTCATTTCAAGCTGGCCAGGGTTTATCGTGCACTTGGTGAGAAGGAGAAGGCGAGCCGTGAATCCGCGATTGCGGCCGATCTTAGCCGACGGTTTCATGTGCGGCTGGAGGAAGAGACTCCGCGACGGCGCGCTCTCGACGAGTAGCTCTGGCCACACCAAACACCCCATGGAATCCCTTCAACCAAAACTCGTCTCTTGGCAGCGCAGACTGTACGGAAGCCGCCGTCTGTGGCGCGCTGCCGAGGCGTCCCGCAGCAGAGCCGTGCGCAAGCTCACCGTCTGTGCTCTCTGCCTGGTGATCGCAAGCCCCTCGCGCCCAGCCCGCGCCCACAATCCGTTGACGATCCGACACGGGCAGGGAAACCACCTCTTATTGCAAGCGCAGCAGCAGACGGCCTTTCAGAGAGGCTTGGTCGCTCTTCAGGCGAACCATCTCGATGTAGCGCTCGAGGAGTTCACGACCGCAGAGCGCGAACACCCAGATAACGCCAAGGTTCGCAACTTCCGCGGGATCGTTCTGGCTCAGCTCGGGCGCATGGTGGAGGCGGCGGCGGAGTACCGGGAAGCCGTTCGGGACGACCCCAGGTTCGAAACAGCGTACAGAAATCTCGGTTTTCTGGAGTGGAACGATCATCAACTCGACACAGCACGCCGGGATCTAGAAGCGGCCCTGAAGCTCGTGCCGGAGGACGCCTTCGCCAGCTACTACCTTGGCCGCGTCGAGCTTGAACTGCAGCAGTACGGGGATGCCTTCGTTGCGTTGAAGCATTCGGGTATACCGCTGCCCGATGATCCCGATGTGCTCACCGCGGCGGCCAAGGGTTATCTCACGCTTGGGAGGCAGCAGGATGCCAGGAACCTGGCTCATCGCGTCGCGACTCATATGCTCACGCGGGCGCAGACCTCGGGCGTAGCATCGCTTCTGCTTGCAGTCCACGAGAGTGAGGCGGCGATCCATCTCCTTCAGAGGTGGAATGAAAAGACGCCGGGAAAGGAAGAGTCATGGGCCGACTTCGACCTCGGTTTGGCGTATCTTCTCGCTGGGGATTACCGGCGCGCTGCCGAGCAGGCAAATCGCTGCCCAGTCCAACCTCCCTCGCCAACGGAGACATCCGCAGCGGACCGAACGGCTGACACGTGCTCTCTCCTCGGCATCGCGAACGCTCACCTCGGTAAGGGGGACCAGGCAGTCGATGCGCTCCGCCGCGCCGCCAGCTTCGCCCCACAACGAGAGGAGCACTGGCTGAATCTCACCCGTGAGCTGATGGAGCTGGACCGGTTCACGCAAGCAATCTCCACCACGGAGGAGGCGATTCGGTCGCACCCAGACTCCTATGCTCTGCATCTACGGCTCGGCGCGGCAGACCTGGCGGTTGATCGGTACAAGGAAGCGGAGATCGTCTTTCGCCAACTCATCCTCGCCGGCGATCCTCTGCCCACAAGCTCGATCGGTTTGGCGCAGGTTCTGCTCCGCACGGGGCACGCGCAGGAGGCGGTTGCGGAACTCGCGGACGCAAGGAAGCGTCTTGGGCCGGGCTTCCTCCTCAGCTACTTCCAGGGTCTCGCTTTGAATCGTGCGGGTCAGCCCTCCGACGCCGCCACAGCCTTTCGCGAAGCTCTGCAGCAAAATGCTGTAAGCGCCGAAGCGCACAGCGAACTCGGAAAGACCGAACTCAAGCTGGCTCACTTCGACGAATCCATCGCCCAACTGCAGACGGCGCTTCATCTCAATCCAGCCGATACGCAGGCACGGCACCTCTTGCTGCAGGCGTATCACCGGTCTGGCAAACCGTCCAACAACAGCGAAACCTCGGAGGTCACGTCGCCCCCACAGGTCACCGACCCAGCCGGCGACTTCGTCCTTCCAGACTGGCAGTAACCTGCCGTCGAACGCACCTCTCCAGGCACCATGCCCACGCGGCGTTGAGGCGCGCGGCTTCCTATTTCTGTACCGGAGCGACCGCCTTCTTCACCGGAGCGATCGCAACCGCAACCAGCGAATCCGCGCAGCCGTAGTAGACAAACCACTGGTCGTGAAAGTACACCAGACCTTCGGTAAAGGTGGTTCCGGCCGCATACTGGCCCGTCTTCTCGTAGGGCTCGGCCGGTTGCAGTACGGGGCGCGCGGTGCGGGCCACCAGATGGAGCGGGTCACTTCCTTCGAACAACGCCTCCCCCATAGCGTATGCCTCCGGATCCAGCGCCGGATCGCCGCCCGTGCTCGCGTTCTTGCCGTTGTAGAGCAGCACGATGCCAGCGTCGGTGAGAACCGGCGGGGGGCCCGCCTCGGGGAAAAGGCTATCAAATTTGCCGGGACGCGGCCGCAACACCTCGACCGGAGTTCCATGGGCGTCCTCGACCGGGCTCCAGTGGATCAGGTCAGCGGATGTGGCCAGATGGATCGCACCCTCGCCCCAGTACATCCAGAACTTCCCGTTGATCTTTGCGGCAGGAAGACGCCCGTGATCCAACCGCGTCAGGATCGCCGCCGACTTATACTGCAGGTCCTTGTACTTGCCTCCGGCTGCGTGCTCAAAGGCAGGCCCATGTTTTGTCCAGTGGATCAGGTCCGGCGATGTCGCGATCCCGACAGTGTACGTGGTTTGGTTCCACTGAGTGTACGTCAGCACATACGATCCATCCTCCGTCTCGACAATACGGGGATCTTCGACTCCCCCAGGCCACTCGCGGGACTGCTGATCGTCCGTGGATGGAAAGAACACTGGATCAGGCCGGCGCGTGAAGTGGATGCCGTCCGTGCTCTCCGCAAGACCCAGCCGCGAGGTATGGCCACCGATCTTCATCAGCCCGGAGTTGTCCTCCGCCCGGTAGAGCACATATACCTTGCCATTGCGGACGACGGCGGCAGGGTTGAAGGTGTGCAAAGCCTCCCACTGCACATTTTTCTTCGAGATGGGGTCGAGAAAAGTGGATTCGGGCCGTGCCGCGATGATGGGGTTACCCGCAACAGGGCGCGCAAAGGGGCCAATCTGCCAAGACGCCTTGTCTTGAGCGCATGCTACAGCAGCCCATACCCATGGAACTGCAAGCCCGAGCGCGATCCGCATCTTGATTCGCATACCTTCTCCCACGTCAAGTGTGTCTTCAGCAACATGTCTCGGCAGACACATCATCCCTGCACTATCGAACAGCTTGTCGAATATACATTGCCAACACTGCGGAATGCGCGAGATCGCCGGTAAGGTCACGCTTGCTGCGAAGCACGTAGGAGAATGGCAGCATGGCGAGCAGACGCGGAGGAATGTGGTGGAGGAGCGAAGCGAAGGCGGAGGTTTGCCCGTCCGCAGACAGCGGTAGTTCGAGTGCGCCTTATACCTGGTCTTTTGCCGGGGCGGTTCTGCTATGGACCACGGCCATCTCTGCCCTGATGACGCTGTCATGGCAGATGGAAGCTCAGACCTTGCCTACCTCTCAGGCTGAACCGAGGGGGATCGCGGTGACGTTCGACGATCTGCCGGCGATGAGCGCTATGACCATGAGCGCGAGTTCTATCACGGAGATGAACAGGGCCATTCTCGTGGAGCTTACGGCGGAGAAGGTTCCCGCGATCGGCTTTGTCAACGAGATCAGTCTATATAAGACGGGCGAGGTGGATGCCCGGATCGCGGTCCTGCGTGCGTGGGTGAATGCGGGCTTGGATCTGGGAAATCACACCTACAGCCACACGTCTTTGAATCACGCGGAGCTGAGGGATTGGGAGGACGATGTGGTCCAGGGCGAGAGCGTGACGCACATCCTGCTCACCGAGCATCACAAATCGATTCGCTATTTTCGTCATCCCTATCTTCACGCTGGGCCGGATCTCCAGACGCGACGGGAGGCGGAGGCGTTTCTGACAGGGCGCGGGTACCGTGTGGCGCCAGTCACGATCGATGCGTTCGACTGGTACTTTGCCGATCTTTACGACGATGCGCGACAGCGTAACGACCGTCCGGAGCAAGACAGAATTGTGCACGCATGGCTGACGTATACCGAGCAGGTCTTCGCCTATAGTGAAAAGAGATCGCGTGCTCTGCTCGGCTATGAGCCGAAGCAAGTCTTGCTGCTTCACGACACATGGCTTGAGGCCGATCACCTCCGCGAGCTGCTGGCTCTGATCCGCGCTCGCGGATACCGGTTTCTCTCACTGGACGACGCGCTCAAGGACGCGGCGTACGCACAGCCGGACGACTATATCTCCGATACGGGTGCCTCCTGGATTGAGCACTGGGCCGTGACACGAGGCCAACCTGCGTCCCCTTCCGAGAGGCCGAGGCTGCCGGACTGGATCGAGAAGCGGCACGCGGCGTTGGACGCTGCCAGTGAGGAATAGAGGCTCGGACAGCGTTGCTGCAAGCTAATACAAGAGCACGGCTACGCGGGAGGTGGTGAACCCCTGCTGCGCCGGCCTGCCTGGACAGACGCCGATCTCGGCGGAGCGGAACGGCTTCTGCTCCAGTCGATCGAGCAGGGCGGGAGGAAGCTGAGCCGGATCGGGACCGTCCCAGGTCACCACGAGAGTGGCGTCTTCGGGATCACGGCCAGTCTGACACGTCTCGCGCGCCCTGTTGCTGCCCTCCGCCATCGGGACGCCAACTTTGCGAAGAGCGTCGCCGACGGCCAGCTCAATCTCGGCGCTGGTCAGTCCGGGTCCGCTGTCGGAGAAATCCTCGACGGCGTAGAGCAGGCCGCGACTTTCTATGACGCCGACGCCGAGCGAGTTCCACCGCGAACTGAGGATGTTGCCGCGGTGCACCGGCGTGGACATCCACGCGGCGTGGAGCTCGGACGGACTCTGTGCTTTTCGCGCGAGGTTCTCGCCGATACCTGTGAAATGTGCACCCTGACGCGAGGCGCGGAGGACGAGGTCCGGCTCGCCCAGGTACTGGTGTACCAGCTCTCCTGGCGCCCGAAGGATGCGCTCGGCATGTGCCCTGGCGGCTCGGGCAAGGGCCCTGTCCCACGCAAGCGGATGGAGGCCATACTGGACGCGGGTCGTGTTAATGAGGCCAAGGAGCGCCCTTTCGGCAGAGGTTGCCTCTATCTGGGCATCTGCCGGTGCGCTGGCGAGGAGGCATCCGGACAAGAGGACGAGTACACGCGCAGACAGCTTCAAGGCTCCACTCCAAAGGACCTCTGTTCAGACGCAGTTTGCCGGACGAAGTTCCGCCGTGCCCTCGCCGGGTGATTGTCCTCCCACCCAAGTGCTAGGGTGTTGCGGTGCAGGGGGCGCTAGGCTGTCCTCATGCTTCGTGGCTCAACAGTTGTTCCCCCTGAGGTCTTTATCGCGTATGCCAAAAGGCACCACGCTGCGCGACTCGATGCGCTCCGCAACCGTCTTCAGCTCCAGATGCGGACGGAGAGTCCGCGATTGAAGTCAAGTGGCGGCACACCACCAGAACGTCCGCCGCAGCTTCCGAGCAGAGCGGCAGAGCGTCGCCGCTGAACCGGGCGGAAGCGCTCCGTCGGAGGGTGGCGCCGTCCCGCTTGGGACGCGAACCGACGGCTTGGGCATCCTCACGCACAGTGTGGTCTTCGTGCGCGAGAATAGCTCATGAGCGGTTTGAGACTCGATAAGTGGCTATGGGCCGCAAGGTTCTTCAAGACACGCGTGCTCGCATCAAAGGCCTGTGAACTTGGAAGGATTCAGGTCAAGGGACAACCGGTCAAAGCTGCGCGTGAAGTGCACTTGGGCGAGCTTCTGCAGATCAGGACAGAGGGCGGCGAATTCCAGGTCGAGGTGCTGCTGCTGAGCGATGTACGTGGTCCTGCAACGGTAGCAAAGACGCTCTACCGCGAGACGGAGGAGAGCCGTCTGCTGCGACTGAAGGTGGCCGAGGAGCGTAAGGCGACGATGCCGTTTGACTTTGCGGGCGCGGGCCGGCCTTCTAAGCGTGACCGCCGTCTGATCCACCGCTTTCGAGGTCAGGAATGAGCTCCGGACAGCCTCTCGGAGTGCCGATTTACCCGTTCAATTGTGAAAGCGGAATCGCACCTCGCCGTAGATTTGGCGCGGGTCGCTGTAATGAAAACCTCCAAATGTAAGGCCGTTATCGAGCAGCACACGCTGGTTGGCGGCGTTGAGGATATTGGCGGAGATGGTCGTGTTCTCCCCAAAGCTCCGGCCTATGGTGGTTTCGGGGTGCAGGACGACGACCGGCTAGGTTGCGAGTCTACGCTCGATGCGAAGTGGGATACCCCTGGCGGGACGGAGGCTGATCGCAAGCTGGATCGAAGGCTCCTTGGCAGCGCCGGGCTCCAGGCTGAGCTTCCAATCCCGGGCGATGGTGGCGAGCACCAGCGTTCCTTCCATCCAGGCTAGGCCTTCGGCGATGCACTGCCGGGAGCCGCCGGCAAAGGGGAAGTAGCTGAAGCGTGGCCTTGTGGCCTTGGCCTCCGTTGTGAAGCGATCCGGGTCGAAGGTCTCCGGCTCTCGAAAGAAGCGTGGATCGCGGTGCACGGCATACTGGGGAGCAAGCAGCGTGGCTCCTGCGGGTATCGCGTAGCCTGCGATCTGATAGGGCTTCGCGCAGGTGCGTCCTGTGACCCAGACCGGCGGGTAGAGGCGCATGGTCTCGGCGAAAATCTGTGTCGCATAGGGCAGCTTTGGGTAATCAGCGGCTGCAGGAGCGCGGTCCTCGAGGACGCTGCGGGCCTCGGCCGAGAGGCGCTCCTGTATGTCCGGATATCGGGCAAGCAGATGGAGACCGAAGGAGAGTGCGTTTGCGGTGGTCTCGTGCCCGGCGAGGATGATGGTCACGCATTCATCGTGCAGCTGGCGATCGCTCATGGAAGTGGACGGCGGACCCGCGCCATTGCTCGGCTGCGGCTCCCCATCGGCCTCGGGATCGGTCGCCTGGAGAAGCATGGAGAGCAGATCGCCGCGATCGCGAGGGTCCGCTCGGCGTTCCGCGATCATGGTGTAGATTAGCGTATCGAGATGAGCTTTGCCGCGCCGGAGCCTCTGCATGGACGGAATGGGCAGGCGCTGAATGTGGTCGGAGAAGGGAAGAAAGGAGAGCGGCAGAAAGCTCATAAAGGATTCGACTGCGGACGCGATTGCGGCGACATCGTTCAGGGTGTCAAGATCGAAAAGGCATTTGCCGACGATGTGCAGGGCGAGCTCCAGCATCTCCGGATGTACATCGAGAACGGTGCCGGGGACCCAGCGCGAGGTTTGGGTGAGCGTCTTGTTGCCGATCACCTCGGCATAGGCGGCAATGCGCTCTCGGAGGAAGGCCGGCTGGGCGAGCCGCCGCTGCCGCATGTGCAGAGGCTCTTCGCTGGTGAGCAGGCCGTGGCCAAGGACGTCGCGGGCCCGCTGCATGACGAGGTTGCGATAGTGGTTCGGCGCATCCTTGAGAAAGAAGTCGGCGATCAGATCCGGGTGGTTGATTTGGTAAATGCGCCGGCCAAAGGCACGGTAGTGGTTGAGATCGCCGAACTCCCGCGCCGTCGCCAACATAAACTCGGCGGAGTTCTGGCGGAAGGGCTCTCCCGAGAGCAGCCGTGGAAGAAAGGCGGGACCGGCCGGAAAGTCTGGATCTTTCCTGCTCGGGCGAACGTCGAGGTCGCTGGACACAGCTTAAGTCTAGACGCGCCGTTGTGACGAGCTCAAAGAGCGAACGCTCCCGCTTCAGCGGCCAGTTCGGTTCTATTCGGAGTCCGGCGATGGATCGGACCAGCACCGGCGTCCCTGCTGACAGAGCGAACGGTGGACGTAGTGCTCGTCCGGCCCGGCCTTGCCCATCGTCTTCAGGCACCAGTACGTGGTGGTTGCGCCCATGATCTCGACGAGCTCCTCATGGAAGTCGCCAAAGGCCCCGTAGGAGGACTTGCTGCGAAGGGCGCTGCAACGGACCTCCGCGAGTGGTGGTGTCGTCATGATCTTTCTCCTATCCGATGGCGCTCGGATCGCGCTGCATCTGTCCTGCGGCGAGCAGGATTGTGCGATAGATTGCTGTTTGGAACAGCTGGGTCTTGAAGCCGTTCTGGGAGAGCGGCGTAGCTCCCTCCATCGCGGCTTTGGCTGCCGCACGCGCGGTAGTCTCGTCGATGGTCTTGCCGGTCAGCACGGCCTCTGCCGCCGTTGCGCGGATGGGTGTGGGAGCTGCCACGCCGAGGACGATCGAGGCCTTGCGGCAGTGCGCACCATCGAGCACGAGGACGACACCGGCATCGGCGAGCGGCCAGTCGAAGCTCTCCTTCTCGCCATACTTCTGGTAAGCCGAGCGCGTTCCCTGTACCGGCGAAGGGACGAAGATCCGCGTGATGAGTTCGCCTGGCTGCACGACTGTCTCGTTCTTGAGGCTCTTCTCTGGCGGGACGTAGAAGTCGCTCATGGCGACCCGGCGCTTGCCGCGCCGAGAGGTGAGTTCAACCTCAGCGTTCATGGCCAGCAAAGGAACCGCAGCGGACGATGGATGGACCATCGCGCACGTGCTGTTGTTCATGATGGCGTGGTACTGATTCTCGCCCTCATGCGCGTGACAATCGTCGCTGGTGCCACCCTTTTTCTTGCAGTCGAAGTCGCTTGAGCGGAAGTACCAGCAGCGTGGCCGCTGCATGATGTTGCCGCCGACCGTCGCCATGTTGCGCACCTGCGGTGTGGCCGCGTGCCCTGCGGCGTCCGAGAGTGCCGTGTAGCTGCGCTGGATCTCCGGATGCGCCGCGATCTCGGTCAAGGTTGCAAGCGGTCCGAGTTCGAGGCCCTGCGGCGTCGCCGTAATGCCGCGAAGAGCAGCGACGTTGCGGATGTTGACGATGCGTGGCGGTGTGACGATGCCGTCCTTCATCAGGTCGAGCAGATCGATGCCGCCGGCTTTGACCGTGGCCTCGGGCGTGAGTTGATCGAGCGCCTGACCGACGGTGGTGCAATCGATATAGGTGAACTTGTTCATGCCTGTTCCTCCCCCTGCACCTTGCCAAGTGCAGTCAGCACGTTGACCGGTGTCATGGGTATCCTGCGCATCCGGACTCCGGTGGCGTTGTAGAAGGCGTTTGCGATGGCGGCCGCGAGTGTGATGATGCCGGCCGACTCGCCGATACCCGCGGCGTCGGTCGAGCTCTGCGCGATGTAGTTTTCGACCAGGACGATCTCGATCTCCGGGACCTCGCGGGCGCCGATGATCTTGTAGTTTTCGAGATTGGCATTGAGCATGTATCCCTTGTTGCGATCCATGATGCGCTGCTCAAACAGAGCGTAGGAGATGCCCTGGAGAACGCCGCCGTTGATCTGGCTGATCACGCCGGTCGGATTGATGGGGCGGCCGCAGTCATGCGCTCCGAAAACCTTTTCGATGTGCACGCGCCCGGTCTCGGTATCGACGGCGAGCTCGACATAGTCGACACCGCCGTAGGTGATCTTCTCCTTCGAGTACTCCGGGGCACGTTTTGCGCGGGCGGAAATTTCGTCGGTGGGCAGCTTGGCGGCGGCCTGCTTCAGCGACCACGATTGCGACGGTTTGCTCTTGAGATGGACGCGTCCGGCCTGCAGCACGAGATCGTCTGCGCCCGCGTGGTACTGCGATGCGACGGCAGCCAGAAACATCTGCTTGGCCTGGTACGCCGCGTTGCGCGCCGCCGGCGTAATCGAACCGGCAGTGATGCTGCCGCCCGAGTCGGGGCCGATGGGGTAGCGGGTATCACCGATACGCACGACTACATCGTGCGGAGGGATGCCGAACTCCTCGGCGACAATCTGCGCCAGAATCGTCTTTGTGCCGGTGCCGAGGTCCTGCACCGCGGACATCAGCTCCACCGACCCATCGCGCGAGACGCGGACCTCGCACGAAGAATCCATGTTGACGAAGCGATACCAGACCGACTGAGCGATGCCGCTACCGCGCTTGATGGGCCCCGTGTCCGAGCCTGCGGGACGGCGTTTGCTCCAGTCCGTGCGCTCGCGGATCAGCTGTCGCTCGACCTTTCGTGCAGGGTTCTCATCGATCTTCTCGCGGAGATCGAGGGGATCCATCTTCAGCTTGACCGCGAGCTCGTCGATGGCCTGCTCGAAGGCGAAGCAGCCCTGCGGGTGTCCGGGCGCGCGGAAGGCTGCTCCCGGACCGGCGTTCGTAAAGACGTCGTACTCTTCCGTGAGCAGGTTCGCGCACTTGTAAAGATTGGTCGCCGGGCCTGCGGTTCCAGCTCCCGTACCGACACCGGCGGTACCGTAGCTCGTCAGTTCTATCGCTGTGAGCGTGCCGTCGTTCTTGGCTCCAATCCTGAGCCGCTGGTGTGAGTCCGGGCGGTTGGAGACGATGTGCTCCTGCCTGCGGTCCAGCATCAGGCGAACTGGGGCGTTTGCCTTGCGCGACAGATTGGCGGCGACGACGCCCTCGTTGCCGGCCCCGAACTTGGCCCCGAAGCCACCGCCCATGTACTCGGTGATGACACGGACCTTGCTCTTGGGGAGCTTGAAGACGTCCGCGAACTCGTTGCGCACGCTCGACGTTCCCTGGGTGGAGGCGTACACCGTAACCTCCTCCGGCTTCCAGTCCACGACGAAGCCGTGGGTCTCAAGCGCGGAGTGTGTCTGCACCTGGGTCCAGTACTCGCCTTCGACGACCACGTCCGCCTCGGCCAGACCCTGAGCGGTGTCGCCGACCTTTTTTCGCTGCGGTCCGTGAACATTGCCGACCTGCGGCACGCCCTTGGGACCACCGCCTCCGCCGGCGCTGCCAGCGGCGTCCGCCGGCCCGGGAAATACCTTGGGGGCGTCTTCCTTGCGCGCATCGGTACGGTCGACGACGAACGGCATGGTGTCGTACTGCACCTTGACCAGCGCGGCGGCGTCATCGGCGATCGGCTGCGTCGTGGCCGCCACGCCCGCGATGGGCTGACCGGCGTAGCGAACGACGGGATAGCGCGATGGCGCCTCCTGCGCCGGATCGCGAAGTTGGGCGGTCCCCATCACGTGCTCGATGACATAGACCGCACGAACACCCGGCAGCTTCTCCGCGGCGCTGGTATCGACCGAGATGATCTTGCCGTGCGGGACGGACGCGTCCACCATGCGCGCGTAGAGCATGCCGGGCAGTTGTACGTCGGCCGTGTACCGGCCCTTGCCCATGGCCTTTGCCGGGCCGTCGTAGCGCTCGGTCGGCTTGCCGATGTAGGTGAGGTCCGCGTTGGCTGCAAGGGCCGGCGGCTCATCAAGCGGCACCTGGCGATCGCGGCGCTCAAGGCCGAGCTGGGGTATGCCGAAGACCAGACTTTCGGTGCGCGTGGGTACGGCAGCTTTGGCTGGCGGTGTCTCAGCGTCCTTCTTCTCGGCGTCACGGGTCGGCTTGGCTTCGCCTTGAACGCCCTTGGAGCGGGATTTCTCCTGCGTTGCGGCACCCTGCTGCGCCTGGTCTGGCTGCTCTATATCAAACTGCTCCGTGCCATCAAACTGCTCCGTGCCGAGGAGAACGGTTCCGGTATCCATCAGGCCTCCTTCTCTGCAAGAAGCGTCACCAGGCCTGCGGTCTGACGGCGCTGTTGCGCCACATCGAGTGTGGCCGCGAAGATCTTGGGGTACGTGCCACAGCGGCACAGGTTGCCGCTGATTGCATGCTTCACGTCGGCGAGCTTGGGATTCGGGTTCTGCTCGAGCAGCGCCGCGCAACTCATGACCATGCCTGGCGTGCAGAAGCCGCACTGCATCGCGTCGTGCTTTACAAAGGCGACCTGCACCGGGTGCATGGTATCCCCGTGTGAGAGACCTTCGATGGTTGTGATCTCGCGGCCCACGGCATCGATAGCCAGTGTCATGCACGCGAGCGACGGAACCTTGTCGAGCCAGACAGTGCAGGCCGAACACGATCCGCGGTCGCAGACCACCTTGGTTCCGGTCAGGCCAAGCTGATCGCGCAGAGCCTGCGCCAGCGTGTAGCGCGGCTCGACCGACACGGGATGGTCGTGCCCGTTGATGCGGAGCGTCACGGGAACGGCATCCGGACCGATCGCGCCGGCGTCGCTCGTGGCGGCATGGGTCTCACGTGCAAGCGCCTGGGCGGACTCGAGGACGGTGGTCGCGGCGGTAACGCCTGCTCCCTTGAGGAAGCCGCGTCGAGAAAAGATTGTTTTGGGTGTGTCGGCCATCGGTCTGACCTTTCAGGGCGGAGTATGTTCAGGGGGAGTATGTTGATCAGCGCTGGCTAGTACGTGCTTTTAGCGTATGCGCTTAATCTACAGCCGCAGCGCGAATTGCGCTACACGAGCAGGCAGATCTTTTTGGGCTGATGATTCTGCCGTGCGGGAACTCGCCTGAATGCCCTGGACACGAGTGCTAGGGTGTTCTGCGGAGTCCTGACCAAGCAATGAGGGCCTATGAAGGAAGTTGGACACCCTTATCTGCTCTACGTCCGTGAAGATGTGGTGGACGACAGCATGTCCCTTGTTCCGAGAACGCCGCTTTCGAGCATCACTAGTTATCTGAAGGCTTCTCGACGTGATCGATGACGAGAACCTCTATAGGAACCTTGGTGGGCTTCAGTTTCAGGCCGAGCTGCTCTTGAAGTGCGGTGAGGAGTGAAGGGCCTGTTGCATCTCCGGGTGCGTTTCGTTGCCGATTTCCTTCCGATGTGGGAGCTATTAGAGTCGCCGCCTGATCTGGCGTCCATTCAAGCGTGAAATCATACCTGCCGGTAAGGCCAGTCCGGTCGATGACGGGGCGCTCCAGCGGCGCTGACAACGCAGTTGCAAGGCGTTCCATGGAGACGTCCTGAGCTGTAATGGAGCCGCTTGTCATACGAATCATGCCTGTGGTCATCTGTTCCAGAAGATCGATGGGGGTTCTTGGCCGCAGTTTGACGCCGTTCTTGCCTACTATCAGTTGATAGGCTGAACCTTCTTTGGTTTTCTTGTGGATGGCCAACTTGAAGCGATCCGACAAGAGCGTCTGAAGCATAAGATCCAGCTTGAGTTTACGCTCGTCGGGGCTAAGCTTCTTCAGATCATTCGCCATTCCCGTGTCCACTCTTGCCTCAATGTCGAACCTGTCGGAGTTGGCCCAGCTAGGCGCCCCCGCAACAAGATCGTCCATGAATCGCGTGTGGATGTATGCACTTTGAACGAGCATGACCAGTGTGACAGAGGTTGCACGTATTCCGTTGCTCATGGGCCTGACAATGGGATCAGCGCCGCTGGATCTGTTTGGCTTGATGGAAGCAACCTCAAACCCAGCCCGGGCGGGTGCAACCCCACAAGGCGGCGACGGTGCGCCGCTCGTCTGCGCCGCCTCAGCAACCGGCACGCTCACTCGGCAAAGCACCAAGAACCCGTAAGTGACTACCACACCGAGGGCCGCCGGATATAGTTTTCTACTGCTACTGAGCTGCCCCGCAAAACGATTCATCATGATCCATCTATCCTTCTATTGAACTAAGCGCCCGGCTCTCCAGCCCTACGGCATCAGGGAACATTCACTATAGGCGCCCAAGCCCAACATTGCTGTCACCAGGGGCAATCTGCAACTCGTCTTGCCAGCACTTCTCCGTGCCCCGTCCTGCACGACCGAGAATTTACCCTGCAGCTTGTCGACATCAGCACCCAAATCATTCGGCTGGTTCCGGCCCGGACCTACATAGGCTGGCCGACTAACGCCAAGACCTTCGGGACACCACTCCTCAGATCTGTGGCCACCTCAGTATCCACAGCAGTTTTCCTGCTCGACCTGCACTCGCGCTTTTACCGGCGTGCCCCGCCACGGCCGACGCCATGCCATGCGGGCTGCGGACGCCCCGAATTCACCCGCTATTTGCCTGTATTCCATCGGATTTTGATATTCTTAGTCCTTATGCCAACAAAGAAGGATTTTCTCCAGCAAACCATACAGCACATTGACATTAAGCAGCACAATGTTGTCCCGCTTGTGGATGCGATGCAGTCGATGGCGTTTAGCTCTCGTGATCTCGCCCGGGCCGCCACCATCTACGAACGCATGCTGCGCGACGGCGAGTGCGCCGTGATCCTCTGCCTTGCCGGATCTCTCATCAGCGCCGGTCTCAGGCAGGTGATCGTCGATCTCATTCGCAATAACATGGTCGACGCGATCGTCTCGACTGGCGCCAACATCGTGGATCAGGACTTCTTCGAATCGTTGGGATTTCGGCACTATATTGCGGACGAGCTCCTCAAATCGGGCACCGAGGACTCCACACTCCGCGAGCTCATGATCGATCGCATCTACGATACGCTGATCGACGAGGAAGAGCTTCGGATGTGTGACGATACCATGAAGCAGATCGTCGACTCGCTCGAACCGAAGCCGTACAGCTCGCGCGAGGTGATCGCGGCCATGGGCGCCTACCTCGTGAAGCGGGGCAAGACGCCGGACAGGGGTGGCGTCGATGGCATCGTGATCGCCGCGTATGAAAAGGATGTGCCAATCTTCGTTCCGGCCTTTTCCGACTGCTCGGCTGGCTTCGGCCTGGTCTCGCACCAGCACGAGCGGCAGGATAAGCCCAAGGTTTCGATCGATTCAGCGAAAGATTTCTATGAGCTTACGAAACTGAAGATTGAGAATCCAACGACTGGCCTGCTCATGATCGGCGGTGGCGTGCCGAAAAACTTCGCCCAGGATATCGTCGTCGCCGCCGAGGTTCTGGGGATCGACGCTTCCATGCACAAGTACGCCATCCAGATCACCGTCGCCGACGTCCGCGACGGCGCCCTGAGCTCAAGCACCCTGAAAGAGGCCAGCTCCTGGGGCAAGGTCGACACCGTCTATGAGCAGATGGTCTTCTCCGAGGCCACGCTGGCCTTTCCGCTGATCGCCGGGTATGCCTTTCACAAACGGGCGTTCGCAGAGCGAAAGGGTCTGCGGCTGGCACGTCTGCTCGACCCAGTCACCGCCTAAGCGCACCCTGCCGAGATTCCCGAAGCCGAAGGCTGCTGCCCGCCTTCGGCTTTGCTGTCTCTGTAACCTGCGGAGAGCGGACGGGTGGTCCCACGTGCAAAGCCCTGCACAGCGAAAGGAGACCCTCAGTCCACGCTCGCGCATTCGCTCTCGCAAGTATCCTTACCGTTACAATTACATTGGCTCTCAAGTCCACAGCAAAAGGAAAGACTCAGGCATGTCGTTCGCAGGGCACACCTTTACGGCACCGGGTCGAGTCAACCTCATCGGTGAGCACACAGACTACACGGGCGGCTTCGTTCTCCCCATGGCGATCAATTTCGAGACATCTGCTGCGATCGAGCCCTGTAGCGGCGATCAGATAACGTTTCTCTCCGAGAACTTCCATGAAGAGGTTCGGTATAACCTCGCTGACCTTCCTTCGCACGGCCGCGGCCACTGGAGCGACTACCCTGCCGGCGTCCTTTGGATGCTGCGAAAGAAGGGAATCGACGTTCCGGCGTTCACGCTGCGTTTGAGCGGCGACATCCCCTTGGGCTCCGGTCTCAGCTCCTCTGCATCGGTCGAAGTGGCGACCGCAATGGCGCTGCTGCATCATGCCGGGATCAAGCTTCCCGGCGAAGAGATCGCTACACTCTGCCGCAGCGTGGAAAACGACTTTGTCGGTGCAAGCTCCGGCATCATGGATCAATTTGTCATCGTCTACGGTCGCGCTGGTCACGCACTTCTGCTCGACTGCCGATCCTTGCAACATGAGAATCTTCCTCTGCCCCCTTCAGTCAGCGTCGTCATTTGCAACTCCATGGTGAAGCACACAGTCGCACACGGCGAATATGGAGACCGCAACGGCGAGGTCCTGGCCGGACAGGCCGTCATCGTGCGCGAGCGGCCCGGCATCGGCTCTCTGCGGGATGCGACGCTTGGGGATCTGGACGCCTGCCGCGCCCTGATGAGCCCCGAATCCTACCATCGCTGCAGGCACATCATCACTGAGAATGAACGCGTGCAACGCGCGCGTGTGGCTCTCCAGGCAGGCGATCTCGCAAGCTTCGGCAAGCTCATGTATGAAGCGCACGACAGCTTTCGCGACGACTTCGCGGCGAGCTGCCCGGAGATCGATAAGCTCGTCAAGATCGCGGCCACCCTGCCCGGTTGCTTCGGCGCCCGCATCACGGGCGGCGGCTTCGGCGGCTGCACGGTCAACCTCGTTGCCGCAGACGACGCAGAGAGCTTTCGTCATGAGCTGATGAGGCAGTACAAGAACGCACTCGGCATCGACGCTGAGTCCTACATCTCACGTGCTGCCGACGGCGCGCTGGCGAGGATCTCATGAGCTCTGGACAGACCAGCACCTCCGCACTGCCGTCGACCGATCTGGTCGACCTCAAAGAACAGCCGCATCGGCGCTGGAATCCGCTGAAGCGCGAGTGGGTCCTCGTCTCTCCGCACCGGACGCAGCGCCCGTGGCAGGGCCAAACCGAGACACCCGCCCAACCGCCCGTTCTCCAGTACGATCCCGAGTGCTACCTGTGTCCCGGTAATCAGCGCGCTGGCGGGCATACGAACGACAAGTACACCAGCACCTTCGTCTTCGTAAATGATTTCACTGCGCTCAAACCGGACGTGCCGGAGTTCACGGTCGATCAGCAGTGTTTGCTTGTGGCTGAGGCGGAGAGTGGCACCTGCAAGGTCATCTGCTTCTCACCACGCCATGATCTGACACTCGCAAAGATGGACGTCCCCTCCATTCGCAAGGTCGTGGATGTCTGGGCAGAGCAGGCCGAAGAGCTCGGCAGCCGCGACGACATCGGCTATGTGCAGATATTTGAGAACCGCGGTGCCATGATGGGCGCTTCGAATCCGCATCCACACGGCCAGATCTGGGCGAGCCGATCGCTTCCCAATGAGCTCGTCCTTGAGCTCGCGGGACAGAAGGCCTACCTCGAAGAGCACGGCACGCCACTGCTCTCGGCCTACCTGGAGCTTGAGCTTGCTCAGGGGGAGCGGGTGGTTGTCCAGAACGAATATTTCGTCGCTCTCGTGCCGTACTGGGCTGTGTGGCCGTTTGAGACCCTCGTGCTCCCGCGACATCGTGCTGCGCGATTGACCGATCTTGATCCCGCGGCGCGCGACGGCTTGGCCAACATTCTGCAGCAGCTCACCTCCACCTACGACCAGGTCTTCAACGTCTCCTTCCCGTACTCGATGGGGCTTCATCCCGCTCCACCTGACGGAGAGGAGCACCCGGAGTGGCAGTTTCACCTCCACTTCTATCCGCCGCTGCTGCGCTCCGCGACTGTCCGCAAGTTCATGGTGGGCTTCGAGCTGCTCGCCTCGCCGCAGCGCGACATCACGCCGGAGTCCGCAGCGGAGACGCTTCGGCAGGCGGCTGCAAAGCGAACCACCTAGGTTCCGTCGCATCTACGATTGGAACGGGGAAGGGAAGCGATGGCAGAGCCGCAAGCCTACTTCACGCCACGCCAGGCAGCCCACATGTTGGGTATCAGCTATCCAACCATCAAGCAGTGGATACTGCATGGCAAGCTGCGCTCCCGCACCACGCCCGGCGGACATCATCGCATCTCGGAGGCCGCCCTCCAGCCCTTCCTCGACAAGGATAGCCAGAGTTCCGCCGTTGATTCTCGCGAGCGCTTCCGGCGCGTCAGCGGACGCAACCAGATCTCTGGAAAGGTCGTCAGCATTCGCATCGAAGGTCTGCTGGCGCAAGTCGTACTCGCCATCGGCGACCAGCAGATCACTGCCATCATTACTGCCGACGCCGCGCGCGAGATGAATCTGCGAAAGGGCGATACCGCGGCGGCTTTGGTAAAGGCCACCGAGATCATGATCGAACGCCTCTGAACGGCAAACTCGCTCCGAATCTCTAAAACTCTCACCGCACCAATACGACTCAAATCGTGTAAAGTTGAAGAAGAGCTTGCATCGCGCATCGGCTCGATAACCTGCGCGTCGCGTGATCTGCCTGCGCTTCTCCTGGAGTCTGCCCGGTGCACCTCGTTCTGCGAACCCTCCTGGCTGCCGTCGTCCTGTGCTCGATCGCGGCACCGCTGCAGGGCCAGAGCGCCGGCACCGCGCGAGGCATCGTGCTCGATCCTTCAGCGCATGTCGTCGCCGGCGCTTACGTTCGTATCACGTCAGAGGCGACCGGCGCAACACGATCCGTCGTCACGGGAAGCACTGGCGAGTTTGAGCTCCCACAGCTGATTTCCGGACGGTATCGCATGGATGTCGAGGCCGCCGGCTTTGCGCACCTCATCCGCAGCGGCATTGTGCTGACCACAGGGACCACCTCCGACGTCGACCTGAAGCTCTCCATCGGGTCGAGTGACCAGACCGTCAACGTCTCTGCCGACGCGCTCCTCTTGCAGATTGCAACGAGCGACATCCAAACCTCCATCCCAAGATCGGCTCTGATCGGCCTACCCCTAAACGGCCGCAACTTCGTCCTGCTCGCCAGCCTCGCGCCCGGCGTCTCCCTGCCGCCCGGAACGCTGCTCCCGCGCATCAACGGGGGTCGGCCTCGAACCAACGAGTATCTCTTCGATGGCATCTCCGCGCTGCAGCCAGAGCCCGGCCAGGTCGCCTTCTTTCCCATCATCGACGATATCCAGGAGTTCACCGTCGAGTCGAACAACGTACCAGCGGAGTTTGGCCGCTTCAATGGTGGCGTCGTCAACCTCTCGACGCGCTCCGGTTCGAACACGATCCACGGCAGCGTGTACGAGTTCTTCCGCAACGAAAA
>JAABUX010001469.1_pt1 | contig 35643 bp, 27 predicted proteins | sample 5561851 | NCBI WGS metagenome assembly JAABUX01 (sample SAMN10711883, study PRJNA513361) | rock metagenome | isolation source: Antarctica rocks | place: Antarctica: Victoria Land, Richard Nunatak red sandstone | collected 2016-01-03
ATTGTCAAGGTGCTGCTGTTCTCAATGCCAACGGGCAAAATGCTCGTTGCGTGACTGTAGATGGAGTATCGCATATCGTTCGTGCTTTGTCAAGCACTTTTCTCACGAATAGGACTTGCGCTTCAAATGATCCCATTCCCCTGCGTTTCGCGGTATGCAACAAACATCCATGCAAAACTCTACGATAGAGAAGACCATAGAGGGCCGCACTGCGGAAGGTTGCTCTCGGAAAAGGGTTCCTTTGAGGAGCTACGTTAACGTGGCGATTGCCTGCAAGACAGGCGCACACATTCATCAATACATGACCGTGTGATTGTCTTGTTTTAGCGGCTTGGATAATATACCGCACATGCCAAACAATGTCAAGCGTTTTTCCAGGCAATTTTAGAAAGATGTAAATATTTGTAGGGGCTTTTATTCATAACGCCCCGTCCATATTGTCAACATGGACGGGGCGTTATGAATAAAAGCCCTTAGCTCTGCAATAGATTGGCAATGAGTCCTGTCCAGCCCGTTTGATGGCTAGCTCCGATGCCTGCACCATTGTCACCATGAAAATATTCATAGAACAACACGAGGTCACGCCAGTAGGGGTCTTGTTGAAACTTCTCGACACCGCCGTATACCGCTCTACGCCCTTGCTCATCGCGTAGAAAGATGTGAGCCAGACGATGGGAAAGCTCCGTAGAGATTTGTTGTAATGTGAGTTGTTTACCGGAGCCAGTCGGAAATTCTATCGTAAAGCTGTCACCGTAGAAATCATAAAACGTTTGCAGCGATTGAATAATCAGGTAGTTAACTGGAAACCAGATGGGACCACGCCAGTTCGAGTTCCCACCAAAAAGCCCTGTTGTTGACTCCGCTGGTTCGTAATCGACGCTATACGTTGTGCCATCTAACTGCAACGTGTATGGGTGGTCCTTGTGGTAGCGCGAGAGGGCACGCAAGCCGTATTGCGAAAGAAACTCCGACTCATCGAGCATGGTTGCTAAGATGCGCGGCAATTTCTGGCGATTCACAATTGCTAGCAGAAGATTCTCACCCTGTCCTATCTCCTCTGTTGTTTCGATATGGTTGCCTGTATGCTCCCAGTTGTTGATAAACCACTCCATGCGTCGCTTAAAGCTTGGTAAGCGATCTATCAATTTTGAGTCGAGGATAGAAATGGCGAAGAGTGGAATCAAGCCTACCATCGAGCGTACTTGCAATGGAATGTGTGTGCCATCGCGACGATGTAGTACATCATAGTAAAAGCCATCTTGCTCGTCCCATAGTTCGAGACCATCGGCTCCCATATCGTTCATCGCATGAGCGATGTAGACAAAATGCTCGAAGAATTTACTTGCAATATCGCCATAGTCGAGGTTGTCCTGTGCCAGTTCTAAGGCGATGGTGAGCATGTTTAAGCAATACATGCCCATCCAGCTTGTGCCATCGGATTGCTCAAGAAAATCGCCATCGGGAAGTTGAAGGTTTCGGTCAAATACTCCAATATTATCCAGACCGAGGAAGCCGCCTTGAAAAACATTCTGCCCTTCATAGTCTTTACGATTGACCCACCATGTGAAGTTGAGCAAGAGTTTTTGGAATATACGCTCTAAGAACGCACGATCACCTGTTCCGGTATGGTCTTTTTCGAGCTTATACACCTGATATGATGCCCACGCATGTACAGGTGGGTTTACATCGCCGAAGGCCCATTCGTAGGCCGGAATTTGTCCATTTGGATGCATATACCATTCACGCAAAAGCAAGATGAGTTGGTCTTTTGCAAAGTCAGGATCAATTTGAGCGAATGCGACGCAATGAAATGAGAGGTCCCATGCAGCATACCACGGATATTCCCATTTGTCGGGCATCGAGATCACGTCTTCGTTGAACAGATGCGTCCATTCATGATTACGGCCAGATAGACGTTCGGCTGGTGGTGGTGGTTCGGCAGGATCGCCACTGAGCCACGTTTTGACATCATAATAGTAGAGTTGTTTGGTCCATAGCATGCCTGCAAATGCCTGACGCTGCACACGTAGCGCATCTTCCGTTTGATTTGGAGGGAGTATCTCTGCGTAAAATTCGTCGGCCTCCTGAATGCGCTGTTTGAAAAGGTCAGCGAATGCATCAGCGAATGGTATTATGGCGTCAGGCCCACCATCGCTAAAGCGTAGTTGCACCGTTTGAGTTTCACCAGCAGCGAGTGTGAGATGATAGTGTAGCGCAACCTTTGTGCCTGTTTCAGCAGGATTAACGGCGTCATGCTTTCCATGCACAATATAATCGTCAATGCTATCCTTCACATACCGACTCGCATTTGTTGTATTGTAGAGTCGCTCGTTATTGGTTTCGTTTTCTGTGAAGAGGAGGTTTGGCTTGTCATCTGCATAGAGCCAGCGTGTCCCATAGTGGTCGTTGATTGCCTTGACTATCGCGACTGTTGGGAAGGATGTGTATTGATAGTGGCTAAGAGATGGACGCTGTGTGTCTGCTTGCCATGACCAAACGTTGCGAAACCAGAGTGTTGGTAGTAGATCGAGCGTTGCAGTGTCTGGGCCGCGATTCACAACGCTGATACGCATCTGTATATCTTCTGGGCCGACCTTTGCATATTCAACGAAGACATCAAAATAACGATTATCATTAAATATCCCTGTATCGATCAGTTCGTACTCCGGCTCCTGTCGCCCGCGCTTTTCATTCACTTCAACCAATTGTTCATAAGGATACGCCGCCTGCGGATATTTGTAGAGGTATTTCATATAGGTATGAGTTGGTGTGTTATCGAGATAATAGTAATATTCCTTGACATCCTCACCATGATTGCCCTGCGGTCCAGTCAAGCCAAATAGCCGCTCTTTCAAAATAGGGTCATGACCATTCCAGAGCGCGACTGCCAGACAGATTTGTTGATGGCGATCACACAAACCGGCCAGCCCGTCTTCTCCCCAGCGATACGCTTTTGAGCGCGCCTGATCGTGTGGTAGATACTCCCAGGCACTTCCATCGGGGCTATAATCCTCACGAACAGTCCCCCATGCGCGTTCGCTGATGTATGTCCCCCAGCGTTTCCAATAAATGTTGCGCTCCTGCGACTCCTTGAGTCGTTCACGTTCTGGTGTCATACGTTAGTATCCTTCTTACCAAAAAATATCTGTAACATACCGATGGGCGATCCCTCGTGGTCGCCCATCGGTATGTTACAGAGGTACACCTTCAAATTGTATGAGGTATTTCCTCGCGTTGCACATGCATAATATCTCTTTCAGGATAAGACTGCAATATGCTTGAAGGTATATATCTATCACATAAGCGAAAGGAGCAAGGGTTCACATCTGCGTCATTTGTCCGTTTTGTCAGGACTACTAGCCATATTCGATGCTACTTGAGCGTGATAAAATAGAGTAAGTAGATGCTTGAGCATTACGTAGGAAGTAACGAGGAGAATAGCTATGGATGATACAGAATTACTGCAACGCATCGAGAGTCTCGTGAATGAAGAACATCATTTAACGCAGCGAGGCGAAGAAGAGGGTGGCCTCAATAGCGATGAACATACACGAATGAAGGCCCTCGAAGTGAGCCTCGATCAGTGCTGGGACTTACTGCGTCAGAGACGCGCACGTCGCTCGGCTGGCCTCAATCCAGACGAGGCAAAGGTACGTGACGAGTCGATAGTTGAGAATTTCAGACAATAACGTGACAAATCTGTAGGGGCCATAATTCATTACGCCCCGTTCCAGTTGTATATAGGGCGTAATGAATTATGGCCCCTACACCTTGCATCGCAGGTATAGGTAGCGTTAAAATACTATAGATAATGACGTTCACATAGCCTACGAGGATAGTAGGTGTTGTGCGTTCTTTGCAGCTAGATCACCGCTCTATGCGGTGGAAGGATTGAGAAAATGGCAACTGAGATCAAGTCGTCGCAAGGCGTGGATTTTTATCTGATGGATGAGCTACTCACCGAAGAGGAGCGTAGAATTCGTGACAAGGTACGCGACTTCTGTGATCGTGAGGTCATTCCTGTTATCAACGATTACTGGGAGCGTGCTGAGTTTCCCTTTGAGCTAATCCCCAAATTAGCAGCTCTGAATATCGCGGGCGGCTCGATTCAGGGCTATGGTTGCCCTGGCATGAGCAATGTGGCATCTGGCTTGATTGCGTTAGAACTCGCGCGTGGTGATGCCAGTATCTGTACCTTCTTCGGTGTCCATTCGGGTCTCGCCATGTCCTCTATCGCCATGCTTGGCTCCGAGGAGCAGAAGCAACGCTGGCTCCCCGCGATGGCACGTATGGAAAAGATTGGTGCCTTTGGTCTCACAGAGCCGGATCACGGCTCCGATGCAGTCGCACTGGAAACGTCGGCGCACCGCGTTGGTGATGAGTATATCATCAATGGCTCGAAGCGTTGGATTGGTAATGCCTCGTTCGCCGATGTAGTCATCATCTGGGCGCGTGACGATGCTGGCAAGGTTGGTGGTTTCCTGGTTGAGAAGGGAACACCCGGTTTCGAGGCAACGGTCATTAAAGGCAAGGTTGCCAAACGTGCAGTATGGCAGGCGGATATCAAAATGACCGATATGCATGTTCCCGCTTCTAGCCGCCTGGAGCATTCGCATAGCTTCAAGGATACCTCAAGCGTATTGACTGCGACACGTTCCGGCGTTGCATGGGAGGCTATCGGCCATGCCGTTGCCGCCTATGAAATCGCCCGTGATTATACACAGCAGCGCATCCAGTTTGGCAAACCTCTCGCAAGTTTCCAGACTATTCAGATTAAGCTGGCAAGCATGCTTGCGAATGTCACAACGATGCAACTGCTTTGCCTGCGTCTGGCCCAGTTGCAGAGTGAGGACAAGATGACCGCAGCGATGGCGTCGATGGCGAAGATGAACAACGCTCGCCTCGCCCGTGAGGTGGTAGCAGATGCTCGCGAAATGCTCGGTGGTAACGGCATCTTACTGGAATACAACATCGCGCGTCATCATGCCGACATCGAAGCTGTCTTCACCTACGAAGGAACGGACACCATCCAGTCACTCATCGTCGGACGCGAAATTACAGGGATGCAGGCGTTCTCGTCACGGTAATGTACACATAGTTGATACTATTAAAAGCCTCTCAAGAGCATACATCTTTTGAAAAATAGGGACATCGATTGTCAAGACAGTCGGTGTCCCTATTTTCATCAGTCTAGCAAGCGTTTCCCGACGAGCCACTCGCGAAACTTCCTGTTCCCTTTTGCGTTGGCGACTGATTTTTCTGAGTAGTCGCTGGACCGGCCTTTGTACCCTTTCGAGACCAATGCTGCTCGTCAACCTCTGTTTCAGCCAATTCGAGCGTCGTTCGATATGGTCCGAAGTTGACGTGTTTGTTTACTGCATAAAGTGCCTGTGGCGCACACAAGAATAGAGCTAAAGCCTCGTTGAAAACGTAACGGTCGATCTCCTCGGAAGCTTTAATGAGCTTAGGGCCATCAATCTGTGTTGCCATTTCTGTAAAGAGCCTGTTGAATTCGGGAATCTCTGGTCCAGCTCTAAAGGCACCGTCAGAGCCGAAGAACTCTCGATGTACCGCGGCTGGGGGAGAATCGGAACTCAGGTCGAACCAGCCTGTTAACAGGATGTCCCAGGGTGGGGTGAGTTTCTTTTCGATCAACAAGCGTGAACCTGCTAGCACCTGTTCTGGTGGGACTGCGATAACTTCAACCCCGATGCCTAGTGCCTCTTTTATATCAGAGGCCATCAATTGACCCAGACCTTCAAACGGAGCAGGAGTAGCAATACGCAGATTCCTCCCGGCAGGCCATCCGACCTCAGCCAGCAGTTTCCTGGCTTGTTCCGCGTCATGTTCGTATCCTTTCATGTCGGCAGGGAAGCCTGTACACCAGGAGGGGGTCAATGCACAGAGCGGATTGGCATAGCCAGCGAACCCTTGAGCAATAATTTTCTGCTTGTCAATTGCAAGGTTCAATGCCTTGCGTATCCGTATATCATGAAGTGGAATATCTGAGGGAAAGCGGTTAATAACTCCTACTAGCACACGATTAGCATCACATGCGACGAGCTTTGCATGTTCAGAGGCAAGAATACGTTCAGCATCGGCAGGTGTGACTTCGCTGACAATATCCATTTCTCCTTCGGTGGAAATGCAAAGTTCTAATGCTTCAGCAGGAGAGAGATCGTTGCGGTAGGTTACGCGTTCCAAACGTGGACCACGTTCGATATTCCAGTGACTGCGGTTAGCTTCCATGACGAGGCGAGGAGAGCGATCTTCACTCTCGATCAATCCTACACTGGCAAATGGAGTTGTTCGTATAGTTACAACGCGTTGGTTAATGGATGAATAGCCCTCGATGAGGGTGAATGGTCCAGTGCCCCACGGGCCTGGTGCATCAATTGCTCACCAATGGCCTTCGCCGCTGCCAAGTTTAGCGTAGCCAAAACCTTGGTCGCGCCAGAAGGCAGAACTGGCGATGTGGAAGCCTCGCATTTTTTCGAGAGCCAGGCCGTCTGGACCGGGTAAATGGAAGCGAACAGTGAAGTCATTTACTACTTCGCAGACTGACTCCTTCGGGAAGTTAAGCCAACTACCGGGGGGATGTGGCGCAAGCCAACGCTGCATCTCATCAAAATTCTGTTTGATACTGTGGGCGGTAAAGGGTTCACCATCTTGAAAGCGCACACCTGTCCGCAACGCAAGTTCGAGTGTACGTTCATCGAGCCACTGTGCATTAGTCGCCAGGGCAGGAACGGTGCGTCCATCCTGGTCTACGCGGATGGGTTCTTCCATCGTATTCCATGTGATAAAAAGCCAGTTCAAAGGCGAGGGATCGAAGATATAGATAGCTCCGACCGGAGGACGCCATTGTAGTTGAGTAGGGGCAACTTGAGGATTTGTCATCGGGAAAAACTCCTTTGCTAGTCCGTCAAACGCATTTGTGTATCACAAGGACATCTAGCTCAAATATAACATATACAAAATTATTCTGCCAGGGGTGAGCTTTTTCAACACATTGCTAAATTTCCACACATCCATCAGTACAACTATGTTTGACTCCAAGTCATTACTCGATAAACAACCTTGTCCTTAGAGCAAAATCAGAGAATGAATTACGATCCATTCTTCAGAATCAAATTTTCGACGAAAACATTGCGATTTTGACGCATTACGATGTAGCGCGTGAAGTCAAAGCTGCGTCAGAGCGTATCCACCAGAAAGATACGAAAGATTTACCACGTGCCTTTGATCTTAGAAAAGAACTTGAGGCACGAAGGCGTGCTGCTCAAAAACAAGTTACTAAAGCGAAACAGGCGGAAGAAGGTGGTCAACAGTCATTGTTTTGACTTTGTATTTTAGTACAAGGTCGTGATGGCATGACATGTTATTAGGAGAAACGGCATAATATTTTATCCCGTTTCTCAAACCTATCAAATTTTTAATAACTATTTACTACAACGGCAACAGTTCCAACAACTTTCTACGTAGCAGCTTGCCAGAGGAGTTGCGTGGCAATTCATCTATGATATATATGGCTCGTGGCTGCTTATAGCGTGCCAGACGTTGTGCTGCATACTCTATCAAGTCTTCTGTACTAACCGTGTTTCCGTCCTTCAAATGGACAAACGCAATCGGTACCTGCCCCCACTGCGCGTCGGGTTGGCTACAGACGCCAGCTTCGGCTACTGCGGGATGCGCGAGTAGCACGGCCTCGATTTCGGCGGGATAGACGTTTTCGCCGCCAGATATAATCAGGTCGGAGCGACGGTCAAGCACGTACAGATAGCCCTCTTCGTCGAGGTAGCCAATATCGCCCGTTGCCAGCCAGCCATCGTGAAAGGCTTTGGCGGTGGCATCAGGACGGTCCGCATAACCAGGGGTGATTGTTGGGCCTTTCAGTTGTATCTCGCCTGCCTCACCTCCTTTCGCCTCCTCTTCGTCATGCATGATGCGTAACTGCACCGAAGATAACGGGCGTCCGGCTGAACCGAGCTTGCGTAGGGCATCGGATGGTGCCAGTGTCACCGCTTGCGAACATGCCTCGGTCATACCATACGTTTGTACAACCGGAATATTCCGTGCTGCACATGCCTCTAATAATGGTTGTGGCGCAGGACCACCACCGAGCAAGATGCAGCGCAATGTCGATGGATAGACCGCCTTCTGTATCTCCAATGTCGTAAGCATACGTTGTAACATTACCGCAACGACAGAGATAATGGTAACGTGCTGCTCAAGAATGGCTTGATTGACCGCTATGGGATCGAACTTTGCTTGCACAACAACGCTGATCTGGTAGATCACACCACGCATCAGAATAGAGAGGCCGCCGATATGGAACAGTGGCATGCAGGCAAGCCAGCAATCATCGGGCTGATGGCCGAGGTTGAGGGTCGAGCCGATGGCGTTCCACCACTGCATACCAAAGGTAATAATTGCGCCTTTCGGATTGCCTGTTGTGCCAGAGGTATACATAATAGCCTGTGTCGCTTGCAGATCAATCAATGTGCGTAAGGCAACCTGTGTTTCTGGGAGATTGCTTAATACAAGCACGTCTTTGTCGCCTTCAATCGGTGTAAATGTGGCTCTCGGTATTTGTGACACATGCTCCACAACCTGGGTAGCAATCGTGGCGTGTTCTGCATCGTGGACGAGCAGTGTAGCGCGTGCGTCTTGAAGTTGCCAGCGTAACTCGTCTGCGGTCAAGCGTATGTTCAATGGAACGAGAATGGCACCAAGACGTGTGAGGGCGTGAACGCAGGTGACGAAGTGCAGACTATTGACTGCAAGCAATGCCACTCGACTACCTTCATGGACATCGATACTGGCGAACTGACGTGCGAGGCGTGAAGCTTCAGAGTCAAGTTGCGCGAAGTTCCATTGGATCGCTCCATACTGGACCGCAAGATGCATAGGTCGATTCTGGGCGCAACGGGTCAACCAGTCGGGGAGGGATGTATCGGGTGTGTGCATAGCGTTTACGCCTCGTCAGGACTCGATGGTCCGAACTGATAGGATTGGGGACTATACATATCCAGTGCTTCGTCGTCCAATGTGACGCCGAGACCTGGAGTAGTTGGCACGATCATTAAACCAGACTGGATTGATAACTCTTCGAGAATAAAATCATCCTCCAATAAATGTTGGGTGGCAAAACCACATTCCAGCGTTACCTCCGGTGAGGCCGCCGCGAGCTGCAAAACTGCGGCGAGACTGATGCCAGACTCAATCGAAGTAGTGAGAACACATTGGATACCGCGCTGTGTAGCCTCACTGATAATCTCTCGGCTAGCATGAAGGCCGCCTGCAAGCTGTGGTTTGATGACCAACACATCGGCAGCACCAAAGCGCATAATGCGACGTGCGCTCTCTACGTCGTGTACTGCTTCGTCGGCAGCTATCGGAATCGAAAGTGTGCGTCTGAGTTGCTGCATGCCCAGTAAATCATTGCGCTGCAATGGTTGCTCGACGTACTGAATTTTATAAGGCACACAGCGTGTAAGGATTGCGTTTGCCTCTTCAAGCTCCCATGCCTCGTTTGCGTCCAGGCGTAGATGGATATTTGGTCCGATGGCTTCGCGCACGGCGGCAATACGCTCGATCTCTTGCTCAAGCTCCACGTTGCCAACTTTCAGTTTGACGCACAGAAAGCCGTGTTGCTTTGCTACTAATGCGGATATGAAGACATCTTCCACCGCTTGTGTACTGATAACAGCATTCACTGGAACAGCCGTGCGTGGTGTTTCCTGTGCTAGCAACACATTCACAGCACACTCATCACGTTTACCCTGTAAATCGAGAAGTGCGAACTCCAACCCACAGGCTGCTGCCGGAGACAGTAACGGCAGCTTCTCCCATGCAGTCTCAAGTGTCTTAGTGCGTAAGCCTGTGGTCTCTCGTGAGAAAGATTGACAGGCATTGACAAGTGTATCACCGCCAAACTCAGGCAGTGGAGCGATCTCCCCGATACCGCGCGTGCCATCATATGTTGTGATAATCACGATTGCGCCTTCACGCATCGCCATTTTGCCATGAGCGGTGGTGAAGTTGCTTGCAAATGGTACACGGTAGCTTTTCCAGTGTATGTCGGTAATTTTCATCATGCCCATCTTTTACAGTAAGTACAGTTGTTCTTATGGTAAACGTGGGAAACGCGAGAAATCTGGTTTGCGTTTCTCCAGGAAGGCGTTCTTTCCTTCCTGTCCCTCTTCTGTCATATAGTACAGCATAGTGGCATCACCGGCTAGCTCCTGAATACCAGCGAGACCGTCAGTATCAGCATTAAAGGCGGCTTTGAGGAAGCGCAACGCGATTGGACTCTTCTCCAGAATCTCTTTTGCCCACTGTACCGTCTCTTCTTCCAGGCGATCCAGCGGCACTACGGTATTGACGAGTCCCATGTCGAGTGCCTCCTGTGCGTCATACTGGCGACAGAGATACCAGATTTCACGCGCCTTCTTGTGCCCAACGACACGCGCCAAGTAGGTTGCGCCCCAACCTGCATCAAAGCTACCCACGCGCGGTCCCGTCTGTCCGAAGCGTGCGTTGTCTGCTGCAACGGTCAGATCACACAACAAGTGTAGGACGTGACCACCGCCGATAGCATAGCCCGCGACCATTGCGATGACAGGTTTTGGGAGATACTTGATAACCTTTTGCAAATCGAGTGCGTTCAAACGCGGCACGCCATCGCTACCGACGTAGCCACCATTACCACGTACACGCTGATCACCGCCAGAACAAAACGCTTTATCGCCTGCTCCTGTGAAGATGACCACGCCAATTTCCGGGTCTTCACGGCAGATGTTGAACGCCTCGATGAGTTCGGTCAGCGTCTCTGGTCGAAATGCGTTACGCACTTCCGGTCGATTGATGGTAATTTTCCCGATGCCCTCGCCCTTCTCAAACAAGATGTCGGTATACGTTTTAACGGTGTTCCATTCTATAGACATGAGATACTCCTCTATATAGATAAACAAAAATCGTGAACAAGCCGATCAAATAGCTCCGGCTGTTCCAGGTGAACTGTGTGCCCTGCGTCGGGAACAATGTGTAGCCGCGCATTGGGCAGCGATTGTGCCATGTGTTGTGCAATTGTGCAGAACTTGCTATCTAGTATACCCGTAATCAGCAAGACAGGGATAGTGAGCGTCTTGAGTCGCTCTTGTAGGGCTGGTTGTGTGCCTGTGCCAACACCACGCAGGCTATTGGCGAGACCAGTGGCTCTGTTTTGCATACGTTGCTCGTGCAGTGCCTGCCTCTGCTCAAGAGGAAGACGTTGCTGGCTCGCAAAGAGTGGCAAGTGTTCCCAGTAATTGACAAATGCTTCTATGCCATTCTGTTCAATTCTTGCCGCGAGTTGCTCATCACTCTTTACGCGTTGTGCTCTTGCCAGGAGTTCTGCCAGTCCAGGAGAGGCACTTTCAAGAATAAGGGCGCGAAAAAAACCTGAAAACGCCGTATAGAGCGCGATACGCCCACCCATCGAGTAGCCAAGCAGAATAGCTTCCCCTTCGCTCACACCGCACTCTACCAGGACTGCCAGGATATCCGCCTGACACTGTTCTATGGTATAACGTTGTGCGTCTTGTGGTGCGTCCGATTGCCCATGACCGAGCATATCCAACGCAAGCACGCGAAAACCATAGTGTGCGAACACGTCCAGGTGTTGACCCCAACTGGCGGCACTCCCTGTAAAGCCATGTAATAATACAAGCGTCGGCTGTTCTATTGTACCGTACTCCTCGACGTTGATGGAGACGCCGTTGACGGATATGCGTGTTTTCATATGCCATTTCCCAACGGGCAACCACAAGGGATCGCCCCTACTATATCTAATGTTACATCACGCTAACAGGTATAGTAAGGAATATCCCTTGTAGTCGCCCGTTGGCTATACGTATCATTATTAGCTTCGTTTATATATTACTCAATTATTGGTGTCAATGCCTGCGACACACTTTGCCACAATTCGCGGTGCATACGTACATTGCTTTCGCGTTCTGTAACGACCTCGACGATGTGCAGGCCACCATCATACATGCCGCGTTGTACTGCTACGCGGAATGCTTCCCAGTCGGCGACGAGTTGATAGTACACACCATACATCTGTGCAGCGGCACTGAAGTCCAGGCCGATTGGGGTGCCGAAAAGTTGCTCAAAGTGTTCCGGGTAGTCGGCCTGTGGCAGGAAGGAGAAGATGCCACCACCATCGTTATTGATAAGCACAATTGTCAGATTGAGTTTGTGCAACTTTGCAGCGAGTAATCCGTTCATGTCATGAAAGAAAGAGAGATCACCAATAACTAGGACACTCGGACCATTCGTAACTGTACTTGCCCCCAGTGCGCTAGAGATAATACCATCAATACCGTTTGCCCCTCGGTTTCCCATAATGTGGACAGGTTGTTCTCTCCCCCAGAAAAAGGTATCAAGGTCACGAACGGGCATACTGTTTCCTGTATAGAGTAGCGCACCTTCTGGCAAAAGTTGGTTTAGCTCGCTAAAGACACGGCCTTCAAATGGTGCTGAAAAATCTTGTATTGTCGCCTGTAACGCTTGCTTCGTATAGCTATCTACCTGTTGCCATGTCGATAACCAATCATGAGCATCTGCAAGGGGACCAGGGTGCCCACTGCCTTGTGCTTCTACGGATAATGCATTACTAAGAGCTTTGCACAGAGCAACGGGATCGGTATGTATGAGTTCGCTTGCCAGTTGTGTTGGCTCTTGCCAATCTTCGTTGCCATCAATGATAACGAGCGGGCAGGTTGGATAACGTTTGAGATAGGTGAGTATCGGTTTTGCGGTTGGCATGGCCCCGAAGCGCAATACAAGCTTTGGTTGCATCTGCTCCGTAAACGCATCAATCCGTAGAAACGCATCATAACTGGTCAGGATATGGCTCTGGTCGTGTTTACCACTTCGCATCTGTGAAAGCGGATCTGCGAGTATGGGGTAGCCCAGAAGACGTGCTAGCTGTGCAACAAGTTCAGGCAGCTCAAAAGCCTCCTGTGGGCCAACAATGAGAAGTCCGCGTTTGGTAGTGTCGATGAGTCCGAGCAGATGTGTAATAGTCGCGTCATCAGGTTCGCGCCTGTCGCTATCGCGTACTGTGATGTAGGGTGCGTTATCTGGTCGTCCTAACCAGGCGATTGCATCGCGTTGCGCGAGGGGGGGAAGTGGCTGCTCCGTGATTGGATTGGGTGTAAGCGGTTCGCGCAATGGAAAGTTCAGGTGTACGGGACCTGCTGGTAACGCGGTTAAAAGTGCTGTTGCTCTATCGGCAGTTGTACGAATATAGCGCAGTGCGGCATTTGTTGCTTCGGGTAGCGCGACATCGAGAGACCATTTGACGTGCGAGCCATACAGTCGTGTCTGATCGATTGCTTGTGGTGCGCCATTCTCGCGTAACTCATGCGGTCGGTCCGAGGTAAGCACAAGCAAGGGAACGTGTGTTAGCTTTGCCTCGGCGATGGCAGGGAAAAAATTCGCGGCAGCCGTGCCAGATGTACAAAGTAACGCAACGGGCCGGGCGGACCGTTTAGCGATACCAAGTGCGAAGAAGGCGGCGGACCGTTCGTCAATGTGCATCCATACGCGCATGTTGGGTTGTGCTGCGAAAGCGAAGGCGAGCGGTGTTGAGCGTGAGCCGGGACAGACAACGACATGCTGTATACCTGCGCGTTGTAGTTCATCAACAAAGGCACAAACGTAAGCATACGTCGGGTTGACCGCGTTTTTGAGGAGCGGTGATAGTTCTGGAATGCTTGCCATCATTATCTCAATTCTGCTCCCCTAGTCCTCGGAGCATCACCTGAAGCTTCAAGCACGACTCGCTGTACTCGCTCTGTGGGTCGGAATCGCCGACAATACCACAACCTGCGAAAAGGATAGCCTCGTGGTCAGCGATTAAGCCAGAACGTAGTGCGACGGCAAATTCGCCATGACCGCCTGTACCAATCCAACCCAGCGGACCCGCGTACCAACCACGATCCATCTGCTCGATGCGGCGGATGGCGGCTAGTGCCGCCTCGCGTGGAAAGCCTCCAACGGCAGGAGTTGGATGCAAGTCGGCCATCACATCGAGAATACAGCGTCTGGGCAGCAATTTACCAACAATGGGTGTCTCTAAGTGCTGTACATTCTTTAGCTTGAGCAGGCGTGGCGATGTGGAGACGTGAACATCGCTACAGTGTGCCAGCAACGCCTCACGCACACGTGCAACCACAATCGCATGCTCGATAGAATTTTTTTCGCTGTGCAAAAGGTTCGAGCCAATACGTTCGTCTTCCTCTGCAGTTGTGCCGCGTGGAGCAGAGCCAGCGAGTGCCATTGTATGTATTTGCCCGTTTTGTGCTTGCACAAGACGTTCGGGCGTCGCACCAACAAAGAAATGTTCACCACGTTGTAGCGCGAATATATACGTACCAGGGTAACTTGCACGCAACCTGCTTAAAATCGAAGCGACTGCAAAACGTGTTGTATCCGTCTTCGATGTGACCTGGACACTACGAGCTAAAACGACCTTTTCAAAGGCTCCATGCCGAACTTCACTGGCAACCTCTGCTACCTTCTGCATCCATGCTGCTACTGGAAGTGTATCTTGTATTTGCAAATTGCTACCAGAGGTGTCTTTACCTGTTTTTTCCTCTACATATAGAGGTGACTCTTGCGATTGCTCTGCATCCTCTATATTTGCGGAACTTTCGATAGCTGTAAGAAGAGATGTCGCGTCAGTGGCGAGTTGCTGCAAACACTCCTCGATATCGTTATGAGCATGAAGTAATACGTTTATCGTGAGTGCTGTCTGCTCTGCGCTATACAGCAGGAGGAAACGTGGCAAGATGAGCAACCCAGTGGGAAAATCTGCCCATAGCTGTGTATGGAAATGTTCTGGATCGAAGGCGAAGCCCCCAAAGAATAGTGGTCCATGCCCATACGCAGCATCTATATGCTCAAGTTCTTCAGGATAAGAGATCACAGCGTCCTGTAACAATGCACGCCATTGTATCGCCGCGTCGGTAGCGCGAGTGGTTCCACTCGTCGTAATCGTTGTTGCACTTCCCACTCCGATAAGCGCGTTTTGCTCGGAGGGTTGTTCCCAGAAAAAAACCTCGCCCAAACCTGCTTGTTGTGTGCCTGCGAATGCTTGCATGGTGTTGTACCGCTCAATTGGCAAAGTAAAACTAGCGATCACATCCTTTTCGAGTTGCGTTGCATGCGTTACCGCGTTCTGCAACATTGAAAGCAGCGCAGATGTATGTTGGTCAAGAAATTCGTGTGGCTGTGCGATATGTGCATTAAGCAATGTATTCATTATAATATCTATCGTTCATATGATATGGGGGTAGATCAAACTGTTTAACAAATCTATCAAACAACGGGCGACCACAAGGGTCGCCCCTACTATATGACACAACGTGTATAGTAGGGGCGACCCTTGTGGTCGCCCGTCCATAAACACATTGCTATCAGTTTATTTGTTAAGCAGTATAACCAAATCCCTACGTTGGTAATATCTTCTTCTATTGTAGGGCATCCGAGAAGATGATGCAAAAAAAGCTATGCTTAGAGCTTTGCACGTACATATTGTGGTGCCCATTGGATATCATAACCAAGTGTACGAGCGGCGTGCAAAGGCCAGTAGGGGTCGCGCAAAAGTTCGCGTGCCAATGCGATTATATCCGCCTCACCCTCTCGTAGAATGTCGTTCGCCTGTTCTGGCTCGGTGATGAGACCAACGGCAGCAGTAGGCACACCACTCTCACGACGAATTTGTGCTGCAAAGGGAACTTGATAACTTCTTGCAACGGGTACCTTCGCCGTAGACACATTGCCACCCGAAGATACGTCGATCAGGTCAACGCCGTGCCCCTTCAACGTCTGGGCAATTTCGACGCTATCACCGATAGTTAGGCCACCCTCGGTCCAATCAGTTGCCGAGATACGTACAAAAAGGAGTAGTTCATCAGGCCACACAGCGCGTACAGCATCGGTTGCCTCAAGCAAGAAACGCATACGATTACGCAAATCGCCACCGTATTCATCGGTTCGATGATTGGAGAGAGGCGAAAGAAATTCATGGAAAAGATAGCCGTGCGCTGCATGTAACTCGATAGCCTGAAAGCCGGCTTTCAGCGAGCGTTCTGCCGCAATGCGAAAACTCTGCGTGATTTCGGCAATGCCTTGTTTCGTTAGTTCCTGTGGTAATGGATAGCGATCAGAAAAACGTTCATGGCTAGGCGCAACCGTCTCCCAGCGTCCATCTTCCACCGAAACCTCGCCACTACCACTCCACGGACGATAGGTGCTGGCTTTTCTTCCTGCGTGGGCGAGTTGGATGGCTGGCACCGCTCCCTGTTCTTTAATGAAAGCTGTGATACGTGCTAGCGTCGGAATATGCTCGTCACGGTAGATGCCCAGGTCTTGTGGCGAGATACGGCCTCGCACCTCGACTGCTGTTGCCTCAGTCATGACGAGGGCTGCACCCCCGACCGCACGGCTGCCGAGGTGGACAAGATGCCAATCAGTGGCAAAGCCATCGTCTGATGAGTATTGACACATGGGTGAAACCATGATGCGGTTGCGTAACGTGATACCTCGTAGTGGAAATGGTTCAAACAATGGAATGGTTGGCATGTGGAAGATGCTCCTCTGTATCATAAGCAGGATGTTATTTGTGAACTTCCAGGGCATGCCCTTGTGGGTGCCCTTGTTCTCTATTAATAGCTTTATCTTTATCAGTGACAACGCGCGATGAGCGTAGTATTATTCCTGTGTGTCATAAAATTCAGCAAATACGCGCGTTTTCCTTATATTTTTGTTGATTTATCGTGTGATAAGTCTTACAATAGATATCGTACATTATAGTACACATTGTGTGGTACGTAGAAAAGATGAGTTAGTGAAGAGGCACACGCTGCACAGAGAGGACAGAAAACATGCAAGAAGTTATACGAATGCCTGTAGGGGAAAACATTCGGCGAATGCGCCGCCAACACAGCCTTACACAGTCCGAACTGGGCGGAGAACGCTTCTCTAAGTCGTATGTAAGTGCTGTGGAACGCGATAAAATAGTTCCTTCTTATCAGGCATTACGCTTTTTTGCGGAGCGGCTAGGGCAATCAATTGACCACTTCGAGAAGCTGTTTTTGCAAAACGAGAACGCAAAATATGCTATTTCATCGTTAATAGACACACGTATAGATACGAATGATGAGCAAGCGTTACAAGAGAAAGTTTTGCCTCTCCTCGACAATTTATTAGAAGGTGCTGAACTCTACACACTCCCTTTTTTGCACGATTTTTTACCTCTGACTCCTGATGCCATTGCAAGATTTTCAAATGATGTGCAGGGACGCTATGCATTTCTGATCGGACTCATCGCGCAGCAAAAGCAGGATTTTGTAGTTGCGCTACAATCACTAGAACACGCGTTGGTTTTTGCACCTCGTAAATATCGTCCTGCCATTCTGGATGCATTGGGAACAAACTATTACTACGAGCAAGCTTATTATACCGCGCTCGATTATCATAAACGCGCTTTACTTGGTTTTCAGGAGCTGGAAGAGATAGAGAACGATACGTCTAAGAAAGTTCCAACATTGCTTCTGAAGATTGAGTTCAATTGTGGCAACGACTATTATGCCATTGGTGCCCATCATCAGGCTCGTGAGCATTTTGAGCAGGCTCGTAAACAGCTTCGTTCTGCACATGATATAAAAACGGCGGCTCAACTCTATCTCAAATTGGGCTACTGCATCTATGCCGATGTATATCACAATACTGCGCTTGTGCCGACTACTAAGGACGCGACAGAGGAAATCGAGCGTGAATTTCAACGAGCGATAAGCTACTACGTGCAAAGCCGAACCTTATATCAGGTTAGTAGTGATCGTCTTGGTGAGGCGAGAGCGCGTCTCTCGCAAACAATGGTACTGCTAGACCTCAGTACGTGCAGGCGGCAAGTGGCCGAAGAAAAAGCGCGAGTAACGGGCCGAATGCCAGGTATCAACTGCGCTACACTACTTGATGAGGCTGAAGAACAATGCCGCCAGATTCTTTTGGCCTGGGAACCTGATACCGTATATCCGCCGACTGAAGTAGAGATACTGCTCTATACCGCTCTGGCGTATCTTATTCGTGTAGCCGCTCAACGTGCTACCATTGCACGATTAAGTACGTATACTGATACCGCCACGCGTGAATGCTCTATTGCCTCGTCTCTCTGCCAACAGGTGTTAGATACGCTTGTTGAACCAGCGTTTCCGTGGGCATTAATGTACGATGTGGCTCTAATGAAGGACCGTACATTTACTATAACAACACAATCACTGCCACGTATACCTGAGGCTGCTCTACATGCAGAACCACCACTGCGCCACAATGCATCACGTTCTGTATTGCTGTTTGCCACAGGCGAAGTTGCAGAAATGTTAGGACACGCCGCCACACAAGCCGAATATGCTGAAGCCTGCTATGAACGCGCTAATCAAAGCTTTCAGGCCGCGCTCGGGGCATATGGTGCAATTTTTCTCACAAAAGAACACGATATCAGCTACCTCTATCGTACCTACCTGCGCTGTATCGAGATGTTGGAAGAGCGCAAACTGCTGAGACCAGAGACAGAAGAAAAGACGAATCAAATGCTCTTACATTTTCTCAAGGATGCGATACAAATATCATACATTCCAGTCTTGTAATTTCTACAAAATTATTGCATACTATCTCTATGACAAAAAAATCAAAGAATCTTTGGAAATCATGCGAGTAATGAAAGGGGATATAGTGAACGCGCGGGAAAGCAAAGAAAGACAGATAAAGTATGTACCTGCCGTTTCCATCTCGCAAATTACAGCACGCCACATGATGGGACGTGTATTAGTTGCTAGAGAAAACGACCCAGAATGTATTTGTGGTGTTGCAAGACGTATTGGCTATACGGGAACCAGGGAGCGTGATCTTGCAATCTATCGACTCAAGGTAAAGGAGCATGCAAGCGATAATGCAACAACGTTGCCTCTGCTCTATGTTGTTGACGATGGGCTTTTTGTAGACTACGATATGTGGCGACAACAACGCGAACCTGTGCAAGATTAAGGGTACTCTCAAATAGAAAGCATGGATGCAAATGAAAATGTATGAAACGATGACATTTGTAGGGGCTTCATTTATAACGCCCTCGTCCTCATTGCTTCTGTTTCCCAGCCAATGAGGACGCTCCTCAATCCTTGCCAACATTGCGTATTGGCACGAGGGCGTTATGAATAATGGCCCCTACGAATGTGTTTATTTTTCGCTTGCCTGCTGCGACAATGGTAGTGTAAAGTAAAAAGTGCTACCTTCCCCTGGTTTGCTTTCTAACCACATGCGCCCACCGTGCTGGACAACGATTTGATACGCGATGTAGAGGCCAAGTCCAAGTCCATCAGCCTTCTCACGCGAGCTAGCACGATAGAAGCGATCAAAAATGTACTGTTGCTCTTCCTCGCTAATCCCATATCCTTCGTCGCGAACCGCAACAATGACGATAGCTGTTTCATCTTTCGTAAAGCTGGTGGAGATAGCGACAGGTTTTCCCGTAGGACTATACTTGAGGGCGTTACTAATCAAATTATTCAGCACTTGCTCGACGCGGTTTGCATCTACTGTACTAAGCGCGACATTCGTATTTGGCGTAAAGGTTATGGAATGTTTGCCAGCATCGACTATCATATATTGGTCGACAATGCGTTGTATAAGCGCGACGATATCAACGTTTTCAGTGGGATGCAACTCGAACACATTGCCGCTGAGACGCGTGACATCTGTCATCTCACTCAGCATACCGTTTATTTTATTGGTCTGGTTGACAATCTTATCGAGCATACTTACCCACTGTTCAAGTTGCTTCTGCTGACCATCCTTGTCAGCGACCTGTGCGGCCATGCGTTTGATGCCGCGCTGCAAGATTTGCGTATTGCCCAGGATAGCGGTAAGCGGTGAGCGTAGCTCATGGGTAGTAAGCGAGAGAAAATCATCCTTGATGTTGTCGAGCCGCTCTAACTCGCGGCGTGCCACCTGTTCTGTAATATCGATCATCGAGACAAGCATAAAGCGCAACGTACCGCTATTGCTATCAATAATTGGTGTTAAGTTATAATACCAGAAGGTTTTGCGGTTATCTTCTACGTATGTATATACAAGCTCTGACAGATGCATCGGTTTTCGACTTTCCTGCACTGCACGCCACAGTACCTCAGCTTGCTCGGATGGTGTGACAATGGTGGTATCGAGCCATTTGCTGCCAACACTCTTGTCTGATGGTGTTCCATTAAGGTGGCTGAGCATATGAAGATAGTTCGGACTTGCGATTAATAGCTTGGTGGTGATTGCGTCGTAGAGCGCAAGCAAGGCCGATGGTGTATTGTCAAATATAAGCCTGAGATGCAGCCATTCTTCACGCACCTCTCGTGCCCGTTGTTCTGTTTCATCCTGAGCATAGATAATCACACCATTGACGCGCCCATGTACATCATGTGAAGGCGAGAGTGCGTAGACAAAGTAGCTGTCTGTGGTACCTTCTTGTTGTTTCGAGGCCATGGTGAGCATGCGTGGTGTAATGCGCCTCTCGTCGTGTTGATAGACTTCATGAGCTTGCTGCAGCAATGTCATACCGAGTCGTTTATCCAGGAAAAGCTCGATAACCTCACTTAGAGGACGGTTCTGTGCCCCACGTCCCTCGAAGATATTGTCATAATTGGGATTGAGCGCATCTATAATCAAATTGGGGCCGCGCAATACTAAGATGTAAAGAGGTGCCAGCTCGACAATCTCTGTGAGTCGCACGCGTTCGCTGTCAAGTGTCGTTGCTACCTCTTGCAGTTCGCTGGTACGCGCTCGTAACTCATCGTTGGTCGTCTCTAATTCTTCATTGGAGGCTTGCGTTTCTTCGTTACTGGTCTCTAGTTCTTCGTTGGAGGCTTGCAGTTCCTCGTTGGTCGTCTCGAACTCTTCGATGCTTGCCTGTAGCTCTTCGTGCGTCAACATCAGTTCTTCGTTGGCAACCTGTAACTCCTCGTTAGCATCCATCAACTCTTTGTTCACATTGCTCAGACGCTTGTTGGCGGTATCTAATTCGCTCACCAGTTGTGATTGTTTGGTTTGCGTATCTTCTAGTTGACGGCGGGTCTGTACCTGCTCGGTCACATCGCTGATACTGAGCACAGCAAAGGCCGACTCGTTGATATCTATCTGCATTGGAGCTATTGAGAAATTGAGAAAGCGTCCATTGTTGCTTGCCGTCTCATCCAATGCTATCTCAGCCAGAGTTACCGCACTATGTTCGCGAAAGACAGTATCAATGGCGTTACGTGTAGTGGCATAAGGAATGCCACTCACTGCGTGTAAGAAATCTTGCTCCCCTGTGATATCGCGTAGTCCTAACAAGTGCCGTGCCGCTCCATTTGTCGTAAGCACGCGGTAGTGGCGATCAATGACCACAACGCCAACCGGTAGAAACCGCAGCATTAGCTCATTGAAACGTTTGAACTGCCCAAAATCAACATTTGTCTGCGATAACTCTTGTTCATAGGGTATACTCAAACCCTTGTTCGAGTTATTTGCGACGTGTCCTTCCACATATTTTGTCGAGCTTCTGGGAAAGCTTGGGTTGCGTGCTGAAGGCAAGACGTTACCCCTGCAACGGTATATTTTCCATTGTTTATTGACTAGTTCAAGGTAAGATTGAGTAGGATGTGCTGTTTCGGCTTTGCCGAGGAAAAGATAGCCGTTAGGCGAGAGCGAAAAGGCAAATTGATTCAGCACATAAGCTTGCAATTCTGGCGCAAAATAAATGAGTACATTGCGACATAACACCAGATCAATGCGTGGAAAAGGGGCACTACGGCTCAAATCTTGTTGTCCAAAGATAACCATTTGGCGCAGTGTTTTCGCGATTCGGTAGCCCGAATCGACACGTTCAAAGAAGCACTTTTGGTAGTCATCTGATACCCCTTTCAGGAGACTCTCGGAATAAACACCATGGCGTGCAAAGGTAATTGCGGCAGCATCCAAATCAGTTGCGAAGATTTTTACGCTCCATGCAGAAAGCTCCGCCCCCAGTATATCGCTAAGGAGCATTGCCAGCGAGTACGGTTCTTCTCCTGTCGCACATCCTGCCGTCCAGATGCGTAAAACTTTATCCCGTTTGCGAGCATTCGCGATCAGCTCAGGAAGAATTTCGTCTTTGAGATAGGTGAATGCCTCGGCATCGCGGAAGAATTGCGTCATGTTGATAAGAAACGCCTTGACCAACTCTCCTACTTCCTCTGGATAAGCTTGCAGATATTGCGCGTACTCTTGTATTGTATGCGTATGCGTAACTGCTATACGACGACCAATGCGGCGCAAAATGGTTGATGTTTTGTATTGGCGAAAATCAACATGGGCTTGATGATCCACTAACTCAAGAATACTCTGTAAGCCATCGTCCGGGTGTTCTTCTGATTGCACCGTCGCGATTCCTAGAAGAAGGTTGTACAGGAGCGGTCCAATCTTCTCAATTTCAACCTCGAAGTCCACAATAGTAGGAGGTAGCGACATTGGCATCGACGGATACCGTGCAGTCTGGGGGTTCTGTACAATTACTGTCCCCCCCGCATTTTTGACATCAATCGCACCTGCCGTGCCATCAGAACCTGAGCCGGTAAGAATTACCACGATTAGGCGGTCACCATATGTCGTTGCCGCGCTAGAAAGCAGAGCATCGATAGAGGGTAGCGGTCGGCTGGCATGGTCTACATGTACCTCGACAGAATGATCTTCGACCAGAACATAGCGATTGGAGGGAATGACATAGATATTCCCTGCTTCAAGTTTGCTACTTGATGGGACTGTAGTAATTGGTAGAGCCGTCCGACGCCGCAAAATGTGGTCAAGCGTACTCTGCTTGCTTGGGTCAAGGTGTTGTGCCAGTATAATAGGTGCTGGGAAATCTAATGGTAATGTGCTGACAAGAGTCGAAAGTGCCTCAACTCCGCCCGCTGATGCGCCGATAACGACGAGATTGTCGCTAGATACTTGCGTGTCTTCTACATGTGTCATGTTGTGATTTACTTTCCTATGGTGCGCCATGACGAAATCTTGTTACTAGCTTACACTCTTCTCCTGCGGTATATCATCATCTTCCACCGTCGAAATTACCGTTTCACTCTTCTGCAAGGCCGACACCAGCAGGTCAACCCGTTTTTCAGCTTCGTGCTGCCGCTCTTCAAAACGCCGGGCCATCCAAGTGCGACCATTTTGACGCGCTTGCTCAGCCATTTTACGTGAGATGCTTGCCTGTTCTTCCAGCACCTTCAACGCTGTCCACATCGCCTCTTCAATCGCGTCGGATTGTTCAGCCATCATGCTATCTACCGTAAATGCATGACCAACACGACAACGAAAACGTAATAATTTGCCATCTTGTATTTCCCAGAGGACGCCACCGCATTCAGGGCACGAATACTGTGAAGGTGTGCCAACGCGTATGTCGTCCTTTTGGTGCGCTAACTCCATTTTTGCCTGAGCCACTTCGTTTTGTATATCTTTGGGTACGGGTTGTTCCATTCTTTCATCGACCTCCGTATACGCAAGATTGACAATCTCATGGACAATAGGAGCGAGTGGCAATATATAATCTACTGCAACGTGGGCTATCGCGCTACGCGGCATGTCAGGATAGGCCGCGTCGGCTGGGTCCTGTACAATTGCCGTGTCGCCACAGCGTTTGAGTGCCAATAAGCCAGCAGTACCATCGTCAAGTGCGCCGGTCAGCACTACGCCAACCGCTCTAGGACCATAGGCACTGGCTGCCGAGCGAAAGAGTACGTCAATGGAAGGACGGTGACGATTCTCCTTTGGTCCACGTATGACGCGTATATATCCTCGCTCGAGTATCAAATGATGATCTGGTGGAGCAATATAGATATGCCCGTATTCAATTGGTGTATGATCCTCTGGATGTGTCGCAGGCAATTTTCCAGAACGACTTAGTATCTCAGGGAGCATACTAGGGCTTTTGGGTAGAACATGCAGCACCACGAAAAACGCCGCCGGTATATCTGCTGGCAATCCTTGCACGAGTTTCGCTAACGCTCCGACTCCACCTGCTGAGGCACCTATACAAATAACGTCATGTTCTGGCACAATTTTCTCCGTGTTGCTGTATACAAATGCCCTTTAACTCTTTTTTGTAAAGGACGACCACGAGGGTTATCCCTACTATACCATCTTGGCGCAACTCTGCATGTATTGTAGGTGCGACATAAAAGTCGCCTCCCTGTCTACCTGTAGAACCTAGTATAGTACATCTTTGCAGCGAAGGCAAGAATACGGGAGACGTGTTAGAGGTGATGTAAGCCATTTCATCATTACGCTGCTCTTTCTGTGGGCACGCAATCCCCTATTTCTTGCATTTATAGTAGCAATAACATAGGTTACATGTCAATAGAAACTGGAACAAGTTTAGTAAAATTTTAAGCAAATTCATATAAAAATGTAGTCGTAAGCTGTATGGTCACTATTTATAACGCTCTCGTTCCCCATCGACCAGTTTGCATCCTTTTCCCCACAAAAACGCTGAGAGCGGATATAATAAACGAGAAAGATTTTTTACACGTCTATGAAGGAGGCACCATATGACAACGTTACGTGAAGATCGTACACCGTTATGGGAACCGTCGGAAACTATGCGACAACAGGCCAACGTGACAAACTATATGCATTGGCTGGCAGAACACAGAGGGCTGCATTTCGAGACACGTAATGCCCTGTGGCAGTGGTCGATTGACTATCTCGAAGGCTTCTGGGCCTCGCTGTGGGATTATTTTTCCGTCATCACTTCAAAGCCATATACGTCGGTGCTGGTGGAGCGCAAGATGCCCGGTGCAGTGTGGTTTCCTGGTGCGGAACTAAATTACGCCGAACATGTATTCAGAAACGCCTCCACTACACGCCCTGCCATCCTGTTTCGTTCCGAGCGTCATGTTTTAAGGGAGGTCTCATGGGACGAGCTTACGTATAAAGTGGGTGCCATTGCCCACGCCCTACGTGAGATGGGTGTAGAGCGCGGTGATAGAGTGGTAGCCTATATGCCAAATATACCAGAAACGCTGATGGCCTTTCTCGCCTGTGCCAGTGTCGGTGTTATCTGGTCAAGTTGTGCGCCCGATTTCGGTGTGAATAGTGTCATTGACCGCTTTCAGCAGATCGAGCCAAAGGTACTTTTTGTCGTCGATGGCTACCAATATGGTGGCAAAACCTTTGATCGACGTGCGATTGTGGCGGAACTGCAAAAAGCCTTACCGACGGTGCAAAAAACGGTGCTGTTCCCCTATCTGCTAGGTGAGGCAGAACCAATTTCACTGGCAAACACGCTTGCTTGGAGTGAAATACTCGCGCATCCCTCTCAACTAACATTTGAGCAGGTGCCCTTTGATCACCCACTCTGGGTTCTCTACTCGTCAGGCACAACGGGCTTACCAAAGGCGATTGTGCAGGGACATGGCGGTATTCTGCTGGAACACCTGAAAAATGTCTCGTTAGAACTCGACCTCAAAGAGGGCGATAGGTTTTTCTGGTTCACTACTACTGGCTGGATGATGTGGAATCTGCTAATCGGCGGTCTGCTGGGCGGTACAACGATCCTGATGTACGACGGTAGTCCTGGCTATCCCGATATAAACATGTTGTGGAAGTTCGCGGAAGATACGAAAATGACGCTCTTCGGCACTAGCGCGGGCTACATCGCTTCGTGTATGAAGGCTGGCATTACGCCCGGTAAAACGTATGACTTGAGTTCGATTCGCCAGATCGGTTCCACTGGTTCGCCGTTGCCCCCCGAAGGCTTCAAGTGGATTTACGAGGATGTGAAGTCGGACGTATGGCTGGCTTCGATGAGCGGTGGCACCGATGTCTGCTCTGGCTTTGTCGGCGGTTCTGTATTGCTACCCGTGTATGAGGGTGAGATACAATGTCGTGGCCTCGGTGCGAGAGTTGAGTCCTTCGACGAACAAGGTAACGCCCTCATCGACGAAGTGGGCGAACTGGTGATTACGGAGCCGATGCCCTCTATGCCCCTGTTCTTCTGGAATGACCCCGACAACAAACGTTATCTCGATAGCTACTTCGAGACCTACGCCGGTATATGGCGACATGGCGATTGGATTCGTATTACACCTACAGGGAGCGCGGTGATTTATGGTCGCTCTGACTCCACGATCAACCGCATGGGCATTAGAATGGGTACGAGCGAGATGTATCGTATCGTCGAGAACTTCCCAGAGATACTTGATAGCCTGATTATTGGCGTCGAACTGCCAGGCGGTAAGTATTACATGCCGCTCTTCGTGGTTATGCGCGAAGGTGCGACGCTGGATGATGCCTTGAAAGCACATATCAAAGAGCAGTTACGACGCAACGTGTCGCCGCACCATGCTCCTGACGAGATACTGGAGATTCGCGAGGTGCCACGCACTCTAAGCGGCAAAAAGCTTGAGGTGCCGGTGAAAAAGCTGTTGCTAGGGATGCCAGTGGAGAAGGCAATTAGCGTGGATTCGCTGGCGAACGCGCAGTCTATCCAATACTTTATCGACTTTGCTAAAGAGAAAGATGTTTTACAGCAGGGAGGTAGCAATGCAAGTTGAGGAGACGATAGACGTTCGAGCCGGCGAAAGCTTCGACCTGGAGAAGATAGAGCGTTACCTGCGAGAGCATATAGTAGGTATTGGCACAGGCGCGTTACAGGTGCGCCAATTCCCGTCGGGTGCCTCGAACCTCACCTATCTGCTCACTATTGGGACATGGGAGGGTGTGCTACGCCGCCCACCCTTTGGTCCTGTGCCACCCAAAGCGCATGATATGGAGCGAGAGTCGGGTCTGTTACAAAAAGTGCATCCTGTTTTTCCATTGGCCCCTCGGCCCTATGTTTTCTGTAACGATCTCAGCATCATGAGCGTGCCATTCTATGTGATGGAGCGGAAACGCGGCGTTGTACTGAACGATACGTTTCCGCCAGGGGTAAAGCCGAGCGTGGCGATTGGGCGCGGCATCTCCCTGACAGTGGTCGATACGCTGGTGCATATTCACGCTATTGACTGGCAAGCGGCTGGTCTTGGCGTGTTGGGACATCCCGAAGGCTTTCTGGAGCGACAGGTAAAGGGCTGGATTGAACGCTATTTCCGTGCGAAGACGGACGAGATAGCCCAGGTCGAGCCGCTCACACGCTGGCTGGTAGAACACACGCCACAGAGTCCTGCGCCGACACTCATTCACAACGATTTCAAACTGAACAACATGCTGTTTAGTCTCGAAGATGTGACGCAGGCGACAGCAGTCCTTGATTGGGAGATGGCAACGATTGGCGACCCACTCTTCGATCTCGCCGTATCACTCTGCTACTGGATACAACCGAACGATCCAGAGGAGATGAAGGTGGTCTTGCCAACGGTGACAACCTCGCCGGGCTTCCTGACACGCGAACAATTTATCGAGGTATACGCGCAAAAGAGTGGACGCGATATCTCCTCGATGCAGTTCTATATGGCCTTCGCGTACTTCAAGCTCGCCGTCATTCTGCAACAGATTTATGCACGTTGGAAACGTGGTCAGACGCAAGATGCACGCTTCGCCGTCTTCGGTGAGCGTGTACATACGCTGGTGCTGTATGCGGCACAATTGGTTGATGGGAATACATTGTGATATGGGAATTATGCTCTTTGAATTTGTAATTTGGGAACGGGCGACCACAAGGGTCGCACCCTACTATACACGCGTGTATAGTAGGGTGCGACCCTTGTGGTCGCCCGTTGGTATTTTCGATATCACGCTTTCGTATTATTCCCGTTAGTATTATTATTGATGTAACAAAACACAAAAGGAACACAATATTCATGGTTTTTCCCGCATATCCTATAACTGACCGTCAAAAAAAACTTGTTGGCATCGCGAGCGAGCTAGCAACGATCTTTGCGAAGCGTGCTAATGAGAATGATTGGGCGGGTAGATTTCCTGTCGAGAACTATAAAGACCTGCACGATGCAGGGTATTTGACGCTCACGGTCCCGCGTGACCTCGGTGGCTGGGGAGCCGACATGCTCGAAGTGGTGCTGGCCCAGCAGCAGTTGGCACAAGGCGATGCTGCGACTGCGCTGGTAATGAGCATGCACCTCGCGAACATCGGCAAATTAGCGGAAAATGTGACAGGGCACAACGAGTTTTTTGCGCGTCTCTGTCGTGCCGTTGTCGAGGATGGAGCCGTTATCAATACTGCTGCAAGCGAACCTGCAACGGGTAGCCCCAGTCGTGGTGGCAGACCTACCACCACCGCGCAGCGACAGGAAGATGGTTCATGGATTATCACGGGCCGTAAGTCGTTCACAACGGGTAGTCCCATCCTCTCGTTTTTCATTGTCACCTGTAGTATCGAGGACAACACGAACCTAGCTTCGCTTAATGCAGACCGTGGCTCGTTTCTTGTGCCACGTACCGCTACTGGCGTCGAAGTGAAGGAGACATGGAACTCGCTGGCGATGCGCGGCAGCGGTAGCAACGACCTGATGCTGGAACATGTACATGTGGGAGCCGATGCATTCGTTGAGCAGCAGGTGCCGACGAATCCTGCGAATCAGGCACGGCTCGCCGCATGGAATTTTCCGACGACCGCCGTCTATCTCGGCATCGCAACGGCGGCCCGCAACGAGGCCATCGCCTTTGCCCGCAAGCGAAAGCCGACCTCACTCGACAAACCGATTGCCAGCGTACCACACATTCAAGACAAGGCGGCACACATGGAGCTAGCACTGTTGCAGAGCCGCGCCGTGTTCTATGGTATCGCCGCGCAGTTCAGCGAGGACTCGGATAGCATACCCTCGAGCCAGTTTGCCGCCGCGAAATACCTTGTGAGCAATCATGCCATCGAGATCGTCGATATTGCCATGCGCCTCGTTGGTGCTGCTAGCCTTTCGATGACCATGCCCTTGCAACGCTACTACCGTGACGTGCGAGCAGGTCTACAGCATCCACCCATAGATGATGCCGCTATCGCCGCAATTGGTAAGCAGGCATTGGAAGAGAAATAAATAAACAAAAGCCCTGTACACTCGCACTGCGAGTGTACAGGGCTTTTGTTTATCTCTTACACCCCTAGCGATGATCATTGCGATTGGAACGGGCGACCCTTGTGGTCGCCCGTACCAAACGAAAAATTAAAGAGCGTTATCACGCCCACGTCCCCCATCGACCATTTCCCCAATCATGTCATATGCTAGATGCTTTTTTATCTCTTGAATTATAACAATCCGTTGTCCTGCAGGAACTTTTTCGCGACCTGCTTGACCGCCTGTGAGCCAGAGGTGCCACTTTTCTTCATGCTGGCAACTTGCCCCTGTAACTGAATACTGATATCAGTGGTCAGCTTGGGTGCCAGCTTGTTGAGGGTGTCGGCGATGCTCGGGTCACTCTTCAATATGGAGTCGCGCACAATGGGTGCGGGATGGAATTCTGGAAAGCCGTGCTTGTCGTCGGTCAGGAATATATCGCCCTGTGTTGTAACCGAGCCATCGGTTGTATAGCACTCGGTAACGTTGGCGTCACCACTCTTAACTCCGGCGAAACCAAGTGAGTAATCGACCTTCTTGATAGCCTTGAAGTTGGTTGTATCGAAGCCGTATTTGGCTTTGAGCTGGTCGATGTAGATGATGCCATCGCTCTGGGTTGCCAGCGTCAAATCCTTGACCTTGCCAGAGAGATCTGTGAGCGTCTTGATGCCCAACTTGTCCGACTGTGCCTGTGAGGTACAGATGCCATAGCCATCGTTTAATGGCGAGTAGTCAAGCCAGGTAATTTGGAACTTTTGCTCGTAACCGGCCTTGACGGTATCATAGTCCTTCTGTGGGTCGAAGGACGATTTGGCACCAATCTGGTCGAGCGCGGTAGCCGTGAATTCAGGATAGATGTCGATAGAACCGCTTTTGATTGCGGCAGCAAGCGTTGGCGTTTGCCCCAACGCTAGTTTCGAGTTGACCGTGTAGCCAGCCTTTTGCAGCAATAGAACGTACATCTCGCCCAACAACTGCCCCTCAAGGTCGAGTTTACTGCCCACTGTTATCGGCACCTTGGATGTACCACCACCGCTGGTACCACCAGTTGATGGTCCGTTTCCACAGGCTGCGAGCAGCAGCAGTGAAATAAGCGCGAAAAGTGCCATTGCTTTTGTTCGCAATGAGCGCGTTAGAAATGTCATTTTCTTCTCCTAAACGTGTATGAACGATAAAACAATTCAGGATTTGTGTTTCGTAAGGATAGGAAGGCCGCAAGGTCTTCCTATCCTTACGAAACACAAATTTTCATATTATGCTTTGAGCGGCTCCACGTCTTCCGTCCTGATACCAACAGGGGTAAGCTTGTGTTGTAGCCAGCCCATAAACACCTCGATGATAATTGCCACCGCCGCCACCGCGAGCGAACCCGCGATGAGTTCGGTATTATTGAAGACGGAGATGCCATCGACGATATAGTCGCCATAGCCACCCGCTCCAACGAAGGCCGCCAGCGTCGCTGTTGCCACGATCTGAACAGCCGTTGTGCGAACACCGGCCGCGACCAGAGGCGTGACGAGCGGTGCCTGTATTTTGCTTGCAATCTGCCATGTGGTCATACCCATTCCCTTGGCGGCGTCGATCATGGCCGGATCAACACCACGAATACCTGTATAGGTGTTGAGCAGTACGGGCGGAATACCCAGAAGAATCAGGGCGATTAAGGATGGTTTGAGTCCAAATCCGAAAAAAGGGACAAAGATAATCAAGGTAGCGATGACAGGAATAGCACGTATCAGGCCGCTCAGGTTTACAGCGATAAACGCGAGAATTGCATTACCCGACACCGCCGCGCCCAGCAAGATACCGATGATGACTGCTCCCACAATCGAGATGCCGCATATCTGAAGATACGCCAACGTATGCCCCAGGAAGTCGCTTTTGGGATTGAGAATAAAGTTGATAACATCCATTGCTCTACTCCTTTCTAAGCGACCGATAGTGCGCTTCGTCCTCGGTTGAGGGCGACCTGCAGCGACAATAGGAGAATATCGGCGACTAAGGCGAAGACGGCAGTGAGAATAGCACCTGCCACAATCGCATCGGTATCACCACTGGCGATATTCTGAAAAATGAGATTGCCGAGGCTTGTTTGCCCCACTAGCGAGGACAACGCGACGATACCAATGGTTGTCACGGTGGCGATACGCACACCTGCGATAATCACGGGCAGTGCCAGTGGTAGCGTGACGCGGGTGAGTAGTTCCCACGAGGTCATGCCCATTGCGCGTCCCACTTCCAATAGCAAGGGGTCAACACCTCGTATTGCCGTCGTGGTGTTGCGAATCAGCACAAGCTGGTTGTACAACACCAGTGGAATAATCGCAGTCGCTGGCGATAGCTTTGTGATTGGTATAAGCAGGGCGAAGGCCGCGATGCTCGGCACCGTGTAGAGGAGACCCGTCACGGTGACGACTGGCAGGTAAAACCGCCTGTAGCGTGCCAGCAGTATCCCTACTGGAATGGCGATGACCAGCGAAATGAGCATGGTAATCAGCACAAGGTTGAGATGTGCCAGGAATAGATTAGGAATACTGCCCGGGTCGGTCAGGTCATAGTTGTACGGTTGTAGTATATAGTGCATACATCTGCCTCGTCTATACGCCTGTTAGCGTACAGTATCTTCAACTCTCGGAACAGCATTATAATCGGATTTGCCTTGTTGGGCGTGTGTGATTTCGCGGTTAATACTGTTGAGAGTGATGAAGCCGAGGGGATGCGAGGTATCTTCTGAGTCTTGGATGGCTAGGGCTGGGGCATTGGTCGAGAGGAGTTTTAACATGGCATCAAGCAGGGTAGCGTTGGCAGAACATGTTGGCCCGTCGTTCCAATGCGCGGAAGATACTGTTTCTGGCTCACGGTCAAGAGCATCAATAACGGGTAAGTATTGTAGTTGGCGCAGAATGTCGTCCGAGCCTGCAAGCTTACGCACAAAATCATTAGCCGGACTCAACAGCAGATCGACAGGCTTGCCTAGCTGGAGCATTTGCCCCTGATCCATCACCACAATCTGATCGCCTAATTTGAATGCCTCGGTCATATCGTGCGAGACGAAAAGGATAGTCTTATGAACATCACGCTGAATGCGAAGCAGTTCGTTCTGCATGCGTTCGCGTGTTATAGCATCAAGGGCACCGAATGGCTCGTCCATCAGCAAGAGAGCTGGATCAGTGGCGAGGGCACGTGCAAGACCAACACGCTGCTGCTGTCCACCGGACAATTGACGCGGAAAGCGGTTGCGATACTCGTTGGGGGGCAAGCCCACCAGATCGAGCAACTCGTCAACGCGACTATTCAAGCGTTCTTTTGACCAGCCACCCGCGATTTCAGCCGTGACGCGGATGTTTTCCGCGATATTCATATGCGGAAAAAGGCCCACCTGCTGAATGACATAGCCGATACGACGACGCAACTCGATAGGGTTTTCGGTCAAAACATTCTTCTCGTCAATCACGATCTTGCCGGAGGTTGGCTCGATCAGGCGATTGACCATGCGTAACAATGTCGTTTTGCCGGAGCCGGACGTACCTACCAGCATACAGGTACTGCCCTCTGGTACGCCGAAGCTCACGCTATCGACGGCGGGCTTGTCTGTTCCTGGATACTTCTTGGTGATCTCTCGGAACTCGATCTTATCCATGCGTTAAACTCCCTTATCAAGACGATAAGATTACCTACACAAAAGCGTAGCTTTTATTATACGACATACTTGTAGGTGTTAAGGGTCAGATTCGATGCTGAGTCTCAAATGTTCTAATGTGATACGTAGGAGGTAGAGGAAAAGTCTCGTAATGTTCCACGAGATACTATCTTTGGAGAAAAAATTCATGCCAGAGTGGTGGAACATGTTCCGCCACTCTGGCATGAATTTTTTCTCCAAATCAAATTTCTATTTGAAGGTGCGACGTACAATGCGCTCCACCTCGCGCACATTGGGGATACCAAGGAATCTTCCTGCATTTGCCGATGCCCTGCCGATTGTTCCAGCATTGGAACCCGTTGTGTTGCCTGCACTATAGCCGCCATAGCCCCTATAGGCATTGTAACCAATGCCATATGGGGCAGCTTGGCTATTGGCGGTGAAGATCAGGTCGCCTGAGCCATCCTTCTGCTCGATACGGGTAAGTGAGCTAATATCATCTTTGCCATACGAGTACACAATCAATGCACGACCCGTTGTCGCGGTAATGATGCGTTGCTCTGTGATTGCATAGACCGCCCCCTTCAAGTTCGGGCGATACACGGCGGCTACGATACCAAAGACGATGGCGAGTATGATAAAGATGCCACCAGGAATGGATAAGCCAAGCAAGAGACCAAGCATACTGTGGGGAGAGGTGGTGACTGCGGCGATAAGTCCTATCACAATAAAGAAGATGCCAAGGACGCCATAGACGATGGCGAGAATGCCGAATATACGCGTCTGCGAACCTCGCGCACGACTGCTGGGATGTGGCCTACCAGTCCACAGGACGCGCTCGCCCTCCTCTAGCTCGTTGGCGATAACGCTGTCCATATCTTGTTGTGTCTGTTGCATAGGGGGATGTGTCCTTTCTTGACGAAAAATACGTTGATGAAATGACTATCATCATAATAACATAAACGGATGTGATAGAGGACAATAAAATATGTTGCAGAATGTACAAACATACGCTACACTAAAGGGTACGGAATGGTAATGTACAAATGCGGCGAGGATTGTGGCACGTCTTCAATGGTCGGGAACGTGGTCAATGGGAGCGAGGGCGTTATGAATAACGGCCCCTACAGGGTCAACACCACCAACGATGCAGGAATTGAACAATTGTAGGGGCCGTTATTCATAACGCCCTGTGAACACCACACCCATTCCACGGGAATTGAAGAACGTATCCATTATCGGGAAACGGAATCAATGGGGGACGAGGGGCGTTATGAATAACGGCCCCTACAGAATTACATCATTCCAGATTATCAACCAGCCGCCGCGCGACATGGAGCCACTCTTCGGGGGTGTCGTCGGGAATGGAGCAGCCGTTGGCAAGGATGAGGCGATGGCCTTTGGTCTGTGTGACGGCGGCCATGATCTCGTTGTCGATTTCAGCTTCGCCGCCGTGTGTCAGGGGACCGCGCTCGGCAAGGCCACCCATCAGGCATTTATCGGTCATGGTCAGAGCCTCGCTCAGGCTGGGGCCTGTGAGACGATCACTCCAACTCAAGGCCGAGACGGGATAGTCAACGAAATCTTCAAAGTAAATCTCGTCGCCCTCTTGTGAAGGTTCGGCATGAACGTGAATAACGTTGAGCCAGCCGCTCTTTGCACCTGCCAACGCCTCTAAATCGTAGGGGTAGGCAAAACTTCGGTATTCGTCGCGTGTCAGGTCTGCGTTCGTCGCACCCATACAGGAGAAGAAAATGCCACTTGCACCTGCTTCAATCGAGGCTGCAAACAGATGGCTCAGGTTCGATGCTATCGTGCCCAGCCCCTCCAGGATCGGTTCGGGGCGTTTGCGTAACTCCGCGATGGCTTGCTGCTTGCCCATCATATAAAAGAGTTGTGTCAATGGACTGAAATGTGTCACGATGAGCGGATAGTCAGGACCGAGTTGTGAACGTAACGTGCGAATAGTCACCAATTGTTGCTCGAAAACGGGTGTGTCGAGGCCAAGTTTCGGGAGCATACGTACCTGTTCTGCCTCAACCAGCTTATCAGCAGGCATGGGATAGGGCAAGTCAGGCATAATCTTCACGATATCGAGGTCGAACTTCTGGCGGAAGAACTCCATTGTAAGCGCGGCCTGCTTCTCGCCCGACCCTTCTGGCTTGAAGTGATGCCAGAAGCAGAAGGGAACGCGGTCTACAGGTTCGCCTTTCAGAGCGGCATGAACACGTTCGCTAGCTGTCATTGTAGTTGCCATAAGTATATCTACCCCTTTATTCGTATTCGTTGTACTGTTGTTGCTCATCTACATTTGGTGCTTGAAAAGGTGCCTGTGGTGGTGCCACTGGCGGCAACGCCACCGCGCTTAGCCCCTGTGCATAGCGCGTTTTGTCATAGTCAGCTTGTGTCTGTGAATGTGCTACCATCCACTCATCATACAGACGCGCGATGAATGCGCCGAGTACCGCACCTCCTGCAAGCATTGCAATCTTTGCTACCGATGTACCGAGGTTACTCATGCCAGTTCCTTTCTATACCCAATTTCTTATATTCATATTATTTCTTTTCTTCATATCACTGCTTATTATACGTTGTACATGCGTGTTGCGTCTCTAAATATATGAGGGCGTGATACATCAGGCTCGCGTCCCCACTTGCAATGTTGGCAGGAATTGAGGGACATTTCTTCAATTCTCGTCAACAAGGTGCAATGCTCACAGGGCGTGATACATCAGGCCAGTACACTCGTTCCTCTCGTCCTAAGGGCACTTCCGCAAATAAAATGATTAAGGTTCTTGAGGCTTGATGGTGTAGTTCCATTCACCGTGAAAGGAATGCCTGGAAAGATTAAGGCCCACCAGTTCGTCATCAGTGACCTTGAGACCA
>JAABUX010001471.1_pt1 | contig 35547 bp, 26 predicted proteins | sample 5561851 | NCBI WGS metagenome assembly JAABUX01 (sample SAMN10711883, study PRJNA513361) | rock metagenome | isolation source: Antarctica rocks | place: Antarctica: Victoria Land, Richard Nunatak red sandstone | collected 2016-01-03
GGGTACAATATCACCTCTGTGACATCTCACAGCGGTTTTTTGTCCTTCACCCAAGGTGCTTATTAATACACTTTTATTCTCGCTTATCTTTCCCGCCTTACGTTAGTAGCCCACTTAAGACAACTTCAGCTTTGGGGTAATCCTCAAAAAACTCCCACAAATGCCAGGGGAGCCGTCGCAAAAGTCTATCGCCAGTTTCAATAATGAACTCGATTTCATCATCCGCAGATAAAAGTTTTCGCAGTTGTTGATCAACGTTGCGAAAGGATTCAGAGTTAAGCCAAGCATTGATTCTAATCGACAAACTTTGACGTAGCTCACCAAAACTTAATCCAGAAAGATGACTCAAACCTGAATCTGTATATCTAATTCTGCAAGAATCTACAGGTTGATGTATGGCTAAATAAGCTGCCTGCCAATGTCTGTAAAGGTCTATAATTTCTGCTGCTATCGGCAATTGACCAAAAGTTTTTGTTGGCCCTGCTTCCTTATTTTCCCAAATCTGGACTACTACATGAGTAAAACCAGTACTTAAACTACCACTTCCCAAGCTCAAATTAACTATTTTATTCATTTTATAAGAATACCTAAACGACAAAGTTTTCCATCACGCTGAATTCATTAAGAGCTAACTCGATGCTAAATTCTTCTCCTGGATCACACCAAAATAGATTTGTCTGAATGCATGCGTCTTGATTGCGGGCTCTAATTTCTTTCGGTAACGACCATGATTTTGAGTGTAGAAGCAACCGCAGGTCAGGGGGCAGGGTTTTTTCTTCGCCGAAAGGATATACCTGAGCGACAATACACACTTCCTGATTGACTTGCTCAACAATTGCAATCACCAGAGATACAGATTGATTCCCTAAACTAAAGCCTAAGTCAATTACTTTTGCTCTCTGAATATTTATCTCACTCGACTGAGAATTGCCTCTAAACCCCAATGGTAAATTTCTTTGATTTACTATGTCCCAAATTCCTCGAAACGGCTGCCATGCAGGCTCAAAGGAGTTCTGTAGCCATTGTTTCAAATTTACTACATCCTGGGTTCGTTTAACGGACTCCGTTCTGAGAAAAGCTAAGTGATCGATTAAGCTATTAATAGGTTGCAGACGCGTGAGAGGTAAATCACCAGTTTCTATTGTTTTGGTGAATCCAATTAGTGTTGCTGTTGCTTCTAACTCATTAATCTCAACTACAACTATACCTATCCGGTCTTCTGGCACATCCAGCGGAATATGGCAAGTTGATTGTTCATAGTTTTTCACAAAGCGACATTCTAAATAACCGATACTTGTTATATGTAAATCGGATACATTGGCAGCAAAGCGCATAGCTGTATTCCAGCTATCACTATTGGTTAAGTCTGTAGGAATGCTCATCATTTGTAAGTAGTTATCTACTACACAGACAGCTAAAGTATTGAAATAAACTTCTTGTCTTTTTGACTGAGTTGGCTGTTGACTAGCAAACTGTCGTGCTGTTTTAAGTGCGGACTGCGTAATAAACATCGGAATGGCTGCTTCTTTAAGTTTACTGATATTATTAGTCATTTTTTCTCCTAATAGTACTAACCTTATTAACTTATAGGTATCCCTGTGACTTACCAAATTCCCGCACTAAAGGCTGGCATTTTCGGCTATAAAACTTAGGCAAGTCATTTGCTTCAGTCGGAGTTAGTTCAAATTCTGCTGCAAGAGTTTGCCAATCTGTAACATCTGGAGGAAGTCGTCGTAGAATTAAGATTTGAGCACTTAGATCAGACCTTTCTCTGAACAAAGTACTACGTAGTACTTTATTGGCATCAGAGTTAGTCCAGGCATATGTTTCATCCAGCATTGGCGAAATGTTAGGGGGAGCAGATAAATTCTCAATTAGTTCAGTTGTGTTTTTGTCAGAGCTAAGAACAAACTTTGCTTTCTCCTCTACCTGCTGTTGATAAAAATGCCCTAATCGCCGCTTGAGATCATGATCGAGCCAAGTAATAATACTTGCACGAGCTGGATTATATTTTTCCAAGTCCTGACATAAATATAGCCAAGTCTGCTGCAGAGCATCATGATAGTAAGGTGTATCTTCTTTCCAAAGCTGTCCCGATTTGACGACGAATTTATAAATCTTAGTGAGTTCTATCTGTCGATCTCTACTCCTCGGCGGGTGCGAACAAGCTTCCGCCACAAGTTTTATCAGGTATTCATTCGTGGGCAACTCTTGTCCGCCGTTAAACCCGTTGCCTTGTGAACGAAGTAGAGCCTTGCTTCCGTCTAATCGCCTGGGTTCCATAGATTTTCAGATAGTTAAAGATATTCAAGCTGGAGAAGCACCTGAGAATGTGTCACCTCTAGTCACTCGCTCATTGGTCTAGCCAAATTAAGTAGGATCGTTGTTCTACAAGCCGCTTCTATTGCTTTATCGATTGAAGATTCCCTTCTTCTTCTTACTTCAGATAGAGAAAATTAAACCAGGAGAACGAAGTGTTGTCTAGTCCTCTCCCCTCCTCCTCAACCCTCTTTCCTGGTTCGGCGGTCTGAAAACCATGACTCTATACAAAAAAATCGACCGCTCAACTTTTTTTTATATGAGGAGGGATGCGACGCAAGCCCCTAGATTGATCTATGGGGTAAGTCGCACCCCCTTACACTTCCCCTTGTTTCCGGTCATATTACCTTCTATTGTTAAGTTCTGTTAAGAATTTGCGAAACTTGTCGAGATTTTAAACATATCTCTATAGCACTAACTATTGAGGTAGACATGATGCAAGTTCTCTTGCTTCCCGCCCATGTACTCATGGTTCTAACTATCCAAAGATTAATACAGGTAAGCTTTGGTCCGCCGTCACTGCTTGTAACATGCGGGAAGAGCATTCGTCTTTTTCTACAAGAGGCATGCAAACTCCAACAGTATCTGAGCGTTACCATACTCATCGCTATACTTGGACAGATTGTAAATTACTCTTCCAGGGCTTCTGTTTGGTTGCATCCGACTCTGGGATACGCTTACCGATCACATCAGTTACGCTCCGTTTTTTGGTTCTTCAGTCTATGCTTCTTAATCAACTCCCTATTCTCAGGCTTGTCCAGCCAATCCTCAACAGCTTCTGTTAGGGCATCACTGACATTCCAATCCTTATCCATCTTCAGCGCTACCACAGCTCTTAGTAACCGCCTTAGCTCTGACGGCACATATCCCCTTAATTCCTCTTTATCAGCCATAAACCTGACCTTACCTTTCAGGCTTAATGTTGGCACAGCTAATTCGCATTCACTCAATTACGCAGTTAAGAGGTTACGCGGTTATGCATAAACGCGCTAAACTGGCAACAATATTGAGCCCCGCTAGAACCTCTTAGTTGACTGTCTGTCACAGACCCAGCATCGATTGCCAAGGCACGCTGCAGCGTAAAGATTCCACGAAAAACTTGCTAAAGAAACTTCCGTTCCACAAACACAGGAGATGATTATGATCGCCACTCAAGCTTTATCGATAATCGAAATTCCAGATTCCGACAAGATTTTTGACTATGAAGGCACTTTTGGTCTGCCCTCGCTAGGGAAGCAAGCCTTTGAAATAAGTAAGGGAATCGACTCTTTCTGCCAAAATATTCTAGATATCAATCTAGAACAAAATGCCATATTATTAGGGTTTCGGATTCAGTGCGATTTAGAACTAGGAGAAAGGAAAGGGAAGAAAGCATTTACAGCCTGGTTGAAATCACTTGGAAGCTTAGAATATATTGCCAGAGCAGCGATGAAGGTAGGTCGCTGGTTTAATTCCTTAGAAAAAGGGGAGCAGAATTTTATCCGCGAAAATGTTCGGGGTTGGAAGCTCAGTTTTTTGAAGAAGCTGATGAAATTTCCTATCGAGGAAATTGTAGATCTGGTTGTGGAGGGCAATTTAAAACAAGTTGTAGTTGGTGGAGTAAAAGAGAAAAAGCGTGAACTGCGTGTAGATGGGTATGCCAAAGTAGTTGCTGGCGACCACAAGTTAAAAAATAAAGTTGGGCGGTTGGCTCATCAGTATGAAGATGGAGACTGGCTTCTGGAAATAACGGACTTAGAAAATTTCGGTTTAACGGAATCTCGGTTCAAAGCTGAAGACTTGTCACTAGCTAATAAGCCTCGTTCTGCATCTAAAAAGCTGGATCAGCTGGAAGAAAAACACCATAAAGTTTTACATGAAGTAGAGGAAGAAGATGTTATAGATTTAAACTTCCGTAAGACGGACACTAAATCTACGATTGATGCAGGCGTAGATACTAATAATTTTAGCCAAGAACGCTTCTCCCCGCTTGAAAAGATCACCCCTTCAACATCTGTTGATTCTTACGAGAATTCCGAGAAGAGCAGTGAAGTTATTACGTCAGGAGATCTTGAGCAAATAATAGCGCAAGTAAAAGTAGAAGCGGAAAAAGCTGCGTTTGCCAAAGCCCAAACCTTATTCGAGCAGAAACTGAAAGAGAAAGAGCTTGAATTAGATGAACTGCGCTCCCAGCATCATTCAATGGACAAGTTACTTCTTAGTCAGGAAGAGTTGGATGAGCAGATTAAAAATGCTGTGGTCAAAGAACGAAAGGAAAAAGCAGCCGAAACTTTAACTAACCAACACTTAAGACAAGAACTAGAGAAAACTAAGCAAGAACTAGAAAAGGCGCGATTACTTCAAGTTGAAAACCAGCAATTACGTCAGCAGATAGAAAATTTTAAAAAAGAAAAAGCCAAAGTCGAATTAATTGAGACTATCAAGGCTGAAAAGGAGCATATTGAACTTGAAAATCAAAATCTACGTCAACAAATATGGACTCTTAAGCGAGGCTTTTCTAAACTACCAAAAACCCCTAAACTGGAAAGCACTCAAGAGAAAATTTCTACTGTTAATTATCCTGATCGTGAAGGAGAAATCCAATCAGTTTCAGACAACTTTAATGATCATGAACTAGTAGAACTTGTTTGCAATTTGCGAACAGAAGCCGAGGCTGAAGAAATAGCTGCGCTCAATGTTGATATTGTCCCAAGTTTCGAGTCTTTTGACACACCAGGTGGAGAGAGACAAGGTTGCTGTGGAAGCGAAGATAATTCTAATCTAGATGCAAAGCCTTAAAAGTTTTGTCAAATCGCCGGGAATGCCCTCTCTTAGCTTTAAGCAGGGTGGATATCCTTCATAACTGAAGGCGAGAAATTTCAATAGTTATGTTTTGGGGGCTTGCTAACTCTTCAAGTTCGTTTATCATCAACTATCTTCAAATCAATACGTAAAGTATTGTAGACGCAAAGGCAAGAGGTTCGAACATGTATATAATGAAGTTATCTTTTTTTGAGTTAGCACTTTCAAAAAGTGCTAACTCAAGATAAGCGACAAAAGAGACATTTCAAAAAAACCATGCTACTTGAATAAATATCAGGGTGGTTTTCATCAAGAGTTTTAAGAGGTTTTAAAGGCAACGTTCATGTAGATCAGTTAGTTTTCAGTCTTCCTCGCATTTGTTTTTAGGAGCAATTTTGTGGCAATTAGATTCAAGCAAGATTCACGTTCTGAGCAACGTGAAGGGCATAAGTCATGGGATAGAAATCAAAACAGTGAAAGTGATAGCCTCATCAACAAAACTTCTTCAAGTTTTGTACTATCATTAACAGAAGCAGAACGTCCCCCTAATGTGTCAAGTTTTAACACTCAATTACTACAAACACAGCTGAAAACTCGACTAAGCTCTGTCCCCTTGTGGCAACGGTTATCCCGGCTTTGGCATAGTTATAGCTTTCAAACTAAGTTGGTTGTTGTGCTTGTTGGTAGTGCAGCCTTACCAACAATTGTTAGTACTTCCGGTCTGTTAGCTTTAGCATCACATCGCTTGTCAGTCGATATGCAACAGTCTGTGAAAGGCGACTTGAGTTTTCTGGAGCAAGATTTAGCTCAAATACGACAGAACAACCAAATCGTTGCCACTAGCTTGGCAAAGGTAGTTGAAACTAGCGAACTTAATCTGAGCGACAAAGACGACTTAAAAATTAGCCGGACTCTCGTGAAAGAAATAGGTCAAGGTGGGCAGAGTTTCCGCATCATCACTGATGCAAAAGGCAAAACAGTCGCTCAAAACATTCAAATTTTGGGCAAGGATTTCTCTGATAATCCACCGTTGCCAGCAAGCAAGGCATCGGCTGTACCACACTACCACCCAGTGTCCTTACCACCAGGGATTAAGCTAGGGGATATTCCAATTGTCAAAGATGCCCTCAATAGAGGTCGCCTGATGACTGGAACAGAGCTGTGGAGCGGCGACCAGATCGAACGCCTGGGACTGGAAAAGCAAGCCACTATTGGGTTCCATCCGCAAAAGTTTCAATGGCTGAGCAGATCCCAACGCCCCTTTGAGGACGGAACAGTATTTAAGGATACTGATTCAGGAAATGCTGGCTTGGTGATCGCGGCAGTTCAGCCAATTAGAGCCAAGGGGAAGATAGTTGGCGCAGCGATTGTAGGCACGTTACTCAATCGCAACTTCTCTATTGTTGATGCGCTCAAGCAAAAAACTGGAATAGAAACTGCCGCTTTGTTTGCTCAAGACAGTATCGTTACCACCAACATCCCTTACCCGGACGACAATAGCCGAGCAATCGGGACACGCGCAGCGTCGGAAGTAGCAGACGCCGTGATTAACCGAGGAGAAAAATTCATCGGGAAAACTAACGTTATTCAAGACAATTACCTCACTGCTTACAGTCCCTTGTATGACCACCGGCATCAGCTAGATCAGCATGTATTGCCTATAGGCATGGTTTACGTAGGCGATTCAAACGCCAAAGTTCTTGCCAATTTAGCGGCTCTATGGCAGGTAGGCTATGGTCTTGGGGGAGGCATCTTGCTATTAACTAGCCTCATTGCTGTAACAATCGCTACCAGTTTCTCTCGCCCGATTCGCCGGCTAACTGCTTTTGCCCAACAGATAGGTAATAAAGGCTCACAGACCAAACTGGAAACAGTTTTACGGCGAGATGAAATCGGCGAACTCTCCAAACAATTGAATCAGCTGGCGTTGATGATTGAGTTGAGTCAGGATGCGGTTCAACATCAAGAGGCGCTACGGTATCAAGCCGAGAACCGGATTAAGGCATTTGCAGTCATTTCAGAACGCATTCGCGCCTCTTTTAACTTGGAAGATATTCTCGAAGCCGCAGTTGAAGAGATCCAGTCAGCATTGAACACAGAGCGAGTGCTAATTTATCGCTTCTCTGACAACCAAGAAGGCGTGATCGCCGCTGAATCTGTTGCAACTTGGCTCTCTAATGCAGTCGGAATTGAAATTAAAAGTCCCATTGGGAATCCTAATGATATTAAAGACTGTTATATCAAGCTCTCGGAAGATTTAGTCGTACTGGCTAAATTGGTTGCTCCAATCATGGTGAACAATCAAATCTTCGGTTTGGTGATGGCTCATGATTCGAGAAAATTCCATCTATCCGAAATTAATTTATTTACCCAAGCTGCGGCTCAAGTCAGCATAGCTCTGGAGCAAGCATTACTATTAGAGCAGCTTGAAAAAGCGCGGATTGCGTCAGAATTAATGTCCCTTGAACAAGAGCGACAAAAAGAATGCACCCAGCGCCAGATAGTAGGACTGCTCAATGATATAGAAGGGGTTTGCAGCGGGGATCTAACGGTGCGTGCAGAAGTAACGGATACAGAAATAGGGACAGTGGCTGATGCTTTTAATGCTACGCTTGAAAGTATATGTCAACGTGTCATTCAAATAAAAAACACCGCTGCTCAGGTTAATGTTTCAATTTTGGAGAATGCAGGTACTGTCATCCAACTTAGAGATGAAGTTTTCCAGCAGTTTGAGGAAACAACATACATTCTTGCAGCAATGCAGCAGATGACACAATCAATGCGAACCGTAGCAGATAATGCTCACAAGTTAGCAGTTTTGGCACACACTGCCTTTACTGCTAGTGCAAATGAGGGGAAGGCGATAAAGCACACGGTACAAAACGTACTAAATTCCCACTCTGCAAGCTCAAATAAAAGGAATGAGATACTTCGTTTAGACGAAGCGTTTAAACAAGTTTCTATTGCAATATCATCGATTGATCAAACCTCCCTGCAAACCAACGTTTTGGCAATTAATGCTAGTATTGAGGCAGCCCGTGTAGGGGAAGCTGGACGCGGATTTCGTGTGGTAGCGGAGGAAGTTGGTAAATTAGCGACTCAGTCTACTGTTGCTAATAGAGAAATGGAGCGACTCTTTAAAGATATCCAACAAGAAATGAGCATTATGTTTAAGCAAAGGGAGACAGAAAGCCAGACAGTTCGACAGGCTGAATTAACCGAATACATCAAGAAAGATCTAGTGCCGATTTTTGGCATATCTGATCAAATCGAGCAACTAGCCCAATCGGTTTCGAGTGCTGCAACTTCCCAGGTTCAGATTGCTGAACTTGTCACCCATTCAATGCAACGAATTGCTAATGATTCTGAGCGCACGAGTAATTCTTCTCGCCAACTTACTGGTTATTTAGAAGTTAGTGTGAAACTCGCACAACATTTGCAATCATCTATCAGCGCACTAAAAATTGGGGCTGATTGTCAAGCATTTAGTCAACTTGAGCTAGGTGTTTCTAAATGATCCGCAAGCTCATGTAATTGCGAAATCAAAAATATGCCTTCTTTGAAAAAGATACCTCCGTTCTCCGAAGCTGGCTTTAAGGCAATTATTAACTTTGCCGAAATCGATGCAATTGTATCAGCAACCTGCCAGCTAGCAGCCCAAAATCCCAAGTCACTGTACCTATTTATGCAGCGTTATACGCATTTCAATGGCTACGCGGGTAGCCTAGTAGCACGTCTGGCAAGTTCTATTGGACTGTCGCGGGACTTATTTAATGCTAATTCCTTAGTTCGTGACGAAGCTGACCGTGGGCTTAATATTGCTGCTAAAGTTCTGGCAGCGACAATTGATGAACATGCCGATCAAGGTGCTCAGAATGCGCCTCACCGAACATTAGCTCAGGCAACATTGAAGGCCGTAGGAGATTATGCTGAGCTAGATGTAATAGAACGCAATAGTATGAGTCAAATCCCTGATTGGCTGAATAATTTGTTACATGAAACCATTGCTAGTTATCAGGGTGTGCCGGGTGATGTAAAAGCATTGATTCGCGCTTTAGGTTTTCATGCCGCCTCAGAAACGCTGGCAGATCATGAATACAAAATAATTGATCGGGTGGTCCGTCATGAGTGTCAGAGGACAGGGTTTGGTGCTTACCTGCGTGAAGTGAACGGCAAGGTAGAGTTGGAAGGCCAGAAGTACAGTGCTTGGTACTGGATCGCAATCCACGGTAAGCATGATGCTTCTGGTGTTGAGGCGCAACATTTTGACCTTGCTTTAGAGGCACTGAACCTGGCAGCACGTTACCGCCCTGAACCCGACAATCAGATTAAGGAGTGGGCAATGCAGGGCTTTACTGATTTTGTTGAGATCCAACAGCGGTTGTTTCAGGAAATTGCCCAAGAATGCCAGAAAAATTGTTTCAGCTACCCATGTCAATGGCATATGTAACCTTTCGATCAAGCGTGCAAAGCTAATTTTGTCAGGGGGGCTTTCTCTCTATATGTAATTGCCTCTCCCTTCTTAAACCTTATTCTGATGAGCTATCTTTACCTGTTTTTAGCCATAGTTCTAGAAGTACTAGGAACCGTTTGCGTAGAAAAATCACGCGGATTCAATAATGTACTACCTTCAGTTTTAATATTTGTTTTTTACGCTTCTAGCTTCACTTTTTTAACATTTGCTGTCAAAAAAATTGACGTTAGCATGGCTTATGCGATTTGGACTGGCTCTGCCTGTGTGCTCATGGCAATACTAGGAAGATTCTGGTTTAAAGAGCCGCTCAACGCGCTAAAAATAGTCTCTCTAGTATTAATTGTAGCGGGAGTGATTGGTTCAGGGCTAAGTGTTAGAACAGAAGCGCTGATAAAAAAGCATAGTCTCTCGCCTAAGACAGGGGGTATTAACAAAGCAGTATGGAGAAAAGGATTAGAAGAACAAGCCACGTTTGAATATAAACAAATTTCTAGTAACTATTATGCTTCTATTCGGTTTTTGAATGAAAAGCGGCGTAGAATATATTTAGGTCTAGTGCTCTTTATGCCGGGTAAAACGTATAAACTCACGCACAAAAAAACCGGCAGATTTAAAACCTTGACTGGGTTAGGTTTGTATAGAGACAAGCAAAAAATCTATCTAAAAGTTAACTATCTGACCCCAGTAAACACAATTAAAAGCTATGCGTATTATGACGGTGCCCTAGCATGCCCTCGACTACCCTTGTTTAAATTACTTGTAGCTACGTTTTCACCCAAGGAATGGGATATTAAATATCTAGATATATGACATTACAAACTACTTTTAAAGAAGATTGGCTTGAAAAACTCTTAGATTTAAAGAGCAAGCACTTCACTGGACAGTTTTTTATCAAGTCTCGTGAAACATTCTGGCATTTTCAGCTCTCTTTTGGCTGGATATTTTACGCTACAAAAGGTTCTACTCAAAACTGGAAAAGACGGTTATTGCTGTACTGTCCTGAACTTGAAGAGAAGCAGCTGATGAGTAAATTCTTGAGTCAATCTGCTGAACCCTCTAGCTGCTGGGAATATCATTTTCTATTTGGGTTAGTTGATTCAAAGGAAGTTACTAAAACACAGGCGGAACAAATAATTCTATTGGGTATATTAGAAGCTTTATATGAAGTTTTGTACGTGTTTGATCAGGTAGAAGAATCATATCAGAGTAAATCGCCTTTATCAGATCCTCCCCTGCTGCAATTTGCCCCTGAAAAACTGCTAGCAGAAGTCCGAGGATTAGCTCAGATTTGGCAAGTAGCAAAAATGCCTGGCAGCTCTTTTAAGTTGGCTTTTGTGCTTAAACAGCCGGAAAAGGTGCGTTGGCAACAGCAATCTTCAGCTCTATTTTATTCAAAGTACTTAGATGGTAGGCATACTCTTTGGGATATAGCTGCCAAAGTGCAGCACCAAGCAACTGCTGTGGCTCAAGAGTTGATCCCTAATATACTATCAAGCGCAATAGAGTTAATTGAGGTTTCTGATTTGCCGTTCTCCCTGGCTCCACAGCCAGCGTCAGTCCCATCCGAAGCCCTTGTTTTGAGAGAAGATTTTGCTGCAATAGAAAAGCATGAAAGCGGGCATGCTAATAACAGCACACCTAGACCACTGAAGAAAAATCCTCCCCGGAATATTCGCACTCTCTTGGGTGTGGGCCTTTTGGGTGTGTGCTTTTTGAGTCCGCTGCTAATTGGAGGCAGTTTTTGGCTTTGGAAACTTCAATCGAGCAAATCTACAGCAGTTGCAGTTCCTCCAATTCCTGCTTCCCCTGCTTCTACCCCCGCCCCTCCTTCTGACATTCAACTTTACAAATCCATGCGAGATGTGCCAAAAGTCCCGAAAGGGGTGTTCAATCTCGGTGGGGCATTGCTTTTTGCTCCGCTAAGATCGCCAAAAGTCCTTAGCGCTATTGCCCGCGCCCAGCCGCAGTTTCACCTACGATATGTTGATCCAGTCTTTGATCATCCTGGTTCTCATAAGGGTGTTAGCATGTTGCTCAATAATGAACTTGCTTTCTCCCAAAATGATTTATCGCTTGATGATTCTGAGTACAGTCGGGCCAAAGAGCGTGGCTTCACCCTTCAGGAAGTACCAGTAGGTATCGATGCTGTAACCTTTTTTATTCATCCAGATTTAGAAATTCCTGGGTTATCTGTAGACCAACTTCAAGACATTTATCTGGGGAAAATCACAAATTGGAACCAAGTGGGGGGACCAAATTTGCCAATTGTGCCCATTACTATTGATCCAAAAGATAGTAGTACAATTGCCATACTCATGCAGAACATACCAGGTGGCGTAAGCAGTGTACGCAGAGTGCAAATTGTTCGTGACTACACGGCATCTATCCGCCAGGTCAGCGCCACGCCAGGTGGGATTAGTTTTGGCTCTGTTGGCACAGTTAAAGGGCAGCAGAGCATTCAACCCTTGGCGATCGCTAAGGTCGGGTCAAATCAATACATTAATCCTTACACCTCTGATGACCAAATTAATGCCCAAGCCATTCGAGACAGTTCTTATCCCTTAACTCGCAGTATTTTTGTGGACATTCGGAAAGATGGGACGCCAAACGAACAAGCTGGAATAGCTTACGCTAACCTCTTGCTATCTAATGAAGGACAAAGATTGGTCGAGCAAGCTGGTTTTGTAGCTTTACATTAGTTGGGGATACAATTTTTTGAAATTAAACTTTGTCAGCGATTTTTGCTATCGGTCTTGGACTCATCCTCAGCTTAATTAAACCTCCAATTTGTCGCTATAGAGGTGGTACCCTTGCTGTATTTTAGGTAGGAGCACATCAAATAAGTTTTATGCACGAAAATAAAGATATACTATTAGAAATTGAATTACCTCAGTTAGCAGAAATTGAAAACGTATTAGCAGAGGAAATTATTCTGCAAGATGAGCTGGCAAGATCTGAACCTTTTCATATAGCAAAAATTGAGAGCTTACTAGACGAAGAAAAGAACCGAGATATCAAGTGGAATTGTTATCGGGATATTTGTAACTATTATAAAGCTGAAAGATTCCCTTACGCGATCGCTCTGGTTGAGAGTCTGGCTAGACATCTACCTAATGATTTAGAAGTCCGGCAATGGCAAGCGAGTGCTTATCAGCGTTGGGGGCGAAAACTAATAGAGGAAAAGCAGATAGAAAAATCAAGAACATACTTGAAGAAAGCTCTAAAAATAGACCCTCATAATCGTACACTTTGGTCAGAAGTTGAACAAGATTTTCGACGATTAGAAACAATTTTATCTTCTTTTGCAACCTGAAAAAATGGATACTCTTGGTACTGGTGCTTCTCAAAATTTACGACCATTGAGCTTGCTAAGCGAATCTAACTGTTGCGATAGTGTTCACCTACAAGTTTTTAGTAACTCAGTTTCTTGGTCAATTTGTCTAGAGCAGGGCAAAATAATCTATGCTTCGCATTCAGTAGAGCCGTTTGACCGGCTCGATTGCCAATTACGCCGCTTGCTTAACGACAAACCTACCGCGTTCATTAAGGAAGTTCGGGCACATCTGACACATTTAATGCACACGGCTCAGTCTAACAATCAGCTTGTACCTGATTATGAGGCGATCCTCTGGTTAGTTAGACAGCAGTATTTGTCTTCTACACAAGCCTCTATTTTGATAGAAGAATTAGTTAAAGAGGTTATTGAATCATTTCTACTGCTAAAAAAAGGGACTTACAAATTAGGTGACAAGATTGGCATAACACCTGTTTTTTGTAGACTTGAAGTACAGTCTACTGTAGAACATTGTCAAAAGCAACTGCATGGGTGGCAGGCTTTAGAGCCACACATTTGGTCTCCATACCAGCGCCCTTATTTCCCGAGTCAGAATAGAATTAAAGAACATCTGTCTCCAGAAGTAAAACAGAAATTAAGTGCGATACTAAAAGGCTTCAGCTTTTACCATTTAGCTGTTTTATTGGATAAAGATAAACTCCATCTGGCTCAAAGCTTACGTTCATACATTGAGGATGGAACTGTATTACTGCATGACCCGGTCCACCCTTTTAACCAATTGCCAAAAACATTTGTCCAGTTATCAAAGCGCCCTGGTTCTTTAGAAAATGTCTCTCCTACATTAGGAAAGAACGGTTCAGCGGAGAGAGCAGTTTTCAATTCACAGGCACCAGTGGGAAGCATTTCCCCTACTAAAACGGTGAGTTTTGGAGGGACTCATCCTGCGACTGCTTCACCTGCTAAGGGGACTCATAAAATTGTTTGTGTTGATGATAGTCCAACAATATTACATCAAATTAATTACTTCCTAAATGATGATAATTTTTCAGTTTTTTCAATTAATGATCCAGTTAAAGCTTTAATGCAAATCATCCGAGTTAAACCGGATTTGATTTTACTCGACATTGGAATGCCAAACTTGGACGGCTATGAATTATGTCGCCTTCTACGGAATCACTCACGCTTTAAGAGTACACCGATTATTATGGTTACAGGGAGTAGCGGCATTTTAGATCGAATAAGAGCCAGATTTGTTGGCTCGTCGGGATATTTAACTAAGCCTTTTGATAAAGCAAGTTTATTGAAAACTATGTTTAAACATCTAGCTTAATGGAGGGTTGTTGATGCTAGAAATCAAAGCTACGGAAGACAAAGAGAGTGAAATTCGGCTGCAATTTCTAGAGGAAGCAACTGAGTATCTGAACACAATTGATTTAGTATTGAATGGCTCAGCCGGTTTCCACCTGGATGGAAAAGGAACAGAGACCGTAACTAGGGCAGCTCATTCAATTAAAGGTGGGGCAGCAATGGTGAGCCTTCAAACCTTGAGCACTATGGCTCTCCGTCTGGAAGATTTTTTCAAAGTCTACAGAATGCAGCCACAGCGCGCTGTAAAGCCTGAGCTAGAAGGTTTGCTGCTAGCAATAGTTGATCGCATGCGCGAAGTAGTCGGCTTAAATTTCGAGGGAGCAGATGCCGATAAGCAGTGGTTGGACTGCTTCGTTGATCCAGGTTTCCGCAATTTGCAGAAGTTTCTCGACAGCACCACCACACCTGAAGCTCCAGTGGCACTGCTAGAAAATGAGCAAAACAACGAGCAAGACATAGTAAAGCTGATCTTTCAAACCGAAGTAGAAGGATGTCTGCAACATTTGGAATCTGTTTTGGCAGACCAAGAGAAGTCCTCTTTCTTACTTGAGGAGAGCATAGCTGCAGCTCAGGCATTGGGTGGCTTAGGCGAAATGCTAAACCTTACTGAATTTAGCAGTCTTTGTGAGTCAATTACTCAACAGTTAGAAGCAAACCCTGAGCAGGTTGAAGAAATTGCTCGTATAGCCTTGCAAGAATGGCGGCGATCTCAAGCGGCACTACTGGTCAGTCAACCAGATGCTCAGCCCTCACCAACCACTGAGCATAACGCCATAACAAGCCCTAATGATATCCAATTCGACACAATCAACCTTTATGATTCGTCAGAACCTAACTGTGCTTACCTCGCATCACTTGAACACAAGTTAGGCCGTGAAGACGTAGTATATATTCCCAGGGAGCAGCTTCAGCAGATCAATATTGTGTTTGGAAAATTAACTGAGCAGCACCAACTCAACGCTGCATATTTGGAGCAGTTAGGCAGTTTGTTGGAAAAGCTGAATCATGACACTCATTCACAACTTACTAACCACAGAGTTCCCTTTGGATTCAGTAATGGAGTAGAGGATTTAGAGCTAGAGGAAAAACCCTCAGCGATCGCGGCCACTGCAAGCCAGAAAAATACAATACTGATAGTAGACGACTCTAGAACTGTGCGTCAGGCTTTGTCACTGACTTTAGAAAAAGCTGGTTATGACGTTAAGTCCGCCGAAGACGGGCTAGATGCGCTCAAACAGCTTTTAGCTGGATTGCAAGTTGGAGTCATTATTTGCGATCTTGACATGCCTCATCTTGATGGTTACGGGCTGCTGACTCGGCTTAAGTCAGACATTGCTCTCAAGCATTTTCCCATAGCAATGCTAACTTCTCACGTTGAAAATGAGCATCGCCAAAAGGCAATGTTGTTAGGCGCAGCTGCCTATTTTACCAAGCCTTACAACGCTCAGGAATTACTCAGAACTCTGAAGGAATTGATCGAATGAGATTTACCCCTAGTAAAGAACTGATTGAAACAGATATCAAAACTGAAGCCTTCAACTCTTCCTCAGAACAATCATCCCAGGCTGATTTGCCCCAGCTTCGCTTGCAGGCAGATGTTCCTAGTGCTTTTAGAATTGCACTAGACTCAGGCTTTACTGGTGCCCTATTTGCAGTTTTAGGGATCGGAGGTGGACTATACCTGCTTCTATGCCAACTCATGCCAGCTTGGGAAAACGCCCAGAAGTTGCAAACTGAATTAGCACAGAAGCAGACGCAAATTCAACAAAAGCAAGCCATCTTGAAACAGATTGGGAAAGTAAATGCTGATTTAGCAAATGCGAAACAGCAACAAGCAGAGGTCTTGGCCTTGTTTGCTAATGAGAAAAACTTAGATACGTTCCTACTGGATCTTAATCAAGTGGTTGACTCTGCTAATGTCAAACTGAGCCGGAGTGACTTTAGGGCCAAACTTAAGCGATTTGTACCAGTAAATCAAGCTACTGAGGTGATCTCAGACAGTTCGCTTGGACCGGCGGTCAATGGTAAGCTCAAACGTCGAGTGTTTAGTGTTGAACTGGAAGGGACGTTTGACCAAACTGAGTCAATTTTACGCAACATCGAGCGTTTGCAGCCCCTGTTAATTGTCAAAGACTATCAATCGACATTAGCAACTACGACTCCTGACTCAAGTGGCAAGGCAAATCGTGGCCCTGCGATCATCAACACCTCTTTCCAGTTGCAGGCAATAATGCCAGTCAGCTCAGAGGAAGCGGCGTTGGCAACTGGTAACGGGAATCAAAATAAGAAGTAATCGTAATGTCAATTCTTGCTCTAACTAAAGCCTCAACAAAACCGCTAACCCAGCAGCTGTTCAATCACCGCCAGCTAATTCCACTCCGTCATGATGTTTTATGGCGAATTGAGCGCGGAGCTGTGCGTACATTAACTTGGAGCGATGACAGCACAAGAATCATTTTGGGGTACTGGGGGCCGGGGGATGTAGTGGGCTCCCCCCTGTCTCGACTCAACCCCTACCAAATTGAATGCTTAACAAGTGTAGAGATGAGTATCCTGCCGTCTGAGCTGTGGAAGCAAGCGTTGGATGCAATGTTGTTGCACATCCAACAGACTGAGGAACTCCTCAACATCAACCATCGCAAATCGGTTTCCCTACGGTTGTGGCAATTTCTGGTCTGGCTGAGTCAGAAGTTTGGTCGTGACGTTGAGCAGGGAAGGCTGATTGACTTGTCTGTAACTCATCAAGAACTAGCGGAGGCCATCAGCGCAACGCGGGTTTCAGTGACGCGGATGCTCCAAGAGTTTGAGTCTGAGGGAAGGCTGCAAAGGCATTCTCGGCGGTTTGTTATTACAAGCTCAGGAGTGCAGAATGCTTAGTGAGCAGCGAACTTTAACCTCAGCCCATCTATTTTGCGGAGGAGGAGGCGACACGGATGGTGCTGCCAGGGCAGGACTCAGACCTTTGTGGGGAGTAGAGAGTGATCGATATGCAGCAGCAGTATTCCGCCAAAGATTTTCCGAAACAATGCTTGTCGAAGCAGATGTCAAAACCTTGTCAGATGAATTTGTTCGATCTCTCCCAATATCAGACCTCTTTATCTTCGGCAGCCCTTGCCCGGATTTTTCCACTGCTGGACATAGAGCCGGAATTGATGGGGCTCACGGAAGCCTGTTTTTTGAGGGACTCCGATTTCTACGACTCAAGAAGTTTAAAGCTTTCATCTTTGAAAACGTGCAAGGTATCTTCAGTAGCGGCAACGGCGATGACTTCAGAAAAGTCATCTCAGCGTTTGGGGAACTGGGGTATGTGGGGACATGGCAACTCCGCAATGGTCGGCGCTGGGTTCCCCAAAGTCGAGCGAGAGTCTTTATTGTGGGTCATCTCCGGGAATATCCAGTGCCGCAAAGTGGAACTAAACAGGCCCACATTGCAAGACTGTTTGGACAATTGCAGAGTTAATTGCAACTCCGCAACTATTCTTGACCAGCACCGAGACGGCAATCGTGTGTAGAACAAATAAAGTTGTATACTCGCAAAAAAAGTTATAGACTAACAAATAAAGTTGTATACTCGTAGGAGCTAGATAGTCAGGCATTCCTCAAGAGTATGCATAATGAGCAAGCGTAGGCTGACTTGGACTCAAGCCAAGTTTGAGCAGTACCTGAAGCAAGGACGTGGACAGGGGACAGGTAGCAACTATAAGCCCTGGATTACTGCACAGGACTTTCCCACAGAAGGTAGATTGACCAGGTCGCCTGGATGGAAATCTGGCCGTCTGCATCACCTGTTCTCTGACCATGAGACGAGATACTTTTATCTGCTTGAGTGGTCCGAGGTTGTTGTGGACATCAGGGAGCAGTTCCCTTTAATTGATGTTGCTGTTGCAAGGCGCATAGCGCAAGACATAGGGGTCCAGTACCCTACCGACTCTGCAAGCGGTACTCCCTATGTTATGACGACCGACTTCATGATTACCTTGAATGAAAATGGCAAAAAATATGAGATTGCCAGAACAATCAAACCTTCATCGAAATTGAGTGAAAGAAGGGTTATTGAAAAATTTGAATTAGAACGCCGCTACTGGGAAGCACAAGGAATTGATTGGGGCATTGTTACAGAAAAAGATATCCCAAAGGTCTTGGTGAGGAACCTGGAATGGCTCTATCCAGCTTACAGGCTGGAAAAAAGCCCAGGTGCTGCTGTGACGGAACTATTGTCCATAGCAGCTATTTTGAAAGACAGGTTGAGGAGTAGCAGCGCGACGATAAGTAAGATTACAACTGCCCTGGACCGAGAGATGAATTTGGAAATGGGAACTGCTCTTTCTGTTTTCAGGCACCTAGTTGCCCGAAAGGAAATCGTTTTGGACATGGACAAGAAGATTGAGGTATGCCAATCCGCTAGAAACATTATTGAAATCAGGCTGGATAGTAGTTACGAAGGTGCTCTGGCATGATGACTTCAATCAGTGTTAATGACTTGTTCAAGCACTCTGTAGCTTCTGGAAGCACTTCAATTGAGAGAGTACTTTGGGTAGACATCAGTGGGAGCGAGGTATTTGTCATTGATATTCTCTCGGACGATAGCTTTCCACAGATGAGAAATGTAAAAGCCATTACTGATGGAATCGTTACTGGATCTATCACCAGCTTAAAAGAAGACCCCTGGTCAAGAGTTGTCATTGAGGAAGAGCTTTCAGACAAAGATAAGACCATTCGAGAAAAAGCCTGGGCAGTGATTTCTTCACTTGTTGCCCCAGAAATGGAACCATCCATTTATGATAGTAGAGTACGCGGTCGTTTGGTACAGCAGGCTGCTGAGCGTTTCCAAATGCATAAGATGACCGTCTATAAGTATTTAAGAAAGTACTGGCAACGGGGTAAGACGAGGAACGCATTACTGCCGGACTATGGCAACTCCGGTGGTGCAGGTAAACCGAAAAATGCTGGAGAGAAGAAACGGGGTCGTCCTAGAAAGTATGGATTTGACCCTGATATAGGTATTGGTGTCAACGTGGATGAAGAGGCAAAAAAGATTTTTAGAATTGCCATAGCCAGGTTCTACAACGACCCCAAGCAAAATGCATTGACTACAGCCTATGACCTGATGCTCAAAGAGTTTTATGTAGAGGACTATGTATACGAGGATAACGTTAGGAAACCCGTATTAATACCTCAGGAGCAGTTGCCTTCATTCAGGCAGTTCAAGTACTGGTTTGAAAAAGAAAAAGACATCAAAAAAGTCGTTTCCGCAAGAGTGGGAGCAAAGCGATACGCTCTCAGCCACAGAGCTGTACTGGGCAGTGCCCTTGAACACGTCATAGGTCCTGGTTCAAGGTACGAAATAGACGCAACGGTAGCCGACATTTATCTGATATCCAGATACAACCGCAACTGGATCATCGGCAGACCTATCATCTATGTAGTCATTGACGTGTTCAGTCGAATGATAACTGGTGTCTATGTCGGTCTGGAAGGCCCTTCCTGGATGGGGGCAATGATGGCTCTAACCAATGCAGCAACCAATAAAGTTAAGTTCTGTAGAGAATATGGAATTTCGATTAACGAGGAGGACTGGCCCTGTCACCACATACCAGACAAAATTTTGGGTGACAGGGGTGAGATGGAAAGCAAGATGGTCGAGACGTTGATGAATACCTTTCATGTTAGTATCGAGAATGCCGCCTCATACCGGGCAGACTGGAAGGGGACCGTCGAGAGCCGCTTCCGCATCCTGCAAGCAAAGGTCAAGCCATTTCTACGTGGGTACATTGACGAGCACTATCGGGAGCGAGGCGGAAAAGACTATCGCCTTGATGCCAAGCTCGACATCCACCAGTTCACTGAGATCATTATACGGACGATACTCTATTTCAATAATCATCACTATTTGGGCAGCTACAACCGGGAAGAGATGATGGTAGCAGAAGACGTACCTGCCAAACCAATTGAGCTGTGGAAGTGGGGAATTCAAAATCGTTCCGGCCTCCTCAGGTCTTTTCCAGAAGAGCTGGTCAAGTTGAGCCTGATGCCAGCGGGAGAAGCGACAATTACGGCTAAAGGTATTCTCTTCAAGAAATTAAGGTATAGCTGTGAGAAAGGTCTGAGAGAGGGGTGGTTTGATAGCGCACGCAACCAGACCTTTGAGAAACTGGATGTGTCATTTGACCCGAGAAACATGAACTCGATTTACATCCGGGACCTGGACGGCAGAGGGTTTGAGAAGTGTTTTCTACTTGCCTCCCAGGAAAGGTATCTCAACAAGGGACTTGAAGAGATTGAAAACCTATTTGACTTCGAGCAATATCAACAGGCTAAGTCTCTTGGTAACGTACAGCAGGCTAATGCTGACCTGGTAGCTCATATCGAGGCTATCACGAGCAAAGCCGAGGAGATGACTGATGCTGTCAAGGATGATTCGATGAGTAATGCAAGTAAGGTTGTAGGCATCCGCGAACACAGAGGCTTTGAGAAGGACCAACTTCGAGAGGAACAAGCTTTTGAGCTAGCTATGGTAGAGGCCGAAGTAGATCCACAAATAGCTGAGAGCTTAAACCTAGACTCAGAGCCAGAAAGCCTTGAATACCCCAGTCGCCTTGAACTGCTACGCCTGAAGCGTCAGGAGAGGAAAAATGACAGACCTGAATGAGAATGTTATGTTACCCAACGGCGGGTATGCGGTCAAGGCTATTTATACCGACCAGGTATTGAGCGAGTACAAAGCTAATCCTCTTATCGAAGCCCTACCCTCTATCTTCTCAGAGGCGGAATTTGTTAGAGACGTTGCAGTCTATCCTCCCTTTGACAAGAGCGAACGAGAGTTGGACTCTAAGTATCGATTCCACTGTGTCGAGCGCCTGTCCTGGTACTTTCAACCGCTCAACAGGCACATCGACTTGGAGCAACGCCTCTCCCGCATTATCCGCCAGGGCTATCTCGCCCGTAATCCCCTTGGACCTGAATATGCTGCTCGGCTCAGGCAGATCCATAAAGCCATCCAGCAGGGTGGGGGAAAGTATCAACTAGCAAATCATGTAAGCGTTTTGACTTCTGCCTCAGGCTTTACTGTCATCGGCATCTCTGGTGGCGGCAAATCTACAGCTATTAAGCACATTTTGTCCACATATCCGCAGGTGATTCTGCATTCAAATTACAAAGGGTTGGATTTGAACCTCTACCAGGTTGTGTGGCTCAAGCTCGACTGTCCTCACGCTGGGTCGCTCAAAGGCTTGTGTATTGACTTCTTCCTAGCTATCGATAAGCTCTTGGGAACTAACAATTACTCGAAGTTTGGCTCCCCCAGAAATTCTGAGGATGCTATGCTTGCCCAAATGGCTCAAATTGCCAGCACCCACTGCCTGGGAGTCTTAATTATCGATGAAATCCAGAACTTGAGTCGGGCTAAGAGTGGTGGTTCTGAAAACATGCTGAGCTTTTTCGTGAAGCTGGTGAACACTATCGGCGTCCCTGTTCTCCGTATTGGAACCAACAAAGCTCTGCCGGTCTTGCAAGGTGACTTCAGACAGGCGAGGAGGGGGGTTGGCGAGGGAGGGATGATTTGGGAGCGGATGGAAAATGATGAGGAGTGGAATTTTTTCATTGAGGGGATGTTCGAGTACCAATGGACAAAGAGGTACATTCCTGTAGAAGAGAGGACGGCTGAGATTTTCCAGAGTATCAAAGATGTCTTGTACGAAGAGAGCCAGGGCATTGTTGATATTGCCGTCAAGCTTTATATGATGGCCCAGTGGAGAGCCATGGCACTGGGCACTGAAATTATTACTTCTGAACTTATCAACCAGGTTGCTAAAGATAGCTTGCACTTGGTCAGGCCAATGCTGGACGCGCTCAAATCAGGAGACCCTGAGCGCATAGCCCGCTATGGTGATATCCGCCCGATTGACACCGCAGACTTTTACCAGAAATACCTGTCCCAACTGGAGGCAAAGGAGCGGACCCGGCAGACCAGGATAGTCCGCAGGCAACAGGGTAGCACAAATATATCAGCAACTCTTAAACAAGTCATCCTTGGACTGGTGCAGCTGGATATTGAACCCGCTATGGCCAAACACTGTGCTGAACGAGCATTAGCCGCAAGGACTGGCGAGCCTGATGTTACCCTTCTGGTTAAAGAGGCGTACAAGTTCGTGCTGCAAGATGGGCAGAGCCAGGAAGCAGAGAGAGTAGTTGACGTCACAACAAGAACGGATAGGAAGCGGACCAGGACCAAAGTTGACCTGCAACCAGATGATTTGAGGTCTATCGTCGCCCAAGGGCAGCAAAACCAGCTCTCTGGCTATGAAGTTCTGAAGGCCAGGGGATTCATCAAGTCTCCTTTCCAGGACATCTTAAACCTGGGGTAGTTTTCATGCTGAGCTTCTTTCCAATGCCCTATCCCGACGAGAGCCTCTACAGCTTATTGGCCCGCTACCACATTAGGAGCGGCAACATCAGTCCCAAGGCGACCATCCGGGAACTGTTTAACTCAACGACTACCAGAGCAACAGTTGATCTATCTGCTAATTTGGACGCCCTGAGCCAAAACCTACCACTGTTCTCGAAACATACTGCGGAGAGTTTAGCTCACGGTCATACTCTATACCCCTTCTACGCAGCTTTCCTTCCTGAGGACAGGGCCGCTCAGGTGTTAGAGTCAATGCGCTCAGGGCAGCGAAGAGACATCCATAACCGGATAGGCATTATGGCGAGTGCGGTTGAAAGCCCAAGGTACCTAAGGTTCTGTCCGCTGTGCCTGGAAGCAGATCAACAGGAGTACGGGGAAGCTTATTGGCACCGATTGCATCAAGTTCCTGGTGTACTAGTCTGCCCGCTTCATGCTGTGTTTCTGCTCGACAGCACCGTAAGTGCCCAGGGAGCGAACAAGTACGAGTACCATGCTGCAAGTCCAGAGAATTGTCCGATAGATCTGCGTCCGGTCGTAGCCAGTGAGGACACTCTGCGTAAGTTGCTCGTTCTGGCCGAGGATATTTCCTGGTTCATGATGAACAACCCACAGATTCATAGTCTCGAATGGCTGCGCAAAAAGTACACATCTCTGCTGATAGAGAAGGGGCTGGCTACTCCTAGTGGACGCGTACACCAGAAGGAACTGCTGGATAGCTTTCTCTTCTTCTATGGCCGCGAGTTCCTCCAATCCCTTGACTCAATGGTCAACTATGACGAGCCAAACAACTGGTTGTACAGCATTGTGCGCAAGCACCGCAAAGCCTTTCATCCTTTGCGGCACCTGCTGATGATACGGTTTCTTGATCAATCCGTTGAGAACTTCTTTGCGCCTAACTATGAGCATCAACCCTTTGGTAGCGGTCCCTGGCTCTGTCTAAATGCAGCGGCAGAGCACTACTTACGCCAGGTGATAACAAACCTGGCACTCACTTACGACTATGGGACAAAGAAACCTGTCGGTACGTTTTCCTGCGCGTGTGGTTTTGTCTATTCCAGGACGGGACCTGATGTTGATGAAAACGACAGGTATCGCATCGGCAAAATGAAGGCATACGGTCCAGTCTGGGAGGCGAAGCTGCGTCAACTGGCACAGGAGCAAAGATTGAGTTTACGGGAGACAGCGCGGCAGTTGGGAGTTGACCCCAGCACTGTGAAGCGGTACGCTACACTCCTGGGTTTGGAAAGTGGCTGGTTGAGAGTGCCAACAGGTAGAGATGGGGTTCAGGAGTCTGGTGGGCAACAAAGTCAGGGAGAGAACCCGGACCATATGCTTTGTCATCAGTATAGAGAAGCTTGGCAGAGCCTTCAATATCAGTATCCTGAAGCGTCGAGGACAACTCTTAGAGGTCTAACTCCGGCTGTCTACATCTGGTTGTACAGGCATGATAGGGAATGGCTTTTGGCTAACTCGCCCACTGCCCAAGTGCCTCTTGCTTCCGTCCAGCGGGTTGACTGGGAAGAACGGGACCAGGAGGTATTGGCTCAGGTCAAGAAGGCTGTACAAAGTCTTCTTATAGTTGAAAAACCTATCAGACTGACAGTGAGTCGGATAGCTAAGAACGTTGACTTACTGTCGTTGTTGGAGAAGCATCTCGATAAGCTGCCCGATACCAGGCAATATCTGGCTGAGGTTGTAGAAACTTTAGAGCAGTATCAGATTCGTCGTGTCTACTGGGCCGCAAAGTTTCTTGACCAGCAAGGAAAAGAAGTGAAAGCCTGGGAGGTCGTCAGGAGCGCTGGTCTCAAGCCTGGATACTCCCTGCAAGTTGCATCTGCCATTGAAGAAGTCAGCAGAGTCACATACCTGACAATGGCCGTGAAATCCTAAGCTTCCTACTTCACTTCTAACAGCATCAACAAAACACTTCTTTTCACTCCAGTTCGGTCAACTTCCAAGAAGCAGGTTCCTGAAGCTGTTGAGGAATTAAAGATACAGCTATGTTTGCGAGTCCTTCTCCTCAGGCTCTCCACTCTCCTTCCCAGTTTCCAGTATTGCTATTCAAAGGTAGTCTACGCCAGCATCTATGTAATCCACTCCCTAGATATAGTGGTGCAAAATCTGGACCAGTTTAGGAGCAGTAGCGCCAATGGCTTTGGAGCACACTTAAATGAGCCTAGAGTGGAGGCAACATTGACGTTTACAGAAATTTTACATAAAATAATTAGTGTAAGGGTTTCTTAAATATTTATGGAAAACGTTAGCCCTTTAGTGCCTTTTGATACTTTTTTGCTCTTAAGCTACCTTGGGGTAGGCAACGAAGTACGCATTGGCACTACGTCATCATCACCGTTTACCGGGTCTCCCACTTTTGATGAGGTGCCATTTCATGTTGATGTGAATAAACGCCCCAACTTGGGAACTTTCATCCTGGTGCAAAGTGATAAGTCCAATATGGCTCACTATGGACGGATTATTAATGGTCAAGAAGAGAATCCTCGTGCAGAACCTACACGGCTACAACAGAACCAGGCATACCAGATTGGGCAGAAAGATCCCAGGCAATCAGATCAATCCCCTCATGTTACACGAGTAATGATGACAGAAATATTGGGGCAAATTTATTTGGAGGACGGGAAACTAATCGTCAAAGAACCTGAAGTTCTGCCCCAAACAGGGATGAGTGTTTACGAATTTCCTGTGAACTCTATTCCTTTACTTCTAGATGCTCCACAGTCGCCAGATGATGGACTTTATCTGGGGAAAATTGAGTCTGGAGGGAAAAAGATCAGTCTGCTTCTTCCTTTAGAAGCCCTAGCCCGACATATGGTCATCTTAGGAAAAACAGGAGTGGGAAAAAGCTATGCCAATGGAGTGATTGTAGAAGAGCTAGTTCGTCACGACATTCCCGTTATAGCTTTTGATGTACTGGGAGACCTAGTTCCTGCCACAGAACAGTTGGAAGGAGCCAACTTAAAAGCAGCAGAAGATTTCCGGATACCTTACTCAGTAATTGGTCGCAGGGAGTTTCTTGAATTTGTTTCCAACTTAACTGAAGACCAAGAAGAAATAGTTGGAGTTGCCTATGAAGCAATCTACAGCGAGGCAATGGATAGTTTGAGAGAGACAGGAAGCTTGGATATTCCTGTAGAGCGGCTTATACAAGAAATACGCAATGTTGCTAGCGAGTTTGGTCAGGCTCCTGTCGGAGGACGGGCCATCCTTAAAGTGCAATCTGCCATTCATAGAAATCGGTTGCTCACCACGAAAACTGGGGAATGGGTTAAGCACATTGTTAATAAACCTATTGTCAACGTCTACGTTGGGCACTTAGGTCAAAGTGCGAGAAATCTTGTTGTAGGTGCCTCAGCACGGGTACTCCAAGTTCTTAGAAAAGAAGAAAAAATTCCGCCCTTTACTTTCATTCTGGATGAAGCTCACTTCTTTCTTCCCGGTGGAGCTGAGTCTACTCCATCCACTCAGGTCATCCGCGAAATGATCCGCACCGCCCGACACGACGCTATGAGTATCATCCTCATTACCCAAAGTCCATCCTCAATGGATAAGCAAACACTCTTAGTTTGTAATACAAGATTGGTATTTGCTTTGGACCCCGATGATCTGAGGGTAGTATCCGGCACTCTGGGTGATCTCCCCAAACAGACTGTTGAGCGTATCCCCAAACTAGCCAGAGGAAAAGCCATTCTTTCTTCTAGCCAAGATCTCTTGCGTCACCCTGTTCTTATCAAGATTCGTCAGCGTACTACTCGCGCAGCAGCGCCCACCCCAAACCTTAGAAAAGCAGTTCAGAAATGGCGCAACGAGAACAAGAACTGACTGACACGCTAATTCTCAACCTACTCAAAGGTAAACCTAATGGTCTTACAGCTAGTGAGGCGATTGAGCAGCTACAGACCCAGGGGATTTTCTCTTCAAGGGCAGTGCGTAATTTGCTTAATGAGCTTACTGCAAGAGGAGCAGTTATTAGGGCAAAGCAGTGGAGTAAAAACGCAGGAAAACCTCCTTTTGCCTACTTCCATCCCAGTGAAGTATCCCAGCAGCTGAATTTTTTCGACCAGCTACTTGGAGTAAAAACTCAAATCCAGACTAAAACACAAATAGAAAAGGAAAACCTCCCACTTGAAGGAAAGAGACTGAACGATGGAGCCAATTCTGTACTAGAGCGCATTGCAAGAGAGCATCTGGCTCTAGATGCTCATGCCTGGGCTATCACCCAAGTTGCTCCACAACTTGCGCAGCAAAACCCTGTAGAACTTTTACTTGAGATGGCTCAGTGGGTTGTGAACGATATAAATGCTTTAGCAGATGAGGTTCAGAAACTTTGGGGCCAAAACCTCAAACACCAATCTGATGCTCTTGCCGGAGAACTGGAAATGCGTTTGGAATGGGCAAAGCGTCATCTCCAGCATATGTGGAGATTTGATAATAGAGTAGGCAATACAATCCCTGGCATTCTAGAACTCCCAACAAGAGCTAAAAATTGTAGGTCTGGAGAACGCGCACAAATCAATGTAGAAAAGGCTCGTCAGCGATTGCAACAACGAATTCTCGGTGAGTATGTGATAGAGCTAAAGCCTGTAATCCCTGACTTAAACAAGGCAGCTGCCGGAACAGATGCCTCTGTTGCAGACCTCTTTCTGGAACACAAGCAAGGCTCTTTTATTCCTCCTGAACCTGTAGCTGTGACTACTGCAGCAGCAGCTTTAATAACTCATGATCCCCAGATGCAAAGTTCTCCTGTGTACCAGGATTTCGACATCTTTCCAGACCAACTCAAAGAGTACAGTGACTATAGAGCCGCTAGCGAGGGACTGTTGCTTTCTCCCGCTCTTAAAAAAATCCTGCCCGAAGAAGACTTCAAGCACTCCCGTATGGCAGCTATGGATCTTAGGCAGTATCACGAAGATCTGAGGGTGCTGCAAAAAAACGCCAAGTGGCGGCCAATTGGAAACTTGCCTATGCTGGACGTAGTTCCCAAAGCTTCAATTATTTTTCGTGATGGGCGGATCTTCCCACTCGTCCACCGCCTGGACGACTATGAATCAGGAGGTCTCTATGGTCAAATTGTACGTAAAGAAATAGAGACTTTCTCCTATGTGGTTCAACCAACTCTATCAGGACCTGCAAGCAATGTTGTTTACGCTGCTGCCGTTAAGAACCCAGAAATGTCCTTCCTTGCTCCAGCTATTTTCTGGTATATCTATCATAAAAACATTCAAGTAAATGGTAGACATGTAGTTAGCAAGGATGACGTTTACTCTGTTCCTTTTGGAGATACCGCTGTAGCTCACTTATTATTTCTGGGTTTTGCTAAGAGTCAGCAACACAAGCCACAGAATAGTTCTTCAGTAGGAATCTTTGTTACCTTTCGTGCCGTGCGTCGCTTCTCAGATATTGGCATCAAAGATGGTCCTGCTATCCTCCGACATCAGAGCAAACGTGTAGATGAAGATAGCGTTGAGGACTGGCAAAGTTTTGTTCAGGAACGGGTTATGGAAAAACAAACAAAAGGTCAGGAAACTATAGATATAGAAGAGTACGAATCCTTTATCTATTTATTGTCGCAAGTAGGAGTCTCCATGGTATATGCTGCTCCCGAAACTGCTTATGAACCTATTAAAGATGCTAGTGAAGGAAGCCACTTCCTGCTTCCCCGACTGGAAGTCGCTATCGACTTGCAAAAACCACAACAAGAACAAAATAAGCTTAACAGAATGCTTTCATGGCTAGCTTCAGACCATTGTGTTTTGGATGGCTACCACAGCCAGACCCAGTTCAGCACTAATACGCAAAAACAGGGACTTCCTATACTTGTTCCCGACGTCACTCTTGCGGCACATGAAGTGGTCACCTTTGCTCGTGACGTTCTTGGGCAAGAAGTCCAAGATGAGTTGCGTAATCTAATTACTGACCTTAAAAAAAGAATGAAAATTTATCCCTAACCATCCGTTGAGTATCAGTAAGATAAACTGTCTTAACTCCAGCGCAAGAATCACTGGTAAGTTAATCAGCAATATTACATGTCCGGGTCATCTCAGAAACAAAATTTGAGTCTAAAGTAGAGACCAAAAATGCCATTAAACTACACCCTAGAACAACAACAGGCAATCGCACATCGTGACGGTAACCTATTGATTATTGCCTGTGCGGGAAGTGGCAAGACTGAGGTCATCTCTCGACGGATTGCTTTAATGGTCGATGAAGGAGTACCCCGGCAATCAATCGTTGCTTTTACCTTCACCGAGCGGGCTGCCCGTGAGCTAAAAGCAAGAATTCGGGGACATCTCGAAGAGATAAATCCGGATGATCCTTCTATCGGAGACATGTACGTTGGCACAATTCACAGCTTTTGTCTACAGTTACTTAAAGAAATTGACCCCCTCTATCGAAATTTTGAAGTGATGGACGACGTCCGACAGGCAGCGCTTATAGCTGCCAATTATCATTTCTATCCTGACAGCGGAATTGGACTCAATCTTCTTCGTCCAAGAGTTAGAGGAGAGGGATACTGGGATACTCTAAAGTGTTTTACAACGACCCTAAATGTTATTCATCAGAAAAAAATTAGGGCAGAAAACCTTCAAGACAATGTTTTAAGATTGGCTGTCCAACGATACGAGCAAATTGCGACTGACCGTCCAAATAATTTTTTTGATTTCAATACGATTATTGGGAAATTGTTGGAACGTCTGGAGTCAAATCCTATTTTACTAGAGTGGGTTCGTTCCAAGTTTCGATACTTGATTGTCGATGAATATCAAGACGTTGACCCCCGGCAGGAAGAACTGGTTCGTCTTCTCTCAGACGGGGGAAACCGCATGTCGGTCTGTGTTGTTGGTGACGATGACCAGTCTATCTATGGTTGGCGTGGAACCGATATTACCAATATACTGTCCTTTGAAGAGCGATATCCGAGCGTGACTCGAATCGAATTAGTTAATAATTTTCGAAGTACTCATGCAATTGTTGAAATTGCTAACGCTGCTATTAGACGTATTTCCACTAACCGGCGATTAGATAAAGCAATGGTTGCCCGATACTGGCAGTCCGGGCAGTCCCAGTCAACTTTAAGGGAACGCATAGCAGAGCAGGGAGATATTTATAGGCGGACTTTTGCTTCAGACGAGGCAGAGGCCACATGGATTGCCGAGCGAATTGCATATCTGAGGGGTATAGTCATTGAAGAGAAAAATGGTACTCAACGGGCTCTCGACTATGCTGACATGGCAATTCTCCTACGGAGTGTACGTTCGTGTGGAAAAATATTTGTCGATACTCTTCGTCATAGGGGTATTCCGGTTGTAGTTAAAGGGACACGGGGCTTGTTTAGTCATAATGAGGTACTACTCGCTCAGGCAGCATTCTGCCAGTTGGCGGGATTTTCATTCTCCTACACTGATTTGAACGGGGAATACCACCAATTCAATGTAGATGACACAAGAGAATTTATTAGAAACACAATCGGTCACCTCACACAAAATCAACTGATGCCTTGTGCGAATGCCACTTCATTTCTCGGATGGATAGCCGAGAAGCGCGAACTACTTAGTCGTCAAAATCTTCCGCAAGCGGAGCGTGGCCATATCTCCAGAAGAATATATCCACAAGACCTCTTTCATGAGATGCTGCAAAACCTTGGAGCAGCAGAGAGACCACATCCATGGCCAGAAAGCGTTCTGTACAATCTCGGTCGCTTTAGTTACCTTTTGACACAATTTGAATCAGTTAAGCAGTGGATAACTCCTAGTGACCTGGTTTCTCTTTGCCTTTTTCTCAGTGGATGGGCAGCAGGTAACACTGACGATGGTGGGACAGATGAGATTGCCACACCCAACGCAGTACAGATTATGACCGTCCATGCTTCAAAGGGATTGGAGTGGCCTGTTGTCTTTGTACCACGAGTTTCCAGTTCAAATTTCCCTAGTAGCCGACGTGACCGGGGTCCCGATACTTTTCTATCGATTGAAGAGTTCAACTCTGCTGAGTATGCAGGAGGTGATGAAGGAGAGCGCAGACTTTGGTACGTTGCACTCACCCGTTGTCGCAAGTTTCTGCATATTTCCAGCCAAGATAGACATAGAAAAAGACCAACTCCCTTCTACAGAGAGATCCGTCATGATTTTGTCCGTGGAAATGAAGCTGACCCAACAACACGTCAATATGGTCAGCCGACACCCCCTGTTGCAACAGAGTTACTGCCTACGAGTTTCTCTGACTTGAACTACTACTGGAAATGCCCTTTTGATTATCAACTCCGCCGACTAATGGGCTTCGGACCGAGTGTAAAGCAAGACTTTGGCTACGGTCAACAAATGCATAATTTGTTGAATGAAATTCACCAGATGACGAAGCAATACCTGGAGCCGGATTCGCCAATTATAGAAAACCCGGAGGAGTTTATAAGAAGCCTTGTTGACAAGCGATTTAACCTCCGCTACACACGGGGAGAACCTTTTGAAGCCTTGAAGGCTGCTGCTATGCAATCTCTTATCCGATACATGGCAGAGTACGGCGATGAAGCTAATTTGGCTCTCGAAGCGGAAAAACCATTCGAGTATGTAGACCGCGAGAGTGGTGCTTTAATCAGTGGAACTATTGATCTCCTGCAAAGAGTCTATTTTGACGAGTCTGGTGGGGAGGTAGAACGCATTCCTGTTTGCGTGGTCGATTTTAAGAGTCACAAGTGGGGAAACGATTTAGAAGGTTATTGGGAGAGGAGAAGTGATGTTGAAAAGCAGGTTAGATTGTACGCTGCTGCTGTCTTCCATGCCCTCGGCTTTGACCCGGATAATGGTGCAGCAGCACACTTCTTATCTCCCCATTTGCCAGCCCATGAGCTTATAGAGCAGGGGGTTGAAGAGAGGTTTACAGTCGATGTATCTCCTGCACTTCAGAATTTAGTGAGGGAAGAGGTAAGACAGGCAGTCGAGGGAATTAAGGCCGGTCAATTTCCTCTTACAGGTTGCCATGCAGGTCCACTACCACGATGCCCTAAGTGCGATTTTAAACGCATTTGCCCCGGATTCAATCTCTCACAGCATTTATAAAAACTAGAGGCAGCTATGGTACGTCTTAATAAGTGACCAACATTAATCTCTTGCAAAAAACTACTGGTTTCTTGCAAATCAGTTGGTTGCGGGACCTAAACGTAGCTCTCCCTGATGACGTAATACTAACAGCCCTTCTCAAGATTCTTGTTGCCGAGCTTCTTCTATAGAAGACTTTAATAAACAAGGTAACATGCATCAATTTATGAAGAGATTCTTCGCTGCTACCGGGATATCTGTGCCCTAGCAGAAGCTTCAAGAGAAGATCTGGCTACCTTAAGCATCCTTAGGTTTTAGAAAGCGAGTAGATTGCATTCTGTCGGCATCTCAATTCATCTTTCAGGCTTTTAATGGCAAGAGCCCAAACGAGTACGCAAAACTTTTAGACATCATAGCCAAGTGTTGAACGAAGATTAGATTGAAGGATTCGCGCCGACTATTTTGAAGCTCAGTCGAGCCAAAAAAAGCAGACACTAGGCAGCGTCAATTATAAGCGTCGATTACGACGCTAAGCTGCTTTCGTGTCCGGACGAAGAATCAATTTCATTGCAAATTCAAATTTACCTCAAAGCTAGAGCCAATGGCTGTACGCAAGCAACTGCAGCAGCCAAGGGAGGATTTTCTGTGACCACAGGAGGACGAATTGAGAAAGGAACGCATCAACCGCAACGAGGTCAGCCTCGACACTGGCGCACCAGGCAAGATCCATTGGCAGAAGTCTGGGAAAGCGAATTGGTGCCAATGCTAGAGCAAACTCCTGAACTACAACCAATGACTTTGTTTGAGTACCTGCAAGCCAAATATCCTGGCAAGTATGACAAGTCGAAGCTACGCACATTACAGAAACGAGTACAGCAGTGGAAAGCGACAGCCGGACCGCCGAAAGAAGTAATGTTTGAGCAGCAGCATCGACCAGGAGAGATGGGGTTATCAGATTTTACTGAGTTACTGAATCAGCGCTGTCAGCCGAAATGGGCGGAGGAAAAGCTGCACCTGCAAACTCTGCCAGTGCATCGTTTGGCCGACTACGAAGTAATTAGTGTCCGCGTGACCAGCCACAGCACGATTACAGTGCGCTGCATACTTTACACCGTTCCCTCTCAACTGATTGGGCAGCGATTGACTGTGCATCTCTACCAGGACCGCTTACTCGGCTTTTGCGGCAACCAACGGGTAGTGGAGTTGACCAGAATTTATGCCCCGGCTCATAACGATAAACGGCGCGCCCGTAGTGTCAATTACCGCCATGTGATTGATAGCCTCAGACGCAAACCTAGAGCCTTCCTTCAGTATCGTTGGCGGGAGGACTTGCTCCCCAACGAACATTATCGGCGCATTTGGCAGCAACTGGTGGCACAGTTCAATCCGGATATTGCCTGTCGTCTGATGGTGGAAAGCCTCTACATTGCTGCTGTGCAGGATAAAGAGTACTTGGTCGCTCTCTGGGTAGAGGGACAGTTGCGTGCTCAAACCCTAACCCTATTGCGCTTACAACAGCAATTCCACTCTCCACCGACCAAAACCTCTTTTGACACTTCAACGGTCGCTCAACATTCTCTGTCAAGCTATGACCAACTCTTACACCATCAATCCAGCGAATACAGTCACTGCCAGCCTACCGCTACTGTTGAAATCACTGCGCCTGTCCCACATGCAGCGGCAATGGCAGACCCTTGAAAGACAAGCGACTCAGCAAGGCTGGACTTATGGGCAATTTCTGCAAGCTTTATGTGAACTCGAACAACAACAACGTTACACCAACCGAGTCGAGCGTTATCTCAAAGAGGCAGGACTGCCTCGGAGTAAGTCTCTTGCTAGCTTTGATTTCACTTACTGTCCCAGCGTCAATCAAGCACAGCTCCTGAACTTAGCCCAGGACTCCAGCTGGTTGCAACGGGGAGAAAACTTATTACTCTTCGGTCCCTCTGGGGTAGGGAAAACACATTTAGCTGTGGGCATGGCACGTTCACTCATCGAACTCGGCATCAGGGTCAAGTTTACCTGTGCGGCGATTTTAGTCCAACAACTCCAACAGGCGCTCATCTGACTTGCAACTACCTCATCTACTGACCAAACTCGACAAGTATGAACTGCTGGTGCTTGATGACCTCGGTTATGTCAAGAAATCTGAGGCGGAAACTTCAGTTCTGTTTGAGTTGATTGCTCATCGTTATGAAATCAGAAGCCTATTGATTACTGCCAACCAGACTTTTAGTGATTGGGATGCCATTTTTGCCGATGCCACCATGACCGTTGCTGCTATTGATCGTCTAGTTCACCACCCGACGATTATCGAGATTCAGACCGGAGGCGGAGCGGCTCCGGCTCCGCTCAAAGTTTTCGCCAGAAAACCGCCTTAGTTCGCTCGACTTCTTCTGACTCTCATCCAGCAAAATAATCTTCGCCGCTCCTCCAACATAGTTGACATTTGCCACAAGATTGCCTGCATAGGAGCGGGCTTTAGTCAAGGGCATAAGTAACCATGCTCTTATCTCTGTATCTTTGACCATAATTTACAGAGCTTTAATCCTTATCAGGACAGTCTAACAGTTTCCCTGGCCCTCTTAATAGCAAGTCGCAGAGTAGGTGCAAGTGCTCTTACCAGTTCTACCGGAACTGCATTGCCTATTTGCATTGTGATTTGGCTTTTAGTACCTACAAATCTGTAAGAACGCGGAAATGATTGTAAAATTGCTGCTTCACGAAGAGTAATCGCCCTATCATCTTCGGGATGAGAAAATCGTCCACGCGTTATGTCAGTACACCCCGTTGTTAGCGTGGGAGCAACTTCATCCCACCACATCCTTCCATAAACATCACCATGACCATCATGCTCTTTATGACATTCGAGCACTAAATGAGGTGGTAGCGAAAACCGGCTTCCGCCATCCTTTTCAATATATTTTAAGCGTTCTAACGCAATCGGTAGATGACTACTCGCATAGTGCAGCGAATCATTTGGATCTCTTTCTCCCGATTTCAATGAAGGCATTTCTCCGATAGCTTTCCTTACTGTCATTCGTTCACCGACTGGTGTCTTTGGACCTGGCAACTGGGGAGCTTCCGTACCTAAAATTGCCAACAAAATACACCTTTTACGACGTTGAGGTACACCATAATCAGCAGCATCAACCGAAATTGGGGTACTCAGTTGATAGCAAAGCTCATAAAGCTCTTCTCTCAGCTTATCTAAAATATTTTTGTATTTTTTCGTTGCCAGTCCAGGCACATTCTCAAAGAAAATTACTGAGGGACGCAGCACTTTTGCAAACCTAACTGCTTGAAAAATTAAGTCAGAACGTTTATCTACTTTGTGAGTGCGGTTTTGGCTACTAAAGGGCTGGCAGGGAGCACAAACTACTAATAAATCTAGATCTTTTCCATTCAAGTCATCCTGCCTAATATTTGCTGGGTTAACTTGTTTAATGTCAAGAGGATAAAGATGTGTTCTAGGGTGGTTAATTTGATACGTTTTACAGGCAACCTCATCCTTGTCAATAGCAGCTACTACTCGGAAATTACGACGCTTCAAACCCTCTGTAACTCCCCCGCAACCACAAAAGAGGTCTACAACTGTGGGCCATTGCTTTAATGAATAGTTCTGCTTTTCACCTAATGACATTAAAAACCTCACGTATTTTTATGCCAAACTTCTAATAAAATAGATACTCAATAATCTTAAACCAAGATTTTAACAAGATTATGTTTAAGCTATAACTATAATAGCATTAATTTTGATTACATGTCAAACAATTTTGTTGAGGTTTTTATTAATTATTGGGCAAAACTATAAAATCCTAGCTGCGCTATTAAGACAGTACAAGCTATAAGGCTATAA
>JAABUX010001472.1_pt1 | contig 35545 bp, 27 predicted proteins | sample 5561851 | NCBI WGS metagenome assembly JAABUX01 (sample SAMN10711883, study PRJNA513361) | rock metagenome | isolation source: Antarctica rocks | place: Antarctica: Victoria Land, Richard Nunatak red sandstone | collected 2016-01-03
GATCCGGCGCTTCGCGATCGCGTCGAAACAATGCTCCGGTCCCAGGGGCTTGACCCCGATCGGGTCGAGGCCGACGTCCGGCTCGGTCGTCCTCGGCTCCTGAGCCTGGCGACCTTCCGCGAGCGGATCAACCCCCTGTTCAGCCGGCCGGGCGAGGACGGCGTGTCGTGCGTCGGGTGCCACGCGAACCAGAACGTCTTTCGGGTGGTCGGGGCGGGGGTGGCGGCGGGCGACGCGCTGGCGATCAACTATCAGTCCACCCTCAAGGCCCTCAACCTGGGCGACCCCGAGTCGAGCCTCCTGTTCCGCAAGCCGAGGAGCCCGCGCGGGGCCGGCGACCGCGAGGGGATCAGCCCGACCGGACTCACCCACAACGGCGGCCCCCGCTGGGAAGCGGACCACCCCGCCTACGGGACGCTCCGAGCCTGGATCGCCGAGGCGGAGACGGATCACCCCGACCTCAAGATCAGCGCCGACGGCTACCGGCCCAAGTTCGAGCCAAACCTGGCCCGCGACGGCGACCTCGACACCGCCTGGCAGACCGAAACCGAAGGGGCGCTCCCCGGCTACCCCCACGAGCTGGTCGTCGACCTCGGGGCGACCCGGCAAGTTCACGGGTTGCTCGCGGTTCCTCGGCAAGCCGGCTCGGATGGTCGGGTCGCGCGGTTCGAGGTCAGCCTGTCCCGCGACGGGATGATCTGGGGCGACCCCGTGGCCCGCGGGACCTGGCCCGACGACTCGGGCTTCCGGTATGTTTCGCTCGCGGGTTCAGCCCGCTTCGTCCGACTCCGAGGGCTGACCGAGGTCGGCGGCGGGCCAACCATGAGCCTGGCCGAGCTGGTGATCGACGCTCCACCAGCCATGAAGCCTTGAGCGACGTCGAATCACCCGCTGTCAACCGGTTACCTTGCCAAGATCCAGGCCAAATCATCCAGGTCGATGATCCAGGGGTCGGCGGGGATCGTCGCCAGGTCGAACCGGTCGAGCCAGGCGGCCGGCGGCGCCGGCTCGATTTCGTTGGACCAGCCACACGACCGGGCGAGGGTGCCGACCAGGCGGCGCGGATCGACGCCGGCCTCGCGGAGCGTGGCCAGCTTGAGCGCGCCGTCGCGCTTGGCCAGACGGCGGCCGTCGGTTCCGAGGGCGAGCGGGATGTGGGCGAAGCTCGGCGGGTCGCAGCCGAGAGCCTGGTACAGGAGGACCTGCCGGGGGGTGCTCGGGATCAGGTCGTCACCCCGAACGACGTCGGTCACGCCCATCGCGGCGTCATCGACCACGACGGCCAGTTGGTAGGAAGCCCCGACGCCCGCCCGCCCGACGACGAAATCGCCCCCCAATCGGGCCGGATCAAGTTCGACCCGACCGCGCAATCGGTCGTCCCAGGCCAACCGACCCGGGGGGACGCGGAACCGCCAGGCGAACGAGCCGGGCAACCCGTCGGCGTCGGCGACCGACCGGCCCGAACAAGTCCCCGGGTAGGTGGGTCCCTCGTCCTCGGGGTGCGGGGCGGAGGCGGCCCGCTCGATGTCGGCCCGGGTGCAGGTGCAGGGGTAAACGAATTCTTGGCTTTTCAAACGGTTCAAAGCGTCCTCATAAAGCCCTTGACGATCGGACTGGACGTAGGGGGCGGCGGGTCCGCCTCGGTCCGGCCCGTGGTCCCAGTCCAATCCGAGCCAGGCGAGGTCAAGCATCGCTTCACGGATCGAATCCGCCCGGACCCGACCCGCGTCGAGGTCTTCGACCCGATAGATCACCCGGCCCCCTCGGCTCCGAGTCGCCAGCCAGGCGACCAGGAACGTCCGGGCGTGGCCCAGGTGCAGGCCCCCCGTCGGCGACGGGGCGAGGCGGCCGGTGGGGGTGGTCGTCATGGGGAACGCTCCAATCCGGAACACTCAGACGGGCGGGAGGTCTACGGCGGGGGTGCCGAGGATCGGGTCGTCGTTTCCGAGGCCGAAGGCGAAGTGCCACTACTCGGCCTCCTTGGTGGCGCGGCCCGCCGCATCCATCGAGGTTCGGAGGGGGTCGCGGTCAGGCTCGATCTTGCCGCCTTCCCGGACGATCCGGGGGCCGAGGCCGCCCAAGGCATGATTGCCGCCAAAGTCATCGCCCGTCGCTCGAAGTCTGATCCTCGCCCCAACCAACCGGTAGTGTCCCGCCAAACCCTGCGCCAGTCCAGGGGCCGCCGAAGTCGTTGCATCGATCCTGAAAAGAGGACCAACCCCGGCGAGAAACGAGCCGATGCCCCACCCACTTCTTCGATTCGGCCTTGGCTTGCCGCTGATTGCGCCTCTCTCGCGGCGATTGGTCGCGAGGAAATCTTCCCGGGATTCGTTGGAACTCCACCAAGGCGAGGCCCGGATTGCTGGATCGGGGAGGAAACCGGCGGGAACCTCCTGTCAGGAAACCGGCACCCCGAGCGACTGACTCGTGGTGGGCCGGGCCAAGGCTCCTGGTCGACTCGTCTTGATCTGGTGTATAAGAGGACTTGATCTCGGCGCCAGGCGGTTCCTTCTCGCGGCCTGCCAGGTTACGGATCGACCGCCGTCTCAAGATGGGCGACGAACAAAGGGGAACTCATGCGGATCGCGCGACTCAAGCTTCTCGTCATCACGTTGACCCTCGGCGTGAGCCTGATGGATGCGCCTCGCGTCCATGCCGACTTCCTCGTCGCGAGCCCGGGAACCAACAGCGTCCTCCGCTACGACCAGACGACCGGGACCTTTCTGGGCACCTTCGTCGCTCCGGAGAGTGGGGGGTTGAGTAATCCCGCCAACTTAATCATCGGGCCGGGCGGCGACCTCTTCGTCGTGAGTGCCGGGACCGGCAGCATCTTGCGCTTTAGCGGGACGACGGGAGCCTCGCTCGGCACCTTCGCCTCCGGCGGCCTCGCGATGCCGGTCGACCTCGTCTTCGGGCCGGGCGGCGACCTCTTCGTCACCAGCGCCGGGACCAACAGCATCTTGCGCTTTAGCGGGACGACGGGGGCCTCGCTCGGCATCTTCGCCTCCGGCGGTGGGCTAACCAACCCGAGGGGCCTGACCTTCGGGCCGGGCGGCGACCTCTTCGTCAGCAGCGCCGGGACCGGTAGCGTCCTGCGCTTTAGCGGGACGACGGGGAGTTTCCTCGGCCCCTTCGCCTCCGGCGGCGGGTTGAGGGCTCCCGCAGCCCCCCTCTTCGGCCCGGGCGGCGCCCTGTTCGTCGGCGACAACCTCGACAACAGCATCCTGCGGTTCGACGGTGCGACGGGGAGTTTCCTCGGCCCCTTCGCCGCCGGTGGCGGGCTGATCGGTCCCCGGAAATTCCTGTTCGGGCCGGACGGCGACCTGTTCGTCAGCAGCAACGGGACCAACAGCGTCTTGCGCTACAACGGGACGACGGGCGCCTTCCTCGGGACCTTCGTCACCCCAGGCAGCGGCGGGCTCTCAGGGCCGGTCGGCCTGGTCTTCACCGCCGCCGTCCCCGAACCCTCCTCCCTGGCGCTGCTCGTCATCGGGATCGTCGGCGCGCTCGGCTCCGCCCGACGACTCCGGTAGGGGACCGCTCGGGTTCAATCCTCGGCCGTGCGCGGTTCGTCCCGGTCGAGGCCGAGCCGGACGGGGCCGACCATCAGCCCCTCGTCGGCGACGGGGCGAGGCGGCCGGTGGGTTGGTCGATCGTGGGCGGAGGCGGCTGGTTCATCGGCATGGGGCGGAAGACGGCGAGTCGAGGATGGGTGACTGGCGGTGGTTGATCTCGTTGGGTGGTCCCCGACGTGAGGCTTCAAGGATGGTTTGGCCCGGGCGGGAATGGGTCGGGCGGGAAGCTGGGGTCGAGCCGGATCAGGGACTCGGCTTCCCGGCGCAGGACGTCACGCTCGACGTTGATCCAGAAGGAGTTCGGGTCGCTTTTCGGGGTCGATCCGGCCAGTTGATTTAGCCGGCGGTGAGCCGACGGGTGGTGCCCGAGCCGCCAGTGCGCCATCGCGAGGAACGCTTGGGACCAGAGCGTTGCCGACCCGCCGCGGCGACGGATCGCCTCCTCCAGCACCTCGACAGCCTGCTCGTCGCGGCCGGCACGGAAGAGAACCGAGCCGACCAAGTCCGGGTTGAGCGGGCGACGTTGGTCCGGCTCCCCAACCGTCGATACCTCGATTCGCCTCAGGAGCGGCCCATAATCGTCCAGCCCCCGGGTCCGAGGGTCAGAGCCGCGACGGCGAGTTCCGGGATCTCCCCAGCCGATGGGGCCAGGGCGTTCTTCAGCCAAAGCGCGCAGGTCGCCCGGTAGCCGGCGGTGTCGCCGGCGTTGAGCAGGGCCAGACCATGCATCTTGGCGTCGGCAAGCTGGTCCGGGTCGAGTTGACGGCTGACGTCAAAGGCGGCGGCGGCCTCGGTCCAGCGGCCGAGCCGGGCGTGGGCGTGGGCCAAGCGGACCAGGACGCGACTATCGTGTGGGACGGCCTGGGCCAGCCGCGCGAGACTGGCGCGGACCTCGGGCCAGCGTTGGTCCCACTCGGCGACCCTGGCCCGCCCGAACGCCTCGTGAGCCTCCCAGGCCTCCAGGTCTGTACCTGGGGCCGTCGCGGCGGCTGACGCCTCGTCCTCGGCGGCGCCGGTGGGGTCGCCCAAGGCCCGGCGGACCCTGGCCCGGCGGACGCGGGGCGACCAGTCGCCGGGCTGGGCGTCGACCAGCCGGTCGAGGTGCCAGAGCGCCGCCTCGGCCTGGCCGCGGCGCTCGGCGGGAGCGGCCCAGCGGTCGTGCCAGCCGGCGGCGTCCCTGGCCGGTCCGGTCGGACCCGCTCCGGCAATCTGCCGCACCCACGAGTCGGCGGCGAGCGGCCGGAGGTTCCCCCCGTCGTCGAACTCCTGACCGCCCAGCGCGCGAGCCGAGGCCGCCATCGCGGCGGCGTCGTAAGCCGCCTCGAAGGGGATTGACCACCAGGCGAGCGTCCCCGAGCAGCCCACGGCCCGACGCCCCGTCGGGTGGAACGCCAGCGACTGGCGATCCCCGGTGCGGCGCTCGGGCGGGGCACCACCCGGGACAAAGCCGTGCGACAGCCGGGGACCGATCGGCCGGCCGGTGGCGACGTCCCAGAGTCGGGCCTCGCCCCCGGCGGTGGCGACCAGCAGCGACTTGCCGTCGGGGTTGAAGGCCACGGCCATGATGTCGGCCCCCTGATCCATCGCCGGGCCGATCGGCCGCCCCGACTCGACGTCGATCCGCCGGGCGGTCCGGTCTCGGCCCCCGACCAGCAAGGTCCGACCGTCGGGAGAAAGGGCCATGTCGAACGTGTTGATCCGGAACGGCGGCCTCGGTTCGGACCGCGTGGCGAGGTCGATGCCGTGGATCATCCCGTTGACGGCGACGAACACCCGCCGCCCGTCGGGGTGGGCGATGATCCGCTCGATCGTGCCCTCGTAGTGGTGAAAGTCACCGAGCTGTCGGCCGGTCGCGGCGTCCCAGAACCCGACGGTCCCGTCGGTGCTGCCGGTGATGGCGACCTGGCTATCGGGGCTGAAGGCCACGTTCCAAATATCCTCCCCGGGGGCTTGCCCCGGGTGGCTCAGGACCGGCCCGATCGCCCGGCCCTGGGCGACGTCCCAAAGCCGCGCCACCCCCTCGACGCGACCAGCCAGCAGGGTCCGGCCGTCGGGGCTAAACTTGAGGTTGAGAACCCAGTGCCCCATCGGCCACGGTTGGCCGACCGGTTGGCCATTGACGACGTTCCAGAGCCGGACCATCCCGTCATCCCCCCCGGTGGCCAGCGTCCGACCGTCCGGGCTGAAGCGGGCGGATCGGACCCGGCCGGCGTGGAGCAGTGGCGGCCCGACCGGCCGACCGGTCGCCGCGTCGAGGAGCCGGGCCGTGCCGTCCCCCCCGGCGGTGGCCAGGAGCCGGCCGTCGGGGCTGAACTCGGCGTCGTCCAGCCCGTCCAGACCCGCCCCGGCGGGACCGGCCGCCGCGAGCGGGGCCACATCGGAGGCCCGCGCGGTTCCGTCCAGGCTGGTGGAGTAGAGCGTCCGACCGTCGGGGGCGAACAGGCAGTTACGACACTGGGCGCCGTGCTCGATCACTCCCCCCAGCGCGTCGCCATCCCGCGCGTCCCAGAGCCGGACCTCGCCCCGGCGATCGGCGATGGCCAGGACCTGGCTGTCGGGGCTGAAGGCGAAACTCAGCGCCTCGCCCTGCGGCATCGCGGCGCCGATTGGGCTGCCGCTCTGTGTTGTCCAGGCACTTCAAGGCGATCGTCTCGAGGTCGCGGGGCAGCCCCGGGACCAGCCGCGACGGCCGGACCGGCTCCGCCGCCTTGACCTGCTCCAAGGTCTGGAAAACCGTCGCGCCGCGGAACGGGGGCCGGCCGGTCAGTAGCTCGAAGAGGATCGCCCCAAGACTATAAATATCGGCCGCGGGGCTGACGTCGTGCCGCCCCTCGGCCTGCTCGGGGGCCATGTAGGCGGGCGAGCCGGGGATCGAGTCGGTTTGAGTCAACCCGGCGCCGGACTCGACCACCTTGACCAGGCCGAAGTCGCCGATCTTGGGCGTACCGTCGGCCATCAGGAGGATGTTGGCCGGCTTCAGGTCGCGGTGGATGATCCCCAGACGATGGGCCTCGGCCACCGCCCGGGCGAGCGGCTCGACCAGCCGGACGGCGGACTTCGGACTCCACGGGGTGCCGTCGAGTTGGCGATCCAAGCTCCGCCCGTCGGCAAACTCCAACTCCAGGAAGGCATGATCGCCGTGTGCCCCAAACTGGTAAATCTGGATGATGTTCGGGTGGCGGACACGCGCGACGGCCTCGGCCTCGGCCAGGAACCGGATCGATGCTTCGGCGCTCGCATACGGGCCGGCCAGAATCATCTTCAAGGCGCAGGGGCGATTCAGCAGGCGGTGCCGGGCGCGGTAGACAACTCCCATCCCGCCCCGGCCCAACTCGCCGAGGATGTCGAACCCAGGAATCCGCGGGGCAACCCGCTCGGGGCTGTTGATGCGAAACGAATCGCCACCGGCACTCGTGTTCGTGCTCGCGGCCGGATCGTTGGAGTCGGACGCATCCCAGGTTAGCCCGTTGCTGGTGAACGTCGCCCCACTGGGGCCGGTCACCTGGTACGGGGCTGGACCCTCGCTGATCGCCGTCGGCGCGAGGCCCGAAGCCGGCGCATCCCCGACGGTGTTGCCATCGGAATCGATCGGCGTGGAGTCGTCCATCATCAACGCTCCCTCGCGGCGAGGTGTTGGATTTGAGGGCCGCCATCAGTCCGGTTGATCCGGGGCGGGTCAGGTCGGTCGGCGTCGAGAACCGGATCGGTCTCAGATCGTAATATCAAGGCGGGATGGAAAACTACGGGCTGGCAGGGCTTTTCGCTGAGGGCGTCGCTTTCGAAAAGTCGGGCGATTCTTTGGGATTCGGGTGGCAAATCTCAGGATCGCAAGTACAGCAGGTGGCTCGGTTTCGGATTTTTGCGATTCGCTACCCGAATTTCCAGCAGCTCGAAAAGCGACACCCCACCCGCTCAACCTCGCGCTGGTTCATGCCGCGGGACTTCGTTTTCGTTGGCTCTTGAGGTATGATACCTCTGGTCGCTTCGTCCCGGCCAGCGGTTCGGGACCGAAGCGTCGATGAGTCGTGAACTCGCTGCCGCGAACTGGGGTAAGACGTTATGGATCTCGAATTGAAGCGGGACGCGCGGAGCGTCATCGACCGAATTGTTCATTTACGAGACTCTCTTTGACCTGGGCGACAAAACAGCCAAACGCGATGAGCTGGTGGCTCAGATGGAAGGGCCGTCGTTCTGGAATGACCAGGAGAAGGCCAAAGGGGTGATCACGGAGTTGAAGACCCTCAACGGGGTCTTGAAGCCGTTCGAAGCCCTGATCCGCCAGTCGGACGACCTGGGCACCTTGCTGGAGTTCGCCGAGTCGGAAGACGGGGATGAGTTCGACGCCGAGATCCGCGAAGCCCGCAAAAAGGCCGAGGCGGACTTCGCCGAGTTTGAGCTTCGGTCGATGCTCGGGGGGGTCAACGACCACTGCAACGCTTATGTGACGATCCACCCGGGGGCCGGGGGGACCGAAGCGTGCGACTGGTCCGAGATGCTGATGCGGATGTACCTGATGTGGTGCGAGTCGCACCGGTACAAGGCCGAGATCATCGACCGCGAAGACGGCGAAGTCGCCGGTGTGCAAACCGTGACGATCCACGTCAAAGGGGAGTATGTTTACGGCTACCTCCGCGGCGAGACCGGCGTCCACCGCCTGGTCCGGATCAGCCCGTTCGGCACGGCCGACAAGCGGCAAACGTCGTTCGCGTCGGTCGAGGTGATGCCCGAGATCGACGACACGATCGACATCGAACTCAAAGACGACGAACTGAAGCGCGACGTCTTCCGGTGCGGCGGCCCCGGCGGTCAGCACCAGAACAAGACCGAGTCGGGCGTCCGGTACACCCACATCCCGTCGGGGATCGCCGCCGAGAGCCGGAGCGAACGCTCGCAGCACAAAAACGACAACCTCGCCCTCCAATTGCTCAAGGCGAAGTTGATCCGGGTCGAGGAAGAAAAGCGCGAGGCCGAGTACGCCAAGGCGTACGACGAGAAGGCGGAGATCGGCTTCGGGAGCCAGATCCGGAACTATGTACTCCAGCCCGACCAGTGGTGCAAGGACCTCCGGACCGAGATCAAGGTGGGCAACCCCCTTGCCGTGCTGGATGGTGGGCTGGATATTTTCATCGACGCCTACCTGCGCCGGAAGCTGGCTCGGGGCGAAGTCAAGAAGGCGTAAGCGTCCCCCTTGGTCTCGCTTGGAGCCGGCCGATCTCATGGTGATCTTCGAATCGTCGAGCGGGTCTGAAGTGATCATCGCCTCGTGCTGCCAGCTCCGGTTCTGGTGGCACGAGGACCGGTGGCGGCACGAGATCGTCTCCACCGGCCAGGCCGAGTCGGTCCCTCGGGTCGCCTCGGTGGAAGCGACCACGGACCCCGAAGGTCACACCCGGATCGTCAGCCCAACCTACCAGCAGATCCACCTCGACCAAGACAAGGACAAAGGGATCGTCCGGGCGTTCCTGGTCGGCCAGGCGGGACCGCACCACTTCTCGGCCGCGTTCCTGGTTGAAGAACGACCGCACGGGGCGGTGATCGACGTCGACGTGGCCGACCGCTGCTTGTCGCCGGTGGAATACCTGGCCGCCACCTACAAGGTCGAGCCGACGACCGGCGCCTGGGCCTCGCGCGACCACGCCACCGACGACCCCGACTCAGCCGCCGACCCGGTCGTCGCCAACCGCCCCGAGATCGTCCTGACCTGCGAAAACCCCCACACCCAGCTCATCTTCGAGGCCGACGCGCCGGCCCGGTATGCCACCGAGGAAGCCGGCCACGGCGCGGTCCGCATCCAGGCGCTCGCGCAACCCCGGGCCGCCGACCAGACCCACCGGTTCCGGTACCGCTGGCGGTGGGTCAACGACTCCCGCCCGGCGCTTTGGGACCGGACGGCTTGAACCGATCACGGGCCGGATCGAATCCGACCCGCCCCTCCTCAACCAACCAAAGGACTCGAATCAATGGGAATGCTCCACGAGGTCGACCCTGAAGTCGCCGAGGCCATTGCCGCCGAAGAACACCGCCAGCGCGACGACCTCGAACTGATCGCGTCGGAAAACTACACCAGCGCCGCCGTCTCCGAGGCGGTCGGCTCGGTCCTGACCAACAAGTACGCCGAAGGGCTTGCCGGCAAGCGCTACTACGGCGGCTGCGCCCACGCCGACACCGTCGAGCGGCTCGCCATCGACCGCGCCAAGGAACTCTTCGGCGCCGAGCACGTCAACGTCCAGCCACACTCGGGGGCGTCGGCCAACCAGGCGGTCTACTACTCCTGCCTCGAACCGGGCGACACCGTCCTGGCAATGGACCTGGCCCACGGCGGCCACCTGACCCACGGGATGAAGCTCAACTACTCGGGGCGGTGGTATCCGACGATCTCCTACGGAATCAACGCCGCGACCGAACGACTCGACTACGAAGATATTGAGCGGAAGGCCCGCGAGCATAAGCCCAAATTGATCCTGGCCGGGGCCAGCGCCTATTCCCGAGTCATCGACTTCGCCCGGATCGCCGAGGTGGCCCGCGAGGTCGGCGCCTTGTTCTTCGTCGACATGGCCCACATCGCCGGCCTGGTCGCGGCGGGGATTCACCCCAGCCCGGTCGGCCTGGCCGACTTCGTGACGACCACCACCCACAAGACCTTGCGCGGGCCGCGCGGTGGGATCGCCATGTGCACCGCGCAGTGGGCCAAGAAGCTCGACTCGGCCGTCTTCCCCGGCCTCCAGGGTGGCCCCTTGATGCACGTCATCGCCGGCAAGGCCGTTTGCTTCGGCGAAGCGCTCCGGCCCGACTTCAAGGTGTACGCCCAGCAGGTCGTCAGCAACGCCCAGGCTCTGAGCGACGAGTTGATGAGCGCTGGGTTCCGGATTATCTCGGGGGGGACCGATAACCACCTGATCCTGATCGACATGACGTCGAAGGGTCTGACCGGCAAAATCGCCGAGGCGGCGCTGGGGCGGGCGGGGATCACAGTCAACAAGAACCTGGTCCCGTTCGATCAGCGCAAGCCGCTCGACCCGAGCGGAATCCGGATGGGAACCCCCGCGCTCACCACCCGAGGGCTTCGCGAAGACGCGATCCGCCAGGTCGCCGCCTGGATCATCCAGATCCTCGACGCCCCCGATGACGCCGCCCTCGCCGCCCGGACCCGCGACGCCATCCGCGAGTTCGCCCGCGACTATCCCGTTCCCGCCGACCTCGAGCGCGTCGCTCTGGCTTAATTGAGGAGCACCGCGGCCCCAAGACTGGGTGCTCCCGGCAAGAGGAGCATCCGGTCCAGATCGAGTGGACGACGCGGCAAGTGGAGCGCAGTTGATCAGAAGGCTGCCGTGGGGTCGAGGATTTCGCCGCCGGCGCGCGTCCCGAGGGCTTGCCAAATTCCCGGCGTGGCCGTGCCATCGAACCACCCCCCCCGATTGATGGTCAACCCCAGGGGGTGATGGGAGAACGGGTCGAACGGCCAAGATTCGATCGTCTCTGACACAAATTTGGCGGACCCATCGCCGAAAAGTGCATGGAGGCCACGCGCATGGAAGCTCGAAGCGGCATAAGTCAAGGTTCCAACACCCAATGATCGGTGGGCGTTGGGCGGGTAAAGCTCCGAGAAGAGCGAATCACCGACATTACCGTTGACCCACCACCCATACCGATTCGCCTCGATCGGGTCATCCGCGAGGAGCTGCAGCGCAGGGCGATTGCACCGTAACCTATGCACCGAACAGCACCTTGCGCAGATAGTCCGTGTTCCACCCCGCTGTCAGGCGTCTGTTCTTGATGCCAACCTTGCTGCTCGTCTCGTTCCTCAGCAGGCTCAGGCTCATCCGACGCAGCACACCCAGGTTGGCCTGGGCATGGTCCAGCCGGGTCCGGCTCTGGTCCTCGCCAAAGCTCACGTCGAGTTGCCAGTGCAGCGAGTTTTCGATCCCCCAGTGACCCCGCACCAGCGTCCCGAACCGCCGGGCCGAGAGCCGCCGGCTCAGGATGGATTACTGCACCGCATCGCTCGGCTTGCCCGCCCGGGTCGTCTCGCTGACGGCCATCCCGATCTGCACCAGCCCCTTCCAACCTTCCAACGCTTCGCATCGGGCAAGTCCTCCGGCATGTCGCCGACGTCGTACGTCCGGTGTTCCTCCCGCCCGTGCCCCTGCTCGGTGGTCTCGTGGCGGCTGACCTTCGTCCGGGCAAAGTCGTCGTTCTTGTGGTCCAGGAAGAAGTCCTCGATCCCCTCGTGCAGCGCCTCCTGGTTCCCTTTGACGGCCAGGATGGAGTCGCCGCCGCCAGCGACGATCGCCGCGGCGGTCTTGGTCTGGCAGCCCATCGCATCGATGGTGACGACCGCCCCGACCAACTCCAGCATCTTCAGCAGTTCGGCGATGGCGGTGATCTCGTTGCTCTTCTTCGCCGCCGCCACGCAGCCCAGGCTGAGCTTCGCCGAGACCGCCCAGGCGGTGACCCGGTGCAACGCCGATCGGGCCGTGGCGGTGTCGAAGCTATGGCGGGCGGTCTTGCCGTCGATGGCGCTGAGCTTGCCGGCGGACAGGTCGTGCAAGGAGGCCAGCCACGAGAGGAGGCGGCGCTGAAACTCGGCGGGCTTGAGGCGGCGGAAGACCATGTTGAGGCGGTCGTGCGAGGGGATGGCATTGGTCAGGTCGAGGAACTGGGCGAGCCAATCCCTGTGCTGGTGAGCCCATTGGGTCATGGCGAAGAAATCCTCCGCCCCGGCGATGGTAGCGCAGAGGGCGATGGTGGGGATGTGGATGAGCTTGCCCCGGCGGGGGTCGGTGAGGCTCTTGAAGTGGTGATCGATGCGCGGCGAAGTTTCACTGGTCATGCGATCATGGGTCCGGCATCGGTCATCGCCCCGGCGGTCAGCCCATCGGCTTCCCGATCCGAGCCGTCATGCCGTCATCTTCCCAAGTTACCCATCATGGCGCAATCGCCCTGCTGCTGGTGCAAGCACTGTTTGCTTCGACTGCCCCACAGTTGTCACTTGGAGGATTCGCGTTGAAGTTGTAGCTCGCGGTCGTCGTACCTGCCTGGGCGGTCTAACTCGACTGGCTGGCCTGGCTACAATCGCCGTTGCACGAACCCGTGCAAGGCCCTGAGTAGGCCGCCCCACAGGCGCTCAGCGTACCGTCGCTTTTGGTCGCGGTGCAGTTCGACTGATTGATGTCGAAGCAGGCCGGTGCGGCCGCCGGTGCGTCGGCGGCGGTGATCGAGAGCTTCGCCGATTCCGTGAGCGGGCCGTAGCTTTGGACAATGTGGTGCGCTCGCAGCGCGGATGCGGTCATCCCGACGAGCAGGAGCGAAGCGAGCAACTTGATCGAGCCGGCGATCTTCGATTGGTTAAACTCCTCTGCGACATCGGTCATTCAGAACTCGATGGGTGGTACTGCACTCTGTTTTCGAGATCAAAGATTCTCTTTCTTATTGGAGATTTTGTTTCGTCGATCGCTCATGGCGGCGACCTATTCCGTCATCTCTGACTGGCGTCAAAGTCGTTGAGTCGGTAAAGTCGACTCAGGCCAGTCGGGGGACGCCTCCGGGCGATCCGAGCCGTTGATCGAGACAGCTTCGAGGGGGCTTCCGCGTGATCCGCAACCGGTCTGGGCAGCCTGTTCGTTTCGGTCCGCTGGTCCGCTCGGGCGCCCTCCTAGCCCCTCTGGCGATCGGGCTGGTCGGTCGGGTCGAGGCGGCTCCGCCACCCCCGCCGGGAGCGGTCACGACGGCCGAGGTCGAACAGTCGATCAAGGGCGGGATCGCCTATCTGCTCAAGCGGCAGCAAGGGAACGGCGGGTGGGGGGGGGACACCGGCGAGACCGCGCTGGTGACTTTGGCCCTGTTGACGGCGGGGGAGTCCCCCCGGTCCGAGCCGATGGCCCGCGCCTTGGCGTTGCTCCGGAACTCGCCGCAAATCAACCGGGCTCACGAGATTTACAGCGTCGCCTTGATCACGATGGCCCTGGCCGCCGCCGACCCGGTCAAGTACCGCGACGAGATCGCCCGGAACGCCGAGTATCTGGAACAGTGCCAGCTCGGCAACGGCGCCTGGACCTACAATACCGGTTTCGGCCGCGGGGGCGGTGGGGACAACTCGAACACCCAGTACGCCCTGCTCGGACTTCAAGCGGCGAGCGAGGCGGGCTTCGCCGTCAAGGCCGAGGTTTGGCGGGGTGCCCGGCGCTACTGGGAGCTGACCCAGGGGGGGAACGGTGGCTGGGGCTACACCCCCAACGGCACCCCGACCGGGTCGATGACCTGCGCGGGGATCTCCAGCCTGATCATCACCGGCCTCAAGCGGGTCCAAGGCCGCGAATTCCTCCACAACGGGCGGATCGAGCGGTGCGGCGAGGACGCGATCAGCCCGAGCCTCCAGCGCGGGATGGACTGGATGGCGACGAACTTCGACGTCCGCCAGAACCCCGGCTCGGGGCAGTGGAACTTGTACTACCTGTACGGCTTGGAGCGGGCCGGTCGGCTGGCGGGGCGGCGGTTTTTCGGCAACCACGACTGGTATCGCGATGGCGCCTCGGTCCTGGTCCGGGGTCAGAATCGCCTGGAAGGCTCCTGGGACGGGCAGAGCAGCAAGGAGGTCAACACCGGCTTCGCGCTCCTGTTCCTGTCGAAGGGGCGGGCACCGGTGCTGGTCAACAAGCTCCGCCACGGCCCCGGGCCGGACTGGAACAACGACCACGACGACATCGCCAACCTGGTCGGCGTGGTGTCGCGGGACTGGAAGCACCTGCTCACCTGGCAGGTGGTCGACCCGGCCTCGGCGACGGTCGAGGACATGCTCCAGGCCCCGATCGCCTACTTCAACGGCCACGAGGCCCCCACCTTCTCGGCCGCTGGCGAGGCCCGGCTCCGCGAGTACGTCGAGCAAGGGGGGGTGATCGTCGCCGAAGCCTGCTGCGGTCGCCGCGAGTTCGACGCTGGGTTCCGGGCGATGATGCTCCGGCTGTTTCCCGACAGCGAGACCGGGCTGCGCCCCTTGGCCGAGGACCACGCCATCTGGCGGGCGAAGTTCCGGCTCGACGCGTCGCCCCACCCGCTCTGGGGGATCGAGCAAGGGTGCCGGACCGTGGTGATCTACTCCCCCGACGACCTCTCGTGCTACTGGAACCAGCTCGAATACGCCTCCGCCAACCCCGGGGTCCGCGCGGCGATCTCGCTGGGCGAGAACATCGTCGATTACATCACCGGGCGCGAGCTCCCCGCCGACAAGCTGGCGATCCACGACGTCGCCGACTTCAAGCAAGACCCCCCCAAGCGCGGGGCGCTCCGGATCGGCAAGCTCCGCCACGCCGGGGAGTGGAACATCGCCCCCCTGGCCATCCCCAACCTGACCACCGCGCTGCGCGACAAGCTCAAGTTCGACGTGACGATCAACCACAAGGAGCTGCTCGCCCGCGACCCGAGCCTGGTCCACTACCCCCTGGTCTACCTCCACGGTCGGGCCTCGCTCAGCTTCGGCGACGAGGACAAGGAAGCCCTCCGCCGCCACCTCTCGCCCGGCGGCGGGACCTTGTTCGCCGACGCCGCGTGCGGCAGCCCCGCCTTCGACGCCTCGTTCCGCCAGTTCATCGCCGACCTCCTCCCGACCGGCAAGCTCGAACCGATCCCCAAGATCGACCCTTTCTACACCCGGGGGATCGGCTACGACCTGTCCACCACCCAGCAGACCCCCGCCGCCGGCGGCAAGGTGGACTACCCCGACCTCGAAGGGGTCAAGGTCGACGGCCGCTGGGCGGTGATCTACTCCAAGCTCGACATCGGCTGCTCGCTGCAAAAACAGTCCGGGATCGAATGCCGCGGCTACACCCACGAAAGCGCGACGCGGATCGCCACGAACATCGTGATCTACTCGACGTTGCCCTGATTGGAAATAAAAACCCAAGGAGGCTCAAGCATGGCCACCGCGACGATTGAGGTCACCGAAACCGAGTCAGCCGTCGCTCGGTTGTTCCGGATTTCGCTCGACACTTACAACCAGATGGGCGAGTCCAGTCTGCTCACACCGTCGGATCGGGTCGTGCTCCTCGATGGACTTTTGGTGAGTAAGATGACTAAAGGACCTCACCATGTCTTCGCTACAATTGCGGCTGTGAATTTATTGAAGGATCGTCTTCCCGATGGTTACCACCCTCGGACCGAGGCACCCGTTGAGTTACGGCAAGGTCTCGAAGGCGATAGCTCCCCCGAACCCGATGTGACCGTAGCTCGCGGTGCTCCGACGGCTTACCGCGATCGTCATCCCGTCGCCGCTGATGTGTTGCTCGTCGTCGAGGTCGCCGACAGCTCGCTCAGGCTGGACCGAAAAGGTCTCCGTCGCTACGCCTGGTTCGCCATCCCGACCGTCTGGATCATTAACCTCCGGAACGGGAACGTCGAGATTCACACCGACCCGTCCGGCCCGACCGACGACCCCGGCTACGCGACCAAGACGACTCGGACGATCGGTGAGACGCTCGATCTGGCGCTCGATGGTGGGCGGCTGGAGGGGCTCCCCATCACCGATCTATTCGGTTGAGGGGCGTCATTACTCCCGGATTGGGACGGCCTGGGGGCGGAGGGCGGCTCGGGCGGGCCGCTCGACGGGTCTGGGGGCGGCGGGGGTCCCGTCGGTGTTGTAGGCGGCGGTGGTGTCGGCCGCCCGGCGCGGGCGGACGGTGACGGGGCGGTTTTCGAGGTTGATCTGCTCGACGATCGGCTCGATCTTAAAGTCGTCGAACGCGGCGTAACCGTTGACGGCGGCCATCCCCAAGGTGACGCTCAGCTCGCCGTCGGTGGGAATCCGGCGGTAGTAGACCACCTCGAACCAGCTATTCAGGGCTTCCGCCGCCCGGTACTGGAGCCGTTCGCCGCCGAAGTTGTCCCGGACGATCAGGCCCCCCGCGCCCGGCGGGGCGTTGTCTCTCATGTGGACCATGCACGAGATCCGGTACACCTCGCCGACCCGGACCGGAACCGCGGGGGACCGGACGGCGATGGTCGGGTGGTCGGCGAACGGGACCACCGCGCCGAGCGTTAACCCCGCGCGCGGCTTGACCGCGAAGGCCAGGTTCGTCCCGCCGTCCTTGGCCGCCTTGAGGTTGTCGAGACCGCCCGGGATGATCGTGACGCTTGGGACCAGGTTGTCGGTGGCGTAGGAGACGTCGGTCCAGCCGGAGTCGAGGAACTCTTCCTTCGACTTGAAGCTGAAGTTTCCGCTCGGGACCGCGTTCTGGCCGAGCCGACCGCGTTTGATCCAGTCCAGCCAGGTCCAGGCTTGCGGCAAGGTGTTGAACGACGCCAGCGGGGCGACGACCATCGGCGCGATCAGCCGGGGCTGCGGCTTGGTCATCCCCTCGGACACGATCGGGCCGCACGGGAGGTCCTCATCGTTGAGCGCCTTGATGATCGCGTCGTAGGCGGCCATGAAGTGGTAGCGCATCAAGACCCGGAGCGGTCGGCCGACCCGGCGGGCCTCGTCCCAAGCGGTTGGGTAGTCGCCGCGTTCCAGGGCGTCGTGGGCCGACTTGATCAACTCGTCGGCCTTGGCGATCAGGTTCGCCGAGTCCTTCTGGGCGTGCCCGTCGCGCTGAAGTTGGTAATCGACCTCGGCCACCCAGGCTCGCTGGAGTTCGGCCTGCTCGATCGCCATGTTGATGACTCTGGGGCGGACGCTGTTGACGGCTTGCTCGATCTGGTTCTTGAGGTCGACGTTGGTCGTCATCAGGACGATCGCGGTGACGCCGAAGTCTTCCAGAGTGACGTCGTGCCCGCCGGGAGCCCGGACCGAGTCGAGGGGCCGGACCCCGCCGGGGCTGATCAGGTAGGCGACGGCGTCGTTGGCCGCCTTGATCCGGAGTTTGACCTTGTTCATCGCCAATTGCGGCGGCTGGTACTGGGCGTACGGTACCAGGTCGCTGACCATCAGGAGCATCCCCCGGCGGTCCTTGGTCGTGATCGCGGCGGCCTTGATCGTGGGGTTGGGGGTGAACTCCTTGATCGTCGGCGTCCGGTTGGTCGTCATCGAGTTCATCTGGAAGAGCGTCAGGGGTGGCGGTTTGGGCGGGTCCGGGTAGTAGGTGTTTTCCCACCCGATCGACCGGTCCGGATCGGCGAGGATCGGTTCGAGGAGGTCGATCTCTTCGTTCAAGATCGCCATCTCGATCGTCGCCATCCGCCCCGGCCCCTGCGACAGGTCGCCGTCGGCCCGGAAGCAGATCCCCCGGCAGCCGGCGGCCAGCGCGGCGAAGGTGGCCGTCCGGATCTGCTCGGGCTGGACGCGGGGGATGCCCCACTCCGGCGGCCGGTCCATCCCCCAGATCAGCCGCTTGTAGAGGCTCGGGGCGGTGACGTCGACCTCGGCCCAGAACAGCTCGTCGTTGCTCCGGGCGGTCAAGTTCCGCCGTTGTTCGAGGTAGCGGTAATTTTCGAGCGGACCCTGGACCGTGGCCCAGGTCGACGCGGGGATACCGATCATGTCGAGGTTTTCGGGAGCCCGGGCGTAGTCGGGCAACATCCCCAGGACCGTCCCGGTGGTGTAGGCCGACCCACCCGGCTTGGCCTGCCGGATCAGCCGGATCGCCTCGCGGATCTTGGTCTTCGAGAGCTGGCGCTGGTCCATGTCGCGCTCTTCGCCGAGGTTGTTCCCGACCGACCAGGCGAAGACGTGCTCCTTCCGGGGGAAGCTCGCGGCGTCGGCGATGATCCGGTCGGCGTCGACCGGGCGAGCCTGGGTGTCGGGGTCGGGGTCGCGGTCCGAGTCGCCGCCCAGCTCGGGCATGATTAACAAGCCGCTCTTGATCGCGGCATCGAGCCAGTCGATGTTGGCATCGCCCGGAGCGACGGCGACATCCGACCCAAGCTGGCGGATCGTGGTCGGGTCGAGGTCGAACGCGCGGATCATGGTCGGGAACCAGGGGTAGCCATCCTTCAACAGGCGGTTCCGGTCGAACTTGATCCGGTCCACCGCCCCGGGCGGCAGTGGCTCCAGCGGTTCGGTGGGGCTTCGGGGGCGGTCAGCCACCGTCCGGGCAGCGGGGCCGAGCGTCGCGGCGCGCCCGCCTCGCCCGCTCACCGGCTCCCCCTGGAGCAGCCGGGCGTAAGCGTCGGCGACCTCGGCCGACACCGGGCCGATGCTCAGCTCGTCGAGGTAAACGTCGGTCACCCCTTCGCCACCGTAGATGTTCACGATCAGGCGCTCGACGTAGGCCCCGTCCAGGCTCACCTTCCGGCGCGACGAGGCCCGGAGGACCCGCGCCTGGCGCTCGATGGCGGGCATCATGTCGGTCAGCTCGATCTTCTGCCAGCGGTCGGCCGCCTCGTAGGTCGTGCTCGGGACCAGGACGAACGACGGCTTCCGGCTGTCGGGGTCGACATCCGAGGGCAAGACCACCCGGGCCAGCATCTGGACCCCCACCCGGTTCGACCGGACGAACAGGCTCACCGTCAGGTCATCGGTCACGGGGATCGCTGGGGTGGCATAGCTGTAATACAGACCCCCGCCGATCCCCGCCTTGAACTCGAATCCCTCGGACTGCGTCCCCTCGTGCGCGGCGCGGTTGGTCCGGTCGTGGAGGAAGATTTCAACCGCGGCGTCAGGCTCCTCCTGCCGCCAAACTACCTTCGGCCCTTCAAACCCGTCGCGGAGCGTTTCGGCGGCCTTGGTCTGAGGCTTCGACCGCGGCTGGGGATTCTGAGCCGTCAGGGGACCAGCCCACGCCAGCAAGCCCAGGATCACCCCCGCCAGCTCGCCAACGCGACCCGACCACGCCATCCCGTTCGACCGTGCCACCTGGGTCATCATCCGAGTCGGCGCCTCCGTGCCCGAGCCTCACACCCCATCGACAATTGCGCGGGACTTTACCGCCGATCGAGCGAACCGAACAGGGCAAACCGTCCTGTCAAAACAAGGCCATCCCGCTTTCGCAGTCGTCATTCTTTGCCCAGTCGGTGAAAATCCGACAACCGGGACTTTTTCCCCAGGCGACATGCTAGAATGAGATGACACCCACGTTGAGGAAGCAACCCAATGAACCGCGCCGGCTACCCCAGCACCGAATCCGCCTTGCTCCCGCCTGTCTATTCGACACCGCCACCCCCGCCCGTCATCCCGGCCGAACTGGTGGCGCTCCGGGCGCGAATCCGGGCGATGCCCGCCGAGGTCCGCGCCGAGCTGGAACCCCTGGCTGAAGATGCCTGCGAGCAAGCCAAGTTCCGCGGTCGGGCTTTGTCCTTGGCCCGCGAAGCCCTGGAACAGTTCCGCGTCGAACTCGCCGCCGCCCAGCACGACCTCGACGCCACCCGCCGGGAGCGCGAAGGCTTCCGCCGCTGGGCCGAGCGGGGGATCTGAGGAATACATTCATCCCGACTCGTTCAGCCATCGACCGGGGGGAGGCGTCGCGTCGCTTCAGTCCGGAACCAGGCGACGAAGTCGGGCGGAAGCTGGTCGTCGTGCGGCTCGAAGGTCATCGTCCCATCGACGTCGGAGTAGAACGCGAAGAGGACAACCTGGGTGTGGTCGGTCCTCGACCGAGCTTCGAGGTACATCCCGTCGAGGTCGATGTCGCTCCCCATAATGATCTCGTATTCCTCCGCCCAGTTCGGGGCTGGGTCGCCGTTCATCGCTTCTTCAGCTTGGGCTTGTTCAGCCAGGCGGTGACGACCTTGCCGACTTGTTCGAGGCTGGCCCCCGAGCAGTTTTCGGGGAGGTCGTTGGCGGTGTGCCAGTAGCGGTAGTCGAAGTCGATGATGTCGATGGCGGGAATCCCGTGGTCGTTGAGGGTCAGGTGGTCGTCCTGGACATACCGCCCCAGCTCCAGGCGGAATTGGTCAACCTTGAGTCCCTTGGCCACCGCCCAGACGTCGCGGACCAGCTTGGGGGCGAGTTCGACGCTGAACGGTTCGCGGTCGATATTGAGGTTCTTGTCACCGACCATGTCGAGGACCAAAGCCGCCTCGTAAGAGTCCTTGCTCTGGTTGTCCCGCTTCCCTTCGGCGTAGGTCCGGGCGAAGTGCTTCGACCCAAGGAAGTATTCCCCCGTCTGGTTCTGGCCGCCGCCATAGACCAGTTCCTCGCCGTCGAAGAGGACGAGGTCGACCCCCCAGGGGGTCCCCGAGTCGGTCAGGTGGTGGGCGATCTCCATCAGGAGGGCGACCCCCGAGGCGCCGTCGTTGGCGCCGATGAATGGCTTCCGGCGGTTGGCCGGGTTCGGGTCTTCGTCGGGGAAGGGGCGGGTGTCGTAGTGAACGCCGAGCAAGACGCGCTCGGCCCGCTCGGGGAACCACGAGCCGATCAGGTTGGCCATCTTCACTTCGGCCCCCGTCAGCGGGTCCTTGCCCAAGTACGGTTGCTCGCGGACGGTCCCGCCGTGCTTTTTGAAATGCTCGGCGACCATGAGCCGTTGCTTGGTGTTGGCGGGCGTCCCGGCGGGGCGGGGGCCGATGGCGCAGATGGCTTTCAGGTAGCCGTAGGCTCGGTCGCCGTCGATGGGAGCCGGCTTGAGGCTGGCGGGGGAGTCGGCCGACTCGGCCATGCTTGTCCTCGGACTAGGGAACACCAGCGACGCCACCCCAAAGCCCAGGCCGGTCAGGCCGACGACGAGGCCGGCGCCTCCCACGATCCGCAACCAGGGACGAGCTTGCGAGGGGTTCGGGTTCGGGTTCGGCATCGCGGCGGGTTCCGTCTTGCAAGGGTGGTAGGTCGTCCGTGCGCGGAGGTCATCATACCTCAGCCCAGACCCCGTGTCAGGTTGGGAAATTCGCGCAAAACCACCGCCAACCGCTCGACCGGCAACCCGACGACGTTGGACCAGCTCCCCGCCGTGACCGCGACGAACGGGTCGTCATCCTGCAACCCGTAAGCCCCCGCCTTACCTTGCCAGAGTCCCGAGTCAAGGTAGCTCGACCGCTCCTCATCGCTCAAAACCCGGCACCGGCAGACGCTCGACTCGACGAACCCGAGCCAGATCCCCCGGTCCGCCCGGTATAGGCAGACCCCGGTGACGACCTCGGTATCGGTCCCCTCCTGGAGCCGGAGCATCCGCTCGGCGTCGGCCCGGTCCACCGGCTTGTTGAGGATCTTCCCCCCCGCCGAGCAACTGGTGTCGGCCCCGAGGATCAAGCCCGCCCCCCGCCGCCGCGCCACATCGCGCGCCTTCCGCCAGGCGAGGTCGGCCACATAGTCCGCCACGGGCGTGCCGGGCGGAGGCTCCGGTTCAATAAAGTTCGAGGGGTCGACCTCGAACCGGTAGCCGGCCTGTTCCAGCAGCAGGCGGCGTCGGGGCGAGGCGCTGGCGAGGATCAAGGGGATGTCAGTCATAATCTTGAGCCACCGGGTCGACTGGAATGAGAGTGCCGCGAAGCTGGCGGCAAAACCAGCCCAGCGACCCGGCGACCCGGCGGGCGCGTCAACCTGCCTCCGGGGGTATTTCCTTTGGTGCGGACTTGCCGGCGGGCGGTTTCACGAGGCTCGGCGAGAGGTCCGCTGGGGGAGCCTTGGCTCCACCGGGAACGGTTGGGAACGTGGGGCCGTTAGGGTTGCTATCACAACCGACCAACAAGCCGAGCAGGGTCGAGACAATGACCAGTCGAAGACGTTGCATGAGCGGAAACCCTTCAAGGAAGGCCCGTCAACCGACCATGGTTGGCCCGGACGGATCGGTCAGAACTGGTCGGCGGACACGATATCGCCGTTGCCCCTCGTCCCGAGCGACAGGTAAACCGTCAGGTTGATCGCCTCTTTGAGGAACTTGACCGACCCGTCGCCAAACAGGAAGTTGGCACCGCCGGGATGCTGGCTGCGGAAGCCATACTGACCCAAGGCGATGAATGCGGGGTTGCCCGTGGTGGTCAAGATGGTGTCCCGGAAGTCAGTGCCGTTGACCCTCGCAGGCATAGTGGCTTGGAGCGAGCCGTTGATCTTGGGGGCGGTCAAGAGCAAAACCTGAAGTCGGGCGGCTGAGGGGAGAGCCCGGGAAACATAGTTCCCCCCTTGCGTCCAGGTGTTGAAAGCGTGATCGAGTTGTGGGTCATTCTTGAACTTGGAATTTTCACCGGCGAAGATCGTGTTGCTGGTCCCGTCGGTAATGTCGGCGATCCGGTATGAGGTGTTGTTGGCGAACGCCCCGTCCGGACTGGCTGGACCACAAGATGGAGTGTAAAACTGAAACGAGTTCATCGTTCCCATCGACCCTGCGTACGAGGCCTGCCCCCAGGGATTCTGGTTGGGCTGACTATCGGACGAGGTATAGGGCGACTGCGGAAAATCCGAGGGGCAGATGTAGGAGCTGATTCGCGTTAACAGGGCGGTCGACTGGATCACGCCTGGAACTGGACCCGAGTTCGTCCCCGCCGCGAACATGAAGTTGATCGAGTTGTAAACGTTTTGCTGCTCGATCTGACCGAGGATCAGCGCGAAGAAGCCGTGGCGCCGGGTACTGCCGCAATTCGGAAATGTGACCCCCGCCTCGAAGGTCTCGACGCCGATCGGGAAGGACCCGTTGGAGCTTTCGTAGTTGTGCAGTCCCAGGCCGATCTGCTTGAGGTTGTTGACACACTGCGACCGGCGGGCGGCCTCGCGCGCGGCTTGGACGGCGGGGAGGAGCAAGGCGATCAAAACGGCGATGATGGCGATGACGACCAACAATTCAATCAGCGTGAAGCCGGAGCGCACGCTGGCTCGCGGTAATGCGGACATGCAACCTCTCCTCCAGGTGTGGGACACGGACGTTCGCGAGGCGAGTCGGATCAGGGTGTGGGGAGACGTCCGAGGCGCGACCACGACGGTCAGATCCCGCGGGAGTGGGCCGGGCGGCGACGGTCAGGCTGAGCAACGGGCGGACTCTTTCCCGGCGAGCGCGTGGCTGGGAGAGTGGCGCATCTCGCGGTAGGGCACGGCAAGCTTAGGTCACTCACCGGCGGAATGTCAAGCAGGGCGTGTTGGATTCGTGAAGGAGAATTTTGAGTTCTGATCCGGCTTCCAAAGAATTCGTACGCCGACCCCCGCGCGATCCGCAACCTGTTTCGAGGAGAAATTTTGGGACGGCCATGATGTCCGGGTCGGCGCCGCTTGGTGGCCAGTGGTCGGCAAGATCACCGGCCATCAAGCTTCGGCTTCAGTGGGCCGTTGGGACTGCGGAATGAAGCTTCCGGGTTAGGCCATCGAGACCGTCACGGTCTTGACCTCGGTGTAGCTTTCCAACCCCTTCTCGCCGAGTTAGCGGCCAAGAACTGGGTATAAAGCGACAAGTCTTTTTCTTTAATGATAATGAAGTCTAGCTGTAGCTTGGCGGCCAAGAAGCAATCTCCTCGGAAATTTCATCTTTGTTACTTGATTTTCCCCGCCTCGATTGTCTATAACCGACTCCACTTGTGGGGAGCCCCATCCTCAAGCTGGACCACCGCCTCTCCCTCGGGGGTCCGACTCCGGACCACATCGCCTCGGTCGAATTTTCCCGCCACCGGGAGACCCTGCCCTTGTCGCCAGCCCACGCGCTGAAGCCGGCCATCCGGCCCTTGATCCTCGCTGTTGTTTGCTGTCTGGTTGCCGGTTGCGGTGCTCAGGCCCCTCAAACGACCCCCCCAGCCGAATCCGCGGCCATCATCCAGGATGAAGTTCGCCCCAATGGCAAGTCCGCCGGGGTCAAGCCCACCATCCCCAAGAAACCCTGACCCTGGATTCCGATTGGTGGCGACCGGGGAAGTGGTCGTTTGCTCCGATCTTTTATCATCCACGCCGAGTTTTCATGGTTCCTCGCCATGTCGTCGGCACGCCTTGAGTTTGCTTCATCCTGCTTCGCAAGGTTTTGATCTGCTCCGCGTCATCATTGTCTTTTCGCCCGCCGAACACCCAGAGGTTTTGCCATGTCGCGCCAATTCGCTTCCACACGGGAGCGTTCGCGTGGTTTCACGCTGATCGAGCTCCTCGTCGTCATCGCCATCATCGCCGTTTTGATCGCGTTGTTGCTCCCAGCCGTGCAGGCGGCCCGTGAAGCGGCCCGTCGCAGCCAGTGCACCAACAACCTGAAGCAACTGGGCCTGGCCTGCGCTAATTATGCCGACGTCCTGGGTGTTTACCCGATGGCGCAGTTCTGGGCACCGGGACCACGGTCGACCACGACCAAGTTCGGCGCCACGATGCACCTGCTGCCCTACTTCGAGCAAACCCAGATCGCCAACGCCTTCAACTACAGCCTCGCCTTCGTCGACGTGGAAAACTCCACCGTCCACGGTGCCGGGATCGCGTCCCTCTGGTGCCCGAGCGACGGGACGATCTCCACGCCGGCCATCACCGGCGCCGCGATGGCCGGCGGCGCACCGGTCATCACCGTGCAAGGATCGAGCTACGGGTTCAACATCGGGAGCTTGTTCCAGATCACGCAATACCCGTACACCGGGCCATGGATGTCAAGCCCCATTATCCCAAGCTATGGGCCGTTCAAGAGCAGCTTCAACGGCGTCATCTTTCACGAGAGCGCGGTAACAATCGCCGGGATCACCGACGGAACGAGCAACACCTTCGCCATCGGCGAACACGCCAAGGGGAAGCTTCCGACCAGCCCGGTCAACGACCAAGTGACCTGGAACTGGCAAGTCAGCGGCCTCCGGACCATGCTGACGACTCTGGTCCCCCCCAATCCCATGCGCAAGCAACCCGACTATGACCCGACCGGCAACGGAACATCGACCACCATCGGCGGCAAAACGACGACCTGGAAGGTCGGCGCCTCGTCGTTCCACCCCGGCGGGGTCAACTGGGCGTATTGCGACGGTTCGGTCCACTTCATCAAAGATACAATCGATACCTGGATCAACACCTCGAACGGCTTGCCCGTCGGCGCCACGCTCGACTCGGTCAACAGCTTGATCGTCCTCAGCGCCGGCAGCAAGGTCGGCGTCTACCAGGCTCTGTCCACCCGGAGCGGTGGCGAGGTCATCAGCGCTGACCAGTATTGATTGAACCAGACCTTTGGGCCAACGACGCGACGGCTGGCCAACTTCCGAGGGGAGTTGGCCAGCCGTCGTCGTTTTAAATCCAAGAAGGTTGGCACGTCAAGCCATCGACACCGTGACCGTCTTGACCTCGGTGTAGCTGTCCAAGCCTTTCTCGCCGAGTTCGCGGCCGATGCCGGATTGCTTGAAGCCGCCGAAGGGGGCGGCGGCGTCGAAGACGTCGTAGCAGTTGACCCAGACCGTCCCGGCGCGGAGGCGGTGGGCGATCGAGTGGGCCTTGCCGATGTCGCGGGTCCAGACGGCGGCGGCCAGGCCGTAGTCCGTGGTGTTCCCTCGGGTGATGGCTTCCTCGACGTCCCGGAATTTGATCACCGACAAGACCGGGCCGAAAATTTCATCCTTGGCAATGGCCATGTCATCGCGGACGTCGGCGAAGATCGTCGGCTGGATGAAGTAGCCGGTCTCGCCGTGCCGCTCGCCGCCGGTGACGACGCGCGCCCCCTGGCTCTTGCCCTTCTCGATGTACGAGAGGATCTTGTCAAACTGGGCGCGGTCGACCTGCGGCCCTTGCTCGGTGAGCGGATCGAACGGGTCGCCGAGCTTCCGGGCGCGGACCTTGGTGGCGAGCTTCGCGACGAACTCGTCATGCACCGATTCCTGGACGAACAACCGGCTCCCGGCGCAGCAGCATTGCCCCTGGTTCAAGTAGATCCCGAGCAAAGCCCCATCGACGGCGGCATCGAGATCCGCGTCGTCGAGCACGATATTCGGGCTTTTGCCACCGAGTTCCAGTGTCACCCGCTTCATCGTCTCGATCGCCGACCGGACGATGATCTTGCCGGTCGAGCCTTCGCCGGTGAAGGCGATCTTGTCGACCCCCGGATGCGCCACCAGCGGAGCGCCGCAGGTTTCGCCGAAGCCGTTGACGATGTTGATCACGCCGTCGGGGAAGCCGGCTTCCAGCGCCAACTCGCCGAGCTTGAGCGCGGTGAGCGGAGTTTGCTCGGCGGGCTTGAGGACGACCGTGCAGCCGGCGGCGAGCGCGGGAGCCCACTTCCAGGAGATCATCAGCAGCGGGAAGTTCCACGGGATGATCTGCCCGGCGACGCCGACCGGCTCGCGGCGGGTATAGGCGAAGTAGTTCCCCCGGATCGGGAGGGTCTGGCCGTGGATCTTATCGGCCCAGCCGGCGTAGTAGCGGAAGGCGTCGATGACCAGGGGGAGGTCGGCGTGGCGGCTTTCGCGGATCGGCTTGCCGTTGTCGAGGGTTTCCAGCTCGGCCAGGTCGTCGATGTTCTCTTCGATCAGGTCGGCCAGCTTGTAGAGGAGCCGCCCCCGGTCGCGGGCGTCCATCGCGCGCCAGGGGCCGGAGTCGAACGCCTTCCGGGCGGCCTTCACGGCGAGGTCGATGTCCTCGGCTCCCCCTTCGGCGACCTCGGTGATGACTTCCTCGGTGGCGGGGTTGATCGTCTCGAAGGTCGCGCCCGAGACGCTGTCGCGCCACTGGCCGCCAATCAGGTGTTGCGTCCGGAACGCCCGGGTCGTCAAGCTCCGAGGCTCGGTGATCGTCGCCATGCGCGCTGCTCCTTCGAGGTGGATCGGAGGAAGGTCGTCATCCGAACGGATGGAGACGGGAGATGCGGTCCTTGGGATCGCGAGAACCCGAACCCTATCATAAGGGAGTGGGCCAACCCGGCTCAAGGCGGCAACGCCCACCATAGGTTGGATCGAGAAATACCAATCCCAGGAAGAAGTCCATCGCAAATCGCGGATCGCCAAGTGCAAACTGGAGCTAATCAACCCTTGGCGATTTGCGATCCGCGATTTGCGATGAATTTGGCTCTTGAGTTTCATGGAAGGCCACAGGCTCCCGGCCGAGAGCAACGAAAACACCCCGAGCACCCCTCCCCCAGGAAGGTGCTCGGGGCGTCGATCCGCCGGGCGGAGCCGGCGGCCGATTCCATGGACTGATCGACTCATCAAGCGGCGGTCAGCCGGCGGGTAGCCCGACGCTGGCGGATGGTGCCGCCAACCCCGGCGACCAGGCCCAGACCGAGCATCGCCACGCTGGCCGGCTCGGGAACCGCGTTGCCCCCCGGGCCGACGAGCGACTGCCCCTCGGTCCCGGCCACCGTCTGGAGGTAGGCGATATCGTTGGCGACGAGCTTGTTGTTCTCATAGTAGAAGATCGCTTGATCGATGACCGCCTGGGGGGCGGAGAGCAGCACGAAGTGGCCGCAGTTGTTCGTCGCGTTCGGCCCGTCGTATTCGGTCTTCCAGATCGCCAGTTGGAGCGCGGCCGAGTTGACGGCGGAGGTCGCCTGGGCGGCGAAGTTGGCGTAGAGCGACCCAACATAAGCCCCGTTCCCGCCCGCCAAGGTGCTGATCGCCGTGACGTTGACCTTCTCGTCCTTGGCGAGTTCGTGGGCGAGGTCCACGCAGTAGGTGGTCAGCGGCGACGAGACCGTCATCCCGTTGCCATCATGAAGGGTGGTCTGGAACGCCCCGGCGTAAGCGTCGATCCTAGTCCCGTCGTGCGAGATCGAAACCAGTTCCATGTTGTTCGGGTTGTAAGTTGTGGTGGCATCAAACGACGCCTGAGCCGGCCGCATGGCGACCTGCGAGGCGATCAAGGCGAAAGAGGCGACGCACAGGAACCGGACCGCCGAAAAAGTGCGGGGAGCGAACATCGTGGGCATCCTCGGGTAAAGCTTCGTGGGTCGGGCAACGTCGTCCGATCGAGGTCAGCCGTCGCGGCCGTCTGGTGTTGGTGAGAACACGAGCATTACCCGGAATGCCACTCGCGGTGACATGATTAGGCTCGCCTTTGAGGGAGAAAAGCGGCCTGCTGCTTATCGATAACAGCTTTTGAGGTATCTACGAAACTTCACCTCCTTTTCGGCCAAATATGGCATATCCTGGGCGCTGTTCGCGCGACTCATCCCGTTGCGGAACCAGACCGTCAGCGCGGACGAGCGGTGATCGAGCGCGCGACGCCGACGCCGCGGTCGGGGTGGTCGGTGAACGCGCCGTCGACCTTGGCTCCGTCGAAGAGGTCGAACAGGAGCGCTTCGGCCGAGGCGACGCCGGGCGGGAGCGCGTCGGCCCGGACGGTCCAGGGGTGGACGAGCAGGCCGTGGTCGTGGGCTTGCTGGACGAAACCCGTCGGCTCGGACCGGCCCGCGCCGGCTTGCCGGAGCACCTGGGCGATAGCGGGGCCAACCCCGTCCGCCACCCGCTTGACCTCGTCCCAGCCCTCGGGCGTGGTCAGGTCGGGTCCGCCCGGCTCGGCGGTGACGTCCGTGAGATAGATGAGGCGACCGCGATAGCCCAGGGCGCGCAGGTGCCGCAACTCGGCGAACTCGAAGCACTGGACGAAACAGGCGGCGGCCGGGTCGTTCATCCCCCGGCGGTTGAGGATGTCCAGGACGATCGGGCTTAACTTGACCCCCTCCCGCCGGTGCCAGGCGGGCGACTTGATCTCGGGGTAGATCCCCACTGTTCGCCCCGTGCTCCGGTTCAGGCCGGCGACGAGGTCGAGCTCTTCTTCCAGCGTCGAGACCCGGAACGTCCCGACTCCCAGCGGGAACCGGCCCGGGAACACCGCCTTCCCGGTCTGGGGGTCGACTCGCTCGTGGACGTTCAGGGTCTTGAGTTCGGCCAAGGTCAAGTCGATCGCATACCAGCGCCCATCGGCCCGCCGCTTGTCCGGGAACCGGGTGGCCGCGTCGGTCACGGTGTCGATGTGGATGTCGTGGAGGACGACCGGGACGTGATCCTTGGTCAAGACCACATCCTGTTCCACGAAGTCGGCCCCCTGGGCGTAAGCCATCGCCTTGGCCTCGGCGGTATGCTCGGGCAAGTACCCGCTCGCCCCCCGGTGCGCGATGATGATCGGATCGGCGGTGGGCATCGGCAAGCCTCTCACAAATTCAGTGGGATCTTTTTTGGGTTTCGGAGTGGACCAATGCGTTTGGTCGATGGCCTTCCACGCGATTCCAACAAGAGTGACAGGCAACCGGACCGAGGATAGAATACGAGAACCGGCCGAACTCCGAAACCGGTGATCGAGCACGAAGAGGATGTCATGAGCGACAACAAAACGGTTCAGTTTCACCGGCGGGCGAACATGGCTCTCACCGCTTTCGCACCCGGAATTCGCGAGCGGGTGCAACGAACCTTGGAGGACCTCGCCGCTCACCCCCAGGAAGTCGATCGTGCTCACGTTCGCCAAGTCCTCGCGGACGAACCGTTCTACGTCCTGCGTGTCACGCCGCAGATCCGGGCCATTTTTCAAGAAACGGCCACTGGGTTCGAGGTCCAGGATGTAGTCCGCACGGACACCCTCAAGTCATTCGCTCGGCTCGATCCGTGATCAAGCTGTCTCCCGACAACCGAGGAACCGGAACGACCGATGGCGAAAGAATTCGTCCCCATCGAGGTTGACCCGAGGCGATGCCGCCTCGATCTCGCCGAGTTCAAATCTCTCCTCGACCAGTTTCGATCCGGCACGCTCAAAGAGCGCGAGTCAATCCTCAAGTTCTTCGCGGAACATCCTAACCTCGCGGCTTTGGTTGGCTATGTCGACCGCAACGTAGGCCATGTGGACCGGATGGCCTTTGAGTTTGATTTCTTTGGGGATTACGCCGCTGACCTGGCCCTCGGAGATTCGAAGAAGGGGCAATACTGCTTCGTCGAGTTTGAGAACGCCGCGCCAGATAGCATTTTCAAGAAGGTTGGCAGAAAAGCCAGCCTCGAATGGTCAAACCGGTTTGACCACGGTTATAGCCAGATCATCGATTGGTTCTGGAAGTTGCACGACCTAGCCCGGACGGAAGCGGGTCGATCCCGATTTGGTTATCACCGGGCGTTCAACTACTCAGGTCTCCTCGTGATCGGGCGGAGCGACGGCTTGGCGGAACTAGAACGGCAACGCTTGGATTGGAGACGCACCAAAGTCATCGTCGACTCGAAGATTGTTCAATGTATGACCTTTGATGAACTGTGCGCGGACCTCCAATTTCAATTGGACCGATATGCACCCACCGCTCGGGATGACGGGGAATGATGACCGCCGGAAGTGGCTGATTCACTGGGGTGCGACCGGGTCGGGCGGGCCGAGGCGGGCCAAGGCTTGCTGGGCCTTGGCGTCGAGGGGGTCGCGGGCGATGGCGATGGTGTACCAGGCGCGGGCCTCGGGGATGCGGCCGACGTTAGCGCAGGCGGCGCCGAGGTCGCGGATCAGGGCGGGGTCTTTGCGGTTGGCGACGACGGCGGCCTTCTGCATTAAGGAGCTAAGGAGGTCGAGCTTGACGGCCTGGTCGAGGTAGGTCGCGGCGGTCGGGTCGCCGTTGAGTTGCAAGGCTTTGCCGAGACCGAAGACCGCTTCGCGGAGGAACGGGGCCTGGCGGTAAGCGATCCGGAAGTGGCGGAGCGCTCCCGGGGCGTCGCCGCGGGCGAGGGCGAGTTGTCCCCGGAGCAAGGCTAGGCCGGCGTGGTCGTTGGGTCCGCCGTCGAGGAGGGCCTCGGCGCCTTGGTCGTCGCCGCGAGCGAGGGCGATCTGGACCCGGATGGCTCGGGCGTCCGGGTCGGAGTCGGGTAGGGGGGCCAAGGTGGCCTCGGCGTCGTCGGGCCGGCTCAGGCCCAGGTAGCTCGTCGCCCGACCGAGGCGGGACCAGCGATCGGTCGGGTCCGCCTCGATCGCCTTGCCCAAGGTCTTGACGATCTCCTCGGGCTCCCAAGTCACCCCTCGGGTTAGGCACCAGAGGAAAACCTCGGACTCCGTCAGGTCGCTGAACTCGGACAGGAGCCGGAAGGTGGCGTTCAAGTCGGCCCGGCGGAGTTGGATGCCGTAGATGTAGACCAGCTCCCGCCGCGCCTGGAGCCGCGCCGGGTCGAGCTTGAGGGCCTGGAGGAAATCACTTTCGGCGGCGGGGAAGCGGCTCCGGCGGAGTTCCATCTGGCCCAGCTCCAGGCGGGCGGCGGGGGCCATCGGGTGGTCGTCGGGGACATGCTTGAGAGCCTCGAACGCCTCATCTTGCCGGTCCAGCCCGATCGCCACCTGCGCCCGGAGCATCCAATCGAGCGCGGTCGGCTCGGTCCGGAGCTGGGCGAGTTGCCGCAACCGACGATCCGCCTCGGGGAAGTCGCGGGCCTCGAAGGCGTCCTTGGCCAGGGTCCAGACCGCGTCGGGGCTTGGCTTGGGCCAAGCCAGGGCGAGCAAGACCCCCAGGACCGTGATGGTGGCGCCGACGAACCCCAAGGTCTGAAGCCAATGGGGCTGGGGCTTGCCACTCGCGTTCGGCTGGGGCTTGGGCTGCGACTCGACCGATCCTAGCATGGTCCGCCTCATGGTTGGTCTTCGACGATCCGGATCGCCTGGTCCGTGGGGAGATGGTCGCGGGTGGTCCGGGTTCCCGACGGCCACTCGATCGTCAGCTTGGTGATCTCGGTGGCTTCCCCCAGGCCGACGGTCAGGCGGGGGTCGTGCGCCGAGAAGACGCTGCATCCCCCTTTGCGCTGGCGGTCGATGGTCCGGCCGCCGGCCTCGATCCGGACCTTGGCACCGACGGCGTCGCGGTTGCTCTTGGTCCCGACGAGTTCGAGCCGGGTCCAGTGGTTTTTGCCTCGGGGCGTGTCGTTGCGGAGCAAACCGGCCGGGCCGTCCTTGTGGTTGAGGGCGATGTCGACGTCGCCATCGTTGTCGAAGTCGCCGATCGCCGCCCCCCGGCCGACGTGCTTACCGGCGAAGTAGGGGCCGACGTCCTTGGTCGAAAGCTGGAACCGCCGCCCCTGGCCGGTCCGGGTGGCGACGTTCCGGTGCAGCAGCGCCGGCTCGGCGTAGGCGGACGACTGGCCCAGCTCCAGGCGGTTGTTGTCGACGTGGCCGTTGGAGACGAAGCAGTCGGGCCAGCCGTCGGAGTCGAAGTCGGCCAGCGATAGACCCCAGCCGACGTACGGGGTGGTGTCGGCGGCCAGGCCGTACATCGGGGTAACGTCGGTGAACGAGCCGTTGCCGAGGTTCATGTGGATGGTGTTGTATTCGTGGTCGAAGTTCGAGACCACGATATCGAGGTCGCCGTCGCCGTCGATGTCCTCGGCATCCACCCCCATCCCCGACTGCGCTTGCCCCCGGTCGTCGAACGCCGCCCCCGAGGCTTCGGTGGCGTCCTCGAACTTGCCGTTGCCTCGGTTCAGGTAGAGGAAGTTCGGGTTCATGTCGTTGGCGACGTAGAGGTCGATCCGGCCGTCGCCGTCGATGTCGGCCGCCACGGCGGCGAACCCGTGGCCGTCGCTCCGGCCGGGGGTCGGCTTGCCCATCGCGTCGAGCAGGAACTCGTCGTACACGTCCCGGAACGTGTTGTTCCCCTCGTTCCGGTAGAGGAAGTGCTTGGTGGTCCGGATCGTCCGGGGGGAGCAGTAAAACCGGATCTTGGTCTCGGGGTCGCCGCAAAAGACGTCGTCCTCGGGGAGCTTCCAGGTCCCGTAGTTGGCGACGTAGATGTCGAGGTCGCCGTCATTGTCGTAGTCGAGCATCGCCCCGCCCGACGACCAGCCGACTTTGTTGACCCCGGCCGATGCGCTGATGTCGCGAAACGTCCCGTCGCCGTTGTTCTGGTACAAGACGTTCGACCCGTAGACGCAGAGGAAGACGTCCTGGTCGCCGTCGTTATCGACGTCCCCCGCGATGATCCCGTGGCAGAACCCGGTATACCCCAGCCCCGACGATTCGGTCATATCCACGAACTTGCCGTCGCCCAGGTTTTTGAACAGGCGGTTCGGCCCCTTGGTCGCCGTCCCGAGCGGCAAGAGGGTGGCGGACGCATAATAAACGTCGAGCTTGCCATCCTGGTCATAGTCGAAAAACGCGGCGCCCGAGCCATTGGCGGTCGGGAAGTGGCGGGCGTCGGTCATTCCCGAAAAGTGGGTGAACTTCACCCCTGATGCCTCGGCCACCTCGGCGAACCGGAACGGGCTTGGCCCCTGCGGCGTCGCCGGGCGAGGAGCCGCCTGAGCCGAAGTACCCCCTTCGCGGTCGCCGACCAGCCGCGACTTCGGTGGGCTGGGCTGGACGGTTTGAGCCGGTGAAGGTGTCGAGTCGTTCGAGGCGGCAACCGGAGTCGCCGGCTTGGGTGCCGCCGGGCCGGTGGACTGGCCACCCCCAGCCGGGCCGGTCCCACATCCCCCCGACCCGAGCCAGCCCAACCCCGCCAGCCCCACCGTCACGAACCAGAGGGGGCGGGGACGAGTCGGGGATCGCATCAATCAGTCTCCGGATCAAGCGACAAGGTGCGACCGAGCGGTCGTGGACGGGCTACCGATTGTAACGCAACCCCCACCCGGATTACACCGGAGTCTCGCGCAACTCCGACCATCCGACCATCGGGTGTGACTTTGTTTTTTGGCAAGAGCAGCTTCCCCCAAAACCAAAAGTCACACCCTCGACCATCTCGGGGTAAACAAGTTTACCCCTGCCACCCGGAAGCACTCCTGATCTCGAAGGAAACTGGGATTAGTGGTCGGCGGATGCTGACTCAAGATGGCCGAGCCTGGCGGCGTAGGAGACCGGGTTTTTTGGATATCGATCAATCCAATCCGCTCCCGAGGATCGGTAGAAGACACAATGAACATCACGACCGTCAGCGTTCCCCCCGCCACCTCGCGTTACCTCGAACTGATCAAGGTATTTCCCCTCCGGCCGATCCGGTCGGATGAAGCACTCGACCGCGCCACCGAAGTGATGCGGTCGCTGTTGGGGATCGGCCGGACCCCCGACGAGGAAGATTACCTTGAGGTGCTCGGCGACATCATCAAGATTTACGAAGACGCCGAGCACCCCATGCCGAAACTCACTCAAGGGGATATCCTCCGCGCCTTGATTGAAAATCGCGGGATCAGCCAGGCCGACCTGGCGGTCGCGACAGGGGTCGCCGACTCCAATATCTCGGCGATGCTGGCCAACCGCCGCGGCATCAGCAAGGCAAACATGATCGCGTTCGGCAAGTTCTTCCAAGTCAGCGCAGGTCGATTTCTAATTGGTTGACCCTGACCTGACCACTGCAAGCTGACCGACCCGGCCCTCGACTCACCGCGGGGCGCCGGCTCTTCGTCCGCCCTCGATGACTCGATGTGTCGATGGCTGCGGCTTTGGCCGACAAGCACCCGGCTCGGCGCTTCACTTGGGAGCGGCCGGGCCGGTTTGCAAGCGGGATGAGACATACCCGCTGGAAACGAGAAATCGTCGATCTCGCGCGGGGAAGTTTGTTGGTTGCGGGATTGGCATGATCTATGCTCGACTCTGCGGGGGTCGAGCCGTTGCTTCCCGCCCACGCCCGCAGTTGCTTCCTCCGAAATTGGAAAAACTCGGGTTCGAGCCGGGGGCCAAGGCTGGTCCTGGGAGTGATCCCTACTCTCGGCACAATTGCGACGCGACCACGCTCCGCCACGACTTTGCCTTGATGTTCGCGGGGACGGAACGGCGATCAACACCTTATAGGTTTGGGTTCCTTCCCCTTCTTAATTGCTCTTTGGGCGACCGCGACCACCGGGGAAAACGCATGAAACGTCGGACAGGAAGCTTGTTATTGGCTTTATGGGGTTCGGGGCTGGGTGGAGCTCACCTGGCCCATGCCCAGGGCAACTTGCCTCAGGTTCCGGCCAACGCCTCGAAGGCGGCGCCGAGCTATCTTGCCGTGACCAAGGCGATCAGCGGAGTCGTCGCGCCGTGGGATCAGCCGGGAGCGACCGTCCCCGAAGCCGCGCCGGGGTGGCGGGCCTTCTTCGATGCTCTGGGTCAGGAGTTGGACACCTATACGGCGGCCGGCAACGAGCAGGCTCGGCTGGTGTCGCTCGGCCGCCTCTACCAGATGAGTCAGGCGTTGAACGGCGTGGCGTGGGCGCCGTCGGCCAAGGTCCGGGACGCGGTCAACGAGTGGCTCACCCCTCGGGTCCGGATCGCCTGGGCCGAGCGCCGCCTGGTCGAGTTCGTGACCGTGCAGAAAACCGCCTCGCCGGGGACGGCCGAGAACTCC
>JAABUX010001474.1_pt1 | contig 35506 bp, 31 predicted proteins | sample 5561851 | NCBI WGS metagenome assembly JAABUX01 (sample SAMN10711883, study PRJNA513361) | rock metagenome | isolation source: Antarctica rocks | place: Antarctica: Victoria Land, Richard Nunatak red sandstone | collected 2016-01-03
GCGGCGATGAGCCGGTGAGCGGGTGCGAATTTCGGGCAGTCGGACCATCGTAGCCGACTGGAGGCCATAGCGAAATCACCACCCCGCAATCCGTCATGAGCCAAAGTTGAAGCACACAAGTGCGTCAAGCGGTTCGGCCTTCGCTCGCACGACTCGTCTCCCTGTTTAGTTATGGCACGAATAGTTCGTATGCGAAGTTTAGCGGCAGATGCCCGCCATGTCAACCCCACCCTCAGCGGTGCCAAATAGGTTCGCCGCCCCCCATCCCATCGGACACGCTGGAAAGCAAGCCTTTTTCATCACGGACGTGCGGCCGGGGTTGAGGTGCCACGAGGTTCGGTACTCCGAACCCGTGCCGTCGGGCGAACGACATCGGCGATCAAGCCCTGATGACCAGCGATCGTCGACTGGAACGGACCGAAGCTCATAGCCGAAAGATGAATTGACACCAATCTCTCCTTCCCCTCGGGCGTCCGAGGGCCGGTCGACTTGGCGGCGTTGGCACAATTGGCGATATGTCGCGCGGGGGAGCAAGCCATGAGGGGCAACCTTCCGGGTGTGGGGTGTTCGTCGATGACGCGAGCACGGTCTGACCGGGAGATACCTTCTTTGTTTTGGGGACTGGTTAGCACATTATTTTTGAAAAGGCGAAAGTTCTCTGTTCGACCAGTCGATAACTGCCAAAAATTGGTGTCTGAACTGAAAATATGATATTACACCAATGCTTTGACACCAATTCTTGCCCCGGTATTTTGCCGTAGCCTTGTGTTTCTCTCGAAGATGCTTGGCGGCATCGGAACTTGGCATGTAACTCAATATACGAGCCACATCCAGAAGAACCCTTCGATTCGTGTTCCCTTTGATTCGCCGATCTGTTAATGGACCGTCCCGAGGAAGGAGGCGGGCGCGCATCATCCGCCCGCCCGACCTGCCATCGGAGAGCGGCGGCGAATGCCGTGGCTTCTTGTCGCTAGTTCCAATTTCAGGGTGGCCAGGAATCCGGCAATTGCGTAAGCTCCGCCGCGTCCGATGCACCCGCCGTCGGTCGGCGAGATTTCACAAGATCGCCGGCCTTCACCTGCGCGACTGCGTTTCTCATTATGACAGGGCAGACTGGATGAAGGACCAGGGGATTTGCGATCGCCTCGCCAGGATCGCCGATCACCATCTTTCCATGGTCGAGAAATACAGCCAGGCTTCCTGCTACCCATGGCTGCCGGTTTCTTCCGACCTACCCGAGCCGGAGTGAGGTGAATCGAGGATTTCCCACGACGAGCCCCGCTCGACACGATCCGGGCCGAGGAATGATGGCGGGATTGTCTCGACATCCGCCCTGAAGGGGCGAGCCGAAGCATTATCAAGGCGCCGGATGTTCCGGCGTAACAACCCCTACAGGGTGGACGCGCACCCCGCGACCACCCGAAGACAGACGGGAGATCGAATGTTCAATAGCAATCGACAAGGCGAAGTTGCCAGGCCGAAAGCGGAGGCCACGAAGGGCTTCCTGTCGAGGACCCGACGGACGATCGGCGGGATGATGCTGGGGATGCTCGCGGGGGTCTGGGTAGGTGGGGGGACCGATCGCTACGGGGAGGACAATAGCCTCCTCGGGGAATTGCGGGGAGCCCGCGGGACGTTCGCTCGCAGCTACCGCTACACGGTGGCCAGGGTCAAGGAATGCGTGTCGAACGATCGCTCCTCGGTCCGCAAGCTCGGCCTTGGGCGACAGGTCGAGAACCGACTGTGGCAGGACAAGCGGCTGGCCACCGAGGCGATCGTGGTCGAGGTCGAGGAAGGCGGGAAGGTGGTATTGATGGGGCAGGTGCCCGACGATTCGCACAAGCAAAAAGCGGTGACGCTGGCCCGAGACACAAGGGGAGTGGAGTCGGTCGTCGATCAGCTCGCGGTGGCCACCCCCCCCCGGACCATAGCCGCCCCATCCTCGCCGCCGGTCCCGACGGGCGTGGCATCGGGTGTCCGTATCTTGAGATGAGGAGAAAGAGAACAATCAAAGGGGACGAGGCAGAATCAAAGGGGACGGAGGAAGGGAGAAAGGGGACATTCTAGAATGGCGTTAAGCTAATAAAAGATGACCGATCTTAGAGAGGTCGGCTATCACGTTATTTTCTACGGGAATGCCTTCAAACCGAGAAAGTGGCAACCTGGGTTGTCGGCGCCGACGACCCAGACAACCCAAACCCTTGGTCCTGACAGGTCAAATCGACCGCTGCTGATTAGCTAAACGCCATTCGGGACATTCTACTTTTCAATAGGCAGAAAACGAGAACTTCTTCCGAAAAGTAGAACGTCCCCTTTTCCCTTCTGTCAACAATCAAAGCTCGGGATCAACCGGCGGGAGTCTCCGGCTTCATCTCGTAAGACTTTTGAAGACTCGACGGTCTGGTACCAAGGCCGTCCCTAACCTTCTTGTCCCAGACGGCTTCGATGTTGCCCTTCGTCTCGGGGATCATCGACTTCGGCTCAAGGTTGCGGTAGGTGTCGATCTCGCCCGCCACGACGGCGGTCATGGTGGCGTACACCGGTTCGGGGTCGAATTGCGCGCGGGGGAACGCAAGTTTCGAGTAGTCGAAGAGCCTCTCGGAGGGCTCATCCTCCCAACTCTTCCATGTCTCGAACCCGCGATCGTTGAACCCCGTCAGGAATGGGCCCGGGTTGATGGTCGCGACCTCCACCCCGAACTCTTGAAGTTCGAGGCTCATGGTCTCGGCGATGGCTTCGACGGCATGCTTGGACGCCGCGTAGATCCCGGTGAATGGGTTGACATTCAGCCCCTCCCGGGATGAGACCCACACGATCCTCCCCCGGCCTCGCTTGACCATCTGCTTGACGATCCCTTGGGTCAACAGGAGCGGCCCGATGACATTCACCTCGAACTCGCGACGCATGTTCGCGGCCGGGATGTCGACGACAGATCCACCTTCCAGCACCCCGGCGTTGTTCACCAGGATTTCCACGTCCCACCCCAATGCCTTCTTGCGGTCGCCATCATTGGTCACGTCGAGTTTCTCGACTCGAAGGCTGACCCCTCGCGCCGCAGCTTCGCGCTTCAGGGTCTGCACTTGCGCGTCAATTTCGACCGAGGCGATGACGTCGAAGCCCTTCTCCGCGAGTCGCATCGCGACCTCAAGCCCAAACCCAGAACCCGCTCCGGTGATCAGTACCGTTTTCATTGGCTTCCTCATGATGTTTTCCTGGCCGGATGTCGCCCCCACCAAGGGGCGCGGCCTGCTGGAGCTAGAGCTACGCAACTCGCCCCGGGGTGAAACGGGCCGAATCACCCCGCCATCGGGACGGCACTCGTCGGCCTTGCATGGATGAATGATTACGTAAAAATTCGCCTAAGCATTGTGGATGGAATCCGCTGGGCCGATCTTGGTCGTCGGACTATCATTGTTACGCCGCACTCGGCGGTGTCCAACAGCCAGATACGATTGTCGGATCGTGTCAGGCGATCCAGGAGTTCGTCCCTTGGAGCTACGCCAGATCCGTTACTTCCTCGCCGTCGCCGAGGCGAAGCACTTCACCAAAGCGGCCCAAACGCTGGGCATCTCGCAATCGACCCTCTCGGCCCAGGTCAAGGAGCTGGAACGCGACCTCGGGACCCCCCTCTTCGATCGGACCGGGCGGGCGGTCCGCCTTTCCGAGGCGGGCAAGGCGTTCCTCGAGCCTGCCGCCCGGACTCTCCGCGACGCCGAGGCCGGCCGCGACGCCGTCAAGGCGGTGCTCGCCGCCGACATCGGCCACGTGCGAGTCGGGGTCTCGCACGCCTTCAGCACGCGCCTGATTCCCGAGATCGTCGCCAACTTCATCCGCCGACATCCGGGCGTCAGCCTCCTGATCACCAATACGAGCGGGCCCGCCGTCCGCAACGGGGTCGCCTCGGGCCGCTTCGATCTCGGCATCTCCTACACGCCGACGGGTACCAAGGAAGTCGACCTGGAGCCCTTCCTGGACGACGAGCTCGTGATCGTCTGCCCGTCGGGCCATGCGCTCGACGGCCGGGGACCGATCCGCTTCGCCGAACTCCACGGCGAGCCGTTGATCCTCCCCGACATCGACTGCACGAGTCGCCGCCGGCTCGACCGGGTCCTCGACGAGCGAGAGGTCAGCCCGAGAATCATGCTCGAAATCAACGACATGCACACCATCCTCGAAACCGTTCGTCGAGGGCCTTACGCCACGATCCTGCCGCGCCAGGCCGTCATCGCCACCGAGGGGACCGAGGTGATCCCGATCATCGAGCCGAGTGTCGCCATGTCCATCGCTATCGTCTGGCCGAGCGGCATCCCTCGAACTTCGGCCTCACTGGCGTTCCGAACATCCATCCTCCAAATCGAACCCTTTGGGTTCCCACCCCGGAGCTAGGCTCGGCTGATGCAGCGTTTCTCGACGACGGGTGGCCGGGGTTCGGGTGCCACGAGGTTCGGTACTCCGAACCCGTGCCGTTGGGCGAACGACATCGGCGATTAAGCCTTGATGACCAGTGATTGTCGGCGAGAACGGACCGAAGCTCGGACTTAGCTCGGCTGTCTGGAGCCATACAAGCTCTCAGATTAGGTAGGTCCGGGGCAGCGTACCGGCGATTTCCAGAGGCACAGGTTTGATCCCGGCATACCAGCGAGCACTGGACAATTCCCAATCCTCCGGTCGTTCGACCAGGCCACGGCGGACGGGGTTGAGATGGAGATATTCGACCATCTTCCAAGCCGTGTCGGGCTTGATGATATTCCGGTCACAGCCACCCCCGGCTTGCCAGAACCGTTTTTGGCGAGTCCCATCCGATCCGACCACGGTCAAACGGCTCAGCCAGCCGGCTAACACTGAGTGGAACTACCCAAGGCAACAGGATTACCGGGTCGCCGACGTTCTGAACTGATAGGTCGGCGCCCACGTCGCCCAGGGCTTGCCCGGCACTGTCACGCCTCCCATCAGCGGAATATAGGATTGATACCCCGGGTGCATCCGAGCGTAGTCAGCAGCCGCCTGCGCGGCCCGCCGGTTGGCCGCGGCCTGGTCCGCTAGAAACTGAGCGGTCGCCCGATCTATCATCGCCCCGATCGCCATCAGTTCGGCGTCGTTCTTCGCCTGCGCCCGAGCCTTTCCGCTCAGATTTTGCGCCGCGATCCGGTCGGCCGTCCCGTCGAGGCCCTCGCCCTGAGCGATGATGGCGTCGAGCTCGCCCTCGCTTGCCAGTTTGTGCTCCTTCATTAACCGCTTGCGCCAGGCGGCCGTCTCACGGGCCAGCACTGACCGGCGGACCGAGGCGTCGGCGAAACCGGCCTTCGCCTTGGCCGAGTTCTTCGCCGTCTTGGCCTCGCGATATATCAGGGCGACACGCTCGCGCTCGGCCTTTTCGAGAACCTCGCGCTTGGCCAACTCCTCCGCCGTTGGTGGCTCGCGGGTGACGCGGGGCTCCTCATGGATCTGGTCGCCCGCGGGGCTCCTCATGGATCTGGTCGCCGAGGATGAACACGGTTCGGCGGGCGTATGGTCCGTCCAGGAGCGAGCCGGAGTAGACCAACGTCGGCTGGTGGGTCCGGTTGTCTCGGTAGACTTTGTCCGGCGTCACTGTGAGCAGGACCATGCGTGTCGTCTCGACGAACTCCAGAACCCGGCCGGCCCGCTTGATCGCCTCGTAAGCAGCCTGCTTACTGTCTTCCGAGAGATGCCGGTGCCCGACCAAGACAATCAACTCGTGCAGCGTGGCCAAGTCGACGGCGGCCAGTCCGGGACCGTCGAGGGTGACCGTCGAGTTGACCGGCAGCGGGGCGAGTACTGCGGCGGGGACGGGCTGGGCCGGCGGGGACTGCGCGAGGAGCGACAATGCCACGAACACCGGGGCGAGGAGCATGGGGGGAGTCTCCGGGGCGGCTGTGATCGCTCCGAAGGATACCAGACAAAAAGCTTCACACAAGGGGGCGTCGGTCGAAGGATGCAAAAAGCGTATAAGGGGAAACGCTCTACTTTTATCAAGCGTAAAATTGAACATTCTACTTCTATCAAATCGTCGCTCAAGCAAATCAGGTCGGGGTGCAACTTACCCCATCTGCTTTGGCGAATCCATCAAGAGACGGTGGGGCTGTCCCTGGAATCTTGGGCTTGATTGGAGGGGACTCATCGTCGATGATGGCCAAACTTCAACCGAAACTCGTTCCGAATCCGGGGGTCGAGGTGAACCGGGGGGGACCCGGGCAATGGGGGCATGCGAACCTGGTCAGGGCGGGAACGCAGCAGCCATAAGCACCGCTTTCATGTGCCAGGGAGAACCTCCCCGGTTCACCTCGACCCCCGGGTCGTTCGTTTCCGCCCTCGGAATGGGCGGTCGCCCCATCCCTCGAAGCCGACGGAGCGTGCCTTTTGTCCCAACTTCGAGGGGCGATCTCGACGACCTCCGAACCCGACTCGACGGGTTATACCGTGGTGGCTCGGCGCTATCGGCCGCAGCGGTTCGAGGATGTCGTCGGCCAAGATCACGTCGTCCAGGCGCTCCGAAACGCGATCCGGCTCAACCGGGTGACTCACGCCTACCTATTCAGCGGGACCCGAGGGGTCGGCAAGACGTCGATCGCCCGGATCTTCGCCAAGTGCTTGAACTGCGTCCACGGCCCCACCGACGAACCCGACGGGACGTGCGACATCTGCCAGGCGATCGCCGTCGGCCAGGATGTCGACGTCATCGAGATCGACGGGGCGAGCAACAACGGCGTTGAGCAGGTCCGCGAACTCCGGGCGAACGCGGGGCTCAGGCCCAGTCGCGCTCGGTTCAAGATCTACTACATCGACGAAGTCCATATGCTGAGCACCGGGGCGTTTAACGCTTTGCTCAAGACGCTCGAAGAACCGCCTGAACACGTCAAGTTCTTCTTCGCTACCACCGAGCCGAACAAGATCCCCGTCACGGTCCTTTCTCGGTGTCAGCGGTACGACTTCGCCGGGATCTCGCCCGACCAGATCGTGGCGACACTCGGCGAAATCTGCAAAAGCGAATCGGTCCAGGCCGACCCCGACGCCCTCGCCGTCCTGGCCCGGCGGGCGAGTGGGTCGATGCGCGACGCCCAGTCGCTCCTTGAGCAACTCCTTTCTTTCGGGGGGGAGCGGCTGACGGTCGACCTAGTCCAGCAGCAACTCGGGATCGCCAGCGACGAGCGGACCTTGGACCTCCTCGACGCCCTGTCGAACCGCGAGCCGGCGCAGGCGCTCGGGATCGTCGAGCAGACCGCGAGGGTTGGGGTCCAGCCGACCGAACTTCTGGCCGGGACGATCGACTTCCTCCGCGACGCGATGATGGTCGCCATCGGGGCGAACGTCGCGTTCTCGGCGGCCACCCCTCGCCAGAAGCCGCGACTCCAGGCGATCGCCGACCGCTGGCCGCACGAGACCCGGCTCGCCGCGCTCCAGATCCTCGCCGACGCCCGGGGGCGACTCCGAGGCAGCGCCCACGGTCGGACCCTACTTGAAATCGCCCTGATGCGGGTCGCCACGCTCGACAACCTGTCCGATCTGGGCGACGTGGTCGCTCGCCTGGTCGCCCTTGAGTCGGGAGCACCCGCCGTCGCCCCGCTCGAAAAAAAAAAGTTGACCCTCGCTGAACCGACCCCGCCGTCGGTCGAGCCGGAAGTCCCCGTGGTCACGCCCGAGCCGATCTCGGAGCCAGGCCGCCCCGAGTGGGATCTGAATGCGATCAAGTCCGCCTGGTCGGGCTGGGCCGCGAACTTGCCCCCCGATCTTGCGAGCAAGCTGGCACAGTTTCAACCGGTCGCGATCGAAGGACCGAGTTCGCTCGTCATCGAGCCGCCCGAAGGATACAATTGGCTCGTCGATGCCTGCGAGCGGCTCGAACTTCGGACCAAGATCGATTCCGCCTTGAGGCAATGGTTCGGGCGATCGGTCGAACTCCGGATGCGGAGGCTCGTCGAGGCGAAAACCCCGCCACCGGTCCGCCACCCTGGCGCGATCGCCAAGGACGACGGCCTCGCGGACGACTCGTTGGTCAAGCTGGTCGTCGAAAAATTCGAAGCCAAGGCCGTCCGGGTCGACTTCGACGAGGACGCGAAGCCTTGATCTCGGGCCAACATCGAACCGGATCGCTCCCCTTTCTCGAAAGGTGTCACTCTCCATGTTCAACCCACTGGGTGGTCTCGGCGACCTGATGAAGAACGCGGGAAAGATCCGCGAGACGATGGAAAAGGCCGGCGAAGCGCTCAACAAATTGCAGGTGGATGGGACCGCCGGCGGGGGAGCGGTCACCGCGAAGGTCAACGGTAAGATGGAGCTTCTGTCCGTCCGGATCGACCCCAAGTTGCTCAGTGATGGCGATGCCGAGCTGCTCGAAGAACTGGTCGCCGCCGCCGTCAACCAGGCTTTGACCAAGGCCCGAGACGCGGCGGCCCAGTCGTTCAGCTCGCTGGCGGGTGGGATGTCGATTCCGGGGATGTCCGGCCTGTTCGGACCCGGGGCGGGAGGTTCTTGAATGGCTGGCACTTCGGCGGCGGCGCTGGATCGGTTGATCGACGCCTTCGGGCGACTGCCCGGGCTGGGTGCGAAGTCGGCGGAACGCCTGGCCTACCACCTCCTGAAAGCTCCTCCCGAAGAAGCCCTCGCTTTGGCCGATGCGATCCGAGGGGTCAAGGAAAGCGTCCGCTACTGCGAAGCCTGTTTCCACCTGACGGAGTCGGAAACTCCGCTCTGCGTGATCTGCCGCGACCCTCGCCGCGACCCTTCGCTGGTCTGCGTCGTCGAGCAGTCGCGCGACCTGATCGCCTTGGAAAAGTCGGGGACCTTTTCCGGGGTCTATCACGTCCTCCTCGGTCGGCTCTCGCCGATTCAAGGGATCGGCCCCGACCAATTGACGATCGACGCCCTCGAACTCAGGGTCCGGGCGGGCCATATCCGAGAGCTGATCATGGCCACCAACCCCAACCTCGAAGGCGACGGCACGGCGCTCCTGGTCGCCAATCGCTTGGCCGATACCGAGGTTGCGATCACCCGGCTGGCCCGGGGACTCGCCTCGGGGAGCGTCCTGGAGTTCGCCAACAAAGAAATGCTCGCCGATGCCTTGAGCGGCCGACAAAAGTTTTGATCGCTCCTGGCTTGCGGACTCGGGTTCCCCCCGGCATAATAATTGCAAAACAGGGCGCGGTCTCTTGCTTTGAAGATTTCTTCACCTGTCGTCGAGGTCCGTTTCACGGGGCGATCTTGAGGTTCAACCGCTAAAGTCGCGGCCTGACCGACGTCACGGTGAAGTCTCCGAAGCAATCTCTTTTCGGCGGCGGAAAATAGGACCATGCGTCTCGATACTTCGCAGCATCAACGAATGGACATGCGGCTCCGAATGGCGCCGCGGATGATCCAGTCCATGGAAATCTTGCAATTGCCGCTGATGGCATTGCAAGAACGGATTGATCAGGAGTTGATCGAGAATCCGATTCTGGTCGATCTTCGCGAGTCGGAGACACCCGGTGAGCCCGAGGGCGAAACGGAAGCCCCCGCCGCCGTGGCCACCGAAGATCCGCCGACGACCGAATACGACGAAGCGGACGATTGGTCCGACACGTACGGCGAATCGCACCGCCTGAGTCGAGCCGCTCTGAGCGAGGAAGCGGACCGCAAGCATGACGCCATGCAGAACATGGCGTCCCGGCCCGAGTCGCTACACGACGACCTTGCCCATCAACTCGGCTTTATGGCCTGCGACCCTGCGATCCGGACCCTCGCCGACTATCTGGTCTATAACCTCGATGACAGCGGCTTCCTCCACGTCGAGCTTCGCGACCTCGTCCGCGATTACGGGGGTGACGCCTCGCTGGCCCAGGCGGAGGAGGCCCTCGATCTGGTCCAGCGGCTCGACCCGCCCGGCGTCGGGGCCCGCAACCTTCGCGAATGCCTACTGCTCCAGTTGACGACCGACGTCCCCCACCGCGACGTGCTCCAAGTCCTCATCGCCCACCACCTCGACGACATCCAGCAAAACCGACTGCCTTCGATCGAGAAGCGTACCGGGTTTTCGATCGACGTGATCAAGGAGGCGATCGATCAGCTTCGTCGCCTGAATCCTCGACCGGGGGCCCGGTTCGTCCCGACGAGCACCCAGTACGTCGTCCCCGACCTCGTCGTCGAGGCCAACGACCAAGGCGAGTACGAGGTCCGGCTGGCCGACGACCATACGCCGCAACTGGCGATCTCGCGCCAGTATCAGCGGATGCTCAAGAACAAGCAGTCCGACCCGGTGACCCGCGAGTTCATTCAGAAGAAGATCCAGTCCGCCCGCTGGTTGATCGAGTCGATCGAGCAGCGCCGGAGCACCTTGCTCAAGGTGGCCAAGGCGATCATCGCCCACCAGAAAAACTTCCTGGACAAAGGGCCCGAATCGATCGAGCCCTTGAAGATGCAAGAGATCGCCGACCGGGTCGGGGTCCACGTCACCACCGTGAGCCGGGCCGTCGACGACAAGTGGGTCCAGACCCCTCGAGGAATCTTCGCCCTGAAGCGCTTTTTCGGGGGCGGCACCACGGCGGCCAACGGCGAAGAAGTCGCCTGGGAAACGATCAAGCAGAAGTTGCTCGAGATCCTCTCCAAAGAAGACAAGCAAAACCCGCTGTCCGACGAGGAGATCGTCGAGGAACTCAGCCATTCCGGCTTCCCTGTCGCTCGTCGGACCGTCACGAAATACCGGAAAGCGCTCCGAATCCCTTCGAGTCGCCAACGCAAAGAATTCTGAATCGATTTGGTGGAGATTCAAAGAGAAGGCCCGAACCGGGATTGATTCTGGTTCGGGCCTTGTTCTTTATGGCGTCGGCGAGCCAGGTCCCAGCCCACGACAACTTGATCAAGCGGTACCAATTCGGCTGGTCGAGGGGACCGCGTTGAGGGTTGGTCGGGGCGATTCGCTGATCGTAGCGACGGTCGGCTTGGCTTCGATCAAGCGAGTCATCGCGATCTCGTAACCGATGATCCTCGAATTTTCGAGGAGGTTGTATGCCTGCATCAATCCCAAGTCGCGGACCAGTCGGAGTACCATCGTCTCCATTTCGCTCGCCGACTCCTGCGGTCGGCTTGGGTCTTGGTCCATCGTATCATCGGCGAGATAATCGAGCGAAACACCGACCGCCCGGGCGAGCGCCATCGCGTTTTCGAGTCCCGGCAACGACTTGCCGTTCATGATCCGGGAGATCTCGGAATCACTCACGTCGGATTTCCGAGCGAGTTTTTGGCCGTTGAGACCAAGTTGGAGTATTTTTTGACCGAGTTTTTCGCTAAACCGGTTGCAATTCTTCCAAAGCTTTTTTTCTGGCATGGACGGCTCCTCCACCGGGTTGACGTTGGAATTGTACGACGTGCCCGAAGGGAAAGCGACTCGATTTCTCCCGAGTTTGCAATTTTATTTCAGTCGATTCCCTGCCCTCCCCCAACCAAGCAGATCGTTGAGTTTCCAAAAGCTGGAACGGAAACTCGAATGCCTGCCTAATCGTTGCCCATGCTCCGCGACCCTCTGAATCCAGGCGTAAATCATCGAAATCGACTTTTCGGGGGTGGCGAACAGGGGCGAAAACGAGCGTTGCCGCCTCTCCATTTCCTCATTGAGACATGGGGTTGATTCGAGAACGCAAGAGACTTCCGCAAGGTACTCCGATCAGGCAAAGCCGGTGTAATGGGCGGAAGTTGCGTTCCCGTAAACCCAAGGGTTGTGATTGCAATTGCGGATACTCAAGGATGCATCACGTCGCAAGGAAAATCACCAGTCCGCTGGGCTGAACTTCGTCGCGAAAGGCCGGGAGTCGAATGGAAACATCGAGGATCGCTCGAATCATCGGTGAGATGGGGACGTTGCTCGAAGTCCGAGGCGAGAATGCTTTTCGGGTCCGCGCCTACCAGCAGGTCGCCCAGATCTTGAAGGGGTTTCCCGGCGATCTCTCCGAGATGGTCGCCGACGGCAGCTTGGCGGCGACGGCCGGTATCGGCGAAACCATGCTTTCGAAGATCATCCAATTGCATACCACCGGCCACTTGCCCGCCTTCGAAGAGCTGAAGCGGACCACTCCTCCGGGGTTGATTGCCTTGTTGCGGGTCCCTGGGCTGGGGCCTAAGAAGATCAAACTGCTCCACGACACCTTGAAGATCGAGAGCTTGGCCGACCTCAGGGCGGCGGGAGAGTCGGGCCAGATCGCCGCTTTGAAAGGGTTTGGCTCGAAGACCGAGGCGAAGATCCTCGAAGGGATTGATTTCCTCGAGTCCGTCGGAGACCGCGTGCTCCAAAGCACCGCCAGGCGCCTGATCGCGCCGATCTTCGCCGCCATCCGGGCGGTGCCGAACGTGGTTCGAGCCGAGATTTGCGGGAGCCTGCGGCGACGAGCCGAAACGATCGGCGACCTCGATATCCTCTTCAGCTCGGAGGATTCGAAGCCGGTGATCGATGCTTTTCTCGGGCTCCCCGATGTCGCCAAAGTCCTGGCGCACGGCCCGTCGAAGGCGAGCGTCCGGCTCCTCGACGGGGTTCAGTGCGACCTCAGGGGGGTGACCGACGAGCAGTTTCCGTTCGCGCTCCACTACTTCACCGGGTCGAAGCTCCACAACATCGCCATGCGGAAGCGGGCGATCGCCCGGGGCCTCAAGTTGAGCGAGTATGCCCTCGAAGGCCCCAACGGACCGATCTCTTGCCGGACCGAGGCCGACCTCTTCGCCGCGCTCGGGTTGGCCGACATCCCTCCGGAACTCCGAGAGGATGGCAATGAATTCGCCTTGGCCGAGTCGGGCCCGATCCCTCGGCTGGTCGAGCGAGGCGACCTGACCGGGACGTTTCACTGCCACACCGACTGGAGCGACGGCGGGGCCACGCTTCAGGAGATGGTCGAAGCCGCCCAGAAAGCCGGTTTGCGTTATCTGGGGATCGCCGACCACTCCCGGGCCGCCGCCTATGCTGGAGGTCTCTCGGTCGATCGAGTTCGCAAGCAATGGGAAGCGATCGACGCGATGAACCTCCAGCTTGGTGACGAGTTCCGGATCTTCAAGGGGACGGAATGCGACATCATGGCCGACGGCTCGCTCGACTACCCCGACGACTTGCTGGCGGGGTTCGATTACGTCGTGGCCAGCGTGCACAACGGGTTCGGGATGGATCGTGAAACCATGACACAACGGATCATTCGAGCGGCCCGGAACCCCCGGGTGACGATGCTCGGCCACCCGACGGGTCGGCTGTTGCTCGCTCGAGATGCCTACGCGGTCGACCTCGATGCGGTCCTTCAAGCTTCGGCCGAGTCGGGAACGATGGTCGAGATCAACGCCAACCCGCACCGGCTCGACCTCGACTCGACCCAGGCTCGGAGGGCTCGGCAACTCGGGATCACGTTGGTGATCAACCCCGATGCCCACGCGACCTCGGGCTTCGAGGACCTGGACTATGGGGTTGGGGTCGCCCGGAAGGCCGGTCTGGGCGTCGAGGCGATCTTGAATACCCAGGCACCGAAAGAAGTCGCCCGGATTCTCGAACAACGTCGAGGGCGTTGAGTCCTCGAAGACTTGGTGACCAAGGTCTGCTTGCTCCCTTTGCGGACAGTCCGGGGCCATCCTATAATCGAACAGCACGGTCGAGGCTACTGTCCGTCCGAGATGAGGCTCGACTTTTTTGCAACTGGCCAAGCCTTGAAGTCACAGCCGAGACGGATTTTCGTTTGACTTCCGAATCGATCTCACGATTCCGATTCGGTTTGCCCATCATTTTTTCGATCGACATACTCTGGTCGCTTTTCTTCCCCGAAGGACTTCGCCATGGCTGCTCCCGACCCGGTCGAGGCAAGGCCGAAATTCTTCTCCGTGGAAGAAGCCAACAAAGCTCTGCCGCTGGTCAAAGCGATCGTCGGTGACATTGTGCGACAGATTGATCTGGTGAACTCTCATAAACAGAGGCTGGTCGAACTCAAGAATCAGAGGCGGCGCCCCGGAGGCCCCAACGATGCCTACGCCGAGGAAACCGCTCAAAGTCAGGCGGACCTGGAGCTTGAAGAGGCTCAACTGATCACTTACGTCGAGGAACTGGGTCAACTCGGCGTCGAATTGAAAGGGCCGGACGGTCTTTGCGACTTCCCCAGCCTCCGCGATGGGCGGGAAATCTATCTTTGCTGGAGGTTGGGCGAGCCGATCGTCCGATTCTGGCACGAGATCAACGCGGGGTTTGCCGGCCGGCAAAATCTGGATTCCACCCCGAAGCCGAGAAACGGTTGACCTCATCCGCCCTTCGAAGATAAGAAGCGGGTCGAAACCGCTTCCAGGCCATCAGCTTGGATTTCCCGGCGGGCTGTTGAACCCACTTCATCCCTCGCGATAAGATCACCTTCGGCAAGTCGTTGAGGATGAGTCGGCGAAGGTGATGAGGGGTTCCGAGGATGATCCAGGTCGTCACGATTGACGGACCAGCCGGAGCGGGCAAGAGTACGGTATCTCGCCGCCTGGCGGACCGCCTCGGTTGGCGACTCCTCGACACGGGAGCGATGTATCGAGCCGTGACCCTGGCCGCGATTCGTCGCGGTGTCGATCTCGGGTCGGACGCCGCGCTGTCCGAACTCGTTGACGCGATCGAAGTGGTGGTCACGACCGAAGATGTCTTGCTCGACGGCGAGTTGGTGACCCAGGAGATCCGAACCGTCGAAGTTACTCGATTGACCCGACATGCCGCCGACAGCCCGGGCGTCCGTCGCCGACTGGTCGCTTGGCAACGCGCCTTCGCCGAAGCCGAGAAGCAGGTGGTCGCCGAAGGACGCGACCAGGGGACGATCGTTTTCCCCAACGCCTTCAAGAAATACTTCTTGACCGCCAACGACGAAGAACGAGCAAGGCGTCGCCAGGCCGAACTTGCCGCCAAAGGCCATCACCTGTCGATCGAGCAAACGTTGGAGCAGGTCCGGGAGCGCGATGCTGGCGACCAGGCCCGAACCATCGCCCCAATGCTCGCGGCCGATGATGCCCAGGTGATCGACTCGACCGGCCTGGAGCTTGACCAGGTCGTCTCGCTTTTGGAGCGGGATGTCCGCGAGCATCTTGCGACCAAGTGTTGACTTTTCGGCTTGTTCAAGCCGGACGGATTGAGTCGCTCCAACAAACCAAGTCATTCAAAGGTCGTCCGCTGGCCATGCCCGACTCACCGACGCCGCGCGCAATCCCCTCGACGGTTCCAAGCGACGAGACTTCGAGGCGGTTTTCTCGGCGATTTGGTTCGCCGGATCGTTCGCTTCGACGGTTCGTCTGGTATCGGTTGGTCCAAGGCTTTTTCGGGACGATCCTGGCCTCGATCTGCGGGCTCAGGGCATCGGGTCGAGGCCATATCCCGGTCGAGGGTCCGGTCCTCCTGGTCTCGAACCACTTAAGCCACCTTGATGTTCTCGTTTTAGGGATCTTGCTCAAGCGTCCGCTCAATTACGTGGCCCGGTCGTCGTTATTTTTTGGACCCTTGGGGATCTTCATCCGGTCGGTGGGGGCGTTCCCGATCAACCGCGAAGGGATGGGGGCCGAAGGGTTCAAGGAAACCCTTCGCCGAGTCCGATCCGGCGGGATCGTGGCCCTCTTCCCCGAAGGAACGAGGTCGACGGACGGCAACCTCGGCGATATGAAGTCTGGGATCGCCCGGATCGTCGTCCGAACAAGGGCGCCGGTGATCCCCGCCGCGATCGCCGGGACGTTCGAATCCTGGCCGAAATCGCGCTCTTACCCTTCGCCCCACCCGCTCCGAGTCCACTTCGGCGAGCCGATCACGCCCGAGCAGATGGTCGAGCTCGACCCGGACGAACTCACCGCCCTGATTCGTACCCGAATATTGCATTGCCAGGAGATCGCCCGGCAAGGACTTCGACGCGATCTGGGCTTTGAACTCGCGAACGATTGAGCAGCCTCCCAAATATGTCATCGAAGATGGCCAATTTGTTAAGAGGACACGCGGATTGCCCTTGGCCGATCGAGCAGGTTCGGCTAAAGTCCGCCCGATCGAAGCGAATCAGCGATGATCCCGCTCCAGATTCCGGGTTCCGGGCGAGAAGTCGGGATCAGGGTAGGCGCTTTTAATGGTCCATCCAGATGGCCATTTCCGGACTTGCCGCTCCAGCTTCGATCTCGTCGAATGTGTCTCAAGCGACCGGTGAAGAAAGGATCGCCATGAAACAATCTACAACCCTCCGCCGAGCTTGCTGGGTCGGCCTTTCTCTGCTCGTGGTCAACACCGGTTGCACGCACAACTATTATTACGGGACCTCGTCGGAATGCCCGCCGATCGGTCAAACGGTGACGAGGCAACTCGGTCAAATTTGCGAGGTCCCGAGCGCCGCCCCCGCCGTGGTGAGCCAGGTCAACCCGAGCGGATCGGGCATCCTCGGAGCGAACCCTCAGAAGGTCGTGATCAGCCAACCCACTTATCAACCAACATTGAATAGTCGCTATCCCTGGCAACGACCGCAACCCGAAGTCATCTCACGATCGGACGGCGCCCTCGGAGAATCGACGAACAAATAAGCTTTTGTTCCGACGAAGATTGAAACTCCATTCGCTCGACCTCGAGGATTGTTCAAGAAACAATTCCGCACTCCGGCCGGCGGATCATCCCGCTCGCGGATTGATCCAGGTCGCCGCGTCTGATATCGTCAAACACCAAGACTTATAGGGCGATTAGCTCAGTTGGTAGAGCGCCTGCTTTACACGCAGGATGTCGGGGGTTCGAGTCCCTCATCGCCCATTATTAGGTGATTTTTCTGTCCGGGTTAAGTGGCAAACGGTTTTGTGGCAATTCGTTTGCTCATCGATCGTTTTGGGGTCACCGGCTATCGGGGTTGCTCGACCAGAAACGCTCCGGTTGCCCAAGGGCACCATATGGGACGACTTCGTCCGCTGAAACAGGACGACACCTTGGGCCGCATCTGAGTCACCCGGGCGCGGCAAACTACCTTCGTGAACGGTGACGACCATCCGATCGGCACTCATCTTGTGACGGCGACCGATATGACCGGTTCCAATGAGGCCGGGATCTCCCCCTCGGTTGGCGGCGGTCCGTAGGCGTCGCAGCCCCGGAGGACGTATCGCGCCACCGGGATCGAGAGCAACTGCACCAACGCGACGAACAGGATCGCGTAGCGGAGGGCGAATTCACCGCCCCAGACGCGAGCCAGGAGCAGAAAGAGGCCGCAGCCGCCGAGTCGGCCGACGAAGAAGCCAAACTCCTGGTGGAAGATGTAGGCGAACTTGCTCCGCCCCTCGATCGCCGAGACGGTGTCGATGACTTTCATCTGGATCGGGAAGTAGGCGATGTCGTGCAAGGGCCTGGCCATGAGCAGGCAGGCCATGAAGAGGAACACCCCGGCCTGGTTGTAGAGCGCCGCGTTGGCCAGCCCGCCGAGGACGAAGAGGACCAGGCCGACCGAGAAGATGCCGATCCGCTGCGACGGCCCGGTCGTCCGGCCGATCAGGTAGAGCAGGAACGCCGAGGCCACGCCCCCCACCGCCTGCAACGTCCCCAGCGCCCCTTCCTTCCCCACGAGCTGCATCACAAGCATCGCCGGGGCCGTCACGATATACCCCTGCATCAGCCCCTTCAGGACGGCCAGAAGCTGCATCCGGTACCAGAGCTTGTGGAAGCGGAGGTACAGGAAGCGCGTCCGGGTGGGGCTTGGGAACCGCCCCAGGTGGACCACCACCGACGACGCGATCGTCAGCAAAAACACCACCCCCGTGACGACCTGGTACGCCCGGTTCGGGACGCCCCCCATCCACCCGTGGCGGGTCGTCCCGTCGATGAACCAGCCGATCGCCAGGGGGATGAACACGTAGGTGTTCGTATAGAAGAACGTCTCGAGTCCGTAGTAATAGTTCCGGTCGTCGTCGGTTGTCGTCCGGATCGCCAGGAGGTCGCGGTTCGCCCAGAAGAAACCGAACGACATGCCCATGAGGAGGCCCGCCCAGGCGACGTATCGCTGCTCAAGCCCGCCGCTCGACATCATGACCGCCATCGCCAGGCCGCTCAGCAACATTCCCATCGAGTACAGCCGCTTGATGTGGATGTGCCGAAGGAGAAAGCCGTTGATCAGGAACGTCAGCGGGATTCCCGCATAGACGGCCATCTGATATTGCATCAATTGGCGGGGGTCTTCAGTATTGCGCATGATGTAGGCGCCCACGAAGACGTCGATGACCGGCAGGACGAGTGCATAGATCAGGTTGGTCATCAGGAGGACCCGCATGTCGCGGGGCCTCGACAGGAAATGGCGATATTCTTCGACCAGCCGGCGCATCGGACCTCCCCTGTTGGGTTCGTTTCGGGTTCGACGGCTCAGGAGAGCGTCTTGAGGATTTGCTGGATCGAGAAGGTCGCCGAGCACACGGACGTGTCCGACGCGCCGTAGTACATCGTCAGCTCGTCGCAGTCGACGACGTGGCCGTTGGTGAACACCACGTTGCCGAAGAACCCTTCCCGTTCGTACCCTTCCAGCGGCTCCATGATCGGGTGCGTCGACCGGGCCAGGACCCGCCACGGCTCGTCGCGATCGAGCAGCAAGGCCCCGAGGCAGTACCGGTGGTCGGCGTCGGCGCCGTGATAGATCTCCAACCACCCCTCATCGGTCAGGATCGGCGATGCCCCGGCGCCGATACGCTGGCTATCCCAAGCCCCGGCCCTGGTCGTTGCCAGGCAGCGGTGGTTGCCCCAGTGGACCAGGTCAGGCGACTCGGCGATCCAGATGTAGTTGCCGCCGAGCACCGCGCTGCTCGGACGGTGCAAAGCGTAGTACTTTCCCGAGACCCGACGGTCGAATAGGGCGCAATCCTTGTTGTGCGGCGGGAAGATCATCCCGTGGTGCTTGAAACGACGCCAGTCGGTCGTGCTCCGGAGCCCGACGCCCACGCCGTTGGGCGAGACCTGCGTGTAGGTCAGGTAATAGGTCCGGTCGATCTCGGCGACCCGACAGTCCTCGATCCCGAACGTTTCCAAGGGCCCCTGGCCACCGAGGGGGGGATAGCCCGACGGCTCGGAGAAGTGAACGCCGTCGGCGCTCGACACCAGGCGGAGGTGCGATAGCGTGGTCAGGTAGTCGGCCCCGTCGTACCGGACGACCCGGGAGTCGGTCCGGTCGAGCTTCGGGTCGGCGTGATCGAAATCGAGGATTCGGATGTCGCCCGCTTCCCCGAGCACGGGCGCCGTCGTCCGGCCGGGCGTTTGCTCGGGCCGCTCGGCCACCCGGAGGAGGAGCCAGGTCTTCCCCTCGAAGCGGAAGGCGCCGGGGTTGAGGAGGCATTCCACCTTCAACCCCGGGCCGCTGGGGGCGATGTCGGCCGGCATCAACAGCGGGTTGGCCGGGGATCGCTCGGCGATGTCGGCCCGAGCCGGTCTTTCTAGGTCCAACATGATCGCTCTCGGTCTCAGGGCGTGTAGTCCACCACGACGTCGTTCACCAGGGTCTTCCTGCCGATGCGACGGGTCGTCCCCCCCGTCGGCGTCCGCACCAGGACGCGAGCTGAGGCGGGTGGGATGTCGACATCAACGGCCCCTTTGACCCCTCGCCGGACGAAGTCGCTTGCGACGGTGTCGTACAGGTCGACCGCCTCGGGGCCAACTTCTACCGAGACCGCTTTCGGTTCGGAATAGGGGTTGTAGTAAAGGAACGTCGGATAAGCCTGAGCGTGGAAGAAGTCCGTTCGGAGCAGGTCGACCCGCAAGATTCGGTCGACGTTCGTCGCCCCGATAATCCCACCCAGGTAGCCGACGCAGGAACTCCCGTAGAGGCCGAAATCCGTGGCCGCCGAGGTCGGGCGGTACAGGACCACCGGGACCTTTTGGTCCTCTTTCGCCGTGACGTACGCCACCACCGCATCCCCCTGCGCGAACGGGGAAACACCCGACGGGTACGAGATCGCCAGCGCGTCCACTTCGAGGCGGTCGGGCTTCGACGATCCCTCGACCGCCCCTCGGCCCTCCACCTTGACATAAAGCCGGCCCCGCAAGCCGTCGGGGATCTTCACCGCGTCGGGGGGGCTTGCGCCCGAGACCCGAAACACCTCGGTATAAGGCCCGTCGGGCTGGATCGCATACGAGAAACGGAACGGGTCGTCCGATCGATCGGTCGAGGCGCGGATGGCCGCGATGGTCAGCCACCGATCGTCGGAGTCCGGCAGGTCGAACTCCCAGGTATGCTCGAGCCCCTCGGCTCCTTTCTCGAACACTTCGAGGCGAGGAGGCGCTTCCCTCCACAAATGGGTCGCGGCGAAGTCCCCCGAGACGAGCCGCCCTCGCGTCGTCGGGCCGTCCGCTCGGGCGATCGAGGCCCCCCGTTTCCAGTGCCTCAGGCCTTCGTAAGCGACCGCCGCCTTGGGGTCGTACGACTTGGCCCAATCGGCGCACGACTGGTGCTCGGCGTCATGGGAATCGGCGTAGAAGAGCCGTGAAGCGTTCGTCAGGTTGAGCAGCCACTTGCCGAGGTCCGCCGCGTAGCGGTCATCATAACGAGCCAGAGGGGCCAAGGTCGCGGCGTACTGGAACGTATTCATGGCGAAGGCATAACCTTCGCCGTCCCGGACGCTCCCGACGAGACCGTCGACGCCGAGGCCGCCCCAGCGCCCCGAGATCACTCCCCACCAGGGCCTCGCCTGCGGTGCCCCTTTCGCGGCGAAGCACCAGTCGAGGAGCTTGGCGACGTCGTGCTCGTGGCCTTGCTCGGCGTTCATCCGGGCCGCCGCGATCACCCCGTAGGGGAGCAGCACCTCGTAAAGCGGGTTCTCCGCCTGGGGACGCCCCTCCAAAGCCTGGATCGCGACGTCGGCCGCGTCGAGGAGGGACCGGTCGCCCGAGCGGACGAACGCCATGTACTCCATCCAGGCGATCGCGACGCCCCCTTCCGGCTCAATCCGATTGCCGTGGTAGTCCCCCTTCATCGTCCGGAGTTGCAGGCCGGTGAAGTTGAAGTCCGGCAACCCGGTGGGAGATCCCTTCGGCACCAACGCCCGCGAACCCTCGGCCCATCGCCTCGCGATCCGGAGCAACCGCTCTCGGCGCCCCGGGGCGTCCGGAGCCAAGTCGCAGAGCTGGAAGTACAAGACGTTCGGCAGCGTGTCATACCAGAACGAATCGCCCGAGGTCGCGCCGGGCCGGTTGAGGTACACCCCATCCTCGTCGGCGAAGAACGGCTCGGTCAGCGCGAGCCAATCCCGACCTCGGAACTTCGTCATGTCGAGGCCGACGAGTTCGCCGCTCACCAAGGCCGCGAACAGGTTGATCGACTCAGGCTCCCTCGGCCCTCCCACGAAGCTCGGCATCCGGACCACCTGATGGCGATCGTCCTTCCACTCGATCAGCGGGAGATGCTCGCCTCGGGACTCGAAATCCAGGAGGATGTCGAGGTAGTCGCGGGTCACCTTGGCCCAATCCCGAAGTTGATAAGGCTCCGGCACCGGTGCCATCCCGGCCACGCCGGGGATGGCGGGCCGTGCGCCCGGTTTCGGGCCATCGTCGCCGCGCACTCCGCTTGCCATCAGCCCGGAAAGCACGACAGCGAAGCCGACCAGGGTCCTCGATCGCATGGCGATTCGTTCCATCTGCCCCATCCGTCGTTGGTGTTCAGGGAAGTCCGCTCGGCTCGACCCTTCGATCGTGCTTGCTCCTCGTCGACGCCCGAGGGCGACCGGCGAGGAGCAAGCCTCAAATCAGTAGCTATCCGCGCTGATGACCTCGCCATTGCCGCGAGTGCCCAAGGCCCAGTAGGTCGGCATCGCGACGGTGCTCTTGATGAACCGGACCGACCCGTCCGCCATCAGCATGTTGACCCCGCCGGGGTGGAAGCTGCTGGCCTTGGTGAGGTTGGAATGGTCGGAGATAAACGCCGTGAGGCCGGAAGCACCCCACCGGCAAGCGTTCCAGGGATATTGCGTCGAGTTCGGCGGCACCAGGGTATTGAACAAGGTGATCGTTTCGGCCCCCTCACACCAGTGCCAGCCGGCATTGGTCCCGATGTTGACCCCGGTGGGGGTGGCGATCCCAGCCTGCCAGTTCGCGTTGCATTGCTGGAACTTGGCCAGAAGGGCGGTGGGGTTTATCGTCGCGTCGATGAGGTTGATGTCGCCCGATGCCCCGGTGACGGTGTTGCCCCGGTAGCTGGTCCCATTTTGGGCGCCCGTGCCGGCGATGCTTTCGCCGAAGGCGATCGTGTTGGAGGTACCGTCGGTGAAGTCCCGGACACTGTATGCGAGCGAGGACGCGAACGCCCCGGTCGTTTGCACCCCGGGAGATTCGATGTTTGTGGAGGTTCCTTCGCTCCCGTAATAATTGATGTTGAAAGAGCCCACTTGCGTTCGCGAGGCCGTGCCTGGGTCGGAGGGACAGAGGAAGCTGTTGACCGTGGTGTTGACCACTGTGGTGTTGTTGACGTAGGTGGCGCCCGTGGTCGGGTCGAAATCGAAGTTGATCGCGTTGTAGAGTGACCCCTGCTCGATGTAATTGAGCATCAAGGCTTGGCAACTCCAACCGGTCCAGCCGATGTAGCCGGTGATCGGGTTGTTGCTGGCGGACACACCCATTGGGAAGCTGTCGAGCGAGGAGTGATAGTTGTGCATCGCAAGCCCGATCTGCTTGAGATTGTTGATGCACTGGGCCCGGCGTGCCGCCTCGCGGGCCGCCTGCACGGCCGGCAGGAGCAAGGCGATCAGGACGGCGATGATGGCAATCACCACCAGGAGCTCGATCAGCGTGAAACCGCGACGCTCTCGGACGTTCATGGAACCACCCCCGGGTTGCTGGATGAGAGAGGACAAGGAGAAATGAGGAATTGCGGCCCGATCGCGGACCTCGCCACGTCTCGGGCGGTCGATTGACCTGCCGGATCGCTGCCTGACGCTCAGCGCTGGGCGGAGGCCCGGCCCTTCGACTTTTCGTGCAGGGCCCTGGAATAATCCCGGGAGGCTTTTGCCTGCTCGTCCGGAGTGGCCCCCGGCTTGACCGCCGCCTGGTCCTGAGGACTCCCGCAGCCGGCCGAGGCGAGCAGCAAGGCGACCAGCGAAATCGAGAGCAAACGCGACCCCGCTCTAGCCGATGCCCGAGACTTACCCGCGGACGACTCCCGTTCGATCAAACTCATCAGTGTCACTCCTCCGGGTCCGAGCCGGGACAATTGCCGGCGATGCCCCTCCGTCGGAGTCCGGCCGGACGACCACTGCTGCCGGGCGACGCTGGGACGACCTCGTTGAAAAGGGCCGTCGACCGCGCCGACCGGGTTTCGGCGATCTCCACGAGGGGACCGCCAGCCGAGAATCCGATCAAGGGGTAGTACTTGGCGAAGGGATAAACATCATAGTAGACTGATCCGATCGGGTGCGAAATCAGAATTTGCCAGTCGCGAATTTCGATAGCGAGTCCAAGGTCAACGGCCCTTGGGCCCATCGCAAACTCTTGTCCGGCGCGAAGGATGCCGCAAGCGGCCCGGTGCTCATCTCATCCCGATCGGCGAACCCCCATGTCCGTGAAAGATATCCCGGGCCTGCCCGAATGGCACCTCACGGACCGGCAGCGCCACGAGTCGTACGAAGGGCTTCGGCGGCTCTTGCCCGAGGTCCCGCTCGTGGGCCGGATGCACCTCCTGGATGCCCTCCCGCACTCGCTGATCGCACATACCCACCCGACGTTCTATGAACTCCACTGCGTCTTACGCGGGTCGCTCGCCTTCTGGGTCGGTTCGAAGACCTACCTCATCCGCCCCGGGACGACGTTCCTGACCCGGCCGGGGGAACTCCACGGCGGCGTCGACGACGTCCTGCCGCCCGCCGAATGGTACTGGATTCAGATCCAGTTTCCCGAGGTGGGCGCCCTCCCCGGCCTGACCTTCGACGACACCCGGAAACTCCAGGAGGCGCTGGATGACGCTCCCGACCGCCTGGTCAAGGCTTCGGATTCGCTCCGGTCATGCTTTGATCGGCTGCTCACCGAGCACCGGGCGGTCAGGCCGATGGCATCGCAGATGGCCCGCCTGGTGTTCCACGAGCTTCTGATCTGCCTGGCCCGCGACCTGATGCCCGTGACCCCCCTCGGCACCATGCAAGCGTTCTCGCCCGCCGTCGGCCTGGCGATCCGCTGGATCGAGCGCAACCTGACCGAGACAATCTCCATTCGTCAGATCGCCAGGGCGGCGGGCCTGGGGCCGAGCAGCCTCCGCCAGCACTTCCTCGACGAGCTCAAGGTGAATCCCTCGGCTTACGTGACTCGGCAAAGGGTCGAAAAAGCCAAATCGCTCCTCCGCGAGACCGAGCGATCGATCACGGACATCGCGAACGCCTTAGGCTTCAGCACCAGCTCCTACTTCACCTCGGTCTTCCGCCGGATCACCGGACAAACCCCGTCCGAATACCGCCACCCGGCCGGCGAGCCTTGACCCGCCCGAAACGGAGAGCGGCTTGAGTGGATCTGCGAGCTTGTTGTGTCGGGCGGTCGCCCTTCGACCGCTGGCAGCGCGGTTCACTCTGAGGTTTGAACGGCAAAGTTTGCATGGCTTGATGAAAAAGCTTAAGGGTGAAGGTCGTATTCGCGGATCTTGTCGAAGAGTTGGCGGCGGCTGATCCCTAGTTTTCCCGCAGTCTTCGTTCGGTTCCAGGCGGATGCGATCAGGGCGCGTCGAATCGCTTGTCGCTCGACCTCGGCGAGCAGGGCGCGGAGGGGTAGACCTTCGGCGGCTCCTCCAGGCGTTGGGATGAGGGGATCGGATGGCTCGTCGGTATCGAGATGTTCGGGCAAGATGGCCCGACCTCTCGCGGCGATCGCCGCCCGGGCCAGGGCGTTTTCGAGTTGGCGGACGTTTCCGGGCCAGGCTCGTTCAAGGATCGCTGAGAGCGCCTCGGGGGAAAGCGATAACTCTCGCCAGCCATACTTCCGCTCGGCTCGGCGGAGGATCTGCTCGGCGAGCGGTTCGATGTCCTCGGGACGCTCGCGAAGCGGAGAGATGACGATTCGGGCCACGTTCAGTCGATAGTACAGGTCTTCCCGGAACCGGCCGGAGGCGACTTCCTTGGGGAGGTCGCGGTGCGTTGCCGAGATCACCCGAGCATCGGAGCGAAGCGTCTCGGTTCCGCCAACCCGCTCGAATTCTTGCTGTTGAAGCACCCTGAGAATCTTCGACTGGGCGGTCAACGGGAGTTCGCCAACCTCGTCGAGGAAGATCGTGCCGCCGGCAGCCCGCTCGAATCGGCCTGTTCTCTGGCGGTCGGCGCCGGTGAAAGCGCCTCGCTCGTGGCCGAACAACTCGCTCTCGATCAGGCCTTCGGGCAAGGCACCGCAATTGACCCGGATGAATGGCCCCTGGGCTCGAGTGGAATGGCGGTGGAGGGCGGCGGCGACGAGTTCCTTGCCGGTCCCGCTTTCGCCAAGAATGAGGACCGGCGCATCGGTCGCGGCGGCCCGGCCGATCGCCTTGAAGACCTCACGCATCGCGTCGCTTCGACCGACCAACTCGGGCTCGGCTTTGACCGAATCGTCAAGGGAATCGGTGGCTTCTTCGTTCGCTCGAAGTCTTAACGCTCGGACTTCGGCCGCCAGAGTCCGTTGCTTGAGGGCCCGCTTGAGCGTCAGGAGCACTTCATCGAGGTCGAACGGTTTACTCAGGTAGTCGTAGGCTCCCAGCCGGATTGCCTCGATCGCGGCGGCCGATCCTCCAAACGCGGTGATGACGATGACTGGGAGGTCGGTCAAGTCCGGTCCCAACTCTTTGAGCACATCGAGGCCGTCGCGACCGGGCATTTTCAAGTCAAGCAGCACGGCGTCGGGACCGCTCGCCCGGATCAGCGACAACGCATCATCACCATCAGCCGCTTCGAGCGTCCGATATTTCTCGGACTCGAGGAGAATGACGAGATTGCGGCGGATCGTTCGGTCATCATCGACCACGAGGATGGTCGGGTGGGACGGGTCGTTCATCGGAGGTTTCCTCGGTGGTGCTCGCTCGGAGCGGCCGGAAGGATCAGCGTGAAGACAGCCCCGGCGCCATCCTGCCGGTTGGCGGCCTGGAGCTCACCCTTATGGGCCAAAGCGATCTCGCGAGCGATCGCCAGGCCGAGGCCGGTCCCCTCCGCTTTCGTGGTGAAGAATGGCTCGAACAAGTGGTCGATCGTCTCGGCCGTCAGTCCGGGACCCGTGTCGGCGACGGTGGCTACAACAGCATGATTGGCCTGATCATTGAACGTCTTCAAACAGAGAGTCCCGCCAACGGTCATGGCTTGGGTGGCGTTGGTTGTCAGGTTCCGAAACACCTGGAGCAAAGCCGACGGGGCTATCGCCACCGGGCACAAACCGGAGTCCAGTTCGATCATCAGCCGAATCCCTTTCTGTTCAAGCAAGGGTGTGATCAGGCGAGCGGCCTCGGCTATCACGGCATTCAGGTCGCCAGGGGCAAGGTCCTGGGCGTCGGCCCGGGAAAATTGGAGGAGACGAGAAACGATTTCCTCCATCCGGTCGACCTCGTGGACCAAGCCGTTGAGCGATTCGTCGTCGATCGCGATCCCTCGCTGCCAGAGTTGCGCCGTAGACCGAATCCCGGCGAGCGGGTTGCGAACCTCATGGGCGACCCCGGCCAGGAGCTTGCCGAGGGCCGCCAACCGCTCGCTTCGCCGGAGGTGGAGTTGAAGCCGATTCCGCTCGTCCGCCTGGCGTCGCACGGTCCGGAACAGGTTGAACGTCAAGCCCAACGACAGCGCGATCGCGGTCAAAGCCAACCCGGCGAACAAGCGATAACCGGCCGTGGCTCGGTCGGGGAAGATCGGGTCAACCAACCGGATCATCGTCCAGGTGGAAGCGATCACCCGACCAGCGGAGCGGACCGGAGCCGCCCGGATGGCGACGGTGTCCGGGGGGATGTCCTCGACGACCAGGAGATCGGACCTCTTGCGGAAAGCGGCGTCAGCTTGGGTTTCGACGGCATCAAAAAGATTCCGACTTTGCGACGACAAAGCGGCCCCGTTGTTTTGCTGGTCGGTTGAGGTTTGTCGATCACTCGGAGGATTAAGGAGTAACGATTGCTCGCGACGGTTCGGGTCGTAGTACCCGCACTCCACTTCGGGAAACAGGGTCCGAACCTGGACGACCCTCTCGGCGAGCAGGCTATCAATCACGGCCCATTCTTCCGGTTCCATGTATTCGGGGAAGGGCTTGATCCTGGCGAAGGCATCCTGACCGAGCAAGTCCAGGAGGTCGCTCGCCTCTCGAAGGCGGTCGTTGGCCCGGGCGCGGCGCTCCTCGCGCCCGACGACCGAAGTGCTCGCTTGCCAGAGCGTGCCCAACGCGGCGACGAACAAACCGACAACCGCTCCGACCTGGACGACCAACGGGATTCGCAACCTCATAGAGATCACCTGCCGTCTTGACGAGGTCTCGTCGTCCTGACCTTGAGTGGATTTTTTCGAGACGCAACCGACGCGCCGGTCGCCTTGCCGCGGACGGGACACCCTTTCCACACCGACCCGACATCATCGCCGATGGCGGGTTCAATGATCCCGCACGGACTTGGGTCGAAATCCCCCGAAAGCTCTGGGGCCTTTCCGCCCAACTTGATCGATCGTAAGCCAAAAACCAGGCGAAATCCGCTTCTTTTCGCGACGGCACCCTTCGTGCTTTGTCGAATTTCGACGCCGACGCCAAACTGGTCGGCGCCTGACGATCACCGGTTTCCGATCGGTCTCTCGATCTAGGACAACCGCAACCCCGAGGGGAGTCTCAACGATGCACAAGCTTCTCATGATGACGATTTCGGGCCTGCTGAGCCTCGGCGTCGTCGGGATGATGCCGGCCGAGCCTTCGGAGTTCCTCGAACCGGCTCCGCCACCCAAACAGAAGGGCGACCCGGGCAAAAAAGGGGAGCCGGGTCCGGGTGGCGACCTCCGCAAGGCTTACGACCTCCTGAGGCGAATCAAGGCCGACGACGGACCTGCGGGTCGCTCCGACGAACGCCTTCGCGACTGGACCGATCGCGCCGCCAAGATCTACCGCAAGGCGGTCGCGACGCAATCCAACGGGGACCCGCGCGAGGCCCGCGAACTCGGAACGGCCTCGCACGACCTGGCTCGTGCCATCGACCACGTCCGAAACGCCTCACGTTATGACCAACCCGACCCCAACCTCCCCCCGCCGCCCGAAGGTCCCGGACCCGGCGGCGACGTGGAACGGACCCGACGTGATCTTCGGAGGGCTTACGACCGGATCGAGGAAGCCGACGACGATGGCCCCGACGCGAAATACTACCTCGACGGCGCCCGAGATTTGTACAACGCCGCTCGTCGCGACGCCCAGAACGATCGATCCGAGCGGGCCGGAGAACTCGCTCGGGCCGCCGAGGCGCTAACCCACGTCCCCGAACACCTGGCCAGAGCCGCCGACCCGAAATCCAACGACGGTCCGCGACCGAAGCGAGAACGGCCCGAACCGCCCAAAGCCAAAAAGGGCGAACGCCCCGAGCCGAAAGAAAAACGCGGCGAGCGGCCCGAACCGCCCAAAGCCAAGAAGGGCGAACGCCCCGACGACGACGCCCTGCCGCCGCCGCTTCCTCCTCGCGAGTGACGAGGACCACGGTTAATCCATCGTCCCTCGGCTCGGCGGTTTTTTGCCGGGGGACCACTTCATCATCTGACGAGATCTCCTCCTTGAAGGACCGACCCGAATGGATCTCCGCAACCGGATCGGCCTCTACGGCTCGTACTTCCTCGGGATGGCGGGCATCGGATTCACCTTGCCTTATCTCCCGCTTTACCTGGGCCAGGAGGGACTTTCGGACCAGACGATCGGGATCGTCTCGACCCTGGCCGCCCTGGCGGGACTCGCGCAGTTTCCGGTCGGGTTGTGGTCGGACCGGATCGGCTGGCGAAAGCCGTTTTTGGTCGTGGCCCTGGCGGCTGTGGCGGCCTCGACCTGGTTGCTCCGAGGCGCTCACGGGGTCGTCTGGATTGGGTTCCTGGTCGTCCTGTTCGCCGAGAATGGGATTGGCCGCGCCGTCGTCGAGAGTCTCGCCGGAGCCGAGGCCACAGCGCTCGCACCCCGAGGGGGCGTCGGGGCCGCGCTGGGCGCGCTTCGGTTCTGGAAGCCGATCGGGATTGTCTTGATGGCCTTGGGCGGGAGTTGGCTGGCCGAGCGGTACGGCGTCGGGTCGATCTTGCTCCCCCTGGCCGTCGTCCAGACGTTGGCGGTCGGCGCGGCCCTCTTGATCCACGAATCGGGCGATCCGAAGAAACAAAACGAGGACAACCCGAGCCAGATCTCCGACGACTCGAAGCCCAATCAAACCGGAGGCCGGGCGCCGAGGGATGCGGGTTTGTGGGCTTTCGCCGCCGCGATGGTCCTCTACCACGCCGCCAACGCCCCGGGCGGTGTTTATCTCGGCCTGTTCCTCAAGCGTGAGCTTCACGCCCCCGAGCGGATGCTGGCTTACGCTTTCGCCGTGAGCATGGTGGCCTGGATGCTCGTGGTCTGGCCTGCGGGTCGGCTCGCCGACCGTTGGGGGCGGAAGCCGCTCTTGATCGCGGGCTGGACGATCATGGCGATCCGCCTCGCCTTGGTCGCGATGGTCTCGACCCCCACTTTCGCCGTGGCCAACCAGCTCCTTGATGGCTTGGGCAACGGCTTGTTCGCGGTCCTGGCCGCTTCCTGGGTCACGGATCGACTCGCCGACCCGAAGCGAGCGGGCGAAGCTCAGGTCATCGTCGGGTCATGTTTGGTCCTGGGTTCGGCGATCGGCCCGGCCATTGCCGGCTTCGTGGTCGGTCCGCTCGGATATCGCGGCCTGTTCTGGGCGTTGTCCGGCGTTGGTTTCATCGCTACGGCGATCGTGATTTTCTTCGTGCCCGAGACGCTCGAGAAGAAAAACGAAGCCAATGACCAGGTCGTCCCAATGGCGACGGTTTCCGACCTCTCGACGACTCCTTGAAACTTGAGTTTCGCGTGAACCTTCGGCTCATTCCACCTTGACCTGGTTTTGAGGATTTCCGCCCGTGACGATTCCCTCGGCGTCGATCCCACTCGTTTCAACGATCTTCGGTCTCACTTATCTCGCTCTGGCCATTGGGAAGATTCCCGGCTTGAAGATCGACCGGGCCGGGATCGCCCTGGTCGGGGCGGCGGCGATGCTCGCCTTTGGCGTGATCTCGATGCGGGACGCGGCCAAAGCCGTGGATTATGAAACCATCGTGCTCCTTTTTGGGATGATGGTGGTTGTGGCATTCCTCCAACTGTCCGGCTTCTTCGCGCTGGCGACCGAGCGGATCGCGGATCGATTCTCTTCGCCCCTGGCACTTCTGGGGGTAACGATCGGGTTGTCCGGCGTCCTGTCGGCCTTCCTTGTCAACGACGTGGTTTGCGTTGCCTTGACCCCGTTGGTCCTCCACCTTTGCCAGCGTTTGAAGCGACCGGCGATCCCCTACCTGGTCGGGCTGGCGACGGCCTCGAACATCGGGTCGGTCGCCACGATCACGGGCAACCCACAGAACATCATCATCGGCTCGCTTTCGGGGATCGCCTACCTTCGGTTTGCTGCCCGATTGGCCCCGGTGGCCTTGATCGGCCTTGGCTTGAACTTCGCCATGGTCGCCTTGGTCTACCGAAAATCGTTAGGTGAGGTCGGTCAAGACGCTCCAGATGTTGAAGAACAGAACCGTCCTCGGGTTCATAAACCGCTCCTGATCAAGAGCGCGATCGTCACGCTGGTGACTGTCGGGCTTTTCTTCGCGGGCCAACCGATCGCGTTGGTGGCCTTGGGGGCGGCCGGAGTTTTATTGCTGGGCCGGGTCCGCCCCTCGAAAGTCTACGAGGCGATCGACTGGCCCCTCCTGGTGATGTTCGCCGGCCTGTTCGTGGTGGTCCATGCCTTCGAGGTCAACGTCGTCCACACCTGGGGCCTGGAGAAATGGCATGCGGTCCTCGACTCACCGGTGGTTCTGGTGAGCGCGCTCTCGGTGGTGCTCTCGAACCTGGTGTCGAACGTCCCGGCGGTCCTCCTGTTCAAGCCGCTGATGGCGGTGATGCCGCAAAAGGAACTCGCCTGGTTGGCCCTGGCGATGTCGAGCACGCTGGCGGGCAACCTGACGGTCTTGGGCTCGGTGGCGAACCTGATCGTTGTCGAGAACGCTCGGCGAGCGGGGACCGAACTCGGCTTCCTCGAATACCTCAAGGTCGGCGTGCCTTTGACCATCCTGACGACCCTGGTCGGCGTGGCCTGGCTCTTGTTCGTCCATTATTGATCCGGGAAAGGTGACTCATGGAAGCCGACGAATCGGGGTCGAAGGCCGTTGCCTCGAATCCGTCGAGGATCAGCCTCCGGGCGCTCGACGGTTTGAACTTCTTCCTGGCCGATGTTCGCGACGGGATGGGACCATTCCTGGGCACCTTCCTCCGAGAAAACCAGGGGTGGGACGCGGGCCGGGTCGGGATCGCCCTGGCGGCGTCGCAACTCGGGACGGTCCTGGCGCAGACTCCCAGCGGCGCCTTGATCGACCGGACCCGACGAAAACGGTCGGCGGTCGCGATCGCGGCGGCGGTCGTCGCGCTCGGGTGCGTCATGCTCGACCTGGTGCCCTACCTGGCGGCGGTGATCGCCTGCGTGGGACTGGCCTTTTTCGGCCTGACCATGCCGGAGACTCTAACTCAGGGAGAGCTACCAGGCTTGGACCGGAACTCAACGGATAACAATTTGATCTCCGTTTCCTCTCGCGGAGGGGCATGATGATTGAGAGCGATGACCCGATCATTTTCGTGGTCCCGGGCGACCTCCACCTGACCGAAGCCGACCTCGACAACCACAAGGTCGCGCACTGGGTGATCGGCGAAGTCAACAACCTGATCCGCCCCGACTTCGTCCAGTTCATCGGCGACAACATCCAGGATGCCAGCGAGGATCAGTTTCGCCTCTTCGACGACCTCCGAGGACGGTTAGCCGTCCCGCACTTCGCCCTCGTCGGCGACCACGACGTCAAAGGCGATCCCGAGGCACTCGGATTCCGGTCTCGCCTGGGTAGCACCTACGGTTCGTCGAGGCTTCGAGGGTTTCGGTTCGTCCGACTCGACACCCAGCAGGCCAAGCCGTTGGGCATCTCGCCCGGACAGATCGACTGGTTTCGAGCCGAGGTCGACAAGGCTTCGGACGAGGGCGAGCGGATCGTCATCTTCCAGCACAACTACCCTTATCAGATCTGGGAGAGTTTCGACGGACCGGGGGTCGACGACTGGCGAGCGATCGTCCAGACCCGGTCGATCCAGGCGATTATTTGCGGCCATACCCATTACGGCCAGGTTGCCAACGACGGTCGGAACGTCGTCGTCGCCACGAGGTCGATCGGCGACCCCGAAGGAGGCCCGCCCGGTTACCTGCTCGGGTACCTCCGGGGTGAGGACTTCGCCTTCACCTACCGAAGCCCCGAGGATACCGGTCCGTTGATCTTGGTGACCCACCCCAGGGAAAGTCTCCTGGCGACCGGGCCGACCCACATCGTTTCCGGCCCCGACCAGATCCGGGTCAAAATCTGGTCGAGGACTCCGATCGTCGAGGTTCGGGCGCAACTCGACGAAGGCGACTGGCACTGGTTGGAACCGGACAGGTCGAGTGAATGGGCAACCCCGCTGCCGGGCGATCGACTCGCCAAAGGGACGCATAGCTTGACGGTCGAGGCCAAAGATCGGGATGGCATTCTCGGACGGCGGAAGACGGATTTCGTGGTCGATCCGACCGGACGATACACGGCGGTTCCTTCGGCCCATCCTCGGGTCACGGAGACTCGATTCTGCTGAGTCCGGGGTCGGTCCAGAACCTGCCTTGACCCGCCTGGGAAGGAAGACTAAAGTCTGCCCGCCGAGATCCCCCGCAGATGGTTCGCCAAGCGAACCCTTTCGCTTTTCGGAAGCCCAAGGATGGGCCGGTCGCACAAGTCGAAGGACGAGCGACCAAGCCGAAATCAATCCGAAGCGCGGTCAACATCGCGGTCGATGGGGAAGCCATGCAAGGAGGCAGGTCGATGCGGCGGACGATCCCTGAACGAACCCGATGGATCGGGGCGTTGGTCGCGGGTGCGGCCTTGATTTCCACCGGCGCCGGTCCCAGCAAGAAAAAAGAACCACCGCCTCCCAAGGTTGAAGAAACCATCGGGGATGTCGCGACGATCATCGGGACCGATTACAAGGTCGAAGGCGTCGGCCTGGTGATGGGGCTCGACAACACCGGCTCCGACCCCGCCCCGTCCTGGCAACGGACCAAGTTGCTCGACGAGATGCGCAAGGCGGGAGTCCCGCACCCGGACCAGTATCTTCGGACCAAGACGATGACCCTGGTCACGGTCCGGACGACGATCCCGGCGGGAGTCACGCCCGCCGACAAATTCGATGTCGAGATCGAGCTTTCCTCGGCCACGGCCACGACCAGCCTGGCTGGTGGTTGGCTCGTCACGACCCAACTGGCCCAGCGGGCCAAGACTCGCGAGGGCGATAAGGACGACAAGGTCATCGCCTCGGCCGTCGGCCCGGTGATGATCGGCAACCCGGCCAAACCAAACGATCCCAAGGTCGGTCGAGTCCTCGGCGGCGGCCGGGTCAGGGAAGAGTCGCTCTACGCCCTGGCAATCAAGGAGTCGCGACGGAGCGGGAAAACCTCTCAACTCCTCCAGGATCGCGTGACGGATCGGTTCCACCAGACCGAAGGGACGGACCGCAAAGGGATGGCCATCGCCAAGACCGACTCCCTCCTCGTCCTGAAAGTGCCCAAGACGTATCACCATAACCAGGACCGCTATCACCAGCTCATCAAGCTCCTTCCCCTGATCGACACCCCGAGCCTTCGAGAGCAGCGCAACGAGCAGTGGGGTAAGGATTTGCTCGATCCCAAGAAGGCCGGGATGGCTGCACTGAAGCTGGAAGGTTTGGGACCAGGAAGCGCTCCGAAACTCCGAGCCGGACTCAGCTCGCCCGACGAAACGGTTCGCTTCTTCGCTGCCGAGTCGCTCGCCTACCTCAATGACAGCGAGGGGGACGGGGCCAAAATTCTTGCCGAGATCGCCAAGAAGAAGCCCGAGTTCCGTTCGTTTGCGCTCAAAGCGATGGCCGCGACCGACCAGTCGGCCTCACTCCTGAAACTGAGGTCGCTGATGGCCGAGCCCGAGTTCGAGCTTCGTTACGGCGCCTTCGACGCGCTTCGGACCCTCGACCCGACCGACCCGTTCCTCGGGAAGGTTCGAGTGCTCGACGATTTGCCCGAACCCGATCAAGACGACATGGCGATGCAGATCTCTTCGACTCGTCGGCCCAAAAAGTCGTCGCGTCGCGAGGAACCGTTTTCCCTCTACCTCGTCGACTGCGAGGGTCCGCCGATGATCCATGTCACCCGGAACATTCGATGCGAAGTGGTGATCTTCGGCAAAAACCAGAAGTTGCTGACGCCGGTGGTCCTGGGTTCAGGTGGCCCACTTCTCCTCAATGCCTCCGATGGCGACGATGAGGTCCAGATCAGCAAGATTATTGAGAAGACCCTCGACGCCCCCCGAACCAAAGTCAGCAGCCCCCTTGACGTCGCCGAGGTGGTCCGGCAACTGGCCAACATCGGCGCATCCTACCCCGAGGTGGTCGCGGTGCTGGCCTCGGCGTCCAATCAGAAGAATCTACCCGGCCCATTCGTCGTCGACGCGATCCCGTTCTCGAACAAAGCCTACGACCAGGCTCAACTTGCCGACCTGATCAAAAAAGACGACGCCATCAAGAAGACGAGTGGCGGAACCAGGACCACCTTGATCGATCGGTTTCAACGGATGATCAAACGCTAAAAAGTCGACTCGAACTTGACGGTTTTAACTCCATCGCCCATCCGGAGCGGATCAGCCCGCCCCGGATGGGTGATTGTCTTTCGAAATTCGATTCGGTTACGACGAGAAGATCCTGAACTAGAATTGGGGAGTCCAACGACCTCAAACAAGTCTGCTTGATCGTTGATCCTCTTTAAATTGGGACCAGTCGGTCGACATCGGGAAATCAACTTGATCCATCTTGCCCAGATTACTGATCTCTCAGGAATGATGAGAGAGTCGTGATCGATCCTCAAGAGTTGGGCGGAAAAACTCGAAAATTAGTCTTGACGGTCAGGTTCGCTTCGGCAAGGAGGCAGTTGCGACCCCTTTTGAGTGGACCCGGACCGGTCAAACCTTCCATGACGCATGGAAGGCCTTTCCCGCGGTTTGGTCGACGATCCGGTTGATTCCGAGTCGTGGGCCTGGTTTCCGCACGGTCGGCCTTCGGGTGGATGCTCGTCGCGACGATTGCGGGGACCTCGCGGGGAAGCGGTGGAGGAGCGTTCGTCTTCGATGATCGAGGATGACCGGTTTTCGTGCTCTCGGGCGTTATTGGCTCGATGTCGCAGGAATCCCGAACCGCCATCGCGCCGACTTGGGCCCGACCGGAGGGGAATGAAAACCTCCGAGGCCTCGCACCATTCTCGGGAGTGGAGTCCTCGATATGAAAAAAGTGTTCACCACCGGTCAAGTC
>JAABUX010001475.1_pt1 | contig 35494 bp, 39 predicted proteins | sample 5561851 | NCBI WGS metagenome assembly JAABUX01 (sample SAMN10711883, study PRJNA513361) | rock metagenome | isolation source: Antarctica rocks | place: Antarctica: Victoria Land, Richard Nunatak red sandstone | collected 2016-01-03
GGATCGATCGAAGAACATCAACAAACTAGAAACAGCTCAACAGAGCTTCTACGCTCCCCGCCAGGCCCACAAGGTCCTGGCCCGAAAACAAAACGCCAGAGCCTCCACCAAAACCAGGGCGATTCATCACCGACAAGAACATCAAGACCAACAACAACCACCCCGGCGCCCCCACCCCACCTCCGTCGAACCCCGGCCCAGCTCACCACGGCTCGTGGGGAATTATCTGGCCACCAGTGGGGATTCATGTTGGCCCTTGACACCCGCCCGAGCAGCCCGTCGGGCCCGCGATCTCCTCAGCAGTCCTCGCGCCCGAAAGCAGCTCGTCGCTGAGCAGGCTCCCGATCTGACGGTCGTGCACCCCATACCGGGCAGCCGCGCATCGTGTTCCTGCGACCGCTTGGTCGAGCACCCGAACGTCGAGGTCGGCGAGTACAGGTATTCCCAGGCACAGTCCGCTCCCTGGTCATCCTTCGTGTTGCCGGCGAATGCCGGGAGAGAGCGCCAAGCTCGCTTGCCCGTGCAGAGGTCCAAAGTGAGCCCTGCTCCACGAGTAAGGCGGTCCATCGAGTCGGGGCCACGCGCGGCGGGCCTCTCGGCCGGTATCCTGGCGTCATGGGCACGCGCTCGCAGTCCGCCGCGCCTCCGGCATGGACGACCGCAGTTGAGCCGGCCGCCGCGCCGGGCGCACTGCGAACCGGGCGACGCGGCGTCGGCTGGCCGTGGTTGATCGTGGGCGTAGGGCTGGCGCTGGGCAAGGCGGATGCGCTCCATGCGCTGTTGCACCACCGGCCCGAGGTGATCGCATTCCTCGGGCTCGGCCTCGCCTTCTCGGTGCTGCGACCCCGGCCCATTGGGATCGCCGCCACCGCGGCTCCGCTGCTGGCATTTACGCTCGCTCCTGCGTCGACGGCCCTGGGCATAGCGCTTGGAGTCGGCGGATTCGTGCTGCTGCTGGCCCTGTTCATCGCGATCGGGGCGGTGCTTCATGCTAGGCAGGATCACGATCGGGCGGGCGCCTAGACCACGCGCAGAGTCTGCGAGTTAGAGTCACGGAATCGGTCTCCGGGTAGCGACAGCGATTACGGCACTGGTGCTGGCCGGATGCGGCTCCAGCACGTCTAACCGTGGCACCGGTGCCGCCGCCAAGCCGGCTGCAATGCCGACGGCACATGAGCAAGCCCACCCTCAGGCGATCGAGCCGGTGGCTGGCGAAGGAGGTGTAAGCCGCACGACCGATCAACCAGGCGCCGCCTCACCACTACACCACCCACGCGACCGAGCCCCCACCGAACCGGCGAGTATCAGCAGCTTTCCGGCAAAAGGGGCGCCAAGCGATGCCGAGGTGCGTGCCGAAGTCGCACGTTTCCAGCTCGCGATTGCGAGATATCACTTGGACCGCCTTGACCTCTCGGGTGCGCTGATCGATCCATCTCGGCTGCCGGCCGGTCAGTACAACACCAGCATCGCGTCGGTCTTCACCGACTACGGCCTTCCAATCGCCTGCGGAGGTTTCCTTCGTGTCCCTCAACTCGGTGTCGCCAACAAGACTTTGCCATGTGGGACCAAGGTCATCTTCCTCTACAGCGGACGAGCCATCGAGGTCCCGGTGATCGACCGCGGGCCATATATCGCAGGACGAGAATGGGACCTCACCGGCGCGGCCGCCGAGGCCCTTCGCTTCCCGGGACTCGGGCCGATCCAGTGGCGCCTCGGCTGAGCAAGCGCGATCCCCCTTTGCCGACCAAAGGGGCGTGAGAAGAAAGCGGTCCTCGGCGAGCGTCTAAGCGACAGATTCGAGATCGGGCTGCCCGGTGCCTGCCTCGGTTGACTCATCGCTGCTGCCGGCCCGGGCGCCACTGATCTGGGCTGAATCGTCGCTGCTGCCGGCCGGGGCGTCGCTGATCTGGGCTGAATCGTCGCTGCTGCCGGCCAGCATGTCGCTGGGCTGGCCTTCCTGGTCTACCGAGGCCTGCTTCCGCGCGTTCTTCCTGGCTTGCTTGTCAAGGCGGCGCTCGCGAAGCCTGCGTTCTCGGGTGAGCTTTGCCATCGTGGTCTTCTTCTTGCCGCTCGAGGCCATGCGTTTCCCTTCTAGTTGTGAAGGCTGAGCGCGTCGATTGACGCGAACGCCGGTTGGGGTGAAGCCCGGCTCGGTCCACCCAGCTCTGCAACTCTCTGCGGGTTCTGCTGCCGGACCAACGCACCGCGCCGCCGTCAGCGATCCGGAAGCGTCCTGCAGGCCCCATAAGGGCTGCAGTTCGGCCAGCGCTCACGCGCGAACATTGCTCTGGGTAGAGCCGGCGCTCACCCGTGTCAAGAGTCTACTCGCTCACGGCGCGGAGTCCGCCGAACACCCGCACCGGCTGATCGGACGCGAGCGCGTAGGCCCTGGCGCGAGGACATGCCGGGCGTGAACCAGAGCAAGACAAACCCGATTGGATCCGAGAGGGCGGAGCGCCCGCTAGCGCCGCGCCGCCAGCTCAACGCTCGGCGCTCAACGTTCAACGCTCGGCGCTCGGCCGGGCAGCGTCGGTGAACACTCCGCCTGCTCTCGCGGTACCCCGCGCGCGGATCCCGCAGAAACGAGCGACGTCTGTAAGTGTCTACTACTTCTTGTTCTTCTGGCTTCCGCGCGCCGCGCTCGCCTTCGTCCCGACGGCTTTGCCCGCCTGTTTAGCCGCGTTCCCAGCCAGCCGCACCGCCGATCGAGCTCCGCTGAGCGCGCCACCCGCAGCATCCTTCGCCTGACCGGCACTCTCCCCAGCAGCCCGGCCCTGCCGCGTGCCCGCGGCTTTCTTCCCCGCCACCTGCGCCTGCGCCTTCTCTTGGTTTCGCTTACGGGTAGCCGCACCCTTCTTCGCCGCCGCCGATCGGTCCGCCTTGGTTTGCGCCATCACCCTCTCCCTGTTGGCTTTGATATCGAATCCTCCAAGTAACATACCCCTGCGGAGAAGGATCAGCAACCGCTCCATCCCGCGTAGCAACAACGCAACTCGAAGCCTGACCGATTACGCCCCCCGCCCAGATCCGGCGATCGGCCTGGCCGACCGCCGCGCCCCAGACGCCGGTGCGGCCGCTAGCTTCGCTCCGATGATCGAGCGGCGGCACCCGCGAGCATGCGGGACTACGGCGGGCGCAACAGTCGCTCTCGTGCTAGTCCTCCTCTTGGCCGGTTGCTCGGGATCCAGCGCCCGCACGACGGACGGACCGAGCGCTAGCACGACAGCCGGGTCGAGCACGAGCGCGACGGGTGCAGTCACGCGCCCCGCGCGACGCGACGCGCCCTCCCGCACGGCATCCCGCCTCAGGAACGCCGGCAGTCCGCAGCGTCGCCAGCGCCCGCCCGCTCTCGCGGCCAACATCTCTGCCCTCGCCATGAGCACCGCCGATCCGGATGCGATCCAACCGCAACCGCCGCCCAGCTCCTGCCAAGCTCGCGGCTCGGGCCTCCTCTCGCTGCCCGACGCGCGCTGCACGCCGGGAGCGGTTGATCCGGCCGTGATCCAGGCGAACATCGGGACGACGATCTGCACGGACGGCTACACCGAGACCGTGCGCCCGCCAGAGTCGGTCACCGAGCCCGAGAAGGGGGCCAGCGTCGCGGCGTACGGGGATGGCGGTCCGCTGCATGATTACAAGTACGACCATCTCGTCCCGCTCGAGCTGGGCGGAGCGCGCAACGATCCAAGGAACTTGTGGCCCGAGCCTGGCCCGAGCCCGAACTCGAAAGACGAGCTCGAATCCGCGTTACGTGACATGGTCTGCGCCGGCCAGCTCAGCCTCGCGGCGGCGCAGCAGGCAATCGCGTCCGACTGGATGGCGAGCTACCGCCGGTTCGTAAGATGAAGCACCATGGCGCAACGGCTCCCGGCTCAGGCGCCGCGACGCGCACGCGGCGACTGTGAATAATCTGGTAGCGATGGCATATGGATCAACCAACGCGCAGGCGAGGCAGCAGCTTCTCGATGCGCTCGCAACGGCCGCCAATGAGATCGGGGTAGGACTCGCGTCGCTGGGCGAGGCCTACGAGCGCCTCGACGAGCACGCCGGTGACACGCTCGAGCAGGACCTTTTTCGCCCAGTTCAACTGGCCTATGGCCGCGCGCAACGCACCCACGCGGAGTTCGCCGAGCGCCATGGCCTGCCGCGCCGCACGTTTGAGCCAGCATCTCCGGGGGCTCCGTCGACGAGTGTCAAGGACCTGCTCGACAACGCCGTGGACGCGGTCGAGGAGGCAGACGGCACGCTCGCGACGCTGCAGGATTCGATGCTCCCGGTCGAGTTCGGCGACACGGAGCTACGGGCCGGGCTCCAGGAGGTGCGCCAGCTAATCGGCGATCTGCGAGTGAACGCCCGTCAACTGATGCGCACGCTCGGTCGCTAGCTCACGTCATGCGTCATGCGTCAAGTCCCACGTCAGGCATCACGCGGGCGCTGCGAAGTCGCCCGGGCTGTTGGGCGTGGCGCGCCACTCCGGCTTACGATCAGGGGTCGCCTCCGCCAGCGCGCGCACCACGCCGTCGGCGTCGAGGTCAGTCGTGTAGACCGGGGTACCGGGCTGCTGGCACCAAGACTCATCCAGGCCTCCCGCGTCGATGCCGTCGAAGCCCAACTCCCCGACGAGCTCGAGCACGACGGCCTTGGCCGCTTGATGGTCCCCGGCGACGGGTAGGGCGATCCGTCCGGGCCTGCCCGCGGGCAGGCCCTTCTCCTGTAGATGTGGTGCATAGATGTTGTTGAACGCCTTGACCAGCGGGTGGCCCAACTGCTGCTCCACCCATCGGCTCTCGGCCATCCCGTCCTCGATTGCGTCGATGCGCCCATCGCGCTGCTGCGGATAGTAGTTGCCGGTGTCCACCACGACGAGATCCTCGCCGGCCTGCGCGAACAGATCTGACGGCAGGTCCGGAACCCTCTTCTCCGGGATCGTCACCACCACCAGGTTCTTGTTCCGAGCCGCCTGCGCCGCAGACACGGGTTTCGCCCGCGTTTCTGCGGCCAGATCGCCAAGCGTGTCCGGACCACGCGAGTTCGCGACTGAGACCTCATGTCCCAGCGCCGTCAGGCGCCGCGTCAGTGCGCCGCCGATGTTCCCCGCGCCGATGATTCCAATCTTCATGTCCGCTCCTATCCTGCAGATGGCTTGCGTGATCCCTACAGCCCAATCTGCCCACCTCGCAGCGAGTCAAACCCGCGCCACTGACCTTGAACCCCGAGCTGCCCACACCGCCGCGCGTCAATCCCACAGGCGTCAAGCCCCCACCGCCGCGCGTGAAGCCCGCAGCTCTGCTCGCCCTGCTCCTGTTCGCCCTGCTCCTCAGCGCCTGCGGCAAGGCGAGCGCGTCGCTCCCTGTCCAGCGCACTCCCGCGCCCAGAGCGCATCTGCGCTCGGGCCGTCCCTCCCACATCGCGGTGATCGTGATGGAGAACGAGGAGTACAGCGACGTGATCGGCTCGCGCTCGACGCCATACATCAACAGCCTCGCAAGGCGCTACGCGCTCGCCGAGAACATGTTCGCGATCACCCATCCCTCGCTTCCCAACTACCTCGCGCTGACCGGTGGCTCGACGTTCGGGATCGACAGCGACTGCAGCGACTGCTCCGTCAACGCCTCGAACCTCACAGACCAGCTCGAGCAGGCAAGGCTCTCCTGGAAGGCATACATGGAGAACCTTCCAAGGCCGTGCTTCACGGGCGCAGGGGCGGGCGAGTACGCCAAGAAGCACGACCCGTTTCTCTACTACCGAGACATCGCGAGCGTCCCAGACCGCTGCTCGCGCGTCGTCGCGCTACCTCAGCTTAAGGCCGACGAGACCGCACGCAGGCTGCCGGCGCTGCTCTGGATCACCCCCAACCTGTGCCACGACATGCACGACTGCGACCCGGCCACCGGGGATCGCTTTCTGGCCGGGCTGGTTCCCCCGCTCCTGCGCGCCCTCGGCCCCACGGGACTGCTGTTGATCACCTGGGACGAGGGCTCCAGTGACTCCGGTTGCTGCCGCCTGGCCTCCGGGGGGCACGTTGCGACGATCCTCGCGGGCGCCGGCGCCCGCGTGGGCGCTCGGCTGCGAGCACCTGTGGATCACTACTCGGTGCTGCAGACGACCGAGGATCTGCTCGGCCTGCGCAGGCTGCGAGGAGCCGCCTGCGCCTGCACGCCATCGCTGCAGCCGTTGCTGGCGCGGTAGATCACGCTCCCGCCGGCGCAGCCGTAGCGCCGGTTCCCGATCACGCTTGCGCCGAGGACCGTTCTCGCAGGACTGCCCCCAGGATGCCGTTGATGAACCCCGGGGCGTCGGCACCGCAGAAGCGCTTAGCTGTCTCCACCGCCTCGTCGATGGCCCCCTCCGGCGGGATCGGCTGCTCGCCGGGGACAGCGTCGGGATGTAGTAGCTCGAGCAGGCCGACGCGCAGGATCGAGCGTTCCACCGGCGCGATCCTTTCCAGGGACCAGCCGCTGGCGTGCTTGGAGATCATCGCATCGAGGTCGGACTGGCGCTCGCGCACGACCTGCGCGAGCGCGCGCGTGAAGGCGTGTACGTCGCGCGGGAACGTCTCCTCGAGCGGTCGGCCCAGCAGATCGCTCTGATAGAGCGCCCACACGGCCGCGCGCCGCTGTTCGGTCCTACGCACGGTGTACGCCCCACACGGCCGCGCGCCGCTGGTCGGTCCCACGCACCGTCTCGCCTACGGCCGCGCTACTCAAGCCCGGGAGACGTACTGGCCCGAGCGCGTGTCCACACGTACGAGATCCCCGATGTCGACAAACAGCGGCACCTGAATCTTCGCGCCGGTCTCCAGTACCGCGGGCTTGGTGCCGCCGCCCGACGCGGTGTCGCCGCGCAAGCCTGGCTCGGTCTGGGTCACCTTCAGGTCAGTCGCGCTCTGGAGCTGGATGTCGGCCGGCTCATCGTCGATGTAGAGCACCTCGACTTCCTCGGCATCCTTCATCCAGCTCAGGCGCTCGCTGATCGCGCGCTCGGGGATCACGAGCTGCTCGTAGCTCTCGGAGTCCATGAAGTGCGCCTCTGATCCGTCGCGATAGAGAAACTGCATCCGCCGCACCTCGGTGTGCACCGAGCGGAACTTCTCGCCGGCACGGAAGGTGCGATCGATCACCGCGCCGTCGGTCGCCCGTCGCAGCTTGGTACGCACGAAGGCCGCACCCTTGCCGGGCTTCACATGCTGGGACTCGAGCACCTTGAAGATCGTCCCCTCGACGTCGATGTGGTTGCCGTTGCGAAATTGGTTAGTGGAGATCATCTCGAGCGCGCGCGCCAGTGTAGTGGCGCGCGCTCAGCACCCCAGCGCAAGGTCCGGCGTCAAAGGCCACAACCACCGCTCAGTCGATCCGCATCAAGTGCTTGGGCACCGAAGTCAGGATCTCGCAGCCGTCTTCGGTCACGAGCACCAGATCCTCGATGCGCACGCCGAAGGCGCCGGGCACGTAGACCCCCGGCTCCACCGTCACGACATTTCCCGCTCGCAGATCGTCTTCGGAGCGCTGAGAGAGGCGCGGACCCTCGTGGACTTCGAGCCCTACCCCGTGGCCGAGGCCGTGGCCGAAGCGCGCCCCGTAACCACCGCCGTCGATCGCTGCTCGCGCCAGCGCGTCGACCTCGCGACCGTTTGCCCCGTCCCTGACCGCTCGCACGCCCACGAGCTGTGCTCCAAGCACGAGCTCGTAGACCTCTTCCGCGCGCAATCCGGGGTCGCCGGTCGCGACGGTCCGCGTGCAATCGGAGCAGTAGCCGTCAAGCTCTGCCCCCCAATCGATCACCACGAGCTCGCCGCGACCGATCGGGTGCTCGCGCGGGCGCGCGTGCGGGAGCGCCGCGTGCGCTCCCGCCGCCACGATCGTCTCGAAGCTGGAGCGCTCCGCCCCGCGCGCACGCATGTCGAGCTCCAGCGCGCTGGCGACCTCGCGCTCGGTCAACCCGGCGACGCCCCCGCCGATCAAGCGTTCGAATGCCTCGTCGGCGAGCGCCGTCGCGGCTCTGATGTGCTCGATCTCATCGGGTTCCTTGACCGCGCGCAGGCACTCCACGAGGTGCTCGACCCCTACCAGCTCGATTCGAGCTGCGAGCAGCTCACGCAGACGGGCGTGCTCTGCGACCGACACATGCGCCGCCTCGAAGCCGAGCCGGAGCGGACCGGCCGGGAGCGCGTCGCCGACCGCCTCGAGCAGGTCCACCCCGCCCTGTACCTGGCGGCGCGCAAAGGAGGGGTGGACCTCGGTCGCCGCCTGCTCGACGTAGCGAAAGTCGGTGATGAACGCCCGCGTACGCGCGCCGAGGAGCGCCAGACCGTTGCTCCCCGTGTAGCCGGTGAGGTAGCGCACGTTGGTGTGGGCGGTGACGAGCATCACGTCGATGCCCGCCCCTTCCAGCAGCCCGGTCACCCGCTCTGGGCGCCGTGTCATGGCGAGCCGGTCCTGTCCGTCCGCGAAGAGCGCCGGCTCATTGCGAAAGCTCCGTTCGCAAGCGCCGCAGTGCCTCGCGGTAGCCTGTGGCGCCCTTTCCCGCCACGCGCGCGATGCACAGCTCCGCGATCACCGACTCGCGCCGCCATGCCTCACGGTGCTCGACATCCGACAAGTGGACCTCGACAGCCGGCAGCCCCGCGAGCTCGACCGCGTCGCGGATCGCATAGGAGTAGTGCGTCCACGCTCCCGGATTTAGCACGAGCCCGTCGGCGAGGCCTTCCAGTCGATGCAGATGCTCGGCGAAGTCGCCCTCGTGATTGGTCTGGAAGAACCTCGTCTCGAGACCGAGCTCGGCGGCCCCAGCGGAGATCTCGCCTTCGAGCTGGCCGAGGGTCAGTGCACCGTAATGGGCGGGGTCCCGGCGCCCGAGCTGGTCGAGGTTGACCCCGTGCATGACTTCGATTCGCTTTCGCTCGATCACGCGCTCATGTCCTCAGGGCCAGTCGGTTCGCTGTTTCACCGCGCGCCTCATCATGTCTTCAGGGACCACTCTCGCAGTACGCGTACCATCATGTCCCCAGGGCCAGCTCTCGCACCGCTCCGATCAGCTCGCGAGGCTCGACCGCGCACCCGGGTCGCGGATCGCCGGGGGCCTCCAGCAGCACGAAGGGCACCCCCCCGGGGCGCAGGCGCTTCTTGTCACGCGCGGTCGCGATCACGACCGTGTCGGGATCTGCGTCCCGAAGCTTCGTTGGCAGCCCTGCACCGGCCAGCAGCGTCCGTACCTCCTCGCGCAGCTCGTCCTTGCCGGAGAGCCTGAGCGCGGCGAGCAGCCCGAGCGAGACGGCCTCGCCGTGGCGGTAGCTCGCGTATCCGGTCGCGGTCTCGATCGCGTGCGCGACCGTGTGACCGAGGTTGAGCACCTGTCTCGCGCCCGCGTCTCGCTCGTCGCGGGCGACGATCCGCAACTTGACCGCCGCACACGCCGCGATCACCTCCGCGGCGGTCGGATCGGCCCCGGAGCGCACCTGCTCCCACAGCCGCCCGCCGGCGATCAGTGCCGTCTTGAGCACCTCCGCGTAGCCGGCGGCGATCTCCTCCCGGGCAAGCGTTCCCAGCACTGCGGTATCAGCGATCACCGCCGCCGGCTGATGATAGGCGCCGACGTAGTTCTTGGCCTCCGGGAGATCGATGCCCGTCTTGCCGCCGTAGGCGGAGTCGACCTGCGCCACCAGACTCGTGGGCACCTGCACGCAGCGGACTCCGCGCTGGTAGGTGGCCGCGCAGAAGCCTCCGAGGTCCCCGACGACGCCGCCGCCGAGCGCGACCAGGACATCCGCGCGCGTCATGCCACCGCGCACGAGCTCGGTCCACACGATCTCCGCGTGGGCGATCGTCTTCGACTGCTCGCCGGGCATCACCGCGACCTTGCCCTCGAGCGGCTGCAGGGCATCGCCATAGAGGGCCCCGACGCGACCGTCGGTGACCAGGAACCGGCGGCCCTCGACCGTCTGGGGCCAGAAGCCCGGATCTCCGAGCAGCCCGGGCCCGATGTAGACCGGGTAGTCACCCGACGCGCTGCCCGCCCAGAGCAACTTGGCCGCACGCGGAAGCCCAGCGAGCGCCTCGAGCACTCGTCCCAGCTCGTGCGAGCGCTCGCCTCCCAGCACCACGTCGGCCAGCTCGGCATAGATCGGCTCGCGCTGGGAAAAGAGGTGCTCGAACTCGGTTCGCTCACGGGCGAGCGGCCTTGTGGCGCCGCTCGCCCGTGCCCACGCAGTGTCAACGTCGATCTCCAGCCAGATCACGAGGTGCTCCTTCAGCGCCTCGCGTACGCGCGCCGAGCACACGGCGCCGCCGCCGAGTGAGACTACGCGGTGCTCGCTCAAGAGCTCCAGCGTCACACGCTCCTCGGCGGCCCTGAACGCCGCCTCGCCATCCTCGGCGAACACGCGCGCGATCGGCTTGCGCAAGCGCTGCTCCAGGACCTGATCGACATCGGCGCCAACCACGCCCAGGGCTTCCGCGGCGCTTCGCGCCGCCGTCGACTTCCCGGCGCCCATGAAGCCGATTACCGCGAGCGCGCGGTCCTGTGGCAGGCTCAGCTCCGGCGCCATCCGATGCGCTCCTCGTAGGCGCTCAGCGCCCCCCGGACGTCGTCGATGTGGTCCCCGCCGAACTTGATCCGGTAGGCATCCGCGAGCACGAACGCGACCATCGCCTCCCCCACCACCCCGGCCGCCGGGACCGTGCAGGAGTCGGTTCGCTCACGCAGCGCCTGCGCGGGCTCGTGGGTGGCGATGTCGACCGAGCGCAGCGGCTTGGTCAATGTAGGCAGCGGCTTCATCGCCCCTCGTACCACGATCGGTGCGCCGGTGCTGATCCCGCCCTCGACGCCGCCGGCGCGATTGGTCTGGCGGTGATAGCCCCGTGACTCGTCGTAGAAGATCTCGTCGTGAGCCTGTGAGCCCGGGAGGCCGGCCACCTCGAGCCCGTCGCCGATCGAAACCGCCTTGATCGCCTGGATCGACAGGATCGCCTGCCCGAGTCGCCCATCGAGGCGCTCGCCCCACGAGACATGCGACCCGAGTCCGGGCACGAGCCCGAACGCACGCACCTCGAACATCCCCCCGAGCGACTCGTTGGCCTTGCGCAGCCGGTCGATCTCGGCCACCATCCGCCGGCTCGCTTCAGGATCCAGGCAACGGACCGGAGACTCGTCGAGGCCGGCGAAGTCCGCCACACCGACGTCGGGCCGGCGCGGGGCGTGCACCGACGCGATCTGGATCACGTGCGAGAAGACCTCCGCCCCCAGCGCCGCGAGAAACGCCTTGGCGATCGCGCCGCCCGCCACGCGCGCCGCGGTCTCACGCGCGCTGGCGCGTTCGAGCACGTCGCGGACGTCAGTGAGCCCGTACTTCTGGATGCCAACGAGGTCGGCGTGCCCCGGGCGGGGCAGATGCACCTCCTGCGCCGGAGCGGGAGCCTCCACGGGCCACGGGTTCATCCGCTCCTCCCAGTTGGCGTAGTCGCGGTTGAGCACCTGCAGCGCAATCGGCCCCCCGAGCGTGCGCCCGTGGCGCACGCCGCCGACCACCTGCACCTTGTCGCGCTCGATCTTCATCCGTCCCCCGCGACCGTGGCCGAGCTGGCGGCGCATGAGGTCGCGATCGATCGCTTCGCGCTCGATCGCCAGGCCAGCCGGGAGACCCTCGACGATGCACGTCAAGCCTGGGCCGTGGGACTCCCCGGCAGTGGTGAGGGTGAGGGCCATCGGAAAGGGGGAGGTTACGGCGTCCACCCGTGCCGCCAAGCGATCGCGGAGGCCAACGACCCGCTCGTGGGTGCCGGCACGCTGATGAGATCGCGATCCTCGAACCGGGCCTCAGTCGCCCTCGACCGGCACCGCAGCCCACGCGTCGCGGCCGCCCTCCGCCGGCCCCGCGGCCTGCGCGTCGCGGCCGGCCTCGAAGCGACCCGCCCCGCCACACCACGGGCAGCCGACCTCGTGAGGCTCGCCCCCGCTTGACGAGCTCAGCCGCCCGGTGCCGCGACAGGGCGAGCACGCCCCGCGGTCGAGATCGAGGGCGGGCTCGCGGCCCGCACCTGCGCGACCCGTACCGTCCGGACCCGTACGGCCCGCACCTGCGCGACCCGGACCACCTGCGCGACCGGTACGACCCGCGGGGCCCTTCTTGGGCCCTCGCCGAGCGGCGGGCATCAGCGCTTGACGGCCACCAGCACGCCGTCGCCCACCGGCGTCACAGTGGCGGTCAGCCCTGGGTGCGCGAGCAGCCGTTGATTGAACGCACGCGCGGTGGCGATCTGCTCTGCTGACCAGTGCCCGTCGCTGCGACCCTCCGCGACGGTGCCGGACATCAGCACGTTGTCGACCGCGAGCACGCCGCCGGGCGCCAGCAACGGCAGCAGCGCGTCGAGGTAATCGCCATATTGCGACTTGACGCCATCGATGAACGCGATCTCGAATTGGCCGTCGAGCCCTGCTATGCCCGTACGGGCGTCCTGCAGCCGGAGGTCCGCGCGATCGAGCACCCCCGCGCGCTCCAAGTAGCCACTGGCGGCGCTGTGGCGCTGGGGGTCGATCTCGAACGAGATCACGCACCCGTCCTGCGGCAACGCCCGCGCGAGGTACAGTGTCGATACCCCAATCGCGGTTCCGACCTCCAAGGCCCGACGCGCGCCGGTGGCCAGCGCGAGCACGTGCAACAGCGCGCCCGTCTGGGGTCCGACCACGGGGATCTCGTCTCGTGCGGCGTGGGTCTCCATCTCGGCCAGCACGCCATCGGGCTCGGCGCGCAGGCTCGCGAGATATCCGCTTACGGCCTCGGTTACGATCACCGCGCGGACGATACCTCAGAGCGCACAACGGGTAGTCAGCGCACACCCGGTATCTTTTGCCGTCCGGTTCAGACCCCCCCGGGAGCACCCGGGACCCGTCCCGAGCGGTAACCCCCTACGGGCCGAGAAGCTTCCAGCGTTTCATGCCTTCCAACACTCTTCGCGCGCCGGCATCATCCCCACCGACGCCATCCGTCCCGCCGGGGTCGCGTACGTCCTCGCGCCAGCGCTTCTGGCACTCCTTCGCAGCACCCGATGTCTTAGGTCAACCGCTTTCCCGGCGGATGGCCCTAGCCGCTGTAGCGCTGCTCGCGTTGGGATCGCTGTTGCTGCGGGTGCGTGGCCTTCATGTCCAATTCTGGATCGACGAGGGGATATCGGTGGGCGTCGCCGGACACCATCTGAGCCAGATCCCGTCCCTGATGCGCCAGGACGGCTCGCCGCCTCTCTACTACCTGCTCCTGCACGTCTGGATGTCGCTGCGCGGGACGAGCGAGGTGGCGACGCACGAGCTCTCGCTGATCTTCGCGATGCTGACGATACCCGTGGCGTATTGGGCTGGCGCCAGCCTCTTCAACCGCCGCACCGGACTTGCATGCGCGGTCCTGGCGGCGGGGGCGCCATACCTGACGACATACGCGCAGGAGACACGGATGTATTCCCTGCTCGCCCTCCTGGCGCTGCTGGTGGCCGCGTCGTTCGTCCATGTGTTCCTGCGTCGCGACCGGCGCCATCTGCCGCTGTTCGTGCTTTCGCTGAGCGCCGCGCTGTACACGCACAACTGGGCGCTCTTTCTCGGCGTGATGACCGGGGTGGCCTTCCTGCTAGCGATCCGCGAGTCCCCGCCCGGCGCCGAGCGGCGCTCGCTTTGGCGTGACGGGGCAATCGCGTTCGGAAGCGTCACGGTGCTCTACGCGCCATGGCTCCCAACCGTGCTCTATCAAGCCCGTTACACCGGGGCCCCGTGGGCCCTTCCGCCGGTGCTGTGGTCGCTGACCCAGGGCCCTTACTCGCTGGTCGGGGGACGCGGCGCCGCCGTCGCGCTTCTCTTTGGCGGGGGGGCGGGGCTGCTCGCCCTGCGAGGCACCAAGGAAGCTCCGGACGGAGCCTTGCTCGTCGCGAAGTGCCTGCTGATACTCGGGGCCGGAACCCTGGCTCTAGGCTGGGTCTTCGCCAAGATCACGCCCGCGTGGGACTTCCGCTATCTCGCGGTGATCGTGGGACCGCTGATCCTGCTGCTCGGGCTTGGTCTGGCGCGAGCCGGCCGTGCGGGTCTCGTCGCCCTCGTGCTCGTCGCCTGCTTCTGGGTTCTGGACCCGGTATCGACCAACCCCTACACGAAGAGCAATGTCGCTGCCGCGATTGCAAAGGTCCGGCCCAAGCTTCGCCCGGGGGCGCTCGTCCTCTCGACCCAGCCCGAGCAGGTGCCCGTGCTCGCCTATTACCTGCCGCGCAGCTTCCACTACGGGACTTCGCTTGGACCGGTCCACGATCCACGAATCGTCGACTGGCGGGGTGCGCTCTCCAAGCTGCGCCATTCCTCGGTGCGGTCCGTTCTGAGGCCGATGGTCAGCTCGCTCGTGCCCGGCCAGCGCGTGTTGCTCGTCGTGCCGGTCAATCTGGCGAGCAGCCCCCTGTGGATCAAGCTCATCAAGCGCTACAGCACGCAGTGGACAAAGTTCCTGGAGCACGACCGCTCACTCCGGCGTCTGAGCAGCTCGAGCGTCCATTCGGGAGCGTCGGGAGTCGCGGTGCAGATCACCGTGTTCGTCCGCCGCTAGCCAGCGACCAGCCAGCTCAGCGACTCTGCGATCCTCTCCTCGTCCGCGGGTGCGGATCGAGGCCGGCGTCGCCTGAGATCGAGCCTCGGTCAATAGACGACGACGGCGCTGGCAAGCCAGCGGCCGCGCGCATCGCATCTACCGAAGCACTAACCCCGGTGAAGAGCTCGAAGCTGAGCGCTCCCTGGCCGACAAGCAGTGCCAGTCCGTCGACGGCGGGGATGCCGAGCTCCCGCGCCGCACGCACCAGGGCAGTCTCGCGCCGGGTGCCGGTGTAGACGAAATCGACCACACAGGCGTAGTTCGCGAGATCCCCCGCGCAGAGCGGTAGCTGCTCGAAGGTCCGCTCGCCGGCGCGCAGGCCGGTCGAGGTACAGTGGACGAGCAGGTTCGCTGCCTGCGCAGTCTCAACCGCTGTGCCCCCGAGCTCCGCGCACAGCGCCCGTGCGCGCTCCGGCGTGCGGTTCCACACGGCGACATGGGCTGCGCCGGCGTCGAGGAGCGCCCATACCGCCGCGCGAGCGCTTCCCCCCGCGCCGAGTACGAGCGCCGTCTTGCCGGCGGCAGGGAACGGAAGTGCCCCGATCAGTGCCGGCGCATCGGTGTTCTCGGCGTGGATCTCGTCGCGGCCAGCGCGGCAATCGAAGGTGAGGGTGTTCGCCGCCCCGATCGCGCGGGCCCTCTCGCTCGCGCCGCAGGCGAGCGAGAGGGAGGACTGCTTGTGGGGGATCGTCACGTTGACGCCGCGCAAGCCCGCCCCGGGCAGCGCCCTGACGGTCTGCTCCAGCAGCGCCGGCGGGACCGGTAGGAGCTGGTAGCGCCAATCCTCGAGCCCCGCCGCCACCAGCGCTGCGTTCTGGATCGCGGGTGAGCGGCTGTGGCCAACCGGCCAGCCCAGGACACCGAGGCGGGTGCGCCGGCTCACCTGCGGCGCGCCTGCCCGCTCACCCGCTGCCGCCTGCCCGCTCACCCGCTGCCTGCCCGCTCACCCGCTGCCCGCTGCGCAACTCGAAGGCGAGCGCCCGCCGCGCTTGGCACGCGCCGCTTGATAGCGCTGTGACTCGGCCAGGAACTGCGCGTAATTGGAGCTGAATACCTGCTTGCCGTTGCCGCACGGCTTGACCACGAAGTACAAGTCACGAGTCTCGGCCGGATGCGCGGCGGCCTGGACCGAGGCCATGCCGGGGCTGTCGATCGGGGTCGGCGGGAGGCCCTTGTGGATGCGCGTGTTGTATGGCGAGGGCGAATGCAGCTCCGACGCCGTCAGGGGACGGGTGTAGTTACGTGTCACATAACGCGTGGTGGCGTCGATCTGCAGCGGCATCCCGTCGCGCAGCCGGTTGTAGATGACCGAGGCGATCAGCGGACGGTCCTGCGGAATCCCTGCCTCGGCCTCGATCATCGAGGCGACGATCAACACGTCGTAGGCGCTCAGGCGCTGGCGGCGCGCGTAGCCGAGGTCGACAGCTCTAAAGCGCTGGCGAAACGTCCGGAGCTGATCGGCGACCAGCGCGCCCACCGTGATCGGCTCGCGTAGCTGATAAGTGGAAGGAAAGAGGAAGCCCTCTAGCGAGTCGGTGCCGGGCGGCGCTCCATAGCTCCTCGGACTGAGCAGTGGTGAGCGGTGCGTCTGGCCGAAATAGCGCCCCGGCACCCCCTGGGAGTGCAGCAGCGCGCTGACCTGGAGCCGGGTGCGACCCTCGGTGATCGTCAGCTCGGTCACCCTGGCAGGAGTTGGTGGCGTTGTCAGGGTGCTCAGCACGGCGCCATAGCTCATGTCGCGCTTGAAGTGATAGGTGCCCGGGCGCAGGGCGCTGCGCTTGCCGGCGAGCGTGGCGCGGAGCTCGAAGAAGAAGCTCGAGGCGATCACGCCATCGCGCTCGAGCAAATCGCCGACCTTGCTCGAGCTGACGTGCGCGGGAACCGCGACGGTAACGCTGCCGTGACCGGATGCGTGGGATGGCTGCAAGAGCTCGATTAGAAACCAGATCACGGCGACTGCGAGCACCAGCGCGAGCAGCGCGAAGATGCGAGTGGCGCGAGAGTACCTTCGCCGTTCCTGACCACCAGGAGACCCGCGCGGGGATCGCTGGGATCGGGGCCGGCGCTGGGACAGCGGGCGCCGCGGTGGTCGTGGCTGGCGCGGCGCGCGTGGCGCAGGGACCGGCGCCGTTGCGCCGCCACGATCGCGGCGAGAAGCCCGGATGCGCTCGATCCGCGGGACGCGGCGGACTCCGGCGGGAGCCTCTGCCTCGTCCTGGGTCGCGGTCGCGCGTACGGGTGGCGGCTCGATTCCGCCTGCGGGTGGCGGCTCGATTCCGCCTGTGGGTGGGGGCTGGATCCCCCTTGCGCTTGCGAGCTCGATCTCGCTTGCGTTCTGGGCTCCGCTTGCGGCTGGCGCACTTGGCGCAGCGGACGGGTTCTCAGCCCCGATTTCGGGCTCAGGGAGCGGCGCGGTGTGTTTGGAGACCGGCGCCTTCGCGCCCGTGGGAGCGGCTCGGGGCACCACCGGGTCGGGAGCTCGGGGCACCACAGGGTCGGGAGCTCTTCTGGGCACCACCGGGTCGGGAGCTCTTCTGGGCAGCACAGGGTCGGGAGCTGCGGGCAGCACAGGGTCGGGAGCTTCGAGCGGAGCCGGCCACTCCTCGCTTGACGAAGCTTGCGGAGGCTGCCGGCCCTGCCCGCCGCGTCCGGCCCGCTTGCGCTCGCGCTCTAGGCGCGCGGCCTCGCGTTCCTGCGCGCTGCGCTGGCGCCGGTCAGCCACGGGCAGCCGCCTGCGTCGCGAGCCAGCCTTCGAGCAGGTGTGCGGCGGCGCGCGAATCCTCGCTCGCCCGGCCCCCAGTCTGCTGCGCCAGACGCGTGGTGAACCGCTCGTCGTGGAGCAGGACCGGAACCGATAGCTCGCGCGCCAGGACTTGTGCAAACGCGCGTGCCTCTCGCGTCTGTGCCGAGTCCGCGCCGGAGAGCGAGAGGGGCAGCCCGACCACCACCCGCTCGGCCCCCACCTCGGCCGCCAGCGCGCGCAGCCGCTTCAGGCCCCGGCGCGTGGCTGGCGCGAGCACCGGATCCACAGGGGTCGCGAGCACTCCCGTCGGATCGCTGACCGCGCATCCGCAGCGAGCGCTGCCGTAGTCGAGCGCAAGCACCCTCACGACCTTAACAATTCTCGCGCAGCGCCGCCTCTATCGCCGTGCGCGCCGCATCGATCGCGTCCGGGAGCTTGGCCGTGTCAGGGCCCCCGGCGCGGGCAAGCGTGTCGCGCCCACCGCCCCCACCGCCCACCGCGGCGGCGGCGAGCTTCACGATCTCGGCAGCGCGTACGCCCCGGATGACCAGCGATGGCGCCACGCTGACGATCAGATCGACGCGGTCCCCGGTCGCGCTGCCGAGCACGATCGCTGCTTCGACGAGCTTCGCCTTCAACCGGTCGGCGAGGGTCAGCAGCGCCTTGCCATCGGGCGCCTGCACGGCCGCCGCGAGCACCTTAGCCCCAGCGATCTGGATCGCGCTCGACGCGAGCGCCTCGAGGTCGACAGCGCCGCCACCACCACCGTCGACCCCATTCTCGGCGCTTTCCTTGCGCCCAGCCTGCTCCAGTTCGAGCACCCGGGCGCGCAGATCGAGGACCGCCTGCGGCACGCGCTCGGGTGCCACGCGCAGCGTGGCCGCGGCCTGCTCGAGTGCACGGTCGCGATCGCGGACCAGCTCCACCGCCGCCGGCCCGGTGAGCGCCTCGATCCGGCGGACGTTAGCCGCGCTCGAGGTCTCGCTGGAGAGCTTGAACAGTCCAATCTGCGCCGTGTCCCGGACATGCGTTCCCCCGCACAGCTCCCGGGAGAACGAGCCGTCGCCGATCTCCACCATCCGGACGATGTCGCCGTACTTCTCCCCGAACAGCGCCATCGCCCCGAGCCGGCGGGCTTCCGTCAGCGTCGTTGTCAGAGCTCTTACCGGCTGGCTCTCGATGATCCACGAGTTCACGGCCTCCTGCACGTCGGTGAGCTCCTCAGTGCTCAGGGCGCCGCCGTGGGTAAAGTCAAAGCGCAGCTTGTCGGGCCCGACGTAGGACCCCGCTTGGCGAACGTGATCTCCCAAGCGCCGGCGCAGCGCGGCGTGCAGCAGGTGCGTGGCGGTGTGGTTGCACTCGGTGGCGTGGCGTAGCGCGCGGTCCACGCGCGCGTATACGCGCTCGCCCGCCGCCAGCGAGCCGCGCTCGGGCACCAGGGCAAGCACCTGATCATTGCCGAGGCGCCACACGTCCTCGACAAGCGCGCGGCAGTCTCCGTCGATGCACTCCAGATAGCCAGTGTCGGCGACTTGGCCACCCCCGGTCGCATAGAACGGCGACTCGGGCAGCTTCACGAGCACCCGCCCCTCATCGCGTGGGGCCACGCCGTGGCCGTCATCGCCCCGGCCCGCGCCGTCACCACCGCCATCGCCCGGGCCCGCGCCGCCACCACCGTCATCACCCGCGACCGCGCCGATCGTGGTCTGCAGATCGGTGGTCTGGTAGCCGGCGAACTCGGTCTGAAAGCCGGCGCCGGCGGCGAACGCAAGCGCGCGCTCCCGCGCGGCCTCGCCTCCCCGGACGCGCCCGCGCGAGCGCGCGCGAGCGCGTTGCTCGTCCATCAGCGCCTCGAACCCCTGGCGATCGACGCCCAGGCCGTGCTCGGCGACCAGCTCTAGCGTCAAGTCGATCGGCAAGCCATAGGTGTCGTGGAGCAGGAACGCGTCGGCGGCGGCGATCCCCTCGGCACCCGCCTCGCGTGTGCGCTCGATCAGCTCCTCCAACAGCTTGGTGCCCTGCACGAGGGTATGACCGAAGCCTTCCTCCTCTGCGTCGAGCCACTTGCGCACCGATCCGCGCTGCTCGTGCAGCTCCGGGTACTCGCCGCCCATCAACTCGGTCACGAGCTCGGCGTAGCGGGCCAGGAAGCCGGGCGCGAGCTCCAGCGCGCGGCCTTGCTGGATCGCCCTGCGCATGATCCGGCGCAGCACGAAGCCGCGAGCCTCGTTGGAGGGCACTACTCCGTCGGCGACCAGGAAGGTCATCGCGCGGCCGTGGTCGGCGAGGATCCGCAGCGCCCGGTCGGCCGGGAAGTCCTCGCCGTAGCGGCTTCCGGAGAGCTGCTCGCCGAGGGAGATCAGCGGCGCGAACTGGTCGGTCTCGAACACCGAGGGCTTGTCCTGCAGGACGGCCGCGAGGCGGTTCAGGCCGAGACCGGTGTCGATGTTGCGCGCAGGCAGCGAACTCAGCACGCCTTCCGGCTGCTGATCGAACTGCATGAAGACGAGGTTCCAGTACTCGAGAAAGCGCTCGTTCTCGCCGCCGGGCAGCTCATCTGGACCACGGGCTTCGCCCGTGTTGCCCCCGAGCTCCGCGCCGCGGTCGAGGTACAGCTCCGAGCACGGCCCGCACGGCCCGGTGGGTCCAACCTGCCAGAAGTTCTCAGAGCGAGCGCACTCGACGATCCGCTCGCGGGGGACGCCGACCTCGAGCCACGCGTCGATCGCCTCCTGGTCGGGCCCGAGGCCGAGCTCGTCGTCTCCACCGAAGACGGTGATCCAGATGTCCTGGGGTGCGAAGCCGAAGCCGTCCAGCGACAGCTCCCACGCGAAGTGCACCGCCTCGCGCTTGAAGTAGTCCCCGAACGAGAAGTTCCCGAGCATCTCGAAGAATGTGAGATGGCGCGTGGTGGTGCCGACGATCCCGATGTCGGGGGTGCGAAAGGTCTTCTGGCAGCTCGTCGCGCGCGGGTGCGGCGGTCGCTCGCGCCCGGAGAAGTAAGGCTTCAGCGGGTGCATCCCGGCGATCGTGAACAGGGCTGACGGGTCGAGGTCGGCTGGGATCAGCGAAGCCGAGGGCAGGCGCAGGTGATCTCGCTGCTCGAAGAACTCCATGAACGTCTGCCGGATCTCATCGGAGGTCATCGTGCCGGTGAGTGTAGGCACGCTGGTTCGCTGTCGCCGGGGCCGCCCGGGCGCTTGCGCGCCTAACGATCGAGCGGGCGAGAAAAGGGTCCAATGCAGGGCTGTCGCAAAACCCGGCTGGACCTGAATATGGAGCAAGATGTCGCAATCGCCCGCGGCCACCGGCCGGTGGCCGGTGGCCGGTGGCCGCAGGCTTCACTTCTGGAACGCGATCGAGGTCCGGTAGGTGGTGTAGGTGCGGTAATCGCCGCGCAGCCACACGAGCCCCATCGGGCCGCCGTCCCACCCGCTGGGCACGACGGGGCGCACGTTATCCCCACCGCCGCGCACGACCGTCGTGTGCCGCCAGCGGTATCCACCGTCACTCGTCGTCCACCGCTCGATCTCGAACGCGCCGCGCACCTTGCGGGAGAGGAACACAATCGACGGGTTGGCATGGTCTAGCGCCAGGCCGCCCGAGTACTGAGTCTCGATCGTGCCCGGGCTGATAGAGGGGCCGCCGAAGGTCATGAAGTGAGACACCCACCGGCGCCCGGTCCAGTGCGCGTACCAGTACTCATCGGTCCTCGGCGTGGGGAACGTCGCGTACACGATCACCGGGCGCTCACGCGAATCGAGCGCCACGTCCCACACCCAAGAGCTGATGCCCGTCGCCTGGCCGTTGTAGACGACATCTCCCTGCGCCGGGGCGATCGGCGCCTTGCGCAGCGGAATGATGCGCCGCCCGCCCGCGGTCCACAGCGAGCCGGCGCGGTAGGCGGCGTAGTAGACGCTCGTCCTGCCCTCGCGTGGATGGCCGTTTGTGAACGCAAACGAGATCAGATCTCGGTTGTTGCTCGCGACCTTCACGTACGGGCGCTGTCCGGGATTGTCGATCAGGGGCCGGGCGGCGCTCCAGCGACCGTCGAGGGTACGCGTGGCGTAGGCCTGGCCGTAGTCGTGCCCGCGCCAGAAGAGGTACAGCTTGTCGCCTTCGGCCGGGAGCAGCACCGGGTTCGGGTAGGTGTAGCCCATCCTGCCCGGAAGCGATGAGTTGATCTGCTGCACCGGGCCCCAAGCGCTGATGTCCTCGGGGCGCAGCGTGCTGCGGAAGTCCAGCTTGGAGCCGTTGTGCGCGGAGTAGAACACCGTCAGGCGCTTGTCTGGCTCGACGAGGATCGTCGGTGAGCTGTGGTCGTCGTGGAACAGCGTCGCGATCGTGTGCGTCTGCTGGACGCCGTACTCCGGGTCGTAGGCCCCGATCTCGACGTGTCCGGCCCAGTCGATCCAGCCGACGAACGTCTCGTTGTACTGACCAGTCACCTGGACCGCGCGGGGATCGGCGAACCAGCACCACGACCCCGGGCCGAAGGACCCGGTCGTGGCGCGCGCGGGACCGACAAACCCGGTCGTGGCGCGCGCGGGACCGACCAACCCGGTCGAGGCGCGCGCCGGCGCCGCGATCAGCAGCGCGAGGACGAACGAGATCCACAGCGCCCTTGGCCGCATCGCAGCGCGAGTCTAGAGAGTCCAGCTCGGCTGCGAGCCGTGTGCGATTAGCACGCGCGCACGCCCGCCCGTGAAGGAAAGCGATTGCACCACCCCGTGGCCAGGCGGATACAGGAAGCCGCCGCGGTCTACCAGCACGGTCCCGCCGTCGCGGGAGATGCCCGCCCCCGCGACGCTGTGGCCGCCCAGGAGGAGCTCGCGGGCAAGCTGGCTCGCGATCGTGATCGTCCACGCCTGGCTCGTGTCCTGGCCCTCGTACTCGGCCAGCAGCCGCGCACCGTCGGCGGAGAAGGCGAGGGGAACGAGGCCGTCCATCAGCGCGGACGGCGCGAGATCGGTGAGTGCCCTGCGAGCGCTGCCGTCCGCTCTCATCGAGAAGATCTCGTAGGCCGGGGCGGCGCTCCTGCGCAGCCACTCGTGGTCGAAGGCAATCCCGCCGGGGCCCCAAACCGGATTCAGGCTCCTGCCGTCGTGTGTGATCTGCGTCCGGTCTGTGCCGCTGGCGGTGGCGATGTGGATGTTCACCGGGGCCGAGAGCGCGGTCGAGGCGGCTGCGCCGTAGACGATGCGGTCAGAGACGCCGGGGGCAAAGCCGGCGCCCTCGATCGGCCCGTGGGCGATGATCCTGTAGGTGTCCGTGCGCGCGTCGATCACAGCCAGTCCCGAACCGGCGTCGCTGGCGGGGTCGGTGCTCGAGAGCACTACGGCGAGGTAGCGCGAGTCCGGCGACCAAGCCCGCGCACGTGCGGTGGTGCGCGCGGCGCTGAAGAACCGGTGCGCAGATTCCGATGATCCTGATGGTGTCGAAGCCCGGTAGAGGGTTAGGGCGCTTTCACCGGCGACCGAGGACGCGGCGACCATCGAGCCGTCGGGGGCGATCAACGGCGCGCTTCCCGGCCCCAGGCGGCGCGCGCTCGCGCCGCCGTCGCCAGCGACCCAGACCTCGGGCTCCGAGCTCGGGCCGGCCGCCACGTAGGCGATCTGTGGGTTGGCCGAGGACCCGGAGGACGCGACGACTGCGATTGCGATTGCGAGCACCGCGACTGCGATGCCCACCGCTCCCCACTGAACGGTGATCACGGCTCCCCACTGGCGCCTCATAGGCAGGCAAGGCTACTTGCCGTGGCCGGCGCCGGCGCTGACCCCGTACCCGCATTCCCACGCCGATCTTGACGAAGCATGACCCGGAGTCGTAGGTTCTCCCGAGATGGAGCGCGCGATGGCTTGCTCACTCATCGGCTTGCTGTGCACGTCGTTGATCGCGTCAGGTGCAGATGCGAGCGGTGTTGGCGGCGCATCGCTGACGCCCAGAGCGGCGGCGCTGCGCATGGAGGCCAAGCTGTCGGTGACGCCCGGAAAGCCGTTCGAGCACCATGACGGTGGCCTGAAGCAGCCTCTGTGCCCGCGGATCGAGATCCGTCGAGGCCGAGCACAATGCATCGATCAGTGGAAGGACGGCAGATCGACCTGGTGGTTCGCCCAAGCCGAGGTGACCGCACGCTAGACGACCCTCTTCGCGGCCAAGCATTGGACGCGGCGCTGGGTCAGGTGCCCCCTCCACGGCGTACCGGGAGGCTGACGAGCAACAACGATTGCGGTCGAGAGGTGATCCAAGGTGACGCGTACCTCGTGGAGGTCGAGCTCGTGCCGGCCTTGCGCGCCCACGAACCGCCTCCGCCGATCGGCTGGCAGGCCACCGACACGGCTGGAGACGGCATCCTCGCGTCCTACAAGCTCGTTCACCGCAAGGGGACGTACGTCGCGACCAACGGGCGTCGGAGATTCGTTCCGCTACAGCCGTGACCGTCAGGCCCTGCTCGCCTGAGCCTCCCTGTGTCAACCCCTGGAGCGAAATTTGACTCTGGCTCGGTGCCTGTAGCGAAGCCGGGCTTGCCGTCAAGCGCTCGCGCTCTGCCCTCCGGGCAGCCTGCGGTGACGGCGGCTCCCGTCGTCGCTGGTTGGCAACGAGGCCGGGATCGGAGATCCCCGGCCAATCTCAGGTCGTGAACGCCGCGGTCAAGCGCTGGCGGGCGTATGCCGGTCGGGGTCAGAGGCGCTGTGGTCATGCCAGAGGCGCCAGATCACCTGGCACCAGGCGCGACCGAGGATCCTGATCGCGTGCGGGTGACTGGCGCCGCGGGCCCTGGCGCGGGCTCGATGTCAGTGGCCCAGGGATTGTGGTGTGGGCTGGCGCCGGCCATCGTCGCGATCGCGGCTCGCAACCGGTGATCGCACGCCCAGCGAAAGCGGGCTCGCTTGGACTTCCCGGATTTGACCGCGACGGGCGCTTGCCCCCGTCGGCGGCGAGCGCACGGTAGGCCGGGTAGCGCTCACGGGAGCACGGGAGTCGCCGAGCTCCGCGCCTGTCGGGCGTGGTAAAGTACCAGCCCACAAGGCCGGAATGGCATATCGAGGCCGGGCCGGCGTTCTGAAGATCCGGGACTCGAAGGAGGACAACGAGATGCGATCAGTCAGGCACGCGGGACTCACGGGGCTGCTCGTCGCGAGCGTCATGCTCGCCGCCGGGTCGATCGCGCTGGCCGCACATCCCAAGCGCTCAGCGCGGTTTGCCGGGTCCGGGAGGCTCTGCGAGAACAATACGCTGAGCCATCGCTACACCAACTGCATCGCGCACCGCGACAAGTTCTCGTTCCGCACTTCCGCGAACGGCGCCAAGGTGACGAGCTTCGCCGGTCAGATCGGCCCGTTCTATTGCGGCCTCGTCTCGAACACGGTCGGGGTCAAGTTCATCAGGGTCCACCGTGACGGCGCGTTCTCCTTCCGGTTCAGCACTCCCAACCGCGTCGGAGGGAAGGTCAACGGCACAAGCCACGTGCAGATCCGCGGCAAGTTCACCAGCTCCCGGAGCGCGACCGTGTTCTACAAGCTGGTGACCCACTTCAACGTCTCGTCACCGGACTGCGGCGCGCAGGTGACGGGGACCGCGCACAGCGGCTGATCGCTCAGATCGCTCATCCCTCGGCCAGCGCCGCCTCGACGTCCGCGATCGCCTGCTCGGTGCAGCGAAACCGCACCGCCCTCATACCGAGCCGCGCGCGGCCTCGCAGTTGGCCTCAACGTCGTCGAGCAGCAGCGCCGCGCCCGCCGGCAGGCCAAGGCGCTCGAGTGTGACCTCGTAGATTCGCGGCTCGGGCTTCCTCGCTCGCACGAACGCCGAATCCACAACCACGTCGAAGATCTCCTCGACCGTGAGCTTGGCGCGCCACCTCGCTTCCCACTCGCGGACGTTGTTGGTGCAGATCGCCAGCTTGTAGCCGCGCGCTCGTTCGGGTGGCAGGTGCTCGAAGTAGCGCTCACCGAAGCCGCGCATCTCGACCTGCCGGCCGAGCTGCCGGCCGAGCTGGCCTCCGAGCGCGGTGAGGAAGTCGGCCTCGGATACCCGCTCGGTCTCGAGCTCGAACAGGAGATTGGCTCCGTCATCGCTCGTCGTGGCGGCCATCGCGAGGCCGAGATCCTCGAGCGAGATGCCCAGCGGGTCCTGGAGCTCGGTGAACGCATCGAGCAGCGGTGAGGTCAGGACGCCGCCGAAGTCGCTGACCACCGCCTCGACGCCGGTCATCGACGGCGCGCGAGCAGATAGGCCTCGGCGCCTTCGCGGCCGTAGCTGCGCCAGCGAAAGGGCACCGTGCGGAGATCGAAGCCGTCTTGCCGGCTCTCGAGCGCGGGGCCGATCGCCTCTCCAGCAGCGCGGTGTGGTAGCTGCTCGCTCTGCTCATCCCCGAGCCACAGCTCCAGGCTCGCGCGCTCGGGCAGTCCGCCGGCCGCGAGCAGGGTGGCGGCGCACACGACGGACCTCGGGTCGATGCAAAGCGAGCGGACCGCTCTTGCCGCCCGCTGCGCTGAACCGCGGTCCCATCGCCGCGACCTGATTGGGATGCGCCGCGATCACCGACAGCCCCGCGTCGAGCAGCCGCTCGATCAAGCGCCCATCAGGTCACTCGATCGCGACCAGCTTCACCGCGAGGCCGAGCAGCCTCGCGCACAGCGCCCGGATCCCGCGCTCGTCGTGGGCATACCGGCGGCCCTCGACGATCCGTCCCTGCTCGTCCACGACACAGACTGCGTGCTCCTCGCTGGCCCAATCGACTCCAGCGAACCGTTGTCCTTCCTGCGAGTGCTCCTTTCGAGGACAACCATCGACTGTGGCCGGCGGCGAGGTACCCTGGCGATTGCTCACCGATGGCGCTCTGAGGGCGCGACTCCCTGTTGGCACTCGGGGCACCTCGACGCAACGCCGGGAGGCGCTGGTCCCAAGCTGGCCCTCTGTACGGGCAAGCGGAGTTGGCGCTCTCCCGGCATCCGCCGACAACACGAAGGATGACCAGTGAGCTGATGGTCGGTGGTCTACGCGCCTGAGCGCCGGAGCGTGTGAAGGTAGGTCTATGCGCCCGCGTGATCCGCCGCCCACCCGCCCACGGGCGGGCGCTCCCGAGCGATCGTCCCCCAGCCGACGACGAGCTCTCCGTCCATCAGGCACGCGAGCTGCCCGGGCGCCACGCCCTCGGCAGCGTCGTCGAGATCAATCGTGAGTGCGGCGTGCGTTCCGGGCGCCACGCCCGCTGGTAGACGCGCACGCAGCGGCGCAGAGCGGTAGCGCAGCTTGACGCAGTCCACGCGCGCGCCGGGCCGGTGCAGGCGGGCGTCTGTGACCGCCACCCGCGTGCTGCGCAGCGCCGATCGCGGGCCGACGAGCACCAGGTTGGCGGCGGCGTCCTTATCGAGCACGTACAGGGGCGCACCACCCGAGACACCGATCCCGCGGCGCTGGCCGACGGTGAAGCGGTGCTGACCGTGATGGCGGGCGAGGACGCTCCCGCCGCGATCGACCACCGCCCCACCGCGATCGTGGGGCCCGCCGTGGCGGGCCATGAAGCGGGCGCGGTCGGTTCCAGCCAGGAAGCACAGGTCCTGTGAGTCGGCCTTGTCAGCGACAGGGAGGCCGGCTCCGGCGGCGATTTCCCTGACCTGGGGCTTGGTCAGTTCGCCCAGCGGGAAGCACATCCGCGCGAGCGAGGCTGGGGACAGGGCGGCGAGCATGTAGGTCTGGTCCTTGGCCCGATCGGCGGCGAGGCGCAGCAGCGGGCCGTCCGGGTGCTCGTCCTCGGCAGTGCGGGCATAGTGCCCCGTCGCCAGGGACTCACAGCCCAGGCGCTGCGCCAGCTCGAGCATCGCGTCCAGACGCACGTGACCGTTGCAGCGCACACACGGATTCGGCGTATCTCCGGCTGCATAGCCGGCGATGAACGGCTCCACCACTCCGGCCCGGAACTCCCGGCGCAGGTCGAGCGTGAAGTGCGGGAGCCCGAGCGAATGCGCGAGCGCGCGCGCCTGGGCGACCGCCGACGCCGAGCAGCAGCTCCGTTCCGCGTCGTGCTCGGAATCTGCCCACAGCTCGAGCGTCACCGCCAGGGCTTCCCCCGACTCTGCACACCGCAGCGCCGCCACCGCGCTGTCGACTCCGCCGCTCATCGCGACGAGCGTGCGACCCGGATGGGGCTCCATCGCGGCGCCCCGCCGGGCGCCGGTCCCTAGCGCACGCGCCAGCGCGTCTGCCGCCAGCTCGGCGGCGTGGAGCTTGCCGGCGCTCAGACCGCCGAGCTCCGCGGCGATCTGACCCGTACCGAGCGCAGCCGCGTGCAGCAGCGATTCGCCGCGCACGAGCGTGACGGCGGCGCTGCCCGCAGCCGTCGCGGCGCCGCACCCCTCCGCGTCAAAGCCCGCGTCGAGCACCCGGCCGCCCCGGACGAGCACCGAGAACCGCATCCGGTCACAGCAACTGCCGCCGCCCACGGAGACCGTGGCGGCGCCGGCGGGCAAGCGGCCAAGGCCCTGGGGCGAGGTCAGATGGTGCTCGAAGGCGTCGAGTGAAGGAGTGTCCATTCCGGGCGAGGATAGACCCGCAGATCGCCGGGCGAGGCCGCCAGGGCGCTCTTCCAGACGTGAGGATGCTATCAGCCAAGTGCAGTGATAGCATGATCGGTGTGAAGCAGCTCTTGCTCAGAGTGCCCGAGGACATTCACCGCCGGCTGGCTGCCCGGGCCGTGCGCGAGGGCCGCAGCCTCAACGCCGTCGCGACCGAGATCCTCGACGCGACCGCCGAAGCCGACCAGGGCGATCGCCGTGCGCAGCTACGCGCGACCGCGACCGCGGCTGGCACCCTGCGAGCCGTGAGCGCACGGCCCGTGAGCGCGGCCCGCCGGCGCCGCATCACGGAATCAACGCGTGACCTGGGGCACCAGGTAGACCGGCTGCTCGCGCAAGAGCGCGAGCGGCCGTGATCGCCTACCTCGACTCATCGGTCCTAGCCCGCGCCTACCTCGTCAACGAAGACGGGCACAAAGACGCCGTGCGATTGCTCGCCGACCCGCAGATCGCCACGGTCACCGGCACGTGGACGAGGATCGAGGTCTCAGGAGCCCTCGTCCGCGCCGCGCGAGCAGGCCGCGGAGACGAGAAGGGGCTACTGGCGCTGCTCGACGCTGACCTGGCGGGACCGGTGATCGTTCTCGGCGCTTCACAAGAGCAAGTCGAGCAGCACGCCCTGCAACTCGTCCGCACTCACGCGCTGCGAGCGATGGACGCCTGGCATCTCGCCGTCGCGGCGATCACAGTCCCGCCCCTGCTCGAGCCCGGCGAAGAGCGTGCGTTCGCCTCGCGCGATCAAGCCCAGGCCACGGTTGCCCAAAGCATCGGCTTCGCGGCGATCTAACATCCACCGGTTTCGTAGCCCCTGGCGAGCTGCTTGCTAGAACGAGTAGGCGGGGCAGATGTCCCCCGGAGTATCGGCGTAGAAGTTGTTCAAGGCCACGTCATACACCCCTTGGGAGGATTCTGTGAACGATCCCCCACCCCCCGGCCCATTGAAACCACACACCTCGCTCTTCACGCCCGGGACGCATACTGGCGCAAAGCCATCGGGGCAACCTACGAAGTTGTTGAAGTCGGGGATGGAGAAGATGCAGTTCGGGCAGTTGCTGTTGGCAGGTTGGACGCGGCCTCCCTCTCCGGCCGCCGTCGCGGTAGCTGCACCGGCAGACAAGAACAGAGTTCCCGTAGCACCGAGTACTCCGAGGAGCTGGCGTGGGTGCTTGAGCATTTGACTTCCACCTTCCTGTTGGGTTCGGGCTGTCATTTGCTTCTTCTCAAGGTACGGCGACCCCGCCCCGCGGTTACATACCGTCGATGAGCAACCCACAAACCACGCGGCCGCAAGGCCGCGCATAAATAACGCCCACGTGAGTACTGCCTACGTCTACGTCAGCCGCAGCCCCAGCTCCCGGAGCTGACGCGCATCGACGGGGGCCGGGGCGCCGGTGAGGGGGTCGGCGCCGCTGGCGGACTTGGGAAAGGCGATCACGTCGCGGATCGAGTCCGCACTCGCCATCAAGGCGACGATCCTGTCGATCCCCATCGCGATCCCGCCGTGGGGAGGCGCGCCGTAGCGCAGCGCGTCGAGGAAGAATCCGAAGCGGGCCCGGGCCTGCTCGGGGTCGATCCCCAGTAGCTGGAAGACGCGCTCCTGGACCTCGCGCTGGTGGATGCGGATCGAGCCGCCGCCGATCTCCGAGCCGTCGAGCACGAGGTCATAGGCGCGTGACTCGAGGCTGCCCGGATCGCTCAGGTCGCCGGTGGGAGCCGTGAACGGGTGGTGGGCGGCATCCCAGCGCTGCTCCTCGGAGGACCAGAAGAAGGCCGGGAACTCGGTCACCCAGAGAATCTCGTGGCGCCCGGCGGGGATGAGGTCAAAGCGCCGCGCCAGCTCGAGCCGCAGCGTGCTCAGCGCCTGGCCCGCGGTGGCGGCCTGGTCAGCGACGATCAGCAGCAGATCGCCGGGCGAAGCTCCCAGCCGCTGCGTGATCGCGGCGATCTCCTGCTCGGAGAGGAACTTAGCGATCGGCGAACGCAGTCCCGGGGGGTCTTCCTGGACGAACGCCCACACCAGGCCCTTGGCGCCGTGGCGCTTGGCCAGCTCGGTGAGGGCGTCGAGATCTGAGCGCGGCAGCTCGCGCGCGCCCGCGTTCAGGCCGCGCACGACCCCGCCTGCGGCCAGCGCCCCGGCGAAGACCTGAAACTGCGAGCCGGCCAGCAATTCGCTCAGGTCGCGCAGCTCGAGGCCGAAGCGCGTGTCCGGCCGATCGATTCCGAAGCGTCCGACCGCCTCCGAGAAGCGCAGCCTCGGCCACGGCGGCGGGGGCACGTCGAAGCCCTCGCGCTCGAACACGGCCCCCATCACCGCTTCCATGCACTCGATTACGTCGTCCTCCTGGACGAACGCCAGCTCGACGTCGAGCTGGGTGAACTCGGGCTGGCGGTCCGCGCGCGAGTCCTCGTCCCGGAAGCAGCGGGCGATCTGGTAATAGCGCTCGAGGCCGCCGATCATCAGGAGCTGCTTGAAGAGCTGCGGCGACTGGGGCAGCGCGTAGAACGAGCCGGGCTGGATGCGGGCCGGAACGAGGTAGTCGCGCGCGCCCTCCGGGGTCGAGCGCGTCAGGTAAGGCGTCTCGACCTCGATGAAGTCGCGCGCGTCGAGCACCCCGCGCATCGTCGCGATCACGCGGTGGCGCAGCGCGAGCGCGCTGAGCATCGGGGCGCGGCGCAGGTCGAGCGCGCGGTGGCGCAGGCGCAGGGCCTCGTCGACCGAGGCGTCCTCGTCCAGCGGAAAGGGCGGCGTGTCGGCGTCGGCGAGAATCTCGAGCTCGGCCACCGCGAGCTCGATCTCGCCGGTCGGCAGGCTCGGATTTACGTTCTGGGCCTCGCGCCGGCGGATCGTCCCGGCCGCGCTGATCACGTCCTCGGAGCGAAGTGCGTGGGCTTGCTGATGGGCGCCTGGCGCGCTCTCGGGGTGCAGGACGAGCTGCAGGATCCCCGAGCGATCGCGCAGGTCGATGAAGATCAGGCCGCCGTGGTCACGCCGGCGGTGCACCCAGCCGGCGACGCGGGCGTCGGTGTCCGCGCTCTGAGCGCTCAGCTCGCCGCACCAGGTATCGCGGTAGCGGTTGGGGCGGGGAGGGTTGATCATCGGGTCCGAACCTCGCTCGGCGGGCGGAGAGGCTGGTTCATGCCAACCTGCTCCCGCGCAGGATCGCCGGAATCACAGCGCTCAGCCCCAGCTCGAGCTGCTCGCCGGACTCCATGTCCTTGAGGCTCGCGCTGCCCGGGTCGCCGACGATCGCGACGTAGCGTGCGCCGATGCGGTCGGCGTGCTTGAGCTGACCCTTGAGCGAGCGACCAGCCAGCTCGAGCTGCGCGCTCAGCCCCGCGCGGCGCGCCCAGCGGCTCAGCTCGAACGCGGTGCGCGCCGCCCCTGGCGCAGCGAGGGCGATGAAGACGTCGACAAGGGCCGGCGCGAGCGGCTGCTCATCGGCAGCGAGCAGCATCCGCTCGACACCCGCAGCCCACCCCGACGCGGGCGTGGGCGGTCCGTCGAGCTGCTCGATCAGCCGGTCATAGCGCCCGCCGCCGCCGACGCCCGACTGCGCGCCGAGGGCGTCGCTCGAGAACTCGAACACGGTCCGGGTGTAGTAGTCGAGTCCACGCACCAAGGTCGGGTCGAGCTCGTAGCCGATCCCCGCATCGTCGAGCAGCGCGCGAACCTGCCTAAAGTGCTCGGCGTCCTCGCCGGTCAGGCGGTCGAGCAACTTGGGGGCGCTCTTCATCGTCTCACGCGTGGATGGGTCGCCTGAGTCGAAGGCGCGCATCGGGTTGCGCTCCATCCGGCCTTGGACCTCGGGCGAAAGCGAATCTCGATGCGCATGGAGGTAGGCGGTCAGCTCCTCGCGGTAGCGCGCCCGGGTCTCGGGCGTGCCGAGGCTCGCGAGGTGCAGCCGCGTATCGTGCACGGCCAGCGCTCCGAGCAGCTCGGCCAGCAATACGATCAGCTCGGCGTCGGTCTCCGGCGCGGAGGACCCGATCGCCTCGGCGCCGACCTGCCAGAACTGGCGGTAGCGCCCCTTCTGCGGGGCTTCGCTGCGAAAGAAGCTCGACAGGTACCAGAGCTTGACCGGCTGCGCGAGCTTGTGCATCCCGTGCTCGATGTACGCGCGGCATACGGGGGCCGTCCCCTCCGGGCGCAGGGTCAGCGAGCGCCCGCCGCCGTCGTCGAAGGTGTACATCTCCTTCTGGACGATGTCGGTCGCCTCCCCCACCCCCCGTGCGAACAGCTCGGTCGCCTCGAACGCCGGCGTCTCGATCCGGCTGTAGCCGGCGGCGCCGAGGACCTTGCTCGCATGGGCCTGCACCAGCTCGCGGCGCGCGGCGTCCTGGGGAAGCACGTCGAAGGTGCCGCGGGGGGCCTGGATCACGTGTTCTGCGCGAGCTCGCGCAGGAACGGGTTGGTGGCGCGCTCGCGCGCGAGCGTCGTGATCCCCATGTGACCCGGGTAGACCGTCGTCTCATCCGGATGCGCATCGATCAGCGTCTCGATCGATTTCAGCAGCGTCGGCCAGTCGCCGCCGGGCAGGTCGACCCGGCCGACCGAGCCCTGGAAGAGGACATCGCCTGAGAAGAGCGCGTCCTGACCCCTGACCGCATACGTGACGTGCCCCGGGCTGTGGCCCGGGGTCGGGAGCACGTCGAGCGTCAAGCCCGCGAGCTCAAGCGTCTCGCCGCCCGAGACCGTATGGTCGGCCTCGTAGCTCTCAAACGGGCCAAGTCCGGCGAAGACCCCACCCGCGGGGACGAAGTCCATGATGTTCGCGAGCACCTCCGCCTCGAGCGCGGGGCAGTAGACCGGAGCCTTGGTAGCCCTCGCGATCGGGGCCACCGCGCCGATGTGGTCGAAGTGCGTGTGGGTGAGCAGAATCGCCTCCAGGCGCTCGATCCCGAGCTCGCCGAGCGCGCCCAGGAGCCGCTCGGCCTCCTCGCCGGGGTCGACGATCAGCGCTGCGCGCGACCCCTGCTCGCGCACGACGAAGCAGTTCTCCTGCAGGGGGCCGACGGTGAACATGCGGACGTCGATGCCACTGCCGGGGGTCATCCTGTGGGAGCGATCATTTGATCGAGGTCTTACTGCGCTGGCGCTGGCGGCGGCGGAAGATAAAGAGCTCCAGGTAGTAGCCGCCCGGTACATAGATCGCCATCATGACCGCAGCGAAGAGGATCGCCGGCTCGATCCGGTTCTTGCCTTTCGTGGTGAACAGCACGAGCGCGAAGATGACGACCGCCGCGATGCCCGCACGGTTGAGCGAGGATCGCCATGTTGGCGGCGTATTCAGCCGCCGCTCCTTGGCGTCCCGGCGCTCCTGCTTCTTGCGCTCCTCAGGCGTCGGCTGGCGGCCCGTCCGCCCGCGCGTCTTGATCGTGCCCGCGGCCGTTCCGCGGTGCTTGGTCTGGCGCTTGCGCTTGGTCTGAGCCATTTCCTCCAGGAAGCTTACGCGCTCACGCGGTGGGGGCGCAGGCGTGCGCGACAGGCCGGCCGCCGGCATCGAGGGCGTCTTCGATCAGAGCCCGTCCGGCGATCGGAACCCCTTGCGGGAAGTCCTCGAACGCCGCCCGCGGAGCGAGACCCACGAGCTCGGCACCCGCGACGGGTGCCCGGGCGCAGATCGCCTCGATCACCGTGCGCAGCGGCGTAGCGAGGTGATCCTCGACGTTGGTTGAGACCTGAGCGACGCGCCGGTGCTCGAGCCAGCACCCGATCGCGCGGACCGACCGGAGGCCGCCCGGGCCACCTTCCCGGACGCTCGCAGCGATCGCCTTGGCGTCCTGCAGCGTCGCGGGCGGCTCGAGCTCGACGTTGAACGCCACCAGCGGGCGCCGGGCGGCGACGAGCACCGCACCGGCACTTGGATGCAGCTCACGCGGGCCGAAGTCGGGGCGCAGCTCGTTCGCCGCGACCCTCGCCGCCAGCCCCGCCGGACCGCCGCGTCGAAGCTCGGACCGGGTGCGGTCGTCTGCGAGCGGACCGTAGAGGAAGACCGGAAGGCCGAGCTCGTGCCCGAGCAGGTCGCCGAGCACCAGCGCCTCCGCGCATGCGGCGCCGCGGTCGGAGTCGCGCAGGTACACGATCGGAGCGACGTCGATGGCGCCCACCCGCGGGTGGGCGCCCTTGTGCCTACTCAAGTCGATCCGCGCCTTGGCCTCGCGGGCACCGGCCAGGACGGCGCCTGCCAACGTCCCGGGCTCTCCTGCCAGCGTGAACACGCTGCGGTGGTGATCGGGGTCGGAGTGGATGTCGAGCAGGCGGGTGTTCGCGGTGGCCAATGCGGCTCCGATCGATTTGATCGCCGCGTGGTCGCGGCCCTCGGAGACATTGGGGACCGCGAGCAAGGTCAAGGGCGAGTCGCGCGTGGTGCGGGGTGGCGCGGGTCACCTTTGGGGGATGCGTGGGCGTCGCCGAGCACGAAGCGCCCCGCTCCGAGCACCGGAGTCCCGTCCACATCGAGGCTCGCGTCGAGCACCACCACGTCCAGGTGGATCGGAACCGAGACCGTGCCGCCGATCCCGGCGCTCGCCCCGAAGGCGATGTGCACCGTGCCGAGGATCTTCTCGTCTTCCAGGACGTTGCCGGTCAGCGTCGCGCGATCGTTGGTCCCGACGCCAAGCTCGGCGAGATTGCACCCGCGCGCGCCGTGCACCGTCAGCAGCTCCAGGTAGCGGGGCCCGAGGCCACCCAGCGCCGAGACGATCCGGCCATCACGGACGCTCAGCGTCGCGGGCTCTGGCGTGAGGCCGAGCGGCGCCAGGCTCCTCGCGACGATTCGTCCCTCCCCGCCGCAGGGTGCGATAAAGCCCTCTCCGCATGGCAGGTTGCCAAATGCGCCCCTGGCGCTCAGGTCACCGTCGTCGGAGATCCCGGAGCGTCCAGAGAGATCGATCGTCAGCTCGGTCCCGCGAGGACAGGTGAGGTGGGCAGCTTCGGCTTGGTCCAGCAGCGCCGCCACCGCGCGCGAGCGTGCCGCCATGACCCCGAAGTCGACCGCCATCACGCGCGCGAGCATCTCGGCGGTTACTCCCGGCATCGTCGCGCCGCGCGCGCCGGCGTCGCTGGCTCGCTTACGCGCAGTCGTGTGGCTGAGCGAGCGGCTGGTGGGAGCGATGAACACGTCGCACGCGCCGAGCGCAGCCGCCAGCGGAGGCGGAGGCTCGCTGCCATCGGTCGGGCGCTCGTCCATCACGGCGAGCACGGCGTCTGCTCCCACGCGGGCCGCCTCGTTACGGAGCGCCTCCCCGACCGCGCGCGTGGCTTCGTCGACGATTACGAGCACATCCTCGCCCGCCTGGATTGCGAGGCAGCGGTTCACCACGGCGGTCACGGAGGGAGTGAGGTCGGGCATAGTGCGGATGATATGGAGGCGGCGCCCTGGACAACGGACGCGCAACGCTCTCAGACCCGTTCCTTGGTGAATGGATTTGCCGCACACTAGGCCGAAGTTGCGGCTAAAAAACGGCTGGTGATCGGCCGCGATCCCTTGTGGCTGTTGGGATCGCGGCCTCTCTCAGGTCTGGGACTGTAGCCAAGAGTTTACTTGACAGAGATCGGTGAATGTG